>Ga0209645_1000045_pt1 | contig 55316 bp, 62 predicted proteins | sample ETNvirenome_6_30_FD_184070 | JGI IMG/M metagenome (GOLD analysis project Ga0209645, IMG submission 184070) | Marine viral communities from the Pacific Ocean - ETNP_6_30 (SPAdes) (version 2) | ecosystem: Environmental > Aquatic > Marine > Oceanic | place: Pacific Ocean | collected 2013-06-19
ATGATAGTGAAGGGAAGGTTATAGCCCTTCAGATAGTGAGTGGAAGGGAAGGTATTTCCCTTCGTCAAGCAGAGGCTCTGGTATACTTTAACATTGACTTTAGTGCCACCAGTTACTGGCAGTCCAGGGATCGAATGACTACTAAGGATAGACTACGCAATGATGTGTATTGGGTTTTTAGTAGAGGGGGGATTGAGGAAAAAATATATGAGGTTGTCATGAGTAAAAAGAATTATACATTAAGCCATTTTAAGAAGAATATGTTTGATGGGATCTAAACGCACATGTAAGGTTTGTAATAAAAAGTTTGATTTGGAATCTTTTCCAATTGCTAACACCAAGCCAGATGGTAGTAGATGGTATAGACACAAATGTAAAAAGTGTTACCATAAATCTCAAACACACAAGAGGATTAGAAATAGAAAGTGGTTGTATGAATATAAAAAATCTTTGTGTTGTGAGGTTTGTGGGTATTCTCAAAAAACTCATCCAGATACTTTTGTAACACAAGCGTTAGAATTTCATCACCCTAAAAAGAATAAAAGATTTGCTGTAAGCGATGGATCTAACAGAGGTTTTGCAATTAAAACCATATTAAAAGAAATAAAAAAATGTAAAGTCTTATGTAGTAGGTGTCACATTGAGGCGCATTATTCTTGACTATTACTATTATTGTTAATATATTTGCTTATGACTGAAGGTCAAATACAAAGTAAGAAAATCAAACAACTTGAAGCTGAAGGATACTACGTCTTAAAATTAATGAAGACGAATAAAAATGGTATTCCAGACCTCATCGCACTTAAACCTAATCGCCCAGCTTTATTCATTGAAGTTAAAACCCCAGTAGGAAAACTTAGTAGACTTCAAGAGTACAGGTTGACAGAACTTCAAAGGTTAGGTTTTGATATAGAAATTTACAATGGAAAATGATAACGACTACCTTTTATTTTTTATAATATGGAGTGCTGCTTCAATGTGGGGTATTCTTTTAACATCTTATTTAATAAAAACAAGTACATTATGAACAAAACACAATTATTAAGGGCTATTATCCTGGATCTATTACACCAGGATGTTATGAAGAAATCACAAAAGAGAGAGATGGTGGATGCTAGAAAGATATATGCCAATATACTTTTTTCTAAAGGGTTTGGTAAAACATTTATTGCTAGAAGCATTTTAAAAAACCATGCCACAATATTACACTATTTAAATGACACAGAGGTTTTATTACTTATGGATGCTAGTTTTAAAGAAAAGTATGAGAACATCTCTAATGCTTTTGAAAGGAGATTAGCTGACAGCAGTATGAACCTAATGAACAGAACAGAGCTGGAGAATGAGCTGGAGAGATTAAGAGAGGAGAATCATGAACTTAAACTTATGTGTTTAAAAAAAATTAATAAATCAAAATGATACCAGATTATAGGGAACGCATTAAACTCAATCGTGTAAATCAAACAATGGATGATCTTCATGATCGAACCAATGACATTTATGAGCATTGGGTGGAAGATGATTTTCCAGAAATGAAGGAAGCTATAAAAAAGCAAATTATAGAATTAAAAAAACTACTACATGGACTCCAAGAAGAAACCTAGAAAACGAGGATTAAATTATTACAGACAAGTAAAGGACACAGTATATAAACATCCTAAGAAATCAACTAACGACTTTAGATACCAGAATTTACTGGGGGACCTGAAAGCCTTGTCTTTAAGACATGGTAACGACCAGGAGTTAGGTGGTGCAGTTAGAAGATTAATACTTAAAAACAATGAGAGGGAACAACACAGGTGCTAAGGCTAGACTTAAGATCGCACAACTAAAAGAAGACAGCTTTAGAAAACTTTTTAAAAACACACAACTTCCTACTAAGAAGCAAGACATGTTTGAACATTGGGATGTTCAAGTAAACTTCAAGGTTGATGTAAAGGGTTTGAAGAAAGTTAAAATGAAAGACAAAAAGCCTGATGAAAACATCCACTGGATTGAAATAAAAAACGTGTTAGGTAATAAAGGGTGGCTATATGGCGAGGCTGATTTTTTTGCCTTTGAAACTCATAAGTATTGGATAGTAGTCCCTAAGGTCCCTTTGCAGGATTGGGTCGCTAAGAACGTGTCTAAGGAGTTTTTCAGTCATCCAGAGATGTATAAACTCTACAGCAGAGCTGGGAGACAAGATATAATCACCTTAGTTTCCAGTCACGACCTATATTTTCTAAGCGAAGTGGTGTTAGAGAAGGAAGGTTAGTTATTTTTAAGCATCTCTGTAATTGCTTCGTTAACGTCTTCTTTCGCTTCGTTTTGTAATTTTTCTATTTCCTGAACTTCTGGAAGGTTTTCATGATATTCTTCTTGAGCTTTCTTTTCCTGATAAGCTTCAAAGTCTATCCATCTTAATGGTTTAGCTGGATCTATTTGATCTTTTAGTGCACCTTTAGGGAAGCCTAGAATAGCTGGTATAGTTTCATCTAACTCTACGTCATCTTTAAAAAGATCAGACATTGCTAACAGTGGATCTATATTAACACTAGATAGATAAAGCATTTTTGTAGCCATTCTTCTATATGCACTCTCCACTTCTTTATCAGTTTTTGTTTTGTCACTCACGTCTTGGAGTCCAGCGTAAAACTCAAAAAACGTATCTACTATTGGGTTGTACTGCTTTGATGCTCTATTTCTAGCAGAGTATGGATCCATATCGTTGAGGTACATTAAATTTACAGCTTCAAAAATGTCACCTAATATTATTAATGAAGATTGAAACATCTTTAACCCTGTAGCATAAGCAGTGAGATCTCTCACAAACTTCTCTTCATCTTCTTCATCTCCTGTGAGTCTTAAAAAGTTTCCAGCTGTGAAAAATAAAGCGTTAGCTAAGCTTACATTTAAAGCCATACTCCTTACAGTTCTCTTACTGAAGTCTTTATTGATAACCATGTTATAGCTTTCTTGCATAAACTTATTAAGCTGTAGTATAGATGTAGATGCAAAAGCTGTAAACAGTCTAAGAAATGGACTTTTCATTAATTGTATTGCACTTAAATCTTGTGCTCTCCTGGTTTGTTGGGTTTCATTATATTTATTAAAAGCTCTTAACGCTTTGTCCCTAGACATTCCATTTTCTATATTTCTTTTGTAGTTAATAAAATACCCCATTACACCTAACTGATCACCCACCTGTGTGGTCCACCCTGCAGCTTTTTCAAATTTCCTGGCAAACTTACCTTTATTTAATACACTTCTATTACGTTGTATACCAGTTGCTAATGAATACAAATCTCCATCTTCTACTCTATCTCTAAACGTAGCTGAAACTTTTTTAGCTTCTTGAAAATTCTTTCTATAGTTTATAGCCATTCTAGCTGTGTCATAAGCAAAACCTAAAGCATCTTGAATTTCTTTTGCAATCACTCCCCCTGCACCTTTTGGCTTGAAGTTTGGATTATAATTATAATCTGCATAGGCAGTAATAAAAGATGTAGCCTGCTTTAATATCTGAACAGCTTTAAATGCTAAAACACCAACAGTAAACCTAGATAAGTTTTTATCCAGAAGATCATTACTCATCAACTCCATGAGTGCTTCAGGGTTTATAGTTTGTGTCAATTGTTTTAAGATTCTGCTGTTTGAACCAGTAACAAGCATAGCCTTGCTAATACCATCAGATTTAAACACTGCACTTACATCTTTTAACCCTTCAGCATAGGCTTTAAATTTTTCCATTTCTGAAAAATGGTTGTCTAAGACGCTAAAAAAGTCTCTGCCTCTTGTTTGCACTTGACCTAAGTTAGCTGATCTATTTTTTAAAGCTGATGCGTATTGAGCATTAAAAGCTTTATGAAAATCTCCATCTTTAACAGCATCTACTAACTGTTGTTGTGTTTTTTGATCTGTTTTAACTTGTCTAGGAAAATAGTTTTTAGTCTTAGGAAGAGACACATAGTTAGTAGCTTCATAAACTTCATTAACTCCTTCGTAGTACTGATCACTTAAATACTCTACAGTCCTGTCTACAAACTCTTTTGTTTTTGAATCAAGTATCTCATCAAGCTGTTGTTGTAGATCGCTTCTAAATTTAAAAGATCCCCTGCCTCCCTCTAAAATCATTAAAGCTGTCTCTTCGTTTTTCATTAAAGCGTATAGGTTCATTAACTCTCCAATGTTAAAGTTTTTAACACCCTTCTCCATTTTTAAGTCTACATTCTTAGAAGCATTATCCATCACCCCCTGAATGCCTTTGTCAAAACCAAAGATACTATTAGCCAGAGCATCCATATAATCTTTCTGATTAAACTTTCCTCTTATATAGTCCTCACTCATGTCAGCTAACTTATCAATAACATTTTCGCTTAAAAATTTATTGTTTTTCGTTTCCATTAACCTAAGCAGAGTATTGGTGCTTGATGCAGGGTTTTTAGCTAGCTGATTAAAAAACTTTATATAAAACCTTTTATCTTTTATTTTTTTGAAAGACTTAAGCATTTCATTTACAATTTTTCCTGCTGCCTTATCTTTACCTTTAGCACTTAAAATTCTTTCTCTTAAGGAAGCCCAGTTGTCTTTAATTTCATCTTCAGTTAAAAACTCTTTCTCCTGTATTTGAATAACATTTTTAGTAGATATCTTTTTAGTTTTTTCACTTACAGTTTCTTCGATAACAACTCTAAATGTCTTGCCATCAACCTCTACTGTGCTTTCAGAGTTACCATCCCACTTATCTAATACCTTAGTACCAAATGTTGTTTTTTCCTCATTACTAACAGGTCTAAAGGTAGTACGATCACTAGTGATTATGTCATTGAAAGACTCAGACATTAAATTGTCAGTACCCTCTTTTATCTCTCTATTTCTTCTGGCTCTTTGATAGATCTGATTACCTAGTTGTTGTCTAGATGCATCCTCTACATTCTTAAAGTTTTGTAAAATACTTTTAATATCTTCTAATGACTTAGAGTTAATTTGAGAAAGTAAACTATAAATTCCTAATTTATTCACTAAAGCCATTTCTTCTCTAGTTGCTTTGGAATCTTTAGTCTCGCTTTCCATCTTATCTACAGCTGCTTGCACCTCAGCTTTAACACCTGTCACTAATCCATCAACAACATCAAACAATTCTGCTTGCAACCTGTTAATTGTCTTCTCATCATTCTTAGCAAAAGCTTTCAACTGTTTAGCAGCCTCTGCAAAAAACCTAATTCCACTAGCATCTATTCTGCCTTTAGAAACTGTTCTCCCAGATTTACTTCTACCAACCTTAGCTAGATTGGTAAAGTTTTTAATAGTCTCAGCTATCAACGCTTTCTTTTGCCTTACCTCAATGTCTTCTGCTAACTTTTCAATCTTAAGCATGCTGGCATCGAAGTTATCTAACTTAGCATCTCTGAGTATCCTTAAGGCTTTGTTGTATTCACTCTTAGTAACCTCTTTGATAGCTACCTGTTGACGAAGTAAGCTGGTAATTCTTTTCTTCATGGATTGAAGGTTGCTTTCATTTACCTTCATGCTTCTTATTTGAGTCTTAAGAAGATCCATTCTTTCGCTTAGATTCTTACCCTCATCAATATCCATTAACTTATCTAGATCCACCTCTAGCTGTTTCTGAAGTTGTTTGTTTCCAGTCAACAGCTTATATACCTCATGATTCCTTAACAGCTTTCCAGCCATCTCTCTCATCTGGATCCTGGTAAGTGGCTTACCTTCTTTGTCTCTTTTCTTTTTAGTTTTTTTAAGGGTGTTTCTTATGTCACTAAGCATGGCTATTCCTTCACGCATACCTCCAATTACATTACCAAAAGATGCAGGGACATTGTAGTCCTGGAATAAACCAATCTGCCCACCTTCAAAATCTATTGTAGATTTTATTTCTTCTATAGTAAGCTTTGGATACATAGATTTTACAACCTCTATTATTGAAGCGTCTGTAAAACCTTGCTTTCTACCTTCTCTTATTATCTCTATGGCTGATAAGCCACCCATTACTTCAAACCTAGCCCTGGAAGTTTTGCCAGCCTCAAATGCTGGATCAAAGGCAGCTGCTTCTTTTTCCATAGCAGTCTTGCCAGAAAACAAATCAGCAAGTGCAATGTTTTGAAAGTCATCAATACTTAAGTTGGCAATGTCCTCCATCTTAGTTTCTTTACTGGTAGTAAATTTTTCTTGTATGTATTTGTACATACCATTTAACCAAGATAAAAAATTAGATCTCACACTAGCTTTCGCAATGTTCTCTCCTTTGGTAGCTATACCTTCTACTAATGCTTCTTCTAAAACTAAATCTTCATTAGTTAAATTACCATCAGCATCAAACTCACCATACTTTTTCTTTGCTTTCTCATAATAAGAGGTGTCTTTAATTAGTTCCAACCCTTTATTTAAAAGTGCTGTTCCTTTTTTCCCACTTGCCTTTGATCTTAAAAAGTCAATCCATATGTGACCAAACTCGTGTATAGGTGTTGCTAGGGTTGCTTTATCTGGATTAAGATATATCTGTCCATCTTTAGTAAGACCCAAAATGACTTTTCCTTTAACCTTACTCGTCAGCACTCCAGGCTCATTAATTTTTTTATTAAACTCTTGTTGACTATTAATAACATTTACTTGAGGAAAAGCATATCTCAATTTTGCTGTTATAATTTCAATTGGCGACATTTTACTGGCTTTAATTCTTGCACCAACAAATGCGTTGTCAATAAAAAACGAACCACCAACTTGATCCCTAACTTTTTCTTTACTTGGTAAAGATTTAGGTTTACCAGTGGCTTTTTCTATTTCAGGTTTAAATACTCTAGATGCTTTTGCAAAAAACTCTGGAAACACATTGATGCCATTAGTAGGGGTTTCAAGTACTCCCAAGAATTTACCCTTTGGTCCCCATCCATAATTTTGATGATCAGCTCTAACTACTTTAGGATTAATTACATCAATACCCATAAACCCCATGACGTCACCTTTTCTAGCTTGCATCATTGCAGGCTCTCCAATATCATCAAGTAATAATTTTTCACTAAACATACTTTTTTGATCAGGCTGGGAATCAATATCGTTTAACGTTTTTGCAATAAGTCTACCACCAACCTTCTGAGTTTTAGCTGGACTAAAAATCTTATGAAATAAATATTTTTTAGAATCTAAAGGTAAGTGACCAGCTTCAGCTGTAGCATCTTCTTTAGTTTTTTTCTTAGCTCGTTCTTGACTGTCTTTAACAACTGCATCTAATAATTGATCTATGGTTTTAATTTCTGGGTTATTTTCTAAAAACTTTTTAAAGTCAGCTTTAGCTTTTTTTAAATCTTTCCCTGTTATTGGCTTGTCTAAATCTTTTACAAAAGTTTTAAATGCTTCAGTCCTAGCTTCTAAAGAATATTTTTTTATTGTTGGGTTAATCCATCTAAATGTAGCTTCATTAGAATATATGGCACTATCTGCCATTCTCATTACAGTTAAAGGAACCATTCCTTTGTATTTAGGATTATCTGCCCACCAGTTATTAAAATACTCTTTATTGTTTTGGTACACTTTTACAGCGTTATCAACCATTTTTTGAGCACCTTCAAAATCTACTCCTGCCCATGCTAGATTTTTATTAGGACCTAAAAGATTATACATTAGTCCACCTCGAACATCTATAGGATTACCTTGTGAATCTTTGAGAGACTTACCTGTAGCCAACACATCAGACATCGCCATAAGCGTTGGAGTATTGTCAAATTCTTCTAAAGTAACTATTACTTCATCTTCATTTAATCCCAGTTTTTTTAATGCCTTAGCTATTTCTTTTTTATTTACTTTAGATACTTTAACAGCATTCACCTTAGTATCTGGCTGGCTCGTAGGCTCTGTGAATTGTATCTGAGCATCCAGCATTTTGTTCATTGCATCCTCAATCTTTTTAATAGACACCTCGTCTTCTAACTCAACCTCTTCTGCAATTTCAAATCTAGCATCTCCTTTCTTAGAGGAGATGTTAAGACCTAGTGCTTGAGCCAATACTTCAGCCTCATCCTTCACTACTTTTTCAACCTCTTGATCTACTTTGGTTTCTTCTACAACTTCACTAACCTCAGTAGTGGGGGTTTCTGTTTTAGGTGACATTAAGAATCTACTAGGACCAATCTTTTCTATTACTTCAAAACCTTTAGATTTAAGCATTTTTTCCATTACAGGGCTAACAACATCTACTTCTACTGTAGCTTCAGGATTCATATCTTGTATTTCAAAGGGTAAATCTTTTACTTGGTCTAACAACTTAGAACCAACTCCCTTGCCCTCTACAGACTTATCTACCACAACATCAAAAGTATATTTACCTGTTGAATTATCATAAGAAGTGTATGCACCTCCTACAATTTTACCATCTTTATCTCTTGCTATAAATGCTATTTCTCTATCTGAAGTAATTCCTAAATCTCTTTCTTTAGCAATATTTCTAACTTTGTCTTCTGCTTCGTAATCTATCTCCCCATCTTCTGTTACAGCAGGTTCTAATGTAACCTCTTGATCTACTTCTTTTTTCGCTTGGTCAACTTGGACTTCTTCTTGATTTAATAAATTATAATATTCGTCTTTACTTAAATTCTTTATACTAATTCCCCCTCTATCAATTTCAGATACTTGATATCTAGCTGTACCATCATCATATAATTGAACAGTAAATTTATATTTTTTACCTCCTATTTCTATAATTTGCACTCTTTCTCTAACAGCTACTAAATCTGTTCCTCTCTGTCCTTTTTTTCCTTCAGCTTTTGCTTTTTCTACCGCTTCTTTTCCTATAATTTTTTCTATAACTTTATCTGTTCCTTCTTCATATATTGTTAAAGTTGGTATATTATCTTTTGCTTCTTTAAATTCAGGAGTAATTCCATCTATTTCTAATTGTTTTTCTATTTTTACTTGCGTCTGGTCAACTTGGATTTTTTCTTGACTCTCTTGGGTAGGCGTTTCTTGGGTGTCTCTTGTTCCCAACGTTTCGCCATCTGTGGATTGTTGCTGTACATCCACTTTCTCTGTGCTTGGCTTTTGAATGGCATCTATCTCTTGGTTTTTAGTTTTTAAAATGTCTTGAACCTCTTGGTTAGGGTTTCTTATAATAATGTTGCTATTAATAAGATCCTTAGAACTCATCTTATTTAAGATCTTAACAAACTGTTTAGCGTTGTATTTTCTACCATTAACAGTATAGCTTTGTCCTAGCTGTGGAAGCTTAACCTGATTCTCTTTACTTCTTACTTTTCCTGAAGTTATAATCTCATTTATCTCTTTGTTGATTTCAGAGATCTGAGGTCCATAAATTTCTTTGCTTTGCTGGTAAAAGTTTCTAGACTTTATCAATTCAGCTACCCTGCTTTTTAATTTTGCCTTTCTCCCTCTACCTCTTACTTTCTGAATTACTGATTCTACAGTAGTTTTTTGAGATACTGTTTCTTGATCTGTTGGAGCCACATCTTCTGTTACAGCCTCAGTAGTAGTTTCAGTAGTGCTTTCTAATACAGGTAGTTTTATTTTTATTTTAACTTTACCTGGACCTCCTTTAATGGTAGATGTTTCAATTCCTGGGTATATCTCTTGAAGTTCATTAACAATATTATCAGCCTCAGCTTTACTAACTACAACATCTTTGTAGTCTGTAGACTTTCCAGTTATACCTTCTTTTGTGGCTTGATTTAATGTTACCTCTTTAGTAATTACATTTCCATTTTCATCAACACTTTCTTTATACCCTTTCTCTTTAGATTTATTCCAAACCCTTAATCCATCTTTAGAAACACTTTTAGTCTCCATCCATTGATGACCTTCAGGTAATTGAGTTTGAGCATTGGCTATCATTTTTCCAAACCCTTTGCCATCTACTACCTGCATTTTAGATGTAAACTTATTAGTTGGCTTACCATTTTCATAAACTCTGTAATAACCTACAAAATTTTGATTAGTGCCTGTGCTACTAATAATTATATCTACTTGACCATTTTCATTTGAATAAACGCCTGTAGAAACTTCACCATCAGTAGTCACATCAGAAATCTTAGGAGCACCAGGAATTCCTGGAGCTTCTTGAGTTTCATCAAATAATTTTTTATCTCTATTCTTTACTCTTTGAGCAGCCTCTTCAGTAGTAGTTTCTTGATCTGCTCTAAGTTTTTTGTTAGTAAACGCCCCCTTAAATCTTGGAGCCACATCTTCTACTGCTTCTTCAGTAGCAACTTCAGACGCAACCTCTTCTTCTGCTATTGCTAAGTCAGGGTTGCCATTTTTAATATATTCCTGAGCTGTCTTCTTAGCTGCCAGGTTGTCTGTAATCTGTTGATATGTCACATCATCAATCTGCCCAGTCTCCCTCATGTTGTTGGTCCAAGCTAAAATTTTCTTAGGGCTTGCAGTTTCTTTCATGATGTTTTTTACATCTGTCAGCGACTCAGCAAATTGAATTTTTTGAGCACGACTATTAACGTCATACATGTTTTTAGCTATATTGGCATACTGAACAGGAGCACCTAATGATCCTAACATCTCATCTCCTACTTCATTCCAAGCAAACTTATCCTGATCTCCAATAAAAGCCATTCTTGATGCCTGAGCAGCTACCTCTCCTAATCCTTCACCTAAAGTTACTGTTGAAAACTCAGCACCTACCATCGCACTTTTTGCTACAGCAGATTGAGTAAACGCCCTTCTCCCAGCACCAAAGATTTTACCACCCATTTTTACAGTCAACATGTTAACCAAAGCAATAGGCACACCTCTAGCTAACCCTCTGTTTCTAGCGTCTTTCCAAACCTCATCATCTTCCATTGCAGTCTTCCAGTCTTGTGGTAATGTAGGGTTGTAACCCTTCTCAGCAGCCACATCTAATATAGCATTGGTGTATTCTACTAGTCCACTAGCTATAGCAAAAGTTTCACCTGCACCTTCAATAGCACCTAGTCCTGCACCAATAGCAAGCCCTGGAATACCACCTTCACCACCAACAGCAGCAGTGGCAGCAGCCCCACCAATAGCACCCTGCCTACCTCTTTGAACTATTCTAGCACCCATTATAGGGACAGCTATTTTTAATCCATAAGGTAGCATTTGGCTCATAGAGTTAGCAAATAATGCACCTGCTACCTCAAAAGGATCTCTAAAAACAGTTGCCCAATACTCACTTCCAGAATCAAAAAAACCTTTTCTAGTGTATCTATTGTGACGTTTTAAAGCTAAACTTTCTGTGCTGTTGTTTGCTGATTGCAAGTAAGCTGCAACCTCTTTAGACATCTCTTCTCTAGTTTGTGAGTCATGACCTGTAAGACCCATGCCATACCATAACAAGACATCTCCTGCGCTACCCCTTTTATAACCTTTGTTAAACTCACCTTTAAACCCCTCATAATTTCTTTTTGTATTCTCAGTTATGCTTTTGTCAAACTTCATGTCAAAAAAGGTCCTAGCATTTAAGTATGAATTAGCTGCTTCTTTTTGAGATATGTTTATGCTGTTTATATTATTGCTTAGTTGTCGATATTGTTCATAATCGTTTAGCGTTTTAAGATCCCCTTGACCTAAAATAATCTCACCTTTCTCATTCACCACCACTTCAATATCTTGAAACTGTTTGCCAAATATTCTTTCTGACTCTGCCTGTGAAACGTCATATGCTTTTTTTGAAGCTTTATCTACTTCTGCTGCTAAAGCCATACTGTTCTGTCTTTCTTTTTCAGCAAAGAAATCAAACTCATCCATTGTGTCACTAATGTAGGTATCAAACACTGACCCTGCACCATAAACCTCAGCTAGCTTCTCATATTGTTGTTCCCCATCTTCAACAATCTTAGCCAGCGTAGCTGGGGTTTTAGGCACTACTATTCCATTTTTTAAAGTCATAAAAAGATCTGGAAATCTTCTAGTGTCTTCTTCGCTATACTTCTGATATTGAGAATTAGGGTCTTCCAATAAAGCATCAGCTAAAGTTAATTTGTCTTGTAGGTGTTTATAGTTTCTACCCCCTGCAGATACTGCATAATAATTTAATCCTTTATCTTCAAAAAACTTAACAGCTTTTTTATTTGCCACATCCATTAAGTCATCTTTGGGTGAGATGTTAAGGTCAGCATTGTTCTTTAAGAATTCTGTCAATAAGTCAAAATCTTCTATCTGATCTAAGTCAACGTCAATGACATTTCCATTTATGTCAACAACACCAAAACCATTACCTATTGCATTAGATATAGTAGGCATAGCACTAAAGCCATATCTACCAAACTGTTTATTAAAAGCCTTTATTCTATCTTCTGCAGAGATATTGTCTTTTGCTATTTTACTCAACGAGTCATTAGTCAGCAGCTCTGCAAACTCTTGATCATTAGCAATCTGTTCATTTCGTTGATTAGATAATCTTTCTTTTTCTAACCATTCCTTTTTTTGATTCTCTATCTCTACTGCTTTTCTCTCAGTATATTTTTTTAGTTCCTGAATCTTATCATCACCAGGAGCAAACTGTCTGCCTGTCTCATCAAAAATAGTTTTGTAGGTAGACTTACTTTCATCAACCTCTTTATTGTGCTCAGTTAATGCTGCTTCTTTTTTCTTGTCAACAGCCTCTATATCTTTCTGATCAATAACACCATCATTGTTTACGTCATACTGCTTATTGTTTTGGTAAGCTTTAGACATCATGCTAACACTGCCATCTGTTGTACTTTCGTTAGCTATAAAGTTTTGTATGTTTTGCTTTTCATCTGGAGCTTCAGGTTGACTTGTTAATCCTTTTCCACGTTCTCGTGCAGCTGAAAGCTTTTCAATTCTTGATTTATATTCTTGATATTGTGGAGAGGCATCTATATAAGCCTGGCTAAATTTAACAGCTTCTGGAGTGTCGTTTAAAGGATTACCTGCGTAAATGTCAAGCTTACGCCCACGTTCATCTCTAATCTCTCTATACCCTTCTTTCTGTTGGTTTAAGAAACTAAAATCTTGTTTAGCTTCTCCAGATTCCAAAGAGCCATCTGTGCTTTCTTCCTTGGTAGTAGATTCCATACCTTCCTCTTGAGAAGAAAATTCTGGTTCGTCTTTTTTTTTTAATGTACCATCTTGTACCAAAGAATCAAATTCGTCTCCATAATAAGATTTTAGTTCAGACTCTCCAACCTCCATACCATTTGGAGTAGTATAAAGTATTTCACCATTAGATGGCTGAATATTTTCAGTAGAAGACACCTCAGCTTTTAATGTGCCATCCTCAACTAAAGAATCAAATTCATCTCCATAATAAGATTTTAATTCTGATTCTCCAACCTGCTGTCCATTAGGGGTAGTGTAAACTGTTTCTTCCATGCTTATAATTTAATTACATAGTTACCTTTTAATTCATCTCCTTGAGCCATCTGTTTGTATAACGCCTCGAAGTTTCCTCCTTGAATTTTAAATTCACCATCTGTTTTTGTTAAAGGGAATTTATATTTATTTCCTTTATAACCAAATATAATACCCTCTGAAAACTTACGACCATACTTATCTTCTGTTTCATCTCCAGAATATTCATAACCAGTAAAGTTAAGGTCTGCATCTAACCCTCCTGACACAAGGGAGCTATAGGCGTCTATTACTGTGTTTATGTTATCTTCCTCTATAGGATCTTTAAACACCTTGCTAGGACTAATCTCGTCATTACCAAACTTCATGAGTGGAAGATCTGAATATTTTTTAGAAGAAAGCCTAGTTGTTGTAGCAGTATAATCTTTATTTGATGTTCCATAAGAATCTACTTGGTTGTAAGAGTTAACTGCATCTTTTGGTGGTGCAAAGCCATACATAAAAGAGAAATAAGCATTCATAAACTGCCTATTGTTCATGCCAGTCATATCAATCTGATCTTGTACTGGTTCAGTTGTTTTTTTCCCAGTTTGGGGGTCAATTGTTGTTATTGTTTTTTCCATGTAAACAATTCCATCTTTTCCTCTCCTAAGATCATCAAGTTTCACCTCTACTTTATCACCTCCCTCACCAGTAACTACAACAAAGTTTTTTAAAGCACTAACTGATTCATTGTATCCACCTTCGTTACTACTAAAAAGTTTGTTAATTAAATCTAGGTTTGATTTTTGTTCCTTTAACTTATCCCCTCTTTTATACTGCCACTCTTGCATTTGTGCTGGAGCTCTTCTTTCTGTTATGGTTTCTTTTAATCCAAGTCTAGAGCCTACGCCATTTTCAAAAGTAGTCTTGGCTTTTTCTGATGCTTTTATAAAGTTTTCATGATCCCTAATAGGATTAAGTCTACCATCCTGTCCAGCCTCAACTAATATTAAATTTTTATTAGCATCAGCCTCATCTTTATCTTCTGTGTAATTATATTGAGTGCCAGCTGGCATACCATCTGGTCCTGGAACCCCTTGATCAGTAATAAGGCTTAATATCGAATCGTCATTATTACTTACTGTCTCCCACTCAGCATTAATGTATGCCATAGCCTCATCGTTTTGCCTAACATCTGACATAGTCTTTATAAACCTACCTTTAACATCAGCTTTTAAGAATACTCCTAGCCCCTCAGCTGTAGTGTCATACACACTGTTCATATCTACATTGTCATACTTTTGAACTACAGCAGACAATGACCCTGGAAGTGTTCTATAATCCCCCACCTTTTTAGATGGGTTGCCATTTTTATCAAACTTTGCAAATAGCAAATCGCCATTTGCTGTAAACTGAAAGCCATGATCTACCATTTGAGCTAAAGCCCCTAAACCTTCCATGTTGTAAGCATCTAATGTAGACCCTTGACTTAAAACTTTCGAGCCTTCCAATGTCCCTGCTTTTTGTCTAGCCATCGCTTCTTCATACTGAGTGTTAAACTCTGTAATAAAAGCTTTCATTTGAGTAGCAGAATTGTTAATCTTATTGGTTTTATTAAGCCATTGATCTCTAGTCATCTTACCCCTTCTGTACAAATTGTTTGCTTCTTGCAACATCAATGAGCCTTCCTCCATGGCTTTAGTAACTCTAGGAACCAACATATCCCCACTAGCAGCTGTTAGCTCTGCATTTTCCTGGACTGTTTCATTAAAAGCATCTTGAGTTTTGTTGATGTCTGTCAACATGGAGTCCCTAGTAGCTAGTCCTGACTCAATAGCATCTGAAAAACTTTTTGAAAACGCACTGTAATCTACAGCTGTTTCTTTTATTACTTTTGACTCAAATTGTGTGGGTTGTAATGATTCTGCCATTGTAAATTTTTTATTGTCCTATGCCACCTATAATTCCTTGCACTGTTTCAAAAGGCAGGTTTTGAAATAAGTAATCTGTAATTTGCTCATCTCCAGCACCAGAATATAGTAACTCACCAAAACCTTTACCAAATGTTTCATTAGATAACAGTGCTCCTTTTAACGCTTCATTGTTGTCAAAATCAGCAACATCACCACCAAACCCTGACATAGTGTTTTTAAAATAATCTTGTATAGGTGTTTCTGATCCAGCAGCTACAGGTGCATTTAAAGATGCTTTATCTAAAAGTTGTTTTTGAGCAACCTTAGTGTCAATACCTTCAATTAACCCTGGGATTACTGCTTCACCTACTGTAGATATAGCCTCTCCAGCTGATTTTCTAGCTTGAGCTCTAAGGTCTACCTCTTGTTCTTGATAAGCCTTACCTGCCTCAAATTGCTGATTAGCTTGTCCTAGCTCAATACCACCTATCTGCTCTGCTATTCTTCTATCTTCCTCAGCAATAGCTTTTTGAATATCTTGTTGTTGTTTTATTTCAAAATCTTGAACTTGACTTAAACCTTTTGTTAAGATAGCTTGTTGTCTAGCAGCTCCAGCACTTGCACCTCGTTGATCTCCAACTCCTAACTGCTGACTCGCTTGACCAGCAATCAATGCGTCAATAGCATCTTCAGAAGCTTTCTTATTGATAGTTAGCTGTTTCATATAATTAGAAGCACCTATCCTGTCAATAACTTTTTGCTGTAGTCTTTCACCTTGCCTTAGTGCATCATCAGATCTTCTTTTAGCTTCATTAGCTTTACTTAAACTTCCAAGAGCTGAAGCAGTTTGTCCTGTCACAGATAAACCTAAAGCCACTAATGTTCCTGCTGTTAATCCTAATAATGCTACCATAATAAATATTTTTATTTTAAATGCCCTTTAAAAGAGCTTAATGCTAATATGCAAATATACAAAATTACTTTGATCGTGGATTAGGTTCACTAACCATCACGTCAGATCCCACAGCAAAAAGCTCTACTGCGTTAGTGTTAATATTTGTTAATTTAAACTCTAAGTAGTGTCCAAGTAAACCATTAGACTCTGCTATTGAATTTTTAACTGAGAATAAAAGATCTGTAGGGTTTGGGGCTACACCACTGTATCCAGTAGGATTAACAGTAATGGTATTGGCTGTAATCGCACTTACTAAACCTACAGGGTTAGGGTTAGGCGTACCTGCAAAATTATATATTAAATCTCCACCAACACCTGTAGTTGGATCACCAGGCTTTACAAAAACTGGGTTTATAGTTATGGTACTAGCAAATGTCAACACCCATCCTGTAGGGTTTGTAGTGTCTACACTTAGTAAGTTACCTATGCCATTAACAGACCTTAACTGTAAGTCAGGACTTGTAGAATATGAAGTTCCACTTCCAGACTCAGGAAGCTGATTGGTTCTGATAAAAGCAAAAAAGTCAGATTCTTTTTTCTGCCAGTAATTAGCAGCAGGTGGAGGAGCAATAGCTGAGTTTGAAGTATTACCTTTTATAAACCCAGTAATAACATCAGTAGTAAACTCACCCTCCCAAGTATCATCAGATTCTAAATAAAAAGTTTTAAAAACCTTGTTAGCTAAAGGATCTCTGTTGACTATACTTGTAACCTCTGACCTAGCACCTAATGCTGGATCTGTAACGCCATAAAATACATTCCTGTTATCATTGACATTATGTCTATATAGATTTCCATTTTTAAAAGTGTACAGATAATTATTCATCCCTATTATCTTCTCAGGATAAAATGAATAAAAAGATACCCATCCAGGTATATTAGAGTCCCATGACAATGTGTAGTTTGGCATAATATTATTTTAAGGTGGACAACTGCCAATAGCAATTATCACACTGTTAGCGTCAATTTCAAAATATCCACTAGCTGATGAAGAAGTAAAGCCATAAAAACCAGCTCCACTACTTGTTGCTAATTTAGTGCTTCCTGCCACATCTGTAAATATTACATCATATAAAGCAGGTTCACCAGCTGTCCCTGTAACTGGTCCATTGTAATAGGTGTTTGAATTAGTTGCAGCACAAGCATCTACTGCTGCTCCAAATCTACCACTCGCACTAAAACTTGTTAAGGCTACTGGACATGTGTTACTCAAAGATACTGAATTTAAATTAGCTCCAACAGGTCCAACGATTCTTATTGTAGCAGTTCTAGGTTCAGCTGCAATCTTTGGTATAAATAAGTTAACAACTCCTGGGTTTAAAGCAACTCCAGAAACATCACTAGGGGCAACCACAATGTTTTCTGTGGATCCTGAAGGAACAAAGCCTGTGCCTACACCTGAGCCATTAGATAGTCCATCCCAGTTCATTTTATTGACAGCGTATGGAGAAAAGTTAGGAAAATCATAAGCAGTGATTTCAGAGTTCTTTCCAAAGTATGGACCAGCTAACCAACCATAAGCACTAGAGCTTCCTGCTGAATATACAACACTATTGTGTGTAACAAAAATACCTGTTGGTATATCTGAGGATGTTAGTTTTACTTGCCAATTAACATTGGTTCCTGTTCCTAAATCTATTTCAAAATCATAAACCCCTTGACTAGCTGTTGTCCATCCAGCTGTAGGCTTAGTTCCACATACAGCCTTTTCACAAAATGGGCAAATTTGAATAGGACCAAGAACCCCAGATGTTTGCTGTCTGTATTGTCCACAGTTCTGATAATAACCATCAGGGGCTTTAGTGGTTAGTTGTGCATCAGTATACACTGCTGTAGCAGTGGTAAAGGATTGCGAGTCTATATAATATGGTGCTGGTGTTGGCATAATTAACAAAGTTGTTTTGAGGTTACTCTAGTATTTGATCCCACAGTTTCTACATAGCATATTTCATTTGGCGAGGTAGATAGTCTAAACCACCCTGGAGCTAATACCCCCAAAGATGTTCCACTCTGATCCAAAAATATGTTGTCTCCAATTTCAGGAAGCGTACCAGTACCATCATGATAATACGTTTGATTATATACAGGGACTGAACATATAGTAGTAAAATCTGCCATAGGTCTAGTTGAAGAAAATGATTTATACTCTGTACAAGTAGTACACTCACAGCAAACATCATCTATACTCGAACCATCGTAACATAAATCAAGTAACGTAGATTGCCTGTAATCAAAAACTAAATACAAGTAATCATTAGTGCTAGATGCAGGCATAGTAAATGAACCTCTATAGGTTTGTGGTGCATTACTAGTGTCTGTAGTGACAGGAGTAGCTAAAGACAATAATGTATTGATATCAGCTGGAGTATTAGTATATTCTGTTGAAGAAACTAAATATGCAAAATTATCTGTGGCTGTATCAAAAACAAAGTTGTCAGGAGAAATTTGGCGTGAAGACATAAACACAACACTTCCATCAATAGGTATAGATGGCGTTCCTTGTGCACCTGACAATACTTGATATTGAGAAACAATAGGAAAGGATCCAGATCCAAAAACTACAGCTTGTGAATTTAAAGGTGAAAAAACAGTTGAAGATAAATAGCTGTGTCCATTATGAATACTTTGCCCTGCCTCACTCTGACTTGTCACACATACTGAAATAACATTTAATATCTTAGGTACAGGACATTCAAAATTAAAAGTAAATGTAGAAACAGTAGCGTTTCCAGTAATAACAATGTCAGCTGTTTGAATATGAGGTATATCTTTATTAAAAGAAATAGATCCAGATGCAGTAACGTTAGTCTGTGTAGTATCTATACTGTTGTAGGTTACCTTGATGTCAATATCAGAACCTGCTAAATCTTCAGTATAGTTCATTACAGCACTACCTACAGCACTATCGTAATCAACACAAAACCTAACCACCTGACCAGCTGTTACAGTTATTTCTTTTCTACCCCCACAACTAAAACATGGCTCATTAATAGGTATCTCAGTTTCGTTGGAGTGTAAAATATATTCATCCATATAAGGATCATAACCACCTAGTTTCTGCGTGTAAAAAGATCCTTGAAATAAATCTCTAAACCAAGAGTCCATACCCACTTCAGATACTACGTCAAGCTTTTCTGCTTGCCCTGCACCATCCAGTTTTAATACCACTCCTCTTTTTGCATCAGTAAAGAACTTCTCTCTTCCCCATTGAACATAACTTTCTGGATTAAAACTTATACCATACTTTTCAGTTCTAGCAATTTGAGTTCCTAAAACCTCAGGGACAGAAGTAATTGCACCACCACCAGTAGAGTCACTCAACAAGTTTTTCCCCACTAACACATAAGATATTCTATCTTCTTGCAAAACCAACATGTCTGTTTCTCTTGCATCTAAAACTTGAATATCCCCAAACGTCTGTTCTAAAGTTTTAAAATTTGCTAATCCTAAATTAAATTCATTTAATCTATTTATGTTTTGTTCTTGACTATAAGTTCCACTATAAGTTACATCAGCAAACCTTCTAATAGCTCTATAGTTTTCATCTGTGGTTATATTAGTTCTATTTCCAAATAAAAAGAATTGCTGACTTAAAGAATCTAATATTCTAAAACTTTCCACGCCATTGCCAAAAGTAAAACAATTGTAAAAATCTAAATTAATAACCCCCTCTGTGCCAGCTGCAATATCTTGACTTACATCGTTGTTAGCAGTTATACCTAAGTGATTACCATTAGCATCTATACCATAAGTCTCAGCACTTTCGTAATAAAGATCAGCATTAGCATCTGTAGGAATAGTTTCAAAAACAATAGTGTTGGGGTTTTTTGTAACTACAATCTCAACCTCTAAAGAGTTGCCCTTTTTTCTACCACTGCAAAATGGATATCCACCAACTACTCGCATGAATAAATAATCTTGTCCAGCAGTAGCATTTGGAACCTCGTAAAATTGAATTTGAGATGTGCCTTGCAATGCTAAATAACTATCACTTCCTGGATCAATTTGGAATGTACCACTAGATGTGCCTTGAGCTAGTGTAGAATAGTACACAGCAGCTCCAGATCCAGCGTCATCTATGCAATCTATAGTGTCATCAGGAGAGTTTTGCCATCTCGCTACCAATCCCTCTCCTTCAAAAAACTCTTGAAAGTTAGGGTAATTAGCACTAGAGACAATACTTACTGGTGTTATATCATTAGTACCTAGCAGTGATTCTTTAGCACCACATGTGTCCTTGCATTTCTTTTGAGCATCTCTTCTTACTCTTACATATATGTCAACTATATCTCCAGCCTCTACAGTCCATCTAGTTGCTGTGGCAGCTGATCCTGAATATACTGGATAATCAACAAACAAGTAATCTTTATCTCCAGAACCCACTAAAGAAGCTCCATTAGTGTCTCTATCTTTTTTACTAGTTACATCTATGTTTCCACTTGTAAACACCTGAGTCAAGCTATTGTCAGCACTAAAACAACTTTCCTTAACTTTCATGTAGACGCCAGCTCTTTGATTAGTAACCTCAACATTACTAGGATCTGTTCCAGTTAAAAAGTTTCTTTCTTTATTTTGCTTGTCTAAAACCTCAACTTCACAGCATCTATCTACAGGTCCATTAACATCAGCCTTAGGTCTAAGGAAATCTCCAACCTCTACTTTTTGTTGGTTTTCTCCCTCCAATTGTATCCAGGTAATATTGGTTCCTGTTTCAGCGTACCAGTTAGTTGCGTATATGGTTTGATATAAATATCTATCAGGTTTTATGTACCACCTATAAAACTTAGCCCATGAAGGTGCTTGTTGACTTATAGGAATGTTAGCCACTAAAGTATTTTTAAAACCTACAGCAGAGCAAGGCACATAGACACTGTTGTTTTCACTCACCTGAACTGTAGACTGTCTTCCAAACTCATCTAAGTAAGCAATCCCTACCTCATAATTTCTGTCAGTATGTAAACTTTTATTACTTGTTACATTTTGAGAATAACCAGTTGCTCCTGTTATTTGAAAGGTTTCAGCAAGTAAGGGGTTTAAGTTTGTTGTCTCTTTGTAAGAGGCAGCTAGTATTCTAAATGAAACAGTGTTGTTTCCTGGAGAGCTAGGAACATACATTGATTCTCCACCATTAGATCCATTGTATCCTGTCCTAAATATTGTCCAGGTATTTGAAGCTGAAGTCTTAGGCGTACTGATGTTGCAGTTATAAACATCTGTTAGCGTGCCTCCTAAAGCACAATTATTTACCTGCTGTATGTTAGTAACTGCTGGATTAGTGTTAGTTAGGTTAGCCCCTATTGCTGATCTAAATTCTGAACTATTTACCACGTCATATACAGTTGCATAGGTTTGTGGTAGAGTATAAGTTAACTCTATGGTAAATGGTGAGTTACCACCAGTGGGGGCGTCTATAGCTGGTGGAGGCGTATAAAGGGATTGAGTTACATAGTTATGGTGTTCTATGTTTATAGAAAAATACCATATGGTATTAATATTTAATTCTGCGTTAGATAAATCAAAAGTAACTGTTTGATTAGTAAACGTTCCTTGACTATTACCTAAGATAGAAACAGCACCACTTGCAAAACTTGTGGTAAAAGCATTAAAATTTATCGCCTCTCCATTCTGCTCTAAAATGTAATCCATGTTAGTAAGAGCACCACTACTGGTAGTAAGGTCGTATCCTTCTAAATAATTACCATACATTATTCTATTACCCATTAATGTTTGAGCTTGTGCTAATCTTGGCACATTATCAAAAAGTCTTAACACTTCAGACTCAGGAAGTATGGTGTATGTTTTACTATTGTCAAAAGCAATAGTGTGTAAAGTGTTGTCAGGAAGATCTTTATCAACCCTTTCTACTACTCTAATAAAATTGTCATCTGCAAACTTAAAACATATGTCATAGCCAACCACTTCTTCAGGTCCAGTATTAACAGTTACATCAACAGCGTTAAATTCATTTAACATGCCACTGTTAGTAAAGTTGTCAGTGTTTATAAAAAATGGTCTAGGATCAAAAGCGATCTGAGTAAATGGTGATAAAGAACTATATTGCCCATCCTGATATTTATATCTATAAGCAAAACTTACAAACCTATCCTCTAAATAATTAACATTATGCTGGGTGTTAAGAAGATCAATAGTTGGAGCCAACATAGGTGGCTTTTTAATGACATAAATTAAATGTTCATTACCATTATCCAAACTAGCACCATAAGACCTTTTAACGTTTAACTGTTTGGGAGGATTATAGTTATCTGTAAAAAACAATAAGTCCTCTATAATATTAACACTATTGATGAGGTATTTAGGATTAAAGTTTAACGCAGTTCTAATACCTGATCCATCATCTATAGATTGAACTATGTATGTAAGTGTAGATGAGCTTACATTAAAAGAAACTATTAAGTCAGCTATATTAGTTGAAGATACTGGATTAGCAGGATCATGAACAAACCAGTAGAGAGTTTCATTAGCACCATCTTCAAAAGCACCTATACATATAGCTTGAGATGATAAAGCCTGACCTCCATAACTTAATGTGGTAATAGCAGCATTACCCTTAGTGTTTTCTAAAGATCCAATATCTGTTAGCTCAGTATTACCTACCCTAACATTTAATGCATCAATATACTCACCATCTGGCAATAAGCGTTCATCAACGCTTTTATTCATCCTACCTTTTATAAAACTACGAACTAACTTCATTATTTAATCCATTTAGCTTGCCCTCTTAAGTTCATTAAAAGCCTGCCAGGATGAATGTTACTCAATCTTATTTTGGCATTTCTTAATAGAGCAGATTTATTTTTTTGAGTTCTTCTTACTATGTATTCCTGAACCCCTACTTTACTTTTTAAAATAGCATATTCTATATATGCATACACATATTCTTCAAACAATTTATTAACTGTTATTTTGCTATTGTCTCCATTGTATAAGCCATCAGATATGTACTCTAAAATGCAGGACTCACCTGACATTCCAGAACTAAAATTTATAACGCCAGCTTTTTGATCAATCCTAAATGTAGGGTTTTGGTTTGCTGTTTCTGTGTTTAATCCAAATCTTGCACCAATGTTATAATCAAAATACCAGCACCCATCAATATTCCATCCATCCATTCCATGGTAAGGACTCCCTTCGTTTAAGTAAATACTTGTTTTTGTTTTATCTAATCTTGCCTGATCTATTTCTGAGTTGTTTGGACGTAAAACATTTCCATCAGCGTCAAACAAAATCTTACAATTATTGTCTTGCAGATATGCATCAGAGCTAATAGCTTGAATATTTTCAGTTAAAGGGAATAAAGTTCCATTCTTCCATAGTGATATTCTAATCCAATTAACATAATCTGGTGGTAAAACAAAACGCAAGTTTTCACACACATCTAATTGTAAAACCTTAGTTTCTTTAAATGCATCGTAATTTAATTCTTGAATAGCTCGTTTAGCATGAAATAATATTTTGTATCTCTCCTCATTATTTACTAAGGAGTGATTGCCCTGATACATTAATAAAAAATTATTAACAATATCTTCCAATGAAACATATTGGTATGAACCCCAGTTAGCATTTTCTGGAGCTACTCCTCCATTCTCATAATATTGATACGCTGATATATATGCCATTATCTAGTTCTTTTTGTTGGTAAATTTACACTCTCCTCAGCATCTTGCTCTTTCTGTTCAGCTTGCCCAAAGTTTACAACTGCAATTTCTCTAATAGACATGCCTGCGTACTGAAGTATCTTATTAACTATGTCTGTTGAATCTGACAATGGCAATTCAAAGTCTTGATAATTAGCAAGTGATGGGTTAAATATAGCCTCTCCTGTCTCTGCACCAGCAGCATCTGTTAGCGTTGAATATGTCCAGTTTGGTGTTTTAGGATATCTAACGTAAGTTAGTCCACAAGATAATGTGCATCCAGATGTAGGTGCTGGAAACAAAGTAATTTGATTACTTAAATTACCATACGTTCCACCTGGAGGAGCTCCTGATCCTGGACCTTCTGTAGCAGGATATCCTTGTTGTGTAAGAATATAAGCTGGAAAAAGAGTTGATGGTGCAGTTAAATTAGATCTTAACAACCTTCGTATTTGATATTCACTTACTCGTTCTGCTTCCTTATTTGCAACATCGTCAGATGCTCTAGAACAGTTTTGCCCCCAAATAACCTCTACGAAAGTATACCAATCATTAGGTAAGTCAAATGTTTGTGTAGATACTTGAGGGGTAAGAGATAGTGACAAGTTTTGAAATTGAGTAAACGTATCTATAACTTCTTGTATCTGTCTGTTAATATCAGCACTTTCAGTTCCAGAAAGTCTTTGGTTCTCTGCGTTAATCTGCTTGTTAAATTCATAAAAATAATCCTGAAATAAATCTAACTGTGCCTGCTCTGCAAACAAGTTAAAGTCTATTGGGGATATATATCCATAGTTATTTTTATTAAGAATAGAGAGTACAGTTTCTCTAACACGATTTATCATTGACATTTTTCAACCTATTTCTTACAAAGATAACCAAAAAAAAAGAGCACCTTAAAAAAGTGCTCTTTAGTAGTAGTGAGTAAAATGAATTAAGTTAATTCAATACCAATAACCTTGATGTCATCAGCTGAAATTAATGCATCTCCTATTTCGTTATAAGATGGCTCATTCCATTTAGTCTGTAAAGCTCTAACAATTTGTGATTGAACAGTGTCTCTAGCCACCTCACTGCCAGCAGCAATTGGGGTGTGAGTCAATGTAATTAAATCATTACCACTAGTAGGGGCATCATACGCTATAGTAGTAGTACTAGTAGAAAGTTGTTCTACTAACCCTACATCAACACCTGAAACCAATACGCCAGTTGAGGCAGTTCCTGAATGAATAAAGAAAGTTTTCCCTGAAACTACAGGAATTACTGCTGATGGCTCTAACTTAGCTAATGTTAAATTGTTGTCATCAACTTTAGTTAAAACTTCGTAATAATAATTGTCAGTGGATTGATGTAAGATATCTCCAGGGCTTACATTGGCAAATAAATTACCTGTTGTTTTTATATCTACACCAATACTAGGTGTTGTGGACGTTCCAGTTACAACTAAGTCTTGCACTGGTATATTTAAAAACTTTTCCATAATACTAAGTTAATGCGATTCCACTTACTGCGAAAGGCAGGTTAGAAACTGGTTTAGTAACATCTCTCCAAGGCTGTTGTAAAGCTAGCACAACTTCATCTTGAATTTTATCTCTCATTGTTTCTACTCCTGCACCAGCAGTAGCATGAGTTAGAGTTGCTATCTTTCCAGATCCATAAGAAATAGTCACTGTTGTAGTAGACGCTTGCTCAATTAATTTAATGTCATTACAGGAAACGAGCTGATTTTGTTCCCCTGTGACTGGTATACTTAAAAACTTTTGCATGTTTAAAAAATTAAGTTGGTTAATAATAAACAAAGGTAATAAAAAAACCTCAGTCAATATCCTTTAAGATTCTAGGTAATTTTCAAGTTGTTTTTCTAAAATCTTTAAAGTTTCTAACCCATCGTCAGACTGTAAAAAAGAAGCTAATATGTAATCCTTACTTTCTCCATAAGGGACAGTAAGAACTTTCTTCTTATTGGTTTTTAGGTTAAAATAAACATCTTTATTGTTCTTATAAGAAAGAATACCATAAGTAAAGAAGTCATGAACTTTAGATACTAACTCTAACATAGGATCATTTAACACATCCATAAAGTCTGAAGGATGTTGTCTAGCAAAAAGTAGAACATCACGCTTTACTTCTGCTGAACTCATCTTATCTGTATTAGCACCTAACGCTGATCTAGCCACTTGCACAGCCCTGTTAATGTCTAATTCTCTAGCTGCAATTAAAGCATCTACTTCAGTAGTAATTCTAGCCACCTCAATATTTGCATCTTTCTCTTCATTTACCTCTTCAAAAAGATATCCATTGTCTGGATGTAGGTGTAAAAACTTTTGTAATACTTGATTTTCTTTACGCACAGTTAAAAAACCATCTTCAAAAACAATAGGCTGCATGATTGCGTTACCATCTTGCTCATCTTCATAAGGTGATTTTTGATTTATAGCATATCTTAATGGTCTGTTTTGACCTAAAGATTCATCGAAATATAAAAGGGGTTTTCTTTTAGTGTGTTTAGAAAGTAACATATACACCAAGGGTGCAGCATCTCTTTTAAGTTTATAGATCTTATCTACATACTTATTCTTAACTGGTTTGTTTTTTGTTTTTTGCATTTTATTTTATTTAATTAAATTTTAAAAAAGGGGGAGGCGTTAACCTCCCCTTAATTGTAATCAATACTAATCTTCCATCAAGAAGAAGTTGTTAGCACCTAAAGTACAAACAGCTCTTTCAGATAAGAAGTTTACTTCCATAACATCTTTTCCAGAAGTTCTTGCACCACCAGCAGAACCAGTAATCCAAGTTTTGTAACGTCTGTCTTCAGTTTCAGAAGCTCTGTAACGAACATGAAGGAAAGGTCTTTTAGCGTTCTTCCCTAAGATTTGATCATAAACAGTAGTAGAACCTGCAGGAACCATAAGTCCATAGATTTTACCAGCGTTAATACCACCTCTCATAGAAGCATCGTTAAGATATTTCCAGTCAGATTTGTAGAAGTCATAACCTCTTCTAAACCCTGTGAAACCAAGGTTAAGAGCCATTTCTTCATCATTGTCAAATAATCCATAAGAAGTACCACCTGCACCATAAGAATTTTGAGCAGCTAACATGTCATCAATGTCAAAGCTTAATTCTCTGTTTACAAATAATACATTCTCTTCGATAGAACCTTGCTTATCTAATCTCTGAATAATTGCATCAAAGTCAGCTAAAGCAGCTGGAGCACCTTGGAAAACATTTCCTCTGTTTTTAACAACATAGAAAACACCTTGAGATCCACCTTGACCATCTGTACCACCTGCATTACCAAAGAATTTAGCAGCACCAGATGCGTTGTCAGCTGGAACAGCTTCAACCATCGCAGTCTCTAAATAATCATCATATCTCATTCGAGTATCAGACTCAGATTTTAAATACCAAAGGTATCCATTTGCTCCTTGCTCAGATGTAATTTCAATCCAACCAATTTGAGCCATATCTGAACCATTAACAGCGTACTTGTCTTTAATGATTATTGGGTTATTTTCAAAGATGTAGTCATCAGATTCTAAGCTATCTTCCATAGAATCAGTTCCTTTTTTGAACTCTGATCCATAAATGAAAACAGTTAAAGTATCTGTTGTTGCAAATGTTTGACCACCTGTCTCATAGTAAGCTACATCAAAAGTACCAGCTGCATAATTAACATCAGTAACCACAGCTTTATTAAATAAAGTTGAAGCACCTGTATTTGCTGAAATCATTACAGTTTGGTTTTTTCTAATAGCAATACCACCTTGACCAGCAGTAGTTGTTCCACCACCTGCAAGGGTAGGGGCTAATGTGTCACTTACAGTAATAGTTGCTGTTTCTGAAGCAGCAGCTGAACCTGAAGCACAGTCTACATATTTAATGTGCAATCTGCCTTGTTCTGCCCATTTAATAAGGTCAGAGTTAGAAGGCATTTCTGCTCCTACCATTCTTAGGAAAGAGCTTATACTTCTATTACCATATCTTTCAAATTCTTTTTCATAAGTATCAGGTAAATACTGATTCATGAAATTAAAATCTGCGTTAGTAAGGTAATTAGTACTAAGGGCTACTCGTTCTGCACTTGGAATCAAGTCAAACCCTGGAGTTGCTAATACACTCATTTTTTCATTTTTTTAGTTTAAAAATTTATTTACGTTTTCTAATTCTTAATCTATTTCCATCACTAGGATTGGAAGTAGACTTAACTTGTAACCCACCCTTAGAGCTTGTTTCTGGAGCTTTATTCATTTTAAGATCAATGTTCTTTGCTTTCTTAGCGTCTGATGTCACTGCATCAGCTTGACCTTTTTCATAAAAAAACTTCGCAAACTTGTCTGGATAGTTTACTACTGCCAAAGCTTTGTGAAAACCCTTGTAGTCTTTAATTTGCCCATTATCATCTAAATAACTTTTAACCCAACCAGTTACATCATTATTTTTAGACTTAAGCTCATCTACACTACCTGGATTATACGAAAAGGTATTATCGTTTATCTTAAATTCAAAACCTTTGAAATCAGAATTAAACGTTTCGTCTAGTTTCTGCAAATAGTCTTTTCTATTTTTAGCAACCATCTCTTCGTAACCTTGCTTTGTTTTTTGTTGCTCTCTATAAGCTTCAAGTTCTTTTTGGGTTTTTTCATCAATACCATTTCCAACACTTGACTCAAGGGGAACATTGTATTGACTTTTTCTTTCCTCAAAGAATTTTTTAGCCTCAGCAACTTGTCTTTTTTTAGCTAACTTTAACTTCTTAATGTCTTTCTCATCATCTAGATCTTCGTCATAATTAAACTCGTCTAGCATAGAGGCAACATCATCATCATCAAGATATTCATCTTTTGTTTTGTAATAGTTAGCCAAAAGCTCATCAGGATCAACTTTAGAAAAATCTCTGTTTAACTTAACAAAGTCTTCTATAGATCTCCCAGTTTCTTTTTTGTACTTAAAGTAAGCAGCAACATCTTCAGGTAATTCCTCTGACTTGCCCCTTTCTTCAAATAACTCATCCAGAGAGTTAATGGTTTTACCATATCTCTCATTAATATGTGAAAGAACATCATCATCGCTATACGATGGTTTTTGATTTTCTACAACTTCCTCTGTCTTAGTTTCTGTGTTTTCTGAAACTGGAGTAGATTCTGTAGAGTCTTCAAACTGATCTTCATGCTTCTTTAACAATTCTTCTTCAACTTGTTGTTTAGATTTCTGTTCTACATCATCTAAAACTCTTACTTTAATATCTCCCATTTTATTTAATTTAATTTGTTATACAAAATTATACAATTTTTAAACACGAAAAAACACACTTTTATCTAGGCTCAAATTCAGCTAAATCAAAGCCATCTAATGAATCTTCATTTGATTCAAATGATGTAGGTGGTAAATTGTTTTTTCGTTGATTAATAAGTTTTGACTGCTGAGTGTTGGCTTGATCAATTCGTTGAGCTTTAGCATCTTCTCTTTGAGTCTCTCTTTCTTGTAAAGCTTTTTCAGATATATCTCTGAGCTGCTGTTGATAACCAAACTCTTCAGCCATTAGTGCTTTTTTAAGTTCTGCTTCTGCTTGAAGTTTTTGTGTTTCAAACTGTATCTCTGCTTGAATTACAGCAATCTTAGATTTAGTTTCCATTTCAATCTTAGCCATCTCTGTTTGAGATTTCATTTGCTGTGCTTGTAACTGAGTTTGAGACTGCATCTGCTGCATCATGAGTTGCTGCTCTTTGTCAGCCTCTTCTTTCTGTGATCTCTTAAGTTTTAATAACTGATTAGCTAGTTTAATATTTCTCACTTCTCTAATGTCAATGGCATCTTCAAGATTGATGTCATTTTTAGAGAGAGCCATTTGAATGTTTTGCTCTAACTGAGCTTTTTGAACTTCATCAGGTGATACAGTAATGTGAATACCAAAGTCATAGAGATACAAACTTTTTATATCGTCAAGTATTTTTAAATTATACTTTCCTATTTTATTAGCAAACTCTTCCTTAAAATCTGTATATTCTAACACATCAGATATTCTATAAGAAAGACCTTGAGATATTTTTCTCAATATATAAAGACCAGCATCCAGTATGTGCCTAGTGGCTGTATTGGAGTTTAAAGCTGCAAGTTTTTGAACCCCCACTAATGATCTAGAGTCAGGAGTTGAAGCATCTCTAGCTTCATTAAGTCCTGTTACTGCCCTGATCATGTCTAAGTAATGGTTATAGTTTTGAATCAGCATTTGCATTTTGCCTGTACCATTATTAGAGTTTAATTGCTGGATAGGCATTTTACCTTGGTTGTACTCTCCATCCTGAGTGTAACTTCTACCAATTACTGATCCTGTTTGAAAATACAACCTTAATGCGTCTTGAGGATTATACGCAGCACCTGTACCCAGGTCTACTTCATTTAATCCATCAGCATCAATATATACCCCATCAGGAACTACTCTAGATACGACTTGTTGTAATTTTAAATGAGTAACTTGTATTAAATCAGCAAATGGAATCATTCTAGAAACTAATGACTCTATGTTGCCTTTGTACATTCTAGGGGCAACTGCAACGTACTGAGGTAACGCATACTGAGAAGCTGACTTAGGTCTAACCATGTTTTTTGCCATTTCCCATTTCAATATAATGTTGGTTCCCATTACCATTACACCTTCATACCAAACCTCTATAGTTTTTTCTATCTTTTCAAAATTACCCTCTTCCATAATTTCTTCTGGAGGATTAAAGGTGTCTTCTTTTTCAATAACCCTTTCTGCACCACTATCCATTTTCTTTTTCTTATGAACAAACTTTTGAGTTGTTTTATAGTTAAAGTACATAAGAGTGGCAGTGTCTCTAGCGAAGATGCTATTCTGATACCATTGAGCAACATTAAAATAATCATACCATGTTTGACTATACTTAGCAATTTCTTTAAGATCATCATTGGTTAATGTTGGATCAATTTTTAATAACTCAGTGGTTGCTACAGTTTTTATCTCACCCCAATAAAAACAATCTTTCAAAAAGGGATCTTCAGAATAACTATAAACCATATTGGCAGGATCTACATACTCTACCTTAATTCCAGCTCCTGGTAAAAAATGTTGTTTCGCAGCTGCAATACCACAAACCATTAGATCGTAATCAAGTCTTTTGCGTAGATCTTGATATTCATTTTCTTCTAATAAGGTGTTTATACCTATTTCTTCTGCAATCTCTATAGCTGGTTTGTATTTCATTTGCATGTACAATCCTAACTGCTCATCATCAGCTGGTATGTCATCAGGGTTCATATCAAATGGGTTCATACCAAATGTCTCACCCATACTAGATAAGAAATCTTTAGCCACCATCTGGCGTTCTACATTTTGTTGAAATATGTTTTTTCTTTCAGAAGATAAAGCGTCTTGAGCTTCACATTTTACTTCAAAGACTCTATCAGACATGCCATTAACAACAATGTCTACAAATTTGGGTAGTATAGGAACTGGGGTCCAGTCTAGGTTTAAGTAACTTAAGTCTCCATCTATAGACAACTCATTTTTATATTTCTCTATGGATTGCTCTCCTCTAGCGTAAACTCTTCTTCTTGCAAACTCATTCCATTGATTATAAAATCTACATTGATTTCCATCTTTCCTAAACCACTCGTACTGAATAGCCTGCCCAATTTGTAATCCATAGGCGTCTGTTTTTTTCTCAGCATCTGAGACATATTGACTAGGGAAACCATTTGGCGTTATTTCTATACTTATATCTTTCATTACTTAATTAATTCACTAATATTACCCTTATTACTATACCTTGCAAAGTTAATTCTAATTTTTGATTGTTTTTTAACCTGTGGTTGATACAAATGTTTCTGGTTAGCCATTATAGCTAATCCTGAACTTATGGTCGCATCATACTTAGTTCTATTGTTTATATTAAACTTTGCCCAATCTTCTAACGTCCTTGTAAAGTGCATTTCTCCCATTTCTCCCATAGTCCTAAAATGCCCATCCATATCTAAACCTATATGCTTCTCAATATAACTCTCAATGGCTGCAGCGTGTGCTTGCTTTATATCCTCTGAAGAGTTGGGTATTCCTCCAAGTTCCTTTTCAGTTACAGATAATTTATTCTTATGCTTGTCTGGTCTATTTAAAGAAAAACCTCTATATCCTCTATTTTTAAAATGATACAATAGTCTAGGTTTATTATTTTCTACCAAAATAGGCATACCATAAAACACACAAGCCATTAATACTTCTTCAAAAAATATCTCTGCTGTTTGAGGTCTAGCAATATACTGAAGAAAAAACTGATTAGTTGGACCTTCATCCATGTGAAATTTTGTTAATCCATGAAGTGCTCCATTAGAAGCACCTCCACCAACAGTTCCTGAGATGTCATAGCTATCACAACCAAAGGATCCCATGTGTTCATTACCAGGATATTTAACTCCATTTTTTTCAAAAAAATTATTTTGCAAATTTTTACCTGGAGTCCAGGTAACTAAAAATCTTCCCTTTGGATCTGGAGTCCATATAACTTGAGTATCTTTAACGCCATCCTTCCAATAAAACTTACCCCTAGTTAAAAAATGCTCAGATATTAATGAATCATTATAATCTACCTGTTGATATATTTTAGTTAGATTAAATAAAGAAGCTTTACTTTCATCTCTAAAAGCGTGAGACTCAGTTCTTGGGAACTGACGATAAAACTCATTTAATGCATCTGGATCAGATTTTTTTGACTCTACTTCGTTTTCAAAATACTCAATGGCTCCCTGGTAAATATATTCTCCATCAACACCCATAACTTCTTTTTCTGGGTTATTAAACACAGGCATTCCATACCTGTCTATAAAACCCTCCATGTTCCATTCCATAGGAATAAACAAAGAATATAATCCTGACTTAGTCTGTCCATTAGCATTTCTTGTTTCTAAATTAGAATCGTAATACAGTTTTTTGAAGTTATCACCTCCTTTTTCAAGTGCATTACATGTAGATCCCATCATGCATTTACCAATAATCTTTCTACCTAATCTTAAGCAGGTTTTAGTAACCCTCCAGTTATTTAGTATATTGGTAGGCTTCAACCATTTACCACTTTCGTCATGTGCTAAAAATAAAAGCTTCTCTCCATCGTAAGAGTTGTCATCTGTGTTTTTCCAATCAATCGTAGTGTCTAACCCATCAAGTTCATTAGACGCTACCTCATACATGTTTTTCTTGGTAATTTTACTAGCTGGAACTCTGTATGCTAATTCAGTTTTAGGACGATCCATACCATCCTGAATAGGCTTAAAAAAGAATGGATAGTTGTTAGAAATAGGCACAACCTTGTCAGTAAACATTTTTTTTGCATCATCCCCTTTCTTTGATAATATACCTATACGAGCATCTTTTGATATAGTGCCTATATTTGCACATTCTTCTGAAGCCATAAATGAAAAACCAGAACGTCTAATTTTTAAATAACACATGCCAAAGGATCTAGAGTCAGCCTTACACGCTTCCCAGTATAAGTAAAATATTCTATTAGCTTCTCTGAAATCTGGTAACCCTACATCTATTTTTGTCCATTGTAAATACATGTAATGGGATCCTGTAAGATACGTTGGCTCACCATTATTCATAAACCAAAAACCTTGTTCTCTTCTATTAAATTCGTTTTCAATATAGTCTACCCAGTTACTTTTAAAAGCAGCTGGCATTTCATTCCATTGAAAAATACTTTTTATTTTAGAAAGATCAGTGGGGTATTCAAAAGGTTTCCAATATTGATCTGCTTTTTTTGACGATCTTTTAAAAACACTTTTAGGACATTTGGGAAGACCTATTCTCAATCCATTGATAACATAAATATCTCCTAACGTACCATCTTTAGAAATAACAACCAAGTCATACTTTGAATCATAACCATACTTCCAAGATTTGTTTTTGTTTTTTAAAGAAACAACAGATCCAGGAATGGTTGACTTAGCAACCCTGTATAAACTATTTTGAGTTTCTTTCTGCAAAACCTTGGTTAGTTTTTTTAGTTAAGTTTTTATTAGATAATTCAATGTTTTCTTTTTCTATTTCTATTTTATTTAAAATCTCAAACGCATCATTAATAGCTAACTTTTTTGTAGCAGCTGCGTTCTTTAATCTGTCTGCTGCTAATTCATCATCAGGATCAGGTTTTATAATTTTTTCTTTAGCAACTTTTATGAGTTGATTAACAGCTTCATATCCTGCTTCTATTATTTTTAATTTAATATCATTTGACTTCATACTACCATAGTTATATTGTGTGTATACATTCTATACAACTTCTCTCCATCTACATTAAACTCATATTCACTTTCAGGTTGAAAGCCAACGACATCACCTTCATTTACTCCAAGTGCAGCAAGTGATTCATTGCCATATTTAACTATACCCATTAAGGGTTCTTCATTAGTATTCTTTAGTAAATAATGATTATCCTCAACATCTATTGGCTTTACAAAGCAATACTGCAAACAACTATTCCATTTTCCATCTTTTTTATAAGCATAAAACTGCGTGGTGTCTACAAAAAAAGTGTTGTCTTTTAAAAAACTTTTTCCACTTTTTTCTCTACCCTTCATGTCATTATAATATTTAAAAACATTGTGATGAACTAAAATTTTATCTCCTGGAGATATAGGACCTTTGTACCCAAGTGGTGTTTCTACCACAATAGCTTCTCTATTAGAGAATTTAAAATCTTCTTTAGAGCTGCTAGTTATAAACTCCAAACCACCCCAATCTACAGTGCTGTTATATCTTCTGTCCTTATCAGGAGTTATTATAAAATAAAAAGGTGACTTCATATTAAAAATTTATATTATACTCTATCGAAACTGGCATTTGCTCTCCAAACTCTTTCCACAAATAAACCTCACTGCCTGATATAATAAAAATCTTATATGAGTTTCTTTTAATGTCTCTTTTTATACAATGGATTATATACTTTCCATTTAAAACTTCTTGATTTACAATATAATGCATAGCACTTGACTTATAGTCAGCACCTACTGATATTTTTCTAATATCATCCATTTAATTAAATTTTAATACACCACACCCAACTGAGCTGCGTTCCCAGCAGGGAGAGGTGATGTTCCTACCACATAGATATCTCCAGCTACTAATCCTGCTGCTAAAGCTGCAGTGTTGGTTGGAAATATGTAATTCGTTTTCATTGCTGTAGCTACAGCACTAGAAATAGCTAACATGGGGTTGCCTGCAATTTTAATTGTTGCTGCAGCTTGCCTCCCTAACGCTATACAAGCTTCATCAGCATTACTGCCTTGACCTATAGCCACTGCAGTGTCTGAGCTTGAAGCACCTTTTCCTATGACAACTGAGTCTGACACATTGCCAGTAGCTAAAGCACCAGATCCTATTACCACATTGTTACTTCCTACTAAGCCAACACCACCACCTTTTCCAGCTTGATATCCTATCAAAGTGTTGTCGTTGTTGTTTTGAATATTTTTACCTGACTCAAAACCTAGAGTAGTATTTCTTAATCCAGCTAAAATCTCTTCTGACGAGGCTAACCCTAGAGCTGTATTGTGCGTACCTGTTGCTGCACTTTTTAATAAAGCGTTTGCTCCATAAGATAAATTGTTATCACCAAAAGGGTGAGTAACATCAGCCCTGTAAGCTCCTAATTGAAGTGTATAATTAGTTCCCCCAACTTTTCCTAAAGTTACTTTAGGATTAGGAACTACAGCTGCAGGATCTACTAAAACAAAATCACTTGCTACTGCATTACCTGAAGCATCACCAATAAATATGTTTGTCGCTGTTAATGAAAGTAAACTCGAAACATTACTCCAAACTAAAGGAGATCCAGGACCAGCTGATGATGGAACCTGTCCTGTTGATCCAGAAACAGCATTAAGCTTTATTTCAGATTTAAAATCTGCGACTCCCTCAACTATTGTTCCATTAGCTGCACTAACAGAAACATTACTACTACTTCCTGAGGGTTCTAAAATAACCACTCTACCAACAGGAGCAGCGACCTTAGTGTCATTAGCTCCTGAAGAGGTGTAAAGCCCTCCATCTAAAACAACATCAGAGGTGTTGCCTACTAGAGAAATATCACCTGTAACATTTACATTTCCTGTTCTAGTAATGTTTCCTGAGCCAGTTAAATCTCCACTTAAGGCTATGTTTCCTGTGAGATTTATACTTTGAGTTGCAGTGTTTCCTGCATCTAATACTTCTTGCAAGGTTACCTGACCATCAATAAAATCTGCCAAAGCCTGGACAGTAACAGTTTTAGTAGCGTTAGAACTACTAGTGTCTGTTAATATTAAAAAATCACTAGCTTCTGGAGTGATGTTAGGATAAGCAGAAGTGTTAGATATTTTAGCCATTTTTGTTTTTAGTTATTTCGCCTGTATGTAAATTAATTACAGCATCAGACCCATGTTCTTTAATTAGTTTTTTTTCTTCTACAACAAACAAATGCTTAATTTCTTTTACTTTTTCAATTAATTCAACTTCTTTTAGTTTATTCTCCCCTAATGCTAGTTTAAGTTTAGAATATTCAGCGTTTAAATCTTGTAAGTGTTTTAATACTTTTTCATCTAATTTGTTGTTAAGTTCAATAGTTTTTCCCATTTTATTTTATTTAATTATTAATGTCCCAAAGATAGTTATTTTTTATCTTTCATGGCTGATCCATAAAAGTATCCAAAAATACTCAATGTTATACCTTCTGTAATTCCTATTAAGTGTATCCATATTTCTTTATTCCCTTCTGGAATAGTAAGGTATACAATTGCATATACTAAAAAAGAAAAAGCTGCTAATCCTATAATGCCAGTTAAGTTAAACATAAAGTCAAACTTTTTTACTTTAGCAATCTCTATCTCTCTATTTCTAGCAGAATCTCTATCAGCAACCTCTGTTTTATAAGACTCAATTAATTGCTGATGAATTAATTTTTTAGTCTCAGGATCTATAGAGTCATCCCTGTCTATTAGGTTTTTTACAATGCCTAAAGCACCTTTGTCTGGTAATACATCACCCACGACATCTAAAATGTGTGGAGCTTTTTCTTTAAGAAATATTCCAAACTTAGTGTCTTTAAATTTTTTTCTATCTTTTTTCTCTTTAGCCATTCCACCTAGCTTTAGTACCTCTACGATCATAATGCGTAAATGTATCATATCTACCTAACCCACCTTCTTCAATAGCTCCTATTCTTATTAATCCCTCAATCACATCAGCTAGTTGTTTGGGAGTGTGATCATGAGCAACCAGGTCACTTGCGTTTCCAGTAAGATGCTGCGATTTGGAAGCTCCCCCAACCTTAGAATTGTAGCTAGGGCATCTGTACCCTGAGTTTATTCTTATGGACTCATTTAAAAAGTCTCTAATTACTTGTAAATTTTTGGCATGCAACTTGACATTATCAAAAACATCTTCTGGCATGTCGCAACCACAATTGCAGTTGAACTCTGATTTGCTAAAGTTTTTAGTTAGATCTCCCATTTTATTCTACAGGAATTGGCTCTGACCAAGCTGGAGTACTCATCAAGGTAAGTGCCTCTTCGTGTGTTAATGTTTGACTTGGTACAACTGTTCCATCCTTTATAAAAGTAGGCTCTGCATTGTATTTAATTACAAAGAGAGTGTCATCTAAACTTCTTCTAATAGTTCCAGCAGAACTTTGCCCCACTTGTGAAAAGTCAATGTTTTGCAAATCTGTGGCAATGTTGCAAATTGCGTATACTAAGTTATTTAATCTTGCTTCCATTTTTTATATATTATGTTGAAACTATCCAATATTCTACTCTTGTACCTCCACACCACTCAGCAAAAATAATATTTAATGCACTTGTTGTGTATGTCCCACTTCCTATTAATACCCATCCTGCTGGTACTGTAGGGGCTGAACCATCGTTATGGTAAATCTTTTGTACTATTCCTAATTTTGCATCAGTTAAAGAGTTGGTTATGTTTCCTGTTCCTGGTGATGCTGATGTGTTATATATTAGCGACTCATTAAACGCTATTACAGTGCCTGTAGTTGCTGTAGCACCTGTGGCTCCACTCTTAATATCTGCATAGGTATATATTGTTCTTGCACTATTAGTTTGATTTGAACCTCTTTCAGTCAAATCATAAGTTGAAGTTATTCCTACAAACTGCTCATTACTTGGTATTGTGGGCATAATTTAATTGTTTTTACAAAGGTAATAAATTTATTTTTAACTTGGCACATCTGTTTCTCTATCGCTTTCAGTCATATTAAAACTAACTGCGTTGTTTGTGCTATTAGGTGCGTCACCTACTCTATCCTCTATTGTCATATTTGCAGATAATCCACCACCAGTATAATTAGGCGCATCACCCTCTAGATCTGCTATTGTCATATTTACACTTGCTACTGTACTACTTCCAACTTGGTCAGGAATACTCCAATTAGTATTAAAGGTTGCATTTTCTCCCATTCTCCAATGTGCTACCGCCCCTCTTATTGTAGTAGGTACTCCGCTGTTGTAAATAGCTGTTATATCACTTGCGCTTTTAGCTGTATTCCAAAGTGCTATTTCATCCAACAAACCTGGAAAACTTGTTGCAGTGCTTCCATTTCTCATTCCTATTCTACTAAAAGAATGTGCATTTGTATTTTGACCGCTAAAATCAGGTGAAGAAATTGTTGTATATAAAGAACCATTAATATAACTTTTTAGCTCATTAGCTGTGCTATCGTAAGTTAAAGCGAAATGGTGCCAAGTATCTATTGCTAATGCTCCACTCATAGCGGTCCAGCCACTTGTTAAAAATAAAGTTATGTTAGTTCCATCTAAAGAAACATATCTTAATATACCACCTTTTGCTGTTGAGCTATCTTGCCCAAAAATACCATCAAAATTACCATTACCTGTTCTATGAAGCCAAACACTTGTTGTAAAATCTGTTAAAGTAGTTGGTGTTGCTACTGTCATATAATCATCCACCCCATCAAAACTAAATGACCTTGTTGAGTAGTTGCTTAATGCTGAATTGTTTACTAACCAATTATCAGTAAAGTTAGATCCCTCTCCCATTTTCCAATAAGCAGTAGCACCTGTTATGGTAGTAGGAGTACCGCTATTGTAGATAGAAGCTACATTTGAACTTTGGTCACTATTCCAAACTGCTACCTCGTCAACGTTGCCATTAAGAAGGAAAGTTCCACTACCAGTACCACCAATCACAAAATTTGCTGGGTCATTGTCAATAGATGCTGGTATTGAAGTTGTATTTTCTTGTTCTAAATTTCCATCAACATATAATCTTAGGTAAGTAGATGGGTTAAAAACTGCTAACAAATGATGCCAGTTTCCATCGTCAACTCTTGCTCCAGTAGCTGGTGTTTGATGTAATGTTGAAGAGTTGTATATAAAAAATGTAGGTTGGTGTGTTCCTCCAAAATCATCAACCCATAAACCATAACTTCTATCACCACCACTTGTATTTGACTTTGTAACTAAAGCCATATCATTACCTGTAAATTTAACCCAAGCAGATATACTTAAAGCACCTGTTATTTGTAAACTTGCTGGATTGCCAAAATCTACATAATCATCCACTCCATCAAATTCAAAACTATAATTAGAAACTTTATCCTTATTACTATTATTAGGTAGTAACCACTGTGGAGATTTGTAAGAACCATTATCGCCATTTCTGTACCAAGCAACAGGATTAAGTGAGGATAAATCGTTAGGTACTCCTGAGTTGTAGATCGAAGTTACGTTTTCAGCAGTTAAAGGAGAATTATAAAGCGAAACCTCATCAATATTCCCAACAAAATGAGAAAAATTATTTTCGCTTTTTCCTATGTGTAAATCATAACCTGTGCCAGTATCTTGACCACTTCCATCGACTGTAGCTTTTAAAACACCATTAACATATAGTTTTAATTGACCAACACCTGCTGTACCTCCATCTTCATCAAAAACCCCAACTATATTATACCAATTATTTATTGTTAAACCACAATCTACAAAACCTGTCATACATCTCGTATCTGTTACTCCTGTTCTTCTACTTATAGATACAAAACCTGTGGTTATTTGTAAACCAGCAAAAATTCCTTTTTTTGTTGTTATTGCTCCACTATCTAAAAAGTAATTATAAGAACTAAAAGAAGTGGGATATATCCAAGTACTAAAAGAAATGTCACCAGTTTGTAAATTAGGGATTGAACTTCCAGCATTAACAAAATCATCCACACCATCGAAGGCTAAGGAGTAGGTGTTGGCGAATGAGGGGCTCAATACGTTTAATATGCTGCTATAATATCTACTCATAATATCTTAACTTGGTACGTTTTCCTCTCTGTCAGATTCAGTCATATTGTAACTTAAGGCGTTTAAAGTAATATTAGGTGCTTCACCTACTCTATCTTCTATGGTCATATTTTCAGATAATCCATCAGCACTTCCAACCCCATCTGGAATTGTCCAGTTAGTGCTAAACGTAGCCTCTTCACCCATTTTGTAATGTGCTACTTTACCACTTGGTAATGTTGTGGGTTCTCCACTATTATAGATTGAAGTTACATTTTCAGAAGTTAAAGCTGTATTGAAAAATGCAACATCATCCATCATACCAACAAACAGCTTTGCACTATAAGAGCCTACTCTTGCAAGTCTAAAATTATTATTAGCCACAAAAGTAGTATCTGGTGTGCCACCAAGTATGTTAGTTGCTAAAGAGCCATTTAAATATAATTTCATTCTATCTGCTTGAGGTAAAGAGCCATCAAAAACAAAAATAAAATTATTCCAAGTGTTTAAAGTTACAGGTAAAGGGTCAGCTCTATAAACAGCACTACCATTAAAATTTATTCTTACATCGTCAGTAGATTGCTTCATAGTAAATCTAAAGCTATTATCACCCATAAAATATTGCCAATCATTGTAGCTTGTATTAAACCAAAAAGAAATACTAAAAGCCCCTAAACCGTCAAGCACACTTGTTCCTAAGTTTATGTTATCCCCAACACCATCAAAAGCAAAACTATAATTCGATACCTTATCTTTATTACTATTTTCAGGTATTAACCATTGTGGAGATTTATAAGAACCATTGTCTCCCATTCTCCACCAAGCAGTTGGGTTGAGTGAAGTTAAATCAACAGCTCCACTTGCTGAATATATAGAGCCAATGTTTGCGGTTTGGTCAGAGTTCCATATTGCTACCTCGTCAATGTTTCCATTAAAGAACCAACCACCAGCCTGATAGGCAATACCAATAGAATTTAAGGTAAAATTACCACTTCTACTTGATGAACTTCCAAAAGCAGTACCATTTCTAAAAGCTGTTACATTATTTGAAGAATCTCTTATTATTATAATGTGTTGCCAACTATCTAAAACAAGGTCATTTCCTGAACTTTCGGTAAATGTTACAGCACCACCAGCACATTTAAATTTTATTGAAGTTGTTGAATCTAATCTTACAAAATTACTATTATTAGAAATATCACCAAGAATTGCTTTTGTTGACACGCTTGAAGGTTTTATCCAAAATGAAAAACTAAACGTTGAACTATAAACAACTTCATCTAAAGAAATATAATCATCTGTTCCATCAAAGGCTAAGGAATAGGTGTTAGAGAAACCTCCACCTCCTCCTCCAGAAGCTGCTGCACCATTCATCTGAGAAGATGAGGTGATCATATTTCCAACAGCTATGTACATTCTACCAAAGAGCTAGTAAATTAGTAGCTGCTGTTCCTGTAGTTGTTGCAAAAACTCTTATTACTTGAACAGGTAAAAAAGTTCCTGCTAAAACACCTATAAACTCTACTTCACTTCCACTAACAGTTTTTACTTTTAAATCTCCAGCTCCACCAATATATAATACGCATCCCTCGCTATGGTTAGCTTTTGGATCTAAAAATATTTTATATTCTTTTCCAGCTGTACTAATAATGTCAGCTGATAAACTTAATGTAGTTGCACTGTCAATCGCAGTAACAGTAGCAATAGTCCCATCTGTAACATTTACCACAATTGCTCCAGGTTTTAATCCTTGGATAGTGTCAAATGCTCCACCTTCAGTAGCTGCATTAGTGTTTACTAACTTACTAGATACTGTGGCTCCAGCAGTAGTTCCACTAAGTTTACTAGAAGATTCTAAAGGAATGTCTATAGTGTCGCTAGGAATAACCTTAGCTGCTAAACCAACCTGTAATTTTTGATATGCCATTTTTATTTATTTTTTTTATATGGAAAAACTCTATTTAAAGTGTCTCGTCTTTCAGAACAGCCACAAGGTTTACCTAAAGCTTTGGATCCTTTTTCTACAATAGACTTAATACCAGTTGCTTTAGTTATCTTTTCTATTGAATCGCCCAATCCTCTAGAGGGACCTTTATATGAGTTAACCTTAAAATTAGCCATTCTCAACGTTTTCAAAGGCTAAAAGAAATTCTCTAATAGCTACACCAAAGGCTACACCTGCGTATAAAGGGTGCTTTTCTAAAATTAGAGCTAACCCAATTACTAAACAAACAACTGCTTTAAATAAAGATGAATTAATTGCGTCTTTTAAAAACTTCATAATTATTTTCTAATGTTAGCACTGTTTCTTTTTTTAACACCTTCATATTTCATTCCATGATCGCCACCATAAGCGTGACCATAAATCTTTTTAGACATTGCTTTACTTTCATCTCTACGATCTTTTAAAGATTGCTTATGCTTCCCTTTATGTTTGTTTCCTAAAGACTCGTCTAATCTTGCGTTGTAACCTTGTTTCTTTGCCATTTTTTTTAATTTTTGTTATTTTTTTGCTTTCCCTTTTACTTTTTTAAGATTAGGGTTTTTCTTTTTAGCTTTACCAGAAGACTTTCTAGAAGCACTAGCTAATATTGCACTAGCAGCTTTTTTTGAATAACCTCCCTTTTTTGCAATACTTGCTGCAACTTTTTTAAAGCCCTTTGGTTTTTTCTTTGCCATATGCAAATATACTAATATTTTCCTTGCCTATTTTTTGGAGAACTTTTTGTAGATCCCCCTTTGCCAGCCCAAAGGTTCTTGCATGCCCAATATCTAGCTGTCAACTTAGACTTGGCAGAAGAACACTTGTGGCGAGCTTTAAAACTTTTTCTAGCTGCAGATGAGTAGTTATGACCATAACCTTTAGCACCAAAGTGAATTACCTTCTCTTTGCCACCCTCACATCCCTTAACCATCTTTTTCTTTCCTGGTCTTGTGGATGATCTCACTTTATTGCAAGCCATCTTTGATTTATCTACTCTAGCCATTAGTATCCCTTTTTTTTCGATACTTTCATACCTTTTTTCTTAGCATACTTCTTTGCTGCTGCTTTTCCTTTTGCAGTGTATGCAAACTTTTTCTTTCCTACTTTTGGCATAACTATTTTCTTTTTACTGGTTTAACTTTTTTACCTCCTGCTCCTTGCATCCCAACTCTTCTTTTTTCTGCTTTTTTTCTAGCAAGTTCAGACTTACTCATCTCCCCTTTTGTTTTAGGAGTTTTACTAGAAACCCTTTTACTAGGTCTACAATATTCATTCTTACCTCCAGATCCACAAGGTTTTCCTGTTCTGGTGTCCACCCATTTCTCTGCACCCCACCTTTTTAGATTAGATCCAGCTTTAGTTTTTCTAACTTTACCTTTTCCCTTTCGGCACTTAGCTGTGGCTTGAGCTGCTCTTGCAGACCACTTACCATAGCTTTTCATTATCTTTTTATAACAGGCGTCTTTTGGCATAACTATTTTTTATCCCCTAGATCTTTTATCTCCAGGCATATCATCTTTATCTCCTCTGTTCTTACTCTTCTTACAAAAAGCAATTCTTACTTTGCCTTTGTATTTTTTTTCGCAGGCATCAAGATCATCTCCATTACCATACGTTCCTTTCCTTCTATTAAACTTATTTAGCTTCGTTCTTTTTTTTGTAGCCTTAGTGGTTTTATTATACTTCTTATCATACGCTTTTTTCTTAGCGTAAGAATCTGGGTTTGATTTATAATGTTTAGCTGTAGCTTTCATTTCATTTTTAACCTTTCGTTTTCTTTTTCTAAAAATTCCACCTTAGTTCTTAATGAAGAAACCTCTGCAGTAAGATCTAACAAATTTTTTCTTAACTCATCTTTTTCTTTAGCTGACTCTGCTAAGAGTTCTTCTAACTTGGCTACTCGCTTTTTCAAATCATCTCTATATTGGTGGCTGTCATTATTTTCAATCTCTTCTTTTTTTTGTTCTGCACGAACTTTAATTCTAGTTTCTGCAAATTTCCATATCCCTGCAGTTCCTAAAATACCACCCACTATAGTTACTATTTCTGTTATATTATCCATTTCTGTGAAGTTGTTCTCTTTTTAACCTGATTAAACTTCCACCAGAACTTATAGCTAGTAATACCCAGCCATAATGTGTAGCGTCATGTAGCCCATAAGGACTGTTAATATATAAAAGTAGTGTGACTACAAATAAACACAATGAGAAAAAAGAAGCTTTTACCCTTAAGCATACCCTTTCTTTAGATACAGCATAAAGCTGGTAGATCCCACCAATAATAACTAAAGGTAAAAATATAGGCATAAAACCTATCTCTAAAAACAAACATATAGGAGTTAGTGTTATGTTGCATAATCCTAGAGTGATCTCTGTAGGTTGCGAATCGCTATACTTCCATATATGTATCAATTTTTTTAACATTTTTCTAATTAGCTTCCACAGCTGATGCACTCTTCATCATCCAAACTACACTGTCTTTCTGGAACTGGTTGCTCTTCCATCTTCTCTAATAATTTGTCAAATTCTGATTTCTCCTCTGTCTTTACATTTTTCTTCTCTTCCATTAGATTTTTGTTTATTTTTACAAAGATACTAAAATTAAATACACTTGAATTAATGAGCAGACACATCCCCAGGAACTATTTAAAATACTACAGAGTTATAAGGTATTTTTTTTGTACGAAATACAAAATCACCTATCCTGATCTAGAGCTTTTGTTTTTTCTGTATTCAGAAAGATATTTCTCCAGGGAAGACTTCGATGGGTACAATGAGCTATTTAGCTGGAACGAACATAAGTTCTATAGACTTACTAATGATGGGTGGATAGACACCTTCAGAAAAAAAGAAAATGGAAAGAGGACAATGTATAAAGTGTCCTATAAAGGAGCTAGAATGATCGAATCTTTTTATAAGAAATTAGCTGGAGAAGAAATACCTGAGTCCCCCTCCAGCAATCCTTTGTTTTTAAAAAATGTAAAGTACACTGACAAAGTATACAGGAACATGATAAAAGAAATGAATTCGTTTATTCGACAACAACGATATCTCTCTCCTGAATAATTGTAACTGGATCTTCATTTATAATCATGGTAAAAGCTTGCCTTTTATCATAGTATACTACATCGCCTGTGGCGATGTTTTTTACTTCAGTACCTGGAGTAAGCACTTTCCCTTTGGCATATCTCATGCTCTCACGATCTTTCCCTGACAACATGAGCCCAAACTCTGTGGTTACTGGCTCATCAATGTCTCTGATCATGATGTATTTATTTAAAGTCTTCAAGGTATATTGTTTTAGTTAAAAATTCTTCAAAGGTATATCCCAGCTGTTTTATCCCTAGGTATATGTATTCACCCCACAGCTTGTTCTTTTGACCTAGGCTTATAAATTTACTGGCTTTCATAGGTTCTAGCTAAAGTTATTATTGCGTTAGTAGACATAATGGTGGTGGCTACAGATACTGCATTAAGCAACGCACTCTTAGTTACCTTGGCTGGATCTATTATCCCTTCTTTTATTAAATTCACCACCTGTTTATTCTTGGCATTAACTCCACGCACATTCCAATGACCCCCTTCTAGAAACTCACCAAAATGGGCAATGTCCTCTCCATCGCAACCAGCATTTCTCATGATTGCCTCAAATGGTTTCTTTAAAGCTCTGCTTAATATTAGCCCAGCTGCTAAGTTAGCAGTGGTTCCAGATAGTTTCTTACCCCAAGACACACTCTTTTTACTAAATAGCATTTCAAAGCTATATAGGCAAACTCCCCCTCCAGGGAGTATTCCATCTTCCAGTGCAGCCTTTACTGCACAAACTGCGTCTTCTATTCTATCAAACCTTTCTTTCTGCTCAGTGTCAGTAAGCCCACCAGCGTAGATAACGCCAATTGCTCCTACCAGCGAAGCTATCCTATTATTAATATGATCTCTATCAACCTTCTTAGTTGCTAGTTTGTACTGCTCCTTAAGTTGTGCAACCCTTTCATCAACACCCTCATTCTCCACTTCACCCTTTACAATTACTGTAGTGTCCCTACTTACTGTTACCTTAGCAGCATGACCTAAGTCATTCTCAGTGATCAAGCTTAGATCATCACCAGTCTTTTCAGAAAAATACTTCGCCCCCAAAGATAACGCTATGTCTTCCATCATCTCATGCGACTTATAACCAAAGCTTGGTGGTGGAATAATACACACCCTTACGCCATTCTTCATTACGTTTGCTGCCAGCGTGTTGATCATGTTGGTTGAGCAGTTAGCAATAATCAATAGCTTATCTTTATTTTTTACCACTGGCTTTAATACATTCTCTATTTGAAATATATTATCAATGTCAGAATCACAAACCAATACCTTACAGTTCTCATATATACACTCATCCCTCTCATGGTTGTTTACAAACAGATGAGAGCTATACCCTCTATCCAATTTAAACCCATCAGTAACGTCAGCGTAAGTAAGCTCAGTCTCTGACTTCTCTACAGTAACCATTCCATCAGGACCCACCTTCTGGTAAGCGTCAGCTATAATCTTTCCTATCTCCTTATCGTTGTTAGCAGAGATGGTAGCTACATCAATTAATTTTTTTTGATCCAACTTAATTGACTTCTTATTTAATATTCCTACAAAGTCATTAGTCAACTTAACAATCTCATTTAAAAGCTCAGTCTTATTTAACGCAACTACACTATCCTCTAAAGCGTAGATGATCTCTTTAACTAACGCTTCAGCAAGAACAATAGATGTAGTGGTTCCATCACCTGCGTCCAGTGCTGTCTTGGCAGCTGCCTGCTTCATTACCTTTACTGCTAAATTTTCTATTGGATCCAACATGTCGATTGACTTAGCTACAGTTACACCATCCTTAGTTACTGTTATTCCATGCGAATGGGACTGCGACTCAATTAACACAGTCTGTCCCTGGGGACCTAGTGTTGACTTGACAGCCTTAGAAAGTTTTGTGATTCCTGAAATTAATTTATCTCTAGCCTCCTTATCAAAGGTTAGATTTTTGGGAGAATATCCTAGTTCGTTCATACTTGATTAAATTTAAATTATAAACAAATATAAATAAAAAACTATACTATACAAGTATCTTATTTTATTTTCACCAGCTCCAAGAGTGGCATCATAAATACTTTAACAAACCCCTTAGGCTTGTAAGATACTAAAGCATAACTTGTACTAAGGCTCTTTATATAAACCCTTTTACCATTATGTGTTAACCTGCGTTTCATTGTGACGACTTTTTAGGTATATACTATTATATATAATACTATGTAAAGGTAAATGTTTTTTTTATTTATTATTACTTTTTTTTCATCACAATTGTCACAAAAGAAATAAATAACTGATAATCAACTAGTTACACTGTGACGAGACTGTGACGACCTGTGACGATAATACTGATCTGTGACGATCTTATATATAGGCATAAAAAAAGGGTGGTAATTAAACCACCCTCTTTCGAACAAACACACCTAATTGAAGGACATTGGTGAGAAGAAAACTCTTATAACTTCTTGAATAAATTGATATTCGCATTTGCTAATTCATTAGCCTCTGCAATCATTCGAACCTTTTCAGCTCTTTTTAATTCTTTACGCATTCGAGCCATTTTTGAAATACCCATTTCTGGCTCAGGTCTATCGTTGATCAACCTTCCTCGTTTTATATTTAATCCATCCATGAAACAAAGATAAGAAATTTTTTTTAGATATCTGGAGATTTTGGGTTCTATAGCGATCTACGTCAAGCACCCCTCAGTGTGAAATGAAAATAAAAAAGGCGACCCTTCAGTGTTGTATCTGAGGTGGTGGAACTTTTTAGCTTTTTATCTACCTCTGTTGCTCGTCCAGGTCACGCCCTTTTCGTTTATCCTAGGCTACCCCCTTGACCACGTCACTCGACCACCATCCCAATGGCTCATTACACCTAGGAGTCACCCCTTCCCCCCTACCCCCAAGACAGAAGGAGAGAGTCTGAACACCTTCAGAGAGGAAGACCCTTCCCTCAGCCCCTGCCCCAACCCCAATCTTCCTAAACAAAACCACCAGAGAGAATGCGAGTCTAACTACCTGACAGTCAGTGGACTGAGAGTTGCACCACCTAAATGTGTCTAAAAACAGAAAATTCGCTACCTCTGTTAACAGATAAGAGATTTTGTTTAAGGTTGTGTCATATGGAGTAGACAGGTAGAATCTAAAATCAAAATGGTTAAACAAAACGTAAATAATTCGTCAATAACTTGTCAGTCTCAATCCCTTGCCATATCATTGCACCAACAACGAGTTCTTTGACATGCTGACCACACCGAGACTATCAGTCGCACCTTCGGTACTCCCTCTAGAGTCCTTCTAGAGAGCACCTTTCGAGTCCTTCGAGAGAGCATATGGAGTGGCAAGGTTAAATGCTTCAGATATAGAATACTCCACCTGATATGGAGTAGGGAATAAGCCTCTGATAAGAGTCAGAGCAGTGAGTCAGTAAGGTATCTGTTGAGTATGAGGAGCAGTAAAATGTACACCTCGTCCAGTAAAACCTATGGTAAGATGTTAATCAGAGCATCTAGAGTAAGGCTGGAAATGAAAGACAGAGAATCATCAAGACAACGATGAGGTTAAATGCAGGGCAACCACTGAAACACAGAAGTCACACAATGGTGGACTTAAACTATACTCAGGGTAGGGAGTTCGATTCTCCCCCTTATCGCTAACCATAAAACAATAACAATGAAAAAACACATCATCGAAATCATCAAGAGAAACGTAGAGTTATCTATGAACAGAGTAAAAATCATCGCTTCAAGGCTTCAGGAAGACATTCAAGAAATGGGTCTTGCTGGTGAAGACATTGAATCGTACATCGAGTGGGCAATGAGTAACGTTGCCTTCTTTGATATAGAGAACAGAGTAGTATTAATTAATCAATAAAATAGGAGGAACATAAGATGGAACAATCACGCAAAATAAAAATGATCGAAACAATAACTAACCTATCTGACGAGAGACTAAAAGAGGTATATGAGAGAGTTCTTGATGAGCTACTTTCATTCCCTTATGAAGAGGACTTGAAGGTAAGTCAGAAGTTTATGGAGTTCGAGATAGTAAGAAGGTGGACGAGGTCACTTGAGGTGAATATAGTAGGGAAGAGACAGTAATACTGATGAGTCCTAGAAGGACGAAACCTAGAGGTGAGGTGGCAATGGGGCTACCTCTTAAACTCGATGGTCTATTACTAATCAATTAAAATTAAAATTGTGAGACTATACACAAATGGAAACACTTGGAAATACTCATTAAGAATGGGTAGACTTTGGTTCTATTGGAAGCCAATTAAGAAAGGTAGAAAAAGATTTATTATTCAATTAACTAAAAATTAAAATTATGAATCAGGAAATAACACTTCAGTTGACAGAAGGTCAACCAATATTTTACTCACGTTCTGGAAATTTACCGAAGGTACAGAAGGAACTAATACTCATCGATGGACTATCTGAAATAGATGTCCTTCCATTATCGAAGATGGGAAAGAGGTTTAAGAAGAACATTCAAGAATTGTCTAATCTAATATTTTAAATTATGTCAGAGGAAATACAAGAGTTCCTAAAGGAATTAAACACAGAGCTAAAGATTACAGTAAAGCAACTGAAAGATTTTTACATCAACAGTGGTCGTCTAGATGAATACGATGATAGACACCAATGGACAGATGAAGATATTCTTGACTATGCCCTCAATGATGAAGGGTGGTTGATAGAGTATGATAAATTTATTAATCAACATAAAAAATAGAGCAATGGCACAGAAGAAAAAAACAGATATCTATGAGAAGATTACTAACATAGTTATCAAGGGACTACAAGAGAAGGGCTTGAATTGGTTCAAGTCTTGGACTAACGAATATGGTCAAGAGATGTTACCAGTGAATCACATCTCAGGTAAAGCGTATAGAGGAATCAATGTCTTTATCTGCTACGCTTCAGCAATGGAGTATGGATATCCAACGAATGAGTGGATAGGGTACAAACAAGCCAAGGATATGGGATACAAAGTCCCTAAGGGAGCTACTGAGATATTCTATTGGTATACGATGTACTTCGATGCAACCAAGAAGAAATGGATATACTTTGGTGAGTACAAGAAGTTAACCAAAGGGATGAGTGCAGAAGACAAAGCCAATAGGTTTACTCAGAGAATGTTCCCTAAGTCTCAGTTCGTATGGAACATAGCTCAGTTAACTGAAACGTTAGATGGCAAGTCAGCTACTGTAGAACCTAAGTGGACTCCACAGAAACCAATGATCATTGAAGACAAGAACGCAGAGATTAAAAAAGCGAAGGCTGTCTACAAGAATATGGAGCTCAAGCCTTCCTTGAGACATGGAGGTAGCAGAGCATACTACAGACCATCAGCACACCACATACAGATGCCTAAGCTAGAGACGTTCAAGACATCAGAGGACTACTACAAGGTACTGTTTCACGAGATGGTACACTCTACAGGTAACGAGCAGATACTCAACAGAAAGGGAGTGGCTAAGTTCAATGGCTTTGGCACTGAGACTTACTCAAGAGAGGAACTTGTAGCTGAGGTAGGGTCAATGATGCTGTGCTCTAAGATAAATCTGATACCATCAGATGAGTACACTAACAGTAAAGCCTACATCAATGGATGGGTGAAGTACTTGAAGAATCACAAGAAAGAAGTGATGACTGCTTGTGCTCAGTCACAGAAGGCTGTCGAATATATCTTAAATGAAACCAAATAATTTAATCAGCCCCTCAGTTGAGGGGCACAATATTTATAACTATGAGTGAATCTAAAAAATATGTAGTAATAGAAACTTGGAATGGAGAAGGATACTCTGATTCAGGTTGTAGTATAGTAACATCAAATGATATCGTTGCTCACTGCAAAGCCTTAGCTGAAGAAGAGGTTGCCCCTGTTGAAATGAAGAAAGTTCACAACCTTGACAATGACAAGGTAAAATTTCAATACTCAGTTGGTGAAAATGCAGGTGCAGTATGCTACGAGGAGCTAGAAGATGATATGTTAGCGATTGCAATTGAGCCCCTAACAAACAGCTACACTGTCCTTAGAGACAAGACAGATGTAGACATAATGGCTAACTTTATCAAGAAACATTCTGAAGAGTACCAAGAGACTCAGCAGGTGTATGGTATATGTCACGAGAACTTTGATGGTGGGTTAATCTTATGTGCTCTTATTGAAGATGAGCCTGAGGTTAAGCAAACCAAAAAGTACAAGGCAGAGTACTACCTACCAAGACACCTCAATGGGTTTGTACAATACAGAGGTTATCAGATGTTATGTGTGTTAGCCAATTCGTTATCCTCATTATCTGGCAGAGCAAGGTTTTACCTATCTGAAGAGGAGAGGGTAGATATGAAATGGTCTACCTATAGAGGTGAGGGTAGCTTTATGTCAGCTGTCGTTGAGGGGGACTTCTTGTCTGCTTATCACAAAGGGAGCACAGACCTACAAAAACTCTTGCTAGATGCTGTTAACAGTGGAGAGATTGAGCTACCTACTAACAGAGAGATACATAAGAACTATTAATTTAATCAGTCCCCTTGTATGAGGGGACACAATACATAAAACAATGGCAACAATAAACAATATCGTTAAGCAACTACAAGAGATGCAAGTAGATGGTGAAACTATGCAAGTCATAATAGAAAAGCTAGGTATGGACGACCAAATGCTCAGACAGTTAGTGCTTACTAAACCAACTGAGATGACAGTTGAATTACTAGAAGAGAAAGAAACTCTTTATCCTTACCCAAGTTGGATAGGTGTAGAGTTACCACATCACAATGGAAACGTTAAGGTGTGTATTGGAATCAATCAAGAAGATGGGCATGAGGTATCCTTCTGCAACCAAGCAGACATAGAGCAATCCCCTAGTGACCCTTGGAATTTCGATGGAGACTTGGTGGTCAAGTATGGTAAAGACGAGAGGGTCTTCGATGACAACCACAAACTAAATAAATAATTTAATCAGCCCCCTTTTACTAGGGGGCACAATACTTATAACAATGAATATAATTAAGAAAAGCAACACCAAGCACATCATCTATGCAGGAGATGATAGATTTATGGTATGGAGAATGAACGTTGCAAACCAAGAACTAATAAGCAGACGTAAATGTTGGAACATATATAAATCGAACTACTTAGGTGACTCAGGAAGCTATGTGGCAACAGTTGATACCTACGATGAGGCTATCAATTGGATAAAAGAATACCTAGAAGAGCCTGAGATAAACGTAACCATAAACCCAACAGAGATTGGTAAAGATTACCACAGATTAGTGATGGCAGGGCTACAAGACACAGCTGTAGCACAGATGTTGAGAGATAAGTACCACCAATCATTAGTTAACCAAGCCATCAATCAGCTATTGAGTTTAGGTTTGAATGCAGTACAGCTACACTATATCTTAAAAGAGATGGGACAAGACGTTCAGGTAGCTGATGAAATGAACAACCCCACAAGAGACAGTAAAACAAATATCATTAACAATTTAAATAACTATAATAACTAGAAAATATGAAGACATATATTATTATCGACACTTGGACTCGAAAGGTAGAATGGCTAAAAGCAGAAAGCCTTTCGTTAGTACAGAACCACTGCAAAGACCTAGCCATTAAGCACATTGAATCAATCAAGGGCAATGTGCATAGTGCTGAGGTTTTAGAGAGAAGAACAAAAGGTAGCATTACCTTTCAAGACGACAAGGTAAAAGGTGTAGTGTACTACCACCTAATAGGTAGGATTGCAGAGAATACAAAGTTTGTCAAGGCTGTGTACCTCAACCCCACAGACCACAGCTATAAGTTGGTGATGGGAGATGAACTGCAGAAGATTGCACAAGGGTTAGAGCTATACGCTGATGAGTACCAGGGTTATAGCTCACTGTTCAACACCCTTCATCAGATGAACCTCAAGCTATACACTAAAGGTAAGGAATACCTGCAGTGGATTGATGGAGACTTCATATTACTGAAGGTAGAGCCTGAGATAGTAGATGCTGAGTTAATCAACTCAGTGTCTCCACTACTAAGGGATGAGGTGTTGAGACTGATATCATTTATCGAACACAACACCATATCTCTATGGACACCTGACCTTGACTCAACTATTGATTGCATATCTTTGGAATCAATGAGTAAAGATGAATATACTCAGACATTCATGATCGAAGATGAAGAAGATACAAGAGCATTAAGTGGTGCTGAGATATCGAAATTAATAAGTACAATTAAGAAACGTTTAATAAAATAAATAAGATGGAACAATCAATTAAATATGCAATATATTTTGACTATTCAACTCTAGGTCAATGGAATGGGGAAAAAGAATTACAAGTAATAACTAACAACCCTGAGAAATGGTTAGAGAAACACAATGCTCAAAGAGATGAAGATTCACAAGAATCATTAGATGATTTTATAATTGAAACCCTAACGAGTAAATATATAAATTATGACTAGAACGAATCAAAAAAGGAAACGAACCATTTAAATTTTAAATTATGAAGAAAGCAATTCACATGTATGGTTGGGATGTAGCCAAGATAACATCCACATTAGTAATCTTCAGTACATTATTTGTGTACTGCATTGTTAAACTTTTAATACAGATATCATGAGCCAAGTAATGAGAAATTGGAATACAGATAAAGGGTACAAGGTATATTATAACCTGCACCTTAAGACTTACAGCATACTAGGATGGGATGCTGATAAGAATGGATGGAGACTCAAGGCTTATGCTGACAACCTAGTGCTCACAGATGTAGAGTTTAGGGTATCAGAAAAAGGTAGGCAAAGAGTAATCAAAGAGAAGAGAAAGAATGTACATGCCTTTGCAATAGCGAAGGTAGTACAGCCTATATCTTTTGATAGAGTACCTGACCTAATAGTAAACAAAGGCTATAGGTCAGCCACCTACAACCCATACTTATACGATAGCTTTGTAGATGTAAAGACTAAAGCTAGGGTTAAGGGGTGTAAGGGTGCGATTCTCTTCAACAAAAGAATAGCTTATCTAGATCACCAGACAAACACAAAAACGTTTGAAGAAAATCTTCAATCAATTTATAATTTAAAATAAGGAGGAAAACAAATGGTATATATATTCCCTATAACAGAAGCAGAGAAAAAGATGTTGATTACAGCAATGGCTCAGTTAGTAGCAGAATACAAAGAGGCAGCAGATTTTTACGATAGCATACCTGATGGTGAGCCACGAATAACTTGTGGTACTGATTGGAGATTAATGGAACAACAAGCAAGAGAAATTATTAATAAACTTATAAAAAAATAAAATCATGGAACAAGCAGAAAAAAAGACAAGACTTATGTATGAGATTTACAACACAGTAAAGAACATAAAACCACAGAGCGTTGATAGAGCATTAGCATTATTAGGTGATGCCTATCTTTATTTTAACAGTGCAGAAAATAGGAAGGGTGAGCCATTGACTATTGAAGAAAAGATTGCATCTTTGCCATATGGCAGATTGGTTCAGCTGAGGGCATACCTATCAGAAGAAAAATACAATAAGGTCATGGAGGTTAGAGATATAATAGGTAGAGTATTGCACACTGGCATGTCACAAGAAAGAAATATTAGATGGGTGTCACCATTAGAATTTAGATGTGATTGGGAAAGGCTACAAGACTTAGAAAAAAGTTTGATAGAACTCAGAACAGACATGGAGTTGGAGGAAGATGTGCATGAAGATTTTGATGGAGATGATGAGTTTGGCAGAGGAATAAACAGAATATTATTTAGTTATAAATTAAAATTTAAACATGGAGACAAAGAAGAAATATAATCATTCGCTGTACTACAAGACCAATAAAGTCTTAAACATGATGGATGGTAACAGTGCTGATGAGCAGGAGTTTTTAAACACCATTACAGACATGTTGGTGGCACAGCATTTCGTAGGGGGAAGGGTGTTACTGTTTACCTCTAAGGAGGAAGCGTTTGAATTCTACATAAAGCAATTAGATGAGATGTTCAAGGATAAGGTTAAGAACCCCTTGAGTAATGCGTTAAACAACGTGTGCAACAATAACCTATCATGTGCTGATGAGCTAGTTGACTTTGGAGATAGTAAGGAGAAGAGAGAGGGTGGTGGTATACGTCAAGCCACCTTCAACTTCTTATATGGACTTGAGAAAATTTACAAAT
>Ga0209645_1000046_pt1 | contig 53757 bp, 41 predicted proteins | sample ETNvirenome_6_30_FD_184070 | JGI IMG/M metagenome (GOLD analysis project Ga0209645, IMG submission 184070) | Marine viral communities from the Pacific Ocean - ETNP_6_30 (SPAdes) (version 2) | ecosystem: Environmental > Aquatic > Marine > Oceanic | place: Pacific Ocean | collected 2013-06-19
TGATTGGAAGGGGCACTTCGCACATGCTATCCCACGCAGAATGATGGGAATGTTAAATCCTCAACAATTCGATTTTAGTATGATGGCCGCAGGTATTGGTATGATTTCGGGTGATGTACATAATATGCAAGGTTTGCAAAGAAAAGGTAAAGATAAGGTTTCAAGACAAACAAGAAATTATCTTGATACTATAGTACATTATGACCCTAATGCTGAACTAGATGAGTACGGTCTTTTTACACCACCAAACGAAGTAGTTGAGACAGCAGGTCTGAAAATGGGTGCAGTAGGCGCACCAAGTCCAAACAACTTTTCTATTATAGACTCCTTTGATAGTGGTGCTTGGCATGGTGGTCATGAGTGTAATCCTAATGTTGGTTGCGAGTTTGATTCGCAAGGTAACATTGTGGCTGGTACTAATCCCGGCCCCGGTTTGTTCTACAGCGTACCCGAAGAGTTGCTTGACGTAGCACATGGTAAAGGAAATTGGGAGGAAACTTGGAGTAAAGCACCACCTCCGCAATACACACTTCCTCCATTCCTAAGTATGAATTATGATACCTTTGAAACTCCAAATGATGTTCCTACTCGTATTGCTATGAGCGAAATGACTGAAATCATTACTTCTTTACTTGACCCCGACATCTTGTTGACGAAGAGTGATGAAGCGGCTTGGTCACCAGCAGTAAGACCTATGCATCGTATTTTCGATATGAAGGATTTAGAACATTTGAAAGGTTTCAGTGGTTCTTGGGTAGTAAGTAAGTGGTATGATGGTCAAAGAGTTATCATTGTAAAGAACAGCAATGAGGTTACGGCATACAATGAAAGCGGTAAAAAGAAAGGACTTCGTAAAGCCACCAAAGAAGCCTTAGAGAAAGTTAATGATAACAATTTCACTATAGATGCTATTCTCGGTGAAGAGGATTTGAATATCATTGATATTTTAAATTACGATGATAATAATATATCTGACATGCAATTGTATGAGAGATTGAAGATACTACGCTCTCAATTTGAAAGTCATGAAAACGTGATAGTTCCCGGACCTCACGATACTAGAATGACAGATGATGAAGGACTTGAAGAATCGGTCAACAATCTAAAAGAAGAGCATGACAATATTCTACTTAGAGATAACAAGTCTACCTACATGAAAGGGGAGAGAAGACATCCAAAGTGGGTGTTATATCGCAGCAGTAGGGATTACAATTTCATTGTATTAGATAGAAGAGGTAAGGGGCCATATACTTACCAACTTGGTGCAGGGCCAATAAATCACGGTGAAGAGTTAGGTAATCGAGCGATTGAACATGATGGTCACTATTACATGGACATAGGTACGGCACACAATCAACAAAAGGTATTCAAAATTGGTGACATCGTTAGAGCATCTATTACAGGTGTAACAAAGAAGAATAGAAAAGAGCGAGCAGTTTACAACGTGCAATTCAAAGAAATAGAAAGTGAAGGAGAAGGAGAAGGGGCAGCGAGTGTCGAATCTCTTGATTTGCTCACAAAGTCGTTTGCACCAATTTTGATTCCTCACGATATTGAAATTGATGATAAGTATATTCAAATTATCATGAAAGATGTTGACGTTGTAAATTATTCTTACGAGCAATTAAATGATGCATGGTACATTCATTCACCTACAAGTGCTATTGGTTCACTAAAGAAAACAGATTATCCTCTAGTATTGGCTGAAAGTTTGTTGCCGTTTTGGTCGCCTGTAGCACCTCTTATGATTTCGGGTAACGTAAGAAAAGAGAAAACTATGGATATGCCTAAGAAACCAACTGAAGAAAAGGTGGAAGAGCAGAGTGTTGGTATTTTAGAGGCCGATGACGAGGATATGATTGTCAAACCCGAAAGCAAAAAGAAAGCACTAGAGTTAATAGTTCGTGCATTGGATGTAATTGCTAAAGAAAAGATGACTTGGACAGGGCCAAAAGGACTTGGAATTGATGTAGGTTCGCCTCAAGAGTCACCTCGTGGCCCCACCCAACTAAGACACGAGTCTACTTTACCCGATTTCGATGGTGAAAAGAAAATTAATCATGAAAAGAAACACTCTGAAAAAGAGAGACTGAATCACATTCAAATCAAAACAGAAGAAGGCGAGAATCTTTCTATAGACTATGACAATGACCAGCCAATCGTGTCTCAAAGCCAAAGTTAGGTATAAATACCATAACAGACACTTCTTGTGGCAATGTTGGCAATTCAGCGACCAAATGACGGTATCGCTCTTCTCAAGAGTGGGTCCGATTTGGTAGTTGCTGGATATGCTTCTGTGGAATTGGTTGACAAGCAAGGTGACCTAATTACTCAAGGTGCTTTGAACGATGCCTTTGGTAACTTCATGAAGAGTGAGAAATTCCGCAATGTGCAACTAGCACACTCCAACATCCAAGTAGGAGAAGTAATTGACTCCTATGTAGATAGCAACGGTAGAATGTGGAAGTCTGAAGTAGACGACACAGGAATGTTTGTTGTAGTTAAACTCCGTAATGACATCGAGAAGGCTCGTGAAGTAGCCGCAGAAATCCGCAAGGGTAACCTTCGTGGATTTTCAATTGGAGGCCAAGCATTCAAGAGAGTGCGAAGGTCTGATTTTGAAAAAGGCGACTATCAAGAGATTTCAAAAATGGAATTGCATGAGATTACTATCTGTGAAAAGGGAATTAATCCCGAAGCACAGTTTAGAATTTTAAAGGAGGACAAAGATATGACTGATACAGATATTAGCAATATAATGGAAAGGCTTGAAAAGAGGCTTGACGAATTGGAGAAGGGTGAAATGCCACCGGGACTCAAGGAACACATGGAGGACAAGAAAGAGTCCAAAGGTGACGAGCCAAAAGAAGAAAAGAAAGATGAAGAAAAAGAGGATGATGACAAGATGCAGTACATGAAAGGTGATGAATACAGTGACGTTATTACTTCTGAATACCTAAGTTGGATGGAAGGTACACTAAAGTCTGCTGGTATTGATACAGAAGCAGCAAGACTACACTTCGACAACTTGGAAAAGGCACAACTTGGTGGATTCGACAATCCCGATGCAGTTGACGGTGCTGACTACTTCGCTGGTCAAGTCCGTGGCCGTGGACAGGAAAACGGCTCTCCATCTACAGGTGCAATCAACGCAATCACTGCAAGCGGCGGTAAAACACCAGCCGGTGCAATGGGAGCAGCATCTTTGGCTAAGGGTTACCTAAACCACGGAAATGTTTCCGAGGCTGACATTGAGGCTGCATACGAAGTTTACAAGGCAGCAGCACAAGAGCAACACTTCCGCAATGACCTTGAAGGTCACTTTGCAAACAGATTCAACAGAGAAGTTGAAATCGCAAAGTCACAGCAAGAAAAGGCCGCATTCGATGCAAGAGGCCCACTATCCGAGATTATGAAATCTCTTGAGGCTCTAAACGAGCGAATTGACAACATCGGCACAGGCGGAGTAGCAATACAGAAGTCTGATGTTTCAAACATTGAAGTTCCTTCTACGCAGGATTTGGCAAACATGGGATGGGATGAAGTCCACGCCCTTGCTTCAAGAACCATGAGGGGAGAATAAGTAAGACTAAGGAGATGAGAATATGGCAAGAGATTATATCAGAAACATTCACGACATGGAACGCTACTACTACGGTGCGGGTAACGCTATGGGTTACTCCTACTCCGGTAGCGAGTTGTTAAAGGCAGATGCGCCAATGTTAAGCACAACTGCTGGTACATACCAAGCGATTTATGGTCGTAAAGTATGGTCACAGTTGAACCAAGAATTCAATGCATTTAGCATTCTACCAAAGAGGCCGTGGGAGAGAAGCGGTTGGAGAGTTATCACAGGTCGCCCATCGTTTAGCGTTGGTGGCGGTGTAGCAGAAAACGCTACTCTACCGGACACAACCAAGCCAACCTTCCAAAACATTGCAGCAAAGCCAAAGACAATCGTACACACATTCGACATGTCTGAGACAGCAATGTTCCTTGCAGACAAGGATGACGGACTTGGTGACATTCGCTCTATCATGAAAGAAGAGATGGGTAAGCACCACGCAGAACACATCAACAAGATGCTAACCACTGACAAGGCAACTGTTGCTGGAAACGACTTTGAGTCACTTGACAGAATCACCACCGGTGCTTCCGCAGGTACCGCTGAAGACATTTACTCCATTGACCGAAGTGCAAACTCATGGTCATTGGCAGAACACAATGAGAACAGTGGAACTGACAGAGTTCTATCACTAGACCACCTAGACGACCTATTCCAAAAGATTTGGACTCGTGGTGGTAATCCAAAGGTTATCCTAACAGGATATGACACTTTGATGAGACTACAGCAACTTCTACAGAGCCAACAGAGGTTCATGGAAGAGAAGAGAGTCACACCTACCTACAACGGTGTTAAGGGTGTACCGGGTATTGAGGCTGGATTTATCGTAGCAACTTACAACGGTGTACCAATTATCCCTTCCAAAGATGTACAGCCCGACACACTGAGCAGAATGTACTTCCTTGATACTGACTACGTTTACTTCAGTACAGCAATTCCAACACAATACTTTGAGTCCGGTATCGAGACAGGCGACCCATTCGCTATCAACAGACTAGGACAAGAAGGTATGTACCGCACAATGGGAGAGTTATGGACTACTTTCTTCGGAGGACATGGTTCTATCCGTGACCTAAAGTGAGGTTGTTTGGAGATTATTAAGGAGATGAAATTATGGCAACAGAAACAGCAACTAATAAGGGCTTGACAATATCATTTGATGATGCAGATTTTAGCACAGGAACAGTCTCGGTTCTTTTAGACCTTGACTTAAGAACAGGAACCCCTGTAGATGAAACAGGTTGGTTGAGTGGCAACGCAGGTGGTTCATACCCCGGTTCCCTCACAGGTTTTAACGCAGCAAACACTGATGGAAATGCAGTAGGTAGTATGAGATTGGTACAAATTGCATTCACATTGGCTGATGCTGCTGAACAAGTATTGGTTCTAACCGCAGGTGCTTCAAAGATTATTGGTATTCTCGGTACCACCTTCGCAGTGGCCGATAAGACTCTATCCGCTACCTTCACTAACACAGGACTTGCACCTGCTGCTAAGACAGGTGGCTCAGACCCATCAATCGTCCTTCACGGAGAAGCGGCTGGCGCAGGTACCGTAACATGCGTATTGCTTAACTGAAGGTGATTAAGTGCCTATTGTAACCTTTCTTGGCCCTTTTTACGAAAGGCGAAGAGCAGACACCATTGGTCCGTGGTTAAGGGGTCAAGCGGTTGAAGTATCTCAAGATTGGTTAGACGAGTGGAGACACACCCTTCCCTCATCACGCTTTTTAATCGAAGGTGATGAGGGGGGTGAATCCCTAGATGACGGTGATGGTATTCCCGACCCCGGTTGGAGTCGAAAAGACATTCTACAATGGCTTGATGATAACAACATAGATATAGGCAGTGGATATGTCACTAAAACTAAGGCACTAGCACTTGTAGAAGGGCACCTAAATCCAACAGAAGAAGGAGTTGAATAATTATGGCAGTAACAATAGACGAAAGACCGACATATTTCGGTGACAGAATGATAGTAACAGGAACTTACGAGGCAGGTGACTCAGCAATAGATTTGTCTAGCCTACTTGTAAGTATTGATTTTGCGGGTATTAACCCGTCGGGCGTACACGCTTACGAAGCAATTGGAGATACAGGTGGCGGAAGCGGTGGAACTCAAAATGTAAACTTCGCTCCTAAAGCAAGAATTGATGGCACTACTATACGCATTGGTTCTGCTGTCGGTGATATATCCGACCCCGATGCTACTGATACAGGATTGATAGCAGTAGGAGAAGCAGGTACATTCTTAGCAATTGGTCGCCGTTCTTGAGGTGACGACTAATGGCAAGTTTGTCCAAAGTAGGTTCTAAGGTAGTTGGACCGCTATCTCCAAAAGAGTTTAGTGATGCTTCTACTTTGCAGACAACCATCAATACGGCTATACAAGCAGTATCAGATGCAAGCGCAACTAACGCAATTCTAGGCACTGAATGTATCACTGTTCTCGGTAACACGTTCATCGTAGTTTTATACCAACTCGCTTGAGGTGAGTGGTGTGGGGTTTGATGTTAGAAGCATTGACTTATCGGACATAATGCGTGGCTCAAAGCAAGGCACTAAGTCCGATTTGAGTTACAATAGTAGCGCAGTTACTAATTCTGACAAACCGTTAGCCGGTGTAACTAGCGCACAGCGCAGACGCAATCGTGATATAGGCGATGTATTAAACATCGGTGCGGGTACAAGATGCACACACTGTGGTTTCCTACATTTCTTATGGAGAGAAACCTGTGGTGCTTGTGACAAACCTATGGAATACAACTTGGGACACAGAGATGAAAAGAAAAGGATGTGATGTCTATGAATAAAATACTGATTAAAGCAATTAGACCACATAGACAGAAGATTCTAACTCAAGAGGGTGATGAAAAGCGATTGCAACAATGGGCTAATCAAAAAGCAGCCGAGCAATTGAGAGGGGCTGGTGGAGATGCTTCGGGAGAGCAGTTTACACAAGCAAGGGATGCACTCATGCGAGAGGCGGTAATGAGTCCCGAAAAACATGGACTAAAATTCATGGCCGAAAGAGTACCGTTTGAAGGTCAAGAGTTGACTTCTGACTTAACTGAGGCTGACCCCGAAGGTGAGGCTACTGCAATTGACAGTCAATTTGCACCCGAAGAAGATGAAGAGTTTTTTGAGGCTAATAATACTGTAAGGGATAACAGTGATTATCACAGTAAATTATTCGATGAAAAGGGTAATCTTCGTACAACTTTGAAGCCCGATGAAGAAGAAGAGGCTGAGAATACTAAAACAGAAAGGCAACATGTACCTATGGATGCTGACCATCCCGATTATTTCAAAAGTTCAAGAAGAGTAGCGTTTAGTGATGCTTGGAGTTTGTTGAAGTCACAGTGAGGGGGTGTAAAGTGTGCCAATGGTATTCAGTCCCGGTGAGCCGGAAACAAGGCCACTTTACCCCGAAGAAGTAGTGTACACTACAGCCCAAAAAGTAGCAGACCTGCTTGAAATTAGCGCACAAGATGCTATACTAATGAGTGCTGACGCTGACAGTGATGCTATCTACATTACAGGAAATGAGTATCGAGATGTAGGGTTTAGCGTAGGAGATAAACTTCGTATATACAGTGACGCTGACCCATTCGGTCACGATGATTTAGAAGTCACCGCTGTAGGGCGAGGGGCTGGTGACAAAAGCGGTCACGTTAAGATTACAGTTAGCGGTGCCACTATCACTACTACAGATTTTGAAGTTGCGGATAATGGGTATGTACAGAACAAAGCATCGTTTACTAACGGCAGAACTCGTGGTCTAACTAAGGCTAAGGTAGACCATGTGATTCTGAAGATGCAAGACCGTATAGACAATATGACTCGCAACGCTTGGCGACCTTATCTTGTAAGTGCTGAGTACATTAACTTCGATACATACAAGCCATACAGAAGGCGATACTATACTGACTATGTAGGTACAAGCCCACTTCTATTCCGTAATGTACAGCAGATGCTTCGCATAGAACTATGGCAGGGTGACGATTATCGTGAGATATGCGGTGCTGAAGTCAGAATTAAGTTTGATGATGTATCTAACTTAGCCTCTTCAGCAATATATTTGTCACCCGGTAACGGTAGTGTTGCTACATTAGCACAGGGCACAGGCACTAATCAATGGAGAGATGATTTCGATGCAACTACTGTCGCTCAAAACTTTGCAGACCTAATTAACAAAGAGGATAGAGTAGGAAAAACAGCAGCCGAGTTTGCACCTGCATTTACATTGGAAGGCTCAACTTCTAATGTGGCAGTGAATAATGAGTTCTTAGCATCAGCAAACGCAGATTATGGCACAGGTATTGTAAAACTGACATCTATGAGAGCAGTAAAAGCCGGTGAAGTTTGTAGTATTGTAAGTACATCTTCTGATATTGCCATAAGTCAAGGGCAAGATAACAGTACCACATTTACGAGTCTTGATTCTACAACTATCAATGTAGCATCTACTACAGGGTTTGCAAACGCTGGTGTGGCTATAGACACAAGCGGTGATGTTTTCCGTTATACAGGTAAAACTGCTACATCGTTTACAGGGTGTGTAGCAGTAACAGGTAGTTTAGGTGCTATTACAGGGACTATCACGCAAACTACTTTCTTAGTAGATTTACAGGGTGGCTCGTCAAGCGGTGACAATGCAAGACTTCGTGATTGGTGGCTCGACCACGAAATGGGTATTGTGTACTTCAATAACTCATATCCATTCTTTGAGTGGAATGCAATCAAAGTAGCGTATATTTATGGTGAAAGATATGTTGAGAAAGCAATTGAAGACATATGTACAAAGATGGTAGCAATTGAATTACTAATGTCTGATGATAGAAGTGTACTGATTCCCGAAGGTACACAGAACATTGACCTTGCAAGTAAGGTACAGTTATATCAAGCAGAAATAGATAGAACACTACCAAAGTATGTTGAGTTGGTGGTGTTTGAATAATGGATGAACGTGACTTCAAAAAACAGGGTGAAGATTTTCATTTTAGAATACAAGAAGAACTTTTCAAGAAAGACAAGAAAATGCAAGAGCAATTTTACCAGCATTTTACTACCTCACCTGCTTATTTCCGTGAGCGCATGATGATGATTGAGGCTGGTGCTATGGGGTACAACATTCAAGATGGTTATCCTATCAAAAACGATACCGGTAAACCTGCTACTGAGCAACAATTAAATTCCATAAACAAAGCGGTAGATAGGGCTATGCTAAGGTCTAATCCCGATTTTGAAAAATTTAACATGAAATACGAAAACGGTTTCTTTGTACCCATAAGTTACAAGAAATTACTTGAGAAGGAGGGTTGAATGTGGTAGCAACTTGGACTGAAGGACTTGATGCTGTAATTGCATTGTTCAAAGATAATTGGAACAGAGCAAACACTAGCAACTATCGCCCTGTAGTCATTGATATTGCAGACACTACAGCCGAACATGGTAAGCGTCTTGACTTACAAAAACACGATTACGTTCTATGTTATGAGACAGCGCATAACGAAGAAGCACCGGAGTTGTTCTACGATTTCGTTACGACACGCATAAATATAACTGTTGATGTGAGAACTACAAAGGGGCGAAAGCATTTACAGGCTCTTGAGAATGAAGTACGGAGGTTGATACATACAAAGCGAAAAGGCGACGGCACCAATTTTGACCGATTAGTATTCAAAACCCGGACAGATTTGAGTGACCGAAGCAAAATTTTGTTTCGTATGACCTTCCAAGTAGAAGTAGTAATACTTGCGGAATTAATACCATAGGTGAATAAATATGCCATCAACAGTTTACAAGGGCGACTTAGCAGAAGTATCTTTTGCTTCTGAAACAGGAATAAGAATTAATGCAAGTACAGATGCTAACATTACTACAGTAACGGATGCAAATGCAGATTTTACAAAAGTTACTTTTACAGCAGTAAGTTCATGTCCTTTATTCTCAAGTAACAAATTAAAGTACCCACAAAATTTGTTAATAGGTTCCCAAGTTAAATTTACTGATTCAGCATCCCAACTTAGTAATTCTGCCGATACTGCTGGTGTATTTACTATTGTTAGTAATGATAATACCGATATACGAATAACTCCGGCTATGAAATCATCCAACTTAACAGGAAATAATAATGCTGGATTAGAACTTCACATTTTACCTTACAAAACACCACCAATTGATGTTGGTATGAGTCTTGCTGCTAATAGCGAATCAGTATTGACAGACCAATTTTTGGGGATTGCAAACGCAATTACTCTTCCCGAAACTAAAATTGATTTAAAGCGTTACCATGTTGTAGGACTTGGCCGTGATACATCAGTACAAGTGCCCGGTAAATTCATTACTGAAGGCGGCTCTTTTGAAGTGGCTATGCATTCTGCTCGTTGGTTGAAATATTGTCTTGGTGGAGAAGTAGTAGCAGATGGTGACACTTCAAATGTTGCATCTGTGTTAGCAAGCGATGCGGTTGCCGGTGCATCTGATATTGTAGTTTCAGATTCTACTAATTTTGCTGTAGGTAAATTTGTTGAAATAGATGCAAAAGCATCTGATGATGATATAGCAATAGTGACTACACACGAACCTGCTGAAACTATTTGGGATGGAACATTCAATGGTTTAGCATTTGACAAAGCATCTCCTTCCGAAATTAGAAGAATAGTAGCAGTTCAACCTCATAAGATATTCTTAGATGAACCATTAATGTTTAATCATACAAGTTCGGGAAGTGCTACTGCTGTAAAAGTTAGAGAGTACGGTGATGCAAACACCAACGCCCCGGCTATTAGCGATGCAGGTGTTATCACAGATTCAGTAACTCACCTATTATTTACTAATACTACTCAACCATCTTTTAGCCTTGAGGTATCTCAAAGAAGAAGAAATGTAGATACAGACGAAGGGGCTACAGATGGTGGCTCTACAGATTCTAAAGAATTAACTCGTGTATTCCGTGGTTGTAAGGTTACTGATTTCACCATGTCTACTGATAATGATGCTGCGCTAAGACTATCTGTAAACTTCAACTCAGCATTATGTTATACTGACACAGGAAGATTAGAGGGTGGTGATTCAAGATATGCTTCTCATAGGATGTTTGATGATACTGCTAACACAGCAAATAATAGATTGCTTGCTGGAATTGGTAGGAAAACTCAGAAGCCGTTTATGTTTTACAACGGTACAATCAATATCGCTGGTATTCAAGTTGCCCAAGTATTGAATTTCAATTTAACAGGCCAAACAGGTATGCAAGCATTTCATACAGTGAATGGTCAAAGTAGCCAAAACGCAAGCGGTACATCTCAAGTTCCTTTTGGTGGTTCAAGAAACACATCAGTTATGGTTGAAGGTCAAACAAGTTATGAAATGACAATGGAAATTATTGTAGATGACCCAATATTCTATCACAAAATGCGCTCGGCTGAAGAGTTTAGTAGAAGTGCAGACGATACCACTGATAACCAAATTAGAATCAATTTTGAAAAGACAACAACTTCGGGTTCGGGTCACACTGAAAGAATGATGTTGATGATTGATGATTATGTAATTATAGAAGCACCACTGCAAATTCCCGAAGATAAAGGTGCGGTAAAATCTGTATTGAAGATTATGCCAAAGACAATTAAAGTAATTGCAAGAGATACAATTCTAAAATATTGAGGTGAGGATATGAAGAGGTCACTACAAAAATACCGCAGAATGGGTGCTTTAAATTACGCTCGATGGGTATGCGAAGTAAACGGTGTAGAATTTAGTGAAGAATTGATGTCTGACCTAGATAACCACGCTATTCATGCTATGGTATCTGACCTCCTACACCCTGTAGAAGAAGTATTAGTAGACGAAATCAACCCTCTTGTACAAGAAGAGGTTGTTAACCCATTCCCCGAAGAGATTCAAATGTACGATTCACTAACCGTAGCAGAATTGAGAGCCATTTGTGTTGAGCGTGAACTACCTGTTTACGGCACAAAGGCTGAAATTATTTTACGATTAAAGCAAAATGATATTCCCGAAGAAGAGTCTGACGGCCCTACTGAAGAAGTAGCCCCCGAAGATGATTCGGAAGCCCCTACCGAAGAGGTAGCCGCATCCAATGGAGAGGAAACTGATGAGCAAAACAGTAATACAGAACAAGAGCCTGTTGTTGAAGAATAATGATACGATTAAACATACTATTGGTATAGACCCCAATGATGATAGTTTAGTCATGGAAGTTTGGGTAAGGGACATATCCTTCCTAGACATCCAAAACGCCGCACAAAAAATGATTCGTGTAGTCAAAGGTGACGTATCACTTGATTTAGCAGGTTATTGGGAGTATGCTCTCTCTAATTGGATTACAAAAACCAACCCCGATTTGTCTAAGAAGGAACTCCTTTCATTGAAAGGATATGTCGGCGACCAAATATGTAAGATACTACCCCAACCTACTGAGATGATGGAGAGTCTGCAAGGGGGGTTTACCAAGCAGACCGCTTGAGGGTGGACAGTTTTCTAAAGAAAGAAGAATACGATAGTGCAGAAGATTTTCAAACACAAATAGAACTGTGGGCGTATATCATTGCAAAGCACTATAACATATCCCTCACTGAAGTCTATTCAATGCCAAACAACATCTTCAAACAATCACTTGTTTGGGCGATGGTGGCTACTGATGAGAACAAGAAAAACATAGAGCGTAAGAAGCAAGAAGCGAAAAGTGGAGATAGAGAAGTAGTAAACTTAGATTACTCGTTTTTAGATTGGGAGTGAAATTATGGTGATGTTATCATTGTTGGCTAGTATGTCCGGCTTAGTGACGAGTATAGGTACAGGTTTTGTCAAAGCCGGTACATTGGCTTCTCAAGCACTCCAAGCAGTTTCACAATTTTTCAACGACTATATTGTACAACCAATGAAGGATTTATGGGAGTGGATGAAAGATGCTTGGGAATCCTTTCAAGGGTGGGCTTCTGATGCATGGACAGCAACCGGCGAATTCCTAGATGAATATCTCGTACAACCCCTAAAGGTACTTTGGGGTTGGATGGAAGAAGGTTGGCAGTTATACCAAGATTGGGCATCTTTCTGTTGGAATCTCGTATTTGAGTTAATGAATGATTTATTCATATCACCTCTGAAGACATTTTGGGGATGGATAGAAGGTGCGTGGGAGTCCTTTACAGGGTGGGGTAGTGACGCATGGAGTATAATTAGTTCAGTATATACTAATTTATTTACAAACCCTATAGACACATATTGGAATTTACTAGGCACTATGTGGGAGACTTTATCGGGATGGGGAAGAAGCACATGGGAACTTATAGGAGTTGCGTTTGAAATTGCATTTGTTACTCCAATGATGTTCTTTTGGGATATGTTAAAGTCCATGTGGATAACTCTAGCAGGGTGGGGTAAGAGTACATGGGATACCGTTGGGGGTGCTTGGGACACTTATGTAGTAAAACCCATCAGTGTCTTCTTTACATGGATGGATGAGACATGGACTTTAATTACAGACGGTATAAAAAATGCTTGGGAAAAACTTGACTTTGGAATTGTGCTTGAGGGTGGATGGAATTTTATAATGGACTTGATTGATGACCCGGTTGGAACATTTACAAAAGTAGGTACTGCAATAGGAGAATGGGCAAGTGGACTTGGTGATACTTTTGCCAGCCTTCTCAAGTCACCAATTAACGGTATAATAGGGTTGATAAATTCATTCTTTGATTCAATTGATTTTTCAATAAGTCTTGAAAACCCATTTACGGGTACTGAATATTCTATAGGATTTGACTTATCGAGTTGGAATATTCCTCTATTGGCTAAGGGTGGTATCGTTGATAAACCAACTCTTGCAATGATAGGTGAAGATGGGCCGGAGGCTGTCATACCACTATCTCAAAGAAACAACCCGCAAGGAGTTGGTATGGGTGGAGGTACATTCAACATTACTGTAAACGCAAGCGGTATTACAGACCGTACAGACAAGCGCAGCCTTGCTCGTGAGATTGGTAATATGATTCAACAGGAGATGGCTCGTAACATCGGTGGTGCAACAATGAGAGGTAGATACTGATGAGTACCCCAATTCGCTTAGTAAAAAACAATGGTGATACTATTGACCTAGTGTGTACTACTCTAACTATGAATGTACAAAGAGGTGTATCACCTATCACGTTACCGTTTTTGGGTGCTACTAGATTAGGGTTTGATTTGAACTTACCAAGTTCTGTAATCTCAATGGAGGGTTACATTACTGATGATGATAAGTTTTCAAGTGGCGGTGCAGTAGCAGCACACGCAATAATTGATTTTGGTAATAATGAACCCGACCACAACTTTTCTGATGCAGGTAATATAGTAAATTTGATTACAGGCACTACTGCAAATGACGCTACAACTGCTATCAACGCTGTTACTATAGCAAACGTAACTCATGGCTCAATTAATTTTACGCAGCAACCAACTAATTTTACAGATGCTACTGCTGATGTAACTGATGGTGATGCTACTGTAACTGTAGATTCTACTGAGTCTATATCTGTTGGTATGACAGTAACAGGGACACATATTCCAAGTAATACTACTGTCGCATCTATAACCAATGCTACTACGTTTGAATTATCACAAGCAGCAAGCGGTGGTAGTTACACAAACGGTACACTAACTTTTAGTGGATTTTATGGATTTCAAGGATTTACTAATCAGAATCATTGGGTTGGTGTGTACAATAGCACAACATCTACTGCAAGAACTGCTGCCGAAATAGCAGCAGATTTTGCTGCGCTAGTAAATCTTAGAACTTCTGTATTCGGTATGACAGCAACGGTGATAAATTCGCCAACCACAGGTAGCACTAATACTGCCGTTAAGTTAACACAAAATAGTGTTGGAAAAAGTGGTAATACTAATTATCCATCTTTTGGAAAATATAACAGTGTATCTGCTAAACCATATCATATACTTTTCAAAGGTGGTAAAACTGCTTCTACTAGCAGTGGGCATAGTGCTGGTGATAGGGTTGCTGAATTATATGCTACACTAAACAATTCAAACAATGGTGGTCTTTCAACCATTCCCGGTACCTTACTTACAGGAATAGGAAGAGGGCTTACAGGTAATAGTCTAGGAGAAGATGGTACAAGTGGTGCTGATGCCAAGTATGGAGATTATATCATAGGACTTCAGATACCATTTACGTCAAAAATAAATAATAATTCATCTCTATTCTATATGCCAACAGGTGCTTTCAAAGATATATTCGATAAAACAGCAGACAACGCATTACCTGCTGGTACAGAATTTTCTCCGTATGATGGAGAATATACAGGCATAAAAGGTACAATTGCTGATGCTACATTTGTACAACTTGGTGGTGAACCAATATACAGTTTTACAATTAACTTCTTCCCGATTGATTGGATTATATGATGTGATATTATGGTAGCAATTGGTCGTAGTAGTCATGCATATTTCTTTGATGGGGTTTCTGATTCTATCATTGTACCGCAAGGTAGGTTTAGAAAAACAGGCACAGGGAATGCACAAGGAAACAATGTCTCTGTAAAAACACTTGATGGTAGTGATGATAGAACAAACATAACAGGTAAAAACGATACAGAGTTTATTATTGAAACATTCGTAATTCCCGATTGCGGTGGTGTTATTGCATTCCGTGAAGGACAGTTCTCGCTTGAGATGGGTACAGTAGACACACCGGGGCCAGCAGTGTTTACACTAAATACAGAGTCAATTCAAGGCCCATCTTTCATTAAACTAACAACTGCTTTCGATACCACTACAAGATGGGATGGTATAGTATTTCCTCAACAAGTTAGTGGAGGAATACATGATACATACAATAGGTATGACAGTAGTTTAGATGAAGCCACCAATCTTAATTTTAACAACAGACCACTATACCATGTTGTTGCTGGATTGTTGAAAAACAAAGTATTCCTTAGTGTAAATGGTGAGATAGTAGCATCTCAATCTGTACCCGATAGTACAGTAGTAGCCCGTAGTACAGACCACGTTTACATTGGTGGGAAGGGTGGTGAATTCCGTGGTGCTATCGAAGCACTACACATGACTAGCAACTTTACAGAAGAGATGTTACTACCTCACATTCCTGTAAAAACACCAGCGTCTTCTGCACTATTTAGGTTTGAAGAACCTATTGACATCATAGAAGAATCATATTCCTTTACTGCTTTCACTGCTGCTTCTGACGGTACAACCACTACTCTCACTATTCCGGCAGCAGATGCTCAAGCACTGATTGCTAGGCTAACAGGTAAAGCCTACGACTCGTCTTCTCCTACTACCGATTTTAGAGCCACCCCATACAGTATGGGTAACTACAAAGTAACCGATTACTACACCACCCCAAGTACACCATCTACTATTGCTACTGCTCACACACCTTACAATCTGTTAATTAATCCGGGTGCTGTAAATCGTAACTCTCACAAACCAAATCAGTCTCCACCCGAAAGAGTTAGACTCCACAGCATAAACGGTTCAACCGGTGTGATTACAGTATCTAGTATTCACATTGATTTCGTAAACGGTACTAACGGTTTGAGAGGATTACTTCACTCTCGTACTGCTGATGTGGACAATTACTTCGTAGTAATAGGTGCTGACTTACTAATTGACAATGGTACAGGTAAACCATACCAACCACCACACTACGGTACACAGATTTTCGACAAGACGGGTCAAATGACTATTGATGAAAGTTCATTTGAGAATCATGGATTTGTATATTCATCTCGTATGGCTACCACTACAAGTGACCCTAACAACCCGTTTGCTGTAAATTGGCCTTCGGGACTTGATGCTTTGTTCCAAGTAGGTCACAGTGGTAGACACTTGTATTCTCATATTACAGGTCATGAATACATGCGGAGGTTCCCAAAGCCTACTGACATGATAATTGACCAGCAAATTGATGGCTCTGCTGACATAGTAGAAATGGTCTATGAGAACTCAACACAGTCTATTCAAGAAATGTTTACCATGAATGGATTGATTGATTTTTACAATGATGCGATTGAAGCACCAATTGCTAGAATTAAAAATTCTTCAACTGTAGCGTCTATCGTAAACAATGGACTACCTGCATCCAAGAAGGAATTAATTGCGATAGGTGGATTAGGGTTTGACTATGCACCATTTATGCTCAAGGGACCGGTACCGGAATATGGAGACATAAACGATACCACTAGGTTGTACCACTTATCTCCCGAATCAAAAAGTCGTATTGCCTTACTACATGTTCCTGCTCTAAAATCATCTTACGATTACGCACCGTATGTAGAAATACACTACAACGCTATTGATTTGACAGGTGCAAGTATGAGTATATCCGGTCCAATGCTGATGGTAGAAAAGACCGTACCGGCAGGTAATCACATAGTTACAGGTTCTACAACTATCTTAGACGTAATCACTGCTGACCTTGCTAACACCACTCTGTATTCTGCTGGTGGTATAATCACTCTAACCAACGCCATAGATGGGTTTGGTGCCAACCTAGAAGACTCTCACACACTTATTGGAGACAATACAGGTGGACAAGAAAACGATGTGGAATTAGATTACAGCACTACCCCTGCGTTGTACACTCCCGATGATGATGTGTCTGCTATTCCTGCTTCACCACCTAAAGGAATATCTCGTTCTCACAACAACGCTGTACATGAGTCTGTATATCACAAACTGTGTATTGAAGCAAGGTCACCTATAAGTCAGAATACTAATACCGATGCTGACGGTATAGGTAACTTCACCCTAAAACCACTAACTGAAAAGTCGGGTACGGGTGTATTTGACATCGGACCAACCACCTCATCGTCAAGATTGTTTGAGATATACGACATCATTGACAATGTGCGAATTACAGATGAGGCAGGTATATACTGCAAGATTTTCGTGCAGCCTTCAAATAAATTAAGGAGTAATCAATTATCCTTGATTAGAACTGCTGAAACAGATACAGTACCTAACATTGCAAGTATAATGGTACTGATGAGTAGATGTCGTATTCGTGATGTAAAGAATGTCCAAGATGCTGAAAACAACATGGTGATTACATCTGTAGTCGGTAAGGGTATTGCAGATAGTTTCGTCAATGAAAACGTCAGCGTAATAGGAAGCGGTTCGCCGGATTCTCATATTGTAAAAGAGATTGAACCTAACTCTCCTGTAGTTACTGTCAATCTTGGTGGGCCGGGGCAGGGGGCGGTGAATACCAAGCCTACATTCGACCCTAGTCCACTAATGAGACTACCCGGCTCTACAAGACGTAACTGTGTAATACAGGCTGTCCGTGTAAATACAGATACTTCTGATACCCATCAATCAATAACTGTAGTACCAATAAATAATGAGTCGCCCGACGTACAATCATGGGGTACAATCTGCTTTCCAAAGGTTGGAAGAATATATCTTGAAGACGGTGCAAGCGCAGAGTATTCATCAAAAGTCGGTGCAGGTTTCTTATTCGATGATACTAATGCGGTAGCAGATAGAAAATATTTGGATGCTGCTGGTGTTGCATATGATACTTTACACAAGTGGATGCAAGCCAATAATCTGTATTCATATACTAATGCGGGGACATACTCAGTATCGTTTTTCATTTCTAATGACCCCGATTTCGATAATAGTAATTTAACGCAAGATGGTAGCACCGTAAACGACAGACTTTTCCAAACCATTAGTGACGTAACTCACGATTACCAACTTGGTACTCAGTATGCAAGCACAAGAGCAATGGTGGAGATACCTGTATTCCCTAAGCAGTTCTTCGACCATACTGCTGAAGGTATATTCCCCGGTCCCGATAATAGTATGAAATTGCATATTGATGCAACCTATACAGCCCATACTTGGAACCCTACTCCTGTAGGCCGCAGAGCCAAAGACATAGAGGCTGCTGATAAAGAGGTATTTTCAGCGTATTCTTACAATGTACAAAACAAAAACTATGTTCAAAGTGCTACTATTACAAAGGTAGAAACTGTATCTAACAACATACGAATTTATGTTTCACATCCACATATGTTCCCCGATGCTACTTTAACTGCAAGATACGGTAACATGGCACCAAGAGTTGGGTATAGAAGAGTGTTTTTAGGAAGTGGTGATTGGGGTATATACGATAATAATCCAACCTCTGATGGATATATCTCGATACCCGATGGGTATGTATCTGCTGGATATGATAATGGTTTTACTGAGAACTTTAAGACTAATGCTACTGTAGGTTCTAAAATACACATTACGTCGGGAATAAATAACCAAGTCTTAATTCCTATAAGCGGAGGTGCAGGGCTTCCATCATCTGATTTTGAAGGCAGGTCTAACTTTTATCATGACAGTGCAAATGTTCAAACTCAAGGTGGTAATCTCGATTACGGTTTACGTCAATATGTCAGTGCTGTAGAGTTCAAAGCGGGGCCATTGGCTAATCCTCATGCACCTCGTATAGAATACGGTAGAGCAAAGGCTACTATTGTTGCTGCTAGAATAGATGGAAGAATGCACTTAACTTTGGATGATGCATCCCTATTCCCCGACCCTCCGTATTCAAGAGATTCAAATAACGCTGTAGAATTTAACTTAGGTGATTACCTATATATTGTCGAAATAGGGTTAGATACTCCCGAAGAAGTGCTGTATTTTGGTACATTACAGGGTAGTCCTACAAGTAATGAAATAGTTATAGAACGTAAATTCGGTAGTTCAATTACTTTAGATAATGTGGTTGGTAAATCAATCTACCTAAAGAAAGCAGTACTTGCTTGGAAATCTATTTCAGACCCTTCAAATATTGGGGCTAATGAAGCAGACACGGCCATATTTGACTCAATTTGGAAAAGCACAGTAAGTGTTGCTTCGGGTACTACAGACGCTTTTTGCGTAAGTCATACATCTTCTTACTTGAAATTAGGTGCTAATACAATTGGACTTAATATAAGAAAAGGTGATAAAATTTATTCAAGAACCGGTAACGCTAATTACATTGGTGAGGTAAGTGCTGTCATAGATAATACATATGGCCCACTAACTAATTTTGATATAGCATCTTGCACAGTAACTAATGGCATTCCCACCATTACAGGTATATCAAGCACCTCTAATATTGTAGTAGGTATGGCAGTTACAGGAAATGGTATTCCGTCTAATACTCATGTATTAACAGTTGATTCAAGCACTCAAATTACTTTGGATAAAAATGCAACAGGACTTGGCTCAAGCCCTTCTTCTGAAACACTTTCATTTGAGGTTGAGGGTGCAATAATTAAATTAACAGGAAATAATCTTGTTGGTACTAACCCAAGTGTTGCTACAATTGGAGTTGCAATTGGTGACACTACTTCAGAAGATTTCGATGCAGTATTAAATCGCTCTTGGATATATCCATATGCACAAGGTGGTTTGCGTAATGGAGATACTGTATGGATGAATATGACCCTAAACAACCCTCATGCTGTTGAAGGTCTATTTTGTAAAAGTCGTGGTGTACTAAACGAAGCACTCGTATGGAATGGTTTCAACGGTGGTAGAGGCGCATTGGCTGGTAGTCCTCGTGATAGCATACCACTTGAAAACTTCTTAATTGGTAATTCATGTCTTGAAACGGCACAAAACTTTGCACAACATATTAACAAAACAATTGAGTTAAACTATGAAGCATTTGGCTTAGATGCTAGTCAAGCCCCCACTATTGCATATGTAGACCCATATCTGTCTACAGATGGACATGCTCGTGTACTACTGTATGATGTGGCACATGACCGTGAGTTTATTGCTTTCCACGATATTCACATGCAAGTACAATCAAGCGCATCTACTCCAACTGTAGGGTACACAAGAAATATTGTATATGCAAATGGAAATACAGGTAATTTAGATAAGATTCTTTCGGGAATAAACGGTAATGCACCTCATTATTTAACAACTCAAATAGATGTAATGAATGGTTTTCCGTCTGAAAATAGATTTATTCGCAGAACTCAACAATCTAAATTTATTGAAAGCGCATATGCACACAATGTACCGAGTATGACTTCAAAAGATTTAACTCAGAGTACAGGTGGTACAGAAACAACATATAATTTGAAAAATCCATCTACTTCGGGTAATAACTCTCATCGTAAAGGTAAGGGTCACGGTCACTTTGTGCATACAGGTCTTTACCATGAAGGTACATCTGATACTCATAATATTGGTGATAGTGTATTACCAAGAGTAGAGCCAGCAGTAGCATCTGTATATTGGTCGGTTGAAAAACACAAACTGTCGAGAAAAGCAAATGGAGAAAATTTATTATTAAATAAACTTAGAGAGCATAGATTGTCTCAAAATCCTGCGACTCATTCTCTAAGAGATACAAGCACTATGTTTGATACTCCCGATGGTACTCGTGTTATCTCAGCATTCCTTTGTTTAAAGGGTAAAAGAAACACTGCACTTGACTTAACCAACCATGAAGAATCAAGATTGCAACATCTAAAGCATTGGACTGAAATGGACTTTGTAAGAAGAATGGTTGTAGATTTAGGTGAAATTGGAGTCAAGGAAGGAGTTACCGACATCGAAGCAGCAGCAAGAGAAATTGTAAGGGTGATAAATCAAGGTGGGGCACCAAACGGTAGAACTCATGCAAGACGACCATCTCAACAATATCCGGGTGAAAGTGAAAGATTAGACCTTACTAGAATAGGTGTAAGAGCAGACACATTAGACGAGAACAAAGACCCTTCATCTGCACACATCAATGCTGATTTTGCTGCTACAGGTTCTACTCATGACCCTTCACCGTTTTGGGATGGTAGTGTGGCATTTGAAACCCATGATAGAGGTTCCCACATGGGATATGTCAGAGCGCATTTAGGTAGGGTAGTTGAAGACATAAACGGTAACGAAGGTTTCTCAGTAGTAATCCACTCAACTATACCGGGTGCGAGTGGTCGTAACTTCTGTGTATGGTTAGATAATAGTAAGGGTCAATCTAACTACCAACCTCAGTTCCTAATTGGACACGGTGGTAGATTTAGAAACTTTTGGGCACAACCGGATGAAACAATCGGTGAAAACATGCACCCCGCACCTATGCCATTAAACAAGCATGGTAGACCATTCGCCCCTATTACTACTCTAAGAGAGATGGTTATACAAGATAGTCCCGATGAACAATTCACAAGTAATCACGACATAGGACCAAGACGTGATAATACTTCAAATCCAATACAACGTAATCTATCAGCGCATATTGGTGGTATATCTCAAAATACAGTAAACGATGAATCGTTTGAATCTCAAAGCCCATCTATGACATTGGTAAAGGGACTAAGAGCAGGTAGTCAAGCAGTAGCGAGAATCAACTTCGGTGGATTAGTAGCAAGCGGTGTACCCGGCTTTTCTCCTATTGCTGGTAAACATGGATTTGGAAGAAAGGGTAGCACTGACTTTGATAAGATATACAATGAAGCAATAAAGTCGGGAGACACAGACCCTACTGCAATTACGTCTTATTCTACACATGTACCATCTGCTGATGTAATTGAAGATAACATAGGTAATTCATCTCTATATGGTGTTAGGTTTACCGACCATAGAGGAAGAGGATATGGTGTAAGATATATCTACAGACAATTAGGAAAAGAGTTTGCAAACGAATTAACTACTATTCCTTCAACTATAGATGAAGAAGTGTGTATCTACTTTGATGATAGCGATGTAAGTCAAGGTGGATTTACTATTGGTAATCACATGCTTGGGTGGGGTGACGTTACAGGCAGAGTAGACATATCTAATTTTGAGTCGGGAGAAGAAGAGGTATCTTGGCGTGGTAATCAGTGGCGTGGAATACCTGCACCCGATGTTGGTATAGATTGTTACATACAGTGGAATGGTACTGAGATGACTGTTACACTAGAATCTCCATTTGGTACTTCAGACACCGGTTCCATTAGCCTTGAAAAACATCCCGATATACTTGGTTATCTTGGATTCCCTAGAGAAAACGGTGTAATACAACTTACTGACCCGTTTACAAGTACCACTCGTAAAGGTTCTACAGGCACAGTTATCTCTTATACCTCAAGAACCCAAAATAGTCTAACAGGTACTCATACTTTCTTCGGTGTTATTGGACCCAATGGTGCAGTATCTCATAAATTAGACAACAATAATAGTGCTGCAACTCTTGATGATACAGGCTCATATACCTTCAACGATAATGAAATTCATAGATTAATTATAACACCAAGATTGAATTGGACTACTTTAATTACTGATGAAATTATTGCTGTGGCTACTGCTCACGCAATCAACTTACAAGACCCTAACATCGAAGAGGGTGTATCGTTTGATTGTACACAGTTCTATGCCGCAGACGGTAGGACACTAGAGGAATGGGGTGTGAGTCCCGATGCAATAAAGATACGAGCGCATAATCCTCAAAGAAGTATAACTCCTATCTCTACAATGTTTAGTGCTACAGTTCACAAAGATTTGGGAATAGAAGCACCACATCTCGAATATGGTGAATATGAATACATAGACAAATCTACCCTAAATCAATGGACAATTAATACAGCCCAATCACAACACAATCCTGTATCGGATGCTAACATAGATAAGAATAGAAAAACGGGTTGTGGTTTCTTACCTCGTACTATCCTCCAAGTTAGGTCAAAAAGTCGTGGTTTCCATAGTAACACACCGACTCCTGTAATTGTTGATTCATACAATGACCCAATCAATATCACGAATTGGAAAAACAATTTGATTGGTGTGAATTACACGTCAGTACACGGTGACCATATTCTACCTAAGATTGATAGTGGTATGATTGTATTTACTAAATACCATCATACTTCAAAATACTTTGAGGTATCAAACCCACAAAGACTAACACATATACTAATTCCTGCTGGTCAAGAATCTACATCTGAACATTCGGAAACTAAGATATTGTCATTTGGAAGCACTGCAAAGTTGTGGATAAGTAAAACAGCATTTGCTATAGCGACTTCGTATCAAGGGAGTAATTCTATGGCGTACATAGAAAAACTAAATGGTAATACTGATTTTGATGAAGTATATGGTGGTAGTGATGTAAACGATGATGGTATTCTTCTTACTCATGGTGATAAACATTTTACGGGTCATAGACTATACGGTAGTATAGAAAGCCAACCCGTTGTACACTTCAAGGGTGGCAGAGACAGTATAGACCACAGCGTACCACTTTATTTCGGTGGTGGTTTCAGTGGTGTAGTGCTTGACATCAATGACGGTACTCAGAATGATTATACTTCATTCTATACCCATCCGTATTCTAGTGGCCCTACCGGTACTGCTGGTATTCAGAATGCTAACGAAATTAGTACATCGTTTGCTATCTTAGATTGTAACGCTATGTTGGCATTCTTCCCCGGTACACCATTACTAAACCAACACAGAGGAAGCATCACCCCTCCTGCTCACAATAAGAATAACATTCTGTCGCCCGATTTGATGAATGGTACATACTCAAGAGCAGGTAGACCGGCCCAATTATCTGCTCGATACACTGCTGGTATAGTACCCCAAAAGGCAGTGCCTATGGTTATAAGGGTGCCACATCAAAATGCAAAGTATCGTGATTATGTAGGAGAAGATGAGGATGGAAAGTATTTCACAACTTACCTAATATTTGGTCCCGGTCAATCATTCCCATTTACAGAAACCACTGCCGCTAATAGTGATGTAGAACCCCATCCGGGTTATGTAATTACTACAGGTAACACTTGGAGTAAAATGCCATCGGGAGTAAATCTTCCAAATGAAATTAAAAACTCTGATGGGGAGTATGGGCCTCCAAGTAGTACATATCAAAGCAGAAGAAATCGCTTCCAATATCACACTACTATCAATTGGTCACCAGCAGAAGGAATACCGAATATAGGTGATGTGACTTTTACAAATAATACCGGAGAAACAGACCACACACCCGGTGGTACACCGGGTTTTGGTGGGGATGCAAGAATTTTACGAGTGGATAGCACTTCAAATATAGCAGTAGGTATGACAATTAATGGTACGGGTATTCCTACTGATTCACTTGTAACACAAGTCATTGATTCAAGAACTTTTAAAATTAACCAAGATACTACTGATTCTAATAGTGGTGTTACTTTTACTTTTACATTAGGTAGTACATACGGTTTAACACAAAGACCCGAACACGGTTATCATTATGGAGAACATTTCTTTAATCCTTTATCGGGTAAAATAGTTACTAACAATGAAGAGGATTACAAAAAGGCTCACCCATACCAACATTGTAGCATTGGATATTACGGTATTACTATGAGTGCTGATATGACTTGGCACATGGACGGTGGTTATCATCCGGGTGGTAATTGGTTAGACCAGCAAATGTCATTTAACCCACCTATGGAAAAGGACAATTATCGTGTAGTTAAAGAAACCAATAACGTAATGCAACCAACTGCATTTAGAGCATCGGGTGTATTACATAGTGATTGGATTGCAGGAGATAATTTAGAAACAGCAGATACATACTTTAGAGATACCATACTTGTTGATGCAACACGTTGTCAAAACGGTGAAGAGTTGGCGACTATCATAGGTCAAGCCATAAACGAAAACCCCGGTAAGAGTGCATTAAAGGCTCTTGGTGGCACCTTTATGCCATCTATGGGAACATCAATGAGGCAAGATAGATATGGTTGGATTGAATTGGGTTATGTTAATTACAACCACTCTGAATCTACTTTAAATGAAGCAGGTATTACAAATTTAGGTGATAATACGGCTGCTACTACATTTAACAATGGTACAGGTTATATTTTAGCAAGGTCGCAAAGTTCTCACACACAAGCACAATTAGAACAAATTCCAGCATCCGGTTGGATTCGTACTGACTTAGGAGGTAGATTACCTTCTGACCCAACGGGCACTGATGCGCCTACTTGGGGTTGTTATCATTCTCGTGAAGTTATACAGATAAGTTCTACATGGCATGTATTATTCCATCTTGCACCAAATAGAATAAGTGGTTTCCCGGTAATGGAGGATATTACTACATGGGATGATAAATGTGAATCCACAACAGCATTATCATTCCCCGATTTATTAGGTACAGGCTCTCTTAACCCTCCTACGAAAGTGTATGTATGGTCTAAATCGGGAGTAAATACATTCGTAAATAACATAGGAGACAATGACAATTTATTGCATAAATCAAGTGTACACTTTAATGGATTAGTAGATGCAATAGACCGTACAAGACCTATTGGTGCAGTAGGATGGGCTGGTGAAAGATACTCCTATCTTAACTCTCTAAAAGTAGGAACATCTAACGTATATGCAGCAGGTCTTGGTGCTTGGCACCCAATGTTAGGATTCTCACCGTATGGTAAGGCATCATCGGTAATGAATACATTTGGTCATCTTCCAAATATTTCACCGTTAAAGTACGCACCGGAAAGTACCGGCCCAATTAATGGTCGTAGTGGTGCTGACTCAGTGCTAACTTCTGCATATTCGTGGAATACAGGATTAGCATCTACTGATTCATTATACACCGGGTATTCATTTGAAGATGCTGAAGACTCGCTATATGGAAACAAGCCTGTTAATATATTGAATGATGGTGTTGACGTAGTAGAATCTTTACATAGTAATCAAGGTGTATTTGGTAGAGCATTCTTAGTAATTTCTTACGAAGGTGAACTTCCGTTAATTGCAAAGCGTGACCGTGATGGTATTACAGCAACAGGTGATTGGTTGGCAGTAAGAAGTAAACTTTTGCAAGAAGTTGATGTATTTACTGCTTTGAAATTTGCTGGTACGAATCAATGGAGTGAAGATATTCATGGTGCTGATAGATTTGTAGCACCTGCTAATGGTGGGCCAAACATTGAGGCTTTGATAGTTGATAATATAGGACCAGCAACAGATGATTACACTTATTCTTCTGCATTTACATTTAATTCTACAATTTCTGCTGATAGTAGTTTGAAAAATGCTGAACCATGTCTACACCCCACAGGTGACTTATTCTTTGATTTAGATGAAAGTCCGGGCAGTTTCTTCTTACACGATAATAGTGAGGTAGAAAGAAACAGAGCAGTAGATTTTGTTGATGTTGCCGACACAGAAATGACTACGAGATATGGTGAAAGGTCATATTGGGGTACTGCAACAAACGCAAGAAAACTAATGCTCAATACCCCAACAAAGAATTTCTCAGTAGAACATGTAGTTTGGAAGAGAATGGATGGAGGTAATCTCTCACTACCTGCACCAAATGCTCGTGGTCTTGGTGCAGTACCATTTATCACAAGAGTAGACAATGGTAATCCGCTTACTATGGGTGAGGAAATATACGGTATCAATAGATTTTCATTTGAGACTACTAACAGTGCAATGTTCCCAATTGTACAGGCTCAAGAATTATCTCACCCTCAACTAGCAACTCAACATCCCGACGAGTTGAGGAATGCATTAATGATTCCAAATGAAGAAATACAGTTTGAAGAAATTATGGTTACTGACGATACAGGACAAACCCATATCATCGAGGGTGGTTCACCGTTTGGTACTATTATTAGAACATACAATACTGTATCAGATAGAGGGGCAGAAGGTTTGGCACCTTCCATTACTAACAGTGGTATCGAACCTAACCTAAAGATTAGACTACCCGACCCCGAAACTATTCCGGGTAACATCATTATCAGACCGGGATTCGGGGCTTTACAAGCATACCAAACTGAAACTATCGGTAGTGGTGGTATGATGAGGCCGATTTCTAGTGCCGCCCTCAAACATTTGTTTACTGATGAAACAACAGGACCGAGGTTGGGGCCATCCTTTAGCGACCACAATTGGGAACATATTAGTCAAGCAGCATCGGGAGAAGCATTCCCCGATTCTACATACAAGGGGTGGGAGATTGCTACAGGTAACGCACCACTAGAAACATCTTACGAATTACATGATAGAACACTATATTTCCACATTACTAAGAATGGTAATACACATTCCCACCGACATCCAAATTATTATTCTCATGCAAATGGTGTAGAAAATAATGAATTGACAGGAGTATCGTATAGTGGCACAACACTCACTGTAAATGCAGCACCAAGTACATCTTTATACAATGAAACAGTTGGACCGGGAGACAGTCGTAAATTCTTGAGATTATACAATCCAACCACAGGTAAAGGCGGAGTTGCCTCTTTTACAGGAATATCGGGAAGTACGTTCATCGGATGTGTAGGTGATGCTGACTTCCAAGAAATAATTAAGAGTGATATATCTTCTTACAAAGTAGTCCCATCTTACTACATACCTGCTGGTTCTACTCGATTCTTTGCTGCACGAAGATTGCGTGACCACGCTGAGGTAAGCGGTAACAGCCCCGATACAGCCCATACCCTGTACTTTAGAGGTGGTGGTACAGAAGAAGTACCAAAGACATTGTTTAGACGACCAAGATTATCTCCATTGGCTGCACCTCGTATGGGTCATCACTTTGTAAACCCAACTATGGCAGTGTTACCGGGTCATTGGGCGCATCCTGCTTATCAAGGACTTTACAATAAACATTTAGCAATAAGGTCTGCAACTCTAAATTCCGAAGAAAGGGCATTGATGCAAGAGCAGAATTTAGACGATTTAAAATCTGATATTAGCACAACACTAACAAACAAATTACACGGATATGATACTATTCATAGATTTGGTGCATTGAATGCTACCCCAAGTGGGCCAAGTGATATTCATGGTGGGGCATTTACTTTGATGTTTGAAACCAAGATTAAGACTGATGGTTATGGTGTACTTGCATCTGAAGGTCAAGCAGGTGTAGTTAATTCAAAAGGCGGACATACTGTAGTGCTTGAGGCTGCTGCTAATTACACACTAGATAACCACTTCCCCGACCCTTCAGAGGTTGGTGCATATCAGATTGTTATACAACCTAACGTATTCAAATCTCAAATGTTGGGCTTCCATGCAAACGGCCCTGCTGATGATGTTCCCGATGGAACAGTCAATGAATTGACAAGTCAACAAGTAGCACTTGTCATAGGGATTAGAGAGTCTGATAGTGCAACAGGTGGATTAGGTCTTGTATTGGCTGAAGCAACTATGGCTGATGTAAGAGGATGTGAGATATTCATTAACGAGATTATGATTGACCACGACCCCGACCATATGAGTCAATTTACAAATATACCACCGTTAATGACTTACAATCCATTAGGGGTACAATCTACTGAATCACCGGCGTTTGTGAAGAACTCATTACCATATCAACCACAAATGTTCGTAAAGGCTACACCCGGTTATACTACTAACATACCGTGGTGGAGTATCACACATAGATATGGCCCCGACCATTCTGAAGCAACATCGTTTAGACATCTAAGCCACCATAGATTCGATAATTACTATGAGTTTATACGAGCAGGTGCAGGTAGTATAGGATGTCAGATTACACTTGCTGGTTACCCGAGTACACACCCCGACATTTATCATGAAATTCTTGAAAATGTAAGTTTGAATCCTGTATGTACTGTGGTATCTGTAGCGGCTACAACCATTACAGTAGACGATGCAAGAGGTTTCCCAATGGTGCCTTACTACGGTAACAAATTAGAGTACACCGATGCAAGCGGAATAAGACGCACTCATGATTATACTGAGCGTAGTGGGTATGATTCAACCAATATGAATAAACCAAAGCAATTCACTATCACAGCAAATACTAATTTCACGAGTAATTTAACTGCTGGTACAAAATTGCGTTTAACTCGTGCTTATGATTTTAGACCATCGGGTAGTATATTTACTGATTCTAAATCTAGTATGGTAACAAGAATTTTACCGCAGATGCTACAAGGTAGCAGAGATACTAACAGCCTACATATGGCTGATGCATTCCTATGCCTGTGGCATCCCAATCTTGGTCGCCCACATACCTTCTATTCTGATTCAAGTCGTACATGGTTATCTCCTACACTAGATAGAGCAGTAGACAAGAAACCATTGAACAGTATGCCCGAACACTTTGAAACAATACACTACCATGAGTCTACTTACTACGCAAGTATGGGTCCATTTGGTCTACAAAGAAAGACACCTCGCCCACCTCATAAATATAAGAATAGTAGTAATACTGAAATTACTTTCACGTCTAAACATTCGGGAAGTGTAATGAATGTCAGTACCACAACAGGATTGACAGGTACCCCTACCATAATGGTAGATGGTATAGTTTTCACTGTAGCGAGTTTTACAGCGAGTCCAGCCCGTATAACTGTAAATGAAGGAATACCGGATAATCTCACTGCTGGTGTAAACATACTACTTGGTGCTGATGGTACAATGGTAACTGCTAATGATATGGAAGGTTCGTTAGCATCTGTAGATGGAGGTACAGCACAACAATTCTTCAAACAAGGTGGTAGGGCATTAACAGGAGATGCAAACTCTGACAATATGCTAAACCACTTTTGGCCTTGTGGTTCTCGTGGTGGGCCACTTGTCAGTAGACTTGACGGGTATGGGTATGTGTCTACTTCATGGGATTACCCAAGAGACTACACATTCGATGCACCTGTTTGGGTAGATGACGATGATAACGGCTCTTACACAGTAAGTAGTGGTATTAGTAAATCCAACTATAGCAGTATATCTAATCCAACTCGTGTTAGACCATTTGGTTATAGATTTGGATTGCGACAACCATACAACAAACCACAATGGTCTACTTACGGTTTAAGGGCACTAAGAGAAACTGCTATCACAGCAACTAACGCATCAGTGAGTTATCAACACGGCCCACTTGTACAAAGAGAAACGCAGACTTGGACATATGCTGGTGGTTCAGCCGGTGTATCTAATCCTGCATATCCTAACACATATGTCGGTATAATGGAAAGACAAACTAACTTTAGTGGTATGTTAGGAGTAGACATTCCCGAAAGACAGGTACGTTATAGTGACGGTATGAGAGTTACACGACCATTCGGTTGTCCTGTACGCACACTAAGAAATGCTTCTACTGTGGTAAGAGAATGGTGGGGCGAAGGAAACGGTAAGGGTATCTACAACATTGACGATGCACTAAGATACTACATTGTAGATTGGTGGGGCAATACTCGTGGTGAAGATGTACGCAGATTCCCTGTTCGTGGGTTTGGTATCAAACCTGCATGGGACAGTGCTGATGTTTACGAATATGATAGGACTAATGATAGAACTCCTTACCAACGTCTGTACAATGACGGCTCACCAATTGTAAACGGTAAGGGTATCATAGACAATTCGGGTAACGTAAGTGTATCAAGTGGGTTTACTATTCCTAAGTACGGTGGTAGATTAAACAACAATAACAACAACAGTTCTACAACATTAGTTGACGTATTCTTACCAACTAATGCACAGAGAGTTGGTGATAGTGGTAGAGGTTATGGTATAAGATACCCTACTGCATTCAATGAAGATTTACTAACAGACATAGATGAGCCTATCCACACAACAGGTGTAGTCTTGTCTCACCACACAGCAGAACCTAACATGAATGATGGCTACATTAGAGCGAGAGATGACGTACTGCAAAGTGATGAAGTACCTCGTGGTATAAGTGCTAGATTAGATATTGCTGAAGACGGACTATTGAAACCCGATGCTGTAGTAAGTGATAGAATAGAAACAGTCAGTGGTGACTCACCGCATAAAGACGCTATCAGTAGAAGTAGTCCTCGTATTGGATTAGACACAGAAAACATTGAGGGTGTAGATGAGAACATGATAATCATTAATACCGAAGCACACAGTCTCCACACTGACAGAAACGTGGGACAGCGTGTAATTCTACACGGCGGTATGCAGACAGGCTCTCAGACTCTAGGTGACTATGACCTCACTGCACTAAACTTCGGTGGACAGCCGCAAGGTGGTGTAATTAGACTAAGCCATACCTCAAACTTCAATCCTCTTGGTGGTACATTCCTTGCTGAAACACGCAACTTCGTATCTCCTATTGATGACAGTAATTGGGGTGGATTCACTGATGCTACATGTGACTACAACAATGACCCTACTATCACTATGGATTCTACAGCAAAGTTAGTTGTAGGTATGACAGTAACCGGTACAGGTATTCCAACAGGTGCCACTGTATCTTCGATTACCGATGCGACTACATTTGAGTTGTCAGCCTCAACTACCGGTGGTTCAGTAACTAACGGCACTCTGAGTTTCGGACCACCTGTAGGCATGGGAAGCAACCCCTATGCTACTAGCGTATTTACAACTGCCGGTAAGAGAGCCAACATTACTGACAAGAAAATCACATACATGTTACGCCCTATTCGATTACTAGACAAGCAACACGCTGAAATGTTTAGGTCGAACTCTAACCTACACTCTTCTTCACCACAGTACGGTAGTAATTACTTCGGTGCTACAGCAGGTGGTAAGTATGGATTGTACCTTTACGAAGTAGAAAACGGAAGGGCGACAAGCGGAGGCATATACATGCGAAGCACCAGCCCCGACTCCAACCCACCGTATGCCCCTGCATACCATATGGACATATCAGCAAGTGACACTGTACCAATTAGTAAGGGTCCAAAGATTAAGGGTACAGAGGTTACAACTTTCGATAAGACATTATTAGACAATGAGGTAACTCGTGTAATAATTAGCGAAAATTCATTACAGCATCATCGTGCAGATGCCCCTCGTAGAAGGTCACACGAAGAAGGAGATGTAAAAGAATTAAGGATGGATTATTCTGTTCAACCTAGATTCTCTCAGTCTCTCCATCAAAAGGGACATAAAGGCGATGTAACCTACAACAGTTCGGACCATAGTGGTGATGCGGCATGACGGTGTTTGATAATTCTTGGATTATATTGAAAAGAAATATTATTCAAAGACTAAGTGATAGACTTCGCTACGGCCCGGTAAAATATTATCATGGAACTACTGCTAATTCTGCTCAGAATATTGCTCGTGAAGGATTTCAACCAATTGAAAATAAAGTAGGTATTAGAGGTCAAGGTACTTATGTTTCTCAAAACCCTGCTGTGGCAGGTAGGTTTGCTACAGCCTTTGGAAGTAGACCTACTGAACAACAAGGAATGATAGGTGTTAGAAGTAGAGTTCCTATGGATTCTTTTACTGTAACTCAAGGCGATGCAAACTTTGCTAATCAAGGTTTATTTTCACAACCAATACCCCCTCAATATTTAGTTAATCTAAAACCAAAGCAGTATTCACAACAGAATGTACCAACTCAATATCAAGAGTCTGAATCTATGTTTGGTGGATATTCAGCAGGAGATTGGTCGCAACCGATAAATAATTCAAACTTTGGTGGTACAGTATGATTAGTGTAAAGGTGTATGAGGTAGGCCCAAGAGATGGATTACAGTCGTTAGGATATACTGTAGATACGGAGACAAAGAAACAACTTATCCAATCTCTTTATGATGCAGGTATAGAGACAGTAGAAGAGACATCTTTTGTTCATCCTAAACTTGTACCTAACATGGCAGATGCAGAAGAAGTATTCACCGGCAAAGGTTCAGCACTTGTCCTTAACAAGCGTGGATATGAAAGAGCAAAGGCAGCAGGTGTAGAAAAATTCAACATTGTACTATCTCCTTGTGAAACCTTCAATATGAAAAACATGAATGCTAGACACGATGAATTAGTATTACGGTACAGGACTTTCATGTTGGGTGTATCAAAAGAAAATGTAAGAGTGTATATCTCTATGGCTTTTGGTTCACCGTATAGTGGTCTTACATCTGACAATCAGATTATCAAATGTATTCGTGATGCTAAGATGTTTGGTAACACAGTAGTATTCGCTGACACTGTAGGGTGTGCAGATAGACTACAGATTGGTACATGGGCTGACTATGCCCACAAAGAAGGATTGAACGTAGCATTACATCTACACCATAAGGGAGATGAGAGTAACCCACTATCTATGATAAGAGCAGGTATATTCTCCGGTATTACAGAGTTTGATACCAGCATAGGAGGATTAGGAGGCTGTCCCTTTGTAGAAGACAGTGGTGCTAACTTAGCCACTGAAACTCTTGTAAAACATCTAAAGGCATGGGGAGTGCATTGTGATGTTGATGAAGATAAACTCCAACAAGCATTAAAAATTACTCGTGAAATAAAAAGAGGGGCGACGGCGTGACAGTAATCAAGAATACCGCAACGGGTCGTTACAGCACTGATGCTGACGAAATTATGACCCATGTAAGAAAGCCGGTATTCGTTGATAACGCTGTACACCATGCCCGATTATCACTACAAAAGAGTAACAAGGCTAAGGTGATTATTGAGAAAAACAACACTCGTACATTGCAGGTTATGCCTCAGAGAGCATATCAACTTTTGGAAGGCGAATCGTATGTACAACTTACTCATGTAAACAAACCGGGCCATTCTAGTCTCAATGCGCCATTCTTTAACGATGATGTTATTTCATCTACCAATACACCTATGTTATTGTATAACGCTGAATCAGGTAGTCAAAGATTACTACCTTCTACAATAGATACGTCATCTTATGGTGTCAAAGCGAATCTAAGAAACATGAAAGCCAAGACGCTAGATAGCATAGGGTTTACAGGTAATACAGTTAAGTTAGGACAGCCTATAGACGTAGGACTTCGTACCTCTGACTTGGCTGTAAGATTAGGCGAATCAATAGATAGCGGTGCTACCAGCGTAAATATTTCAAGAGCAAAGAACGTCACGGCATCCTCAGCCCGTAAGCATAGCAAACGCTTCGTAGGTCAAGACTTCAACAACATGAATCTAATGACAGCGTTGAGATTCCTTAGTAGGCATGACAGCAGAATGGTATTGCTAGATAGGTTTGGTAATCTATTGTATATACCAATCACATTTAGTGAGTCCAACTTTGATGTTGATGGTAACTTTAGAACAGGTGCAAGAACAGAAAACCCTGTAGATAACATACCAAACAGAGTTACTGTACAAGGTTTACCTCTAGCACTTAATGACTTAGTAATAGTAACTGTAGATGATGTGGAAGGGCAAGTAGAAGAAGTAAGAGAAGATTCTGCACCAATAATGGACAGTACAGTAAGAACTACTAACGCAGCACGAAGAGTCGCAAGACAGATGTTAAAATCACGTTCATTAATTCAAGGGTCTATAACAAGCGAAGGTCACCCCGGTATCATAGGACTAAGACCCGGTATGGTCATAAAATATAGTGGTGAAAATAAAGTTGTCACCGAGGTAAAACACATGCCAATCAGAAACATGAGTGACATATCTTTGCTAAACCTAGATACAGGTATAGAAGGTATTCTACAAGGTATATCTGAAGGTTCTACTGTGGGTGCTAACGAGACTAATCCTGCTACATATGTACAGGTAGTAGAACAAAACTTGGCATTGTTCGGTAAGATAGAATTGCGTATCAGTACAAGTGTTACTTCTCGTGGTGTATTTAATACAGCATACCTTATCGGCGGTGTGAAGGGTACTCAAGATAGAGGTAAGATAGGGAAGGCCGATGGTCTACCTATTGGTGGTAGTAAGACAAGAAGGGGGCGATTATATTCCGGTTAGTGATTACATAAAGAGACTACTGCTTGAGACATTAGCAGATAACATCAACGAAGTCATCTTAGGTTTCGATGGTACACCTGCTACAAGTGATGACGGTTCAGCAGGTCGCCCTGCTATTACTCTAGTACCGTCTGTCACCATAGTAGATGAAACATCACTATTGGTCGAAGCAACACTACCATATACAGAATCCTTTACTGATAAAATAAGAGAGGTGTATGTACAGTTTCGTGACACTAATGAGTTTACACCTGTGGCAAGATACACTATCAGTCCAATTACTAAATCTAATACAAATGAATTACTTATTCAAATAGCAATAGAGGTGGCATAATGACAGGCAATCCATTATCGGGGCATACAAAAGCGAATGAATCTACAATGGCTGGTACAGCCACGTTTACAGATGGACTAACAGATGGTGACCATATTCAAAGTCCTACTCTAACTAATTACTTGGAAGGGTTACATGGTAACGGTATATTACTAGAAGAAGATACAGCATACGGTGCTACCAATAGAAACGTACCCGAAGATTTACCGGGTGTAGTAGAACAGAACACTAATTCAGATAGAATTAGAGTGACAGGTGGTACTGCTATTATTGATGGTGTACCATTCCAATTCGCAGGTGGCCCCGGCTCTCACATTGATATTGATTTAACTACTACAAGTCCTAACAGAAGAGCAACATACTCAGCATTGACATCCGGTCAAGAGGCATTGGTGGTAGTTTATGTATCTACCAAAGACTCTGAAGGCGGGTCGGCTGTAAATAATGTACAGTGGGAGATGGGTACTGCAATCACTACAGCAACTAACGCATACCCCACCACCCCTTCGGCTTTCCTTAATGACCCAAAGGCTGCTACCGGTTTAGCAACTGATAGCACATCTTTCCAATCTGTAGTGCTGGCAGTTCTCAGAGTAGTTTACAGTGCAAGTGCCCCCGGTGATTTGAAAATATCAGTTACAGAAAGTAACGATAAGAGGGTATTCATTAGACCATCTCCTATCTATCTAACATCGGTTACTGATGGTATAGTAGGTGCAACTACCGCTATTGATAGTCATGCTGAAGTAGATGCACTAATAACAGGTACAACAGGAGATTTAGCAGGTAGTCGCTTAGGTGCATTATGGCAATCATATAATGCCGATGGTGATACGATATTGTATTACTCGTCAAAGGATTCGGGAGGTACAAGACACACCCATGTATTAGGGCCGGTGGGGTATGTAACTAAGTCACCAAGTACCACTACTACTTTTACCTTCAATGAGGGACAAGTCTTCGTACTCAACCCTTCAACTGCTATGCAATTCAACCCTAGTGGTACATTTCCGCTAGGGCATTTAGTGTATGTAACTAACGAGGCAGCACATGGTACTAACGGAGTGACATTCGATAATGCTGGTATAGGTATTGTGTTACTAGGAAAAGAATCGGGAGTATTTGTCTACACAGGTAGTGCGTGGAAGAATGTGATGTTAGCAAGCGGTGCTGTGTCACCTAATGGTCATGGTGCTTCCGGTAACGTACAACTATCAGATGGTGCTGGTGGATTTACAAGTGACAATAATCTTAATTTTGACACAGGTACAGATGCTCTTACCGTAAACGATTTGAAAATATCTAGTAGTTCAAACAATGTAGTAATCGAAAATGAAACTCAAGATAAAGATATTATTTTCCAAATAAATGATGGGGGTTCTGCAAGTACAGAAGTAATAAGAATTGATGGTTCACTATCAAAAGTAGGAATTAAAACGGGTAGTCCTGTTGGTGCTGATTTACATATTCAAGGTACAGGTATAAGTGATACAACACCTGTGGTTTTAGTTGAAACAACAGATTCGGGTACGGCTACCGGTCCTGACTTAGTTTTGTATAGAAATAGTTCAAGTGCGGCTGATGGTGATGCTTTAGGTCATTTATTGTATAGAGGAAAAAATGATGCAGGTACTCCCGAAGATGTAACTTATGCACAAATATATGCTAAAGCACAGGATGTGTCGGATGGTACAGAAGATGGGCAATTATTCCTTAGAACTATCGTTGATGGTACACTTATGAATAAAATAGAGTGTAATGCCACAGAAGTAGTAGTCAACAATGGCTCTCTTGACAATGACTTTAGGGTTGAAGGTGCTACTGATACACACGCAATATTTGTGAATGGTGCCAATGATAGAGTTGGAGTTGGAACTGATGCACCCGCCACCAAATTAGAAGTTAGCGGAGATACTACAATATCAAGAAGTTCTGATTTAGGCCAAACAAGAACGCTAAGTATCGAAGGGGCAAGAAACGCAACGGGAACTGATTACGCTAGAATAGATTTGAAAAATTATGATTCTAACTCCGGTAGTCCGGCTACTTATGTCGGTGCAAGAATCGCTGCTATTAATGAAGCAACAGGGGTTGATGATGGAAGTCTAGCAATATCAACGGCTGATGCTGGAACTTTGACTGAAAGAATGAGAATAACTGATACGGGTACTGTTGGTATTGGGACTACTTTACCCTCAGCGACTTTTCATGTAAAGAACTCTAGCACAGGATATAATGCCATATTTGAATCAGATGATGATGGCGCATCAGCAGCACCCGATGTAGCATTGTATAGAAACGGATTGACACCTGCTGATGGTGATGATTTAGGTCACTTAATTTGGAGAGGTACTACTGATGATGGTGACTCAACAGTTACAAGGGGTAACTACGCTGATATTTTCTGCGAGGCTCAAGTAGTAGCAACGGGTTCAGAAAGCGGTAAAATGCACCTTAGAACTAAAAAAGCGGGTACTATGAATAAGAGGCTTTCTTTTAGTGCAAATGATACTATTTTTAATGAAGACTCAGTTGATGTGGACTTTAGAGTTGAAAGTAATGGTAATGCAAATATGCTCTTTGTAGATGGTGCTAATGATGAGGTTGGGATAGGTACTAACTCTCCTGTAGCCACATTAGATATTGCTTCGGGTAGTACATTTAGAAACACAAGATTGCTTACTGTATCAGTATCAGCAAGCACTACTCTAACAGAAGCCGCACATGCTGGAAGATACAATATATGTGCAGGTAATATTACTTTACCTGCAACTTCAACTGCTGGTGAACACTACGCTATCCTAAACACAACAGGTGGAGATATTACAATTGGTCGCAATGGAAATAATATCAATGGTGCTGGCTCTGATGCTACTTTAGGAACATTCAAAGCCGCTACTTGTATTGCTATTGGTTCTAATAATTGGATGGTAATTGGTGTCTGAAATGTATATTGTTTTAGCAGGTTGCGCTCAACAAGGTGCTGGCTCTCCATTAGCGGCTTCACTTGATGGTGCATCATTATCTGATACTGCTGTTGAAGCAGGTCCCGCTACAAGTTCGGTTGTTACTTTCACTACGGCATCGGGGGCATTGAGTGCTACTGTAGTCGCAACGGGAGGAAGTGGTAGTTACACTTACTCTTGGTCGGTATTAGCAAAGACTTTGGATGATTCAGATACAGGTAATAGATTTTCTATTAACAGCACAGGAACTACTACTAATGCAACTTACAACACTCTAACTATAGATGGTGCAAGACCCGCAAGTGCTGGACCTCCATTTGTAGGTGAATTTTTGATTAGGTGTGCAGTAAATGATGGCTCTTCCACCGTTAATGTAGATTTCCCATTTACGATAATTGGAGAATCGTTTTGATTAACTATCATCTGTAAACACAGAGCGTGATTTTTTACGCATTGTTGGGTCTTTCCAATAATACTCACACACTCTACAACACATCAGATACACACGCTCGTTACCCTCATCAAGAAAGCGACCCGAAAGCCGTCTTGGAACCTGCAACTCCCCACACTTAGGGCAAGGGCGTTTTAGTTTCTCCATGAGTTTACCCATGACGACACCTACTGTACAGGTCGTCTTGCTACAATGTCATCAATACGCAAGATAGCGTTAGTAACTTCTGCTGCACTTAGCACAGCCTGTCTAACCAAATCAAGCGGCTCTACAACACCTTCGGCCAACAAGTCCTTGACACCACCTTCTGTGACATCCGGCCCTACTGTTATCTCTCCTTGCAGGATACTGTGTCGCATAGCAAGAATAGTATCTAGTGGGTCATGACCCGCATTTTCTGCAATAGTAGCAGGAATGATTTCTAGTGCATCAGCAAATGCTTCGATAGCCATCTGTGCCCTACCGCCTATCTGTGCTGCATGTTGGCGTAGGTATGTAGCCATACGCACATAGGAGTTGCCCCCACCCACGACGTAGTTCTGACCCTTCATTACAAGAGACACTACACCGAGTGCATCATCAAACCCACGCTCGACTTCCTCAAGTGTGTGCGAAGTAGCACCACGCAGTACAAGGGTAGCCTCATCACTACTGTACAGTTCATCGCCTGTCTTTTTGTCAATGCCCGGACTAACAAATAAATACCAAATGTCATTCTTTCTTTCACGAGTAATTAAAACTTCACCGGCGGTTTCAATCTCATCGGGAGACTGAGCGATAGGTAGGTTGCTAACTCTGCTCAATGCACGAAGAGTGGATTCGGGGGTGCGTCTAACTGCCATGATATTGTGTTTCTTCAAATGAGAACATACCATATCATTGATACCGTCACGCACGAATACAACTCCACCTTTAGGTAGTGCCTTTACGATGTACTTTGCATTAGCAAGTAAGTCAGCCTTACCTGCACTCTTGTAGGTTTGATATGACTGAGCATCTACAGATAACTGTATGTTATCATCATTCTTCTCAGTCTCAAGACCTGTGTTAATCAGCAGTAACTTACTGTAATTGTCATCACCCTCAAGCACATAGTCCTTGTTTACAATGACACCGTTGAAGAGATGTGAATCTTCTATTGAGCCACCGGGGAATGAAACTACCTTGACACTTTCAGCATCACCGGCTTTCTCTACTGCTGATACACATAGTTCTGAAACTGCATCCAAAGCATTCTCAAGAGTCTTACCTGTAATCGCTGTCTTTGCAATACTAACTAGAAGACCCCTAGATTTACTTTGTTTAGCAATCTCTGTTGTTAGATATTGTGTAGCCATCTGTGCTGCTTCGTGGTAACCACGGCATATCACATTCGGGTGCAACCCTTTCTCAAACAACATCTCACTGTTACCAAGCAGTTGACCCGATAACACTACTGTACTTGTTGTACCGTCGTAACATAGTGACTCTTGTGTACGAGCCACTTCTGCTATCATCTTACCGCCGGGGTGAGATACATCTAGTTCACGAAGGATGGTAGCACCGTCATTTGTTACAATGACATTGCCGTGTCCATCCACCATCATTTTATCCATACCCATAGGACCAAGCGTAGACCTAACTGTTTCTGCTACAGTCTTCGCTGCTCTTATGTTGTGTATTTGCGCCTTATCTTGCTTTACATTTCCTGTCTCTGACATACTACCACTCTACTTCCAAGTCTATTTTTTCACCTGTTTCTAAACTACGAGATGAGATATAACCCTCGCTCTTACCAAACTGATACAAATCGTATGTTAGTTTAGCATCGCTCAGACAGTATTTAGCCACCTCGTCATACTTCCCCTCTCTCCACGCTACAGGGGCATCGCTGCTGTTCATTAACTTGCTGTCTGCAAATGTTTGTTTAACGAGCATTCCAAGTGAAGAATCTACTTTACCAAATGCAAGTGCTGCTTTGTTTACTAACAACTTAGTATCTATTACAGCATCTTCTTTGCCAAGTATATCACCGGCTGTCCAACAATCCAATGCGTCACGCAAAACAGGTAAATCGAATGAGCGAAGATTATGACCTAGAATCTTACCGCCCTTTGCTATATGGTCTGCGAGGTCATCACCAAGTGTACGAGGATGCAATGCCTTGACTGTATCATCTACACTCAAGGACTTGTTACAATAGATAGTGCCCTTGTCACCATTCCATGTTGCTACTACTGATGGTTCAAACATAGATGTGTTGTGCCACCCACCTATTTCATGTGAGAAATTTGCAGTTTCAATATCCAATGCTAGTAAGTCACTCATTCTTTTTCACCCTTCTTTCTTAGGTAAACCCGGCCACCGGACTTCTTCCTATTGAACAAGTTACCACCGAAGTCTTTGAAATGTCTTTCTGCTGTACTCTTAGATACCTTTGACTTAGACATGTAAACCGACTGTACGAGGGACTGTAGTCTCCACCCGTCACCATGATTCTCCAAGTCGTGAGGGGTACACTCACCGTAAGCAACAAGCATTGCATCGTGAATCTTAGCCTCTTTCTGTTTGTTACCACCGACTTCAACAGAGTCTTCTAGCCATGAGATTAGATTTTGGAACATATCAAACAGTATGTCGTGAGCCAAGTCTACATGTTCTGCATTGACAACCCACTTCTCATCAAGTATAGCCATGTGTACTGAAAAGATACCTAAGTAATTCTCAACAGCCGGTACGAAGGATGCTACAATCTCAGACATAGATGGACTCATATCTCTGAGCAAATCATAGATGTCATCAGATGCTTGGTACAGTGCAGTTTGGTAATCGGGAGATGGAGTAAACATATCCCACATGTGCTTTTGCACTATTTCCTCTTTCTCTTGATTTGAGGCTTCTTCCCATTGAGTGAATTTTATCTCTTCCATATTCAATAGTCTATCACGAAGTCTCTTGTCTGTGGAAATAAAGTAATCATACAAATCTTCCTTAGTGTATTCTTCTTCGGAAGGCTTGGACATAAACGTACCAAGTCTTCTGTTACTGACATCTTGCCTCTCATCCATGTCCCAATGCCTATAGTAAAGCAGGACACGCTGGAAGATACCTTTTGTTAGAACGTACTCCTTTACCCCCTTTGGTGGGTATGTAGTAATCCACAATGATACAAGAGATGGACATTCTATTTTCTGTCCCTTCATGTGTTTGACAAGTGTATTGTTTCCACTACCTACAGGGTTACACGCTGTTTGAAGATACAGTACAGTTTCTTGACTGTGTTTGTTAGGAGTGAGAAGAATAGAACCTTCATCGAAATTGATTGCTTTACGGCCACTCAGTAAACCCTCAACAATTTTTACATCACCTGTAGGTTTACCATTCTCATCAAATTCCTGCTCTGTACTTCCAATCAATCCTGCATCTGTACCGGATGCGAATAACTCAAATGGTATCTCTGCCTTTTCCATAATGTCACTAATGAAATTCCAAGCAATTGACTTACCTGTTCTTGATGGTTGAATCCAAAAGACATGCACTCTCAAATCAAGGTGAGTGTCCCATGTTGGTAGTCTAACATACGGTAGTGTTGTTTGACCTTGAATGAAAAAGAAAGAGAGAAGTCCCGGTACCTCATTCTTCATTGATGTCCTTGAGAAGTGACTCAAGTATGCATCTAATATCGGAAATTTCTCTAATGCTTTGTATGTTTTTATCGCCATGCCTACCACACCTATTCTCTTTATTGGTTTAAATACTCTAGCGTCTGACCTTACGCTCTTGTCTTACAGGTTCCTCGCTTGTAAGAATATCAATTAGCAACTTCCTTCTCACTGTACCAAGCCCTTTGATTTCCTTTAGGGATTCGGGGAAACACATCTCTTCGATACTACCACACTTCTCTAGCATCTTCTGCGCTGTCTCCATCCCAATGCCGGGTACAGTAGCAAGCATGTCTGCTCTAAGGTCGTTAGAAGCCACCCTGCGAATTGATTGCGCCCCATGCTTACTTGCTGGCTTGTGTAACTTATCATGAAGCCTTACAATGAAAGATGCTGCCTCACTGACATTGTTACAATAGAATACTTGGCATTCAAAGTCTGACATCAAACGAGCCAATGTACCAATCAACTCATTTTGTACTCTTGAGTAAGATACCTTCTTACCATTCTTCTTAGCAATTGCAACATACTTATCTATAGAACCGTGTACTACGAGGAAGAATCTCTCATAGTTAGCATCCATGTTGTCTAACTGTCGCCATAGGTGACCGCTATGACTTGACTGAAATAAATCGGATATACTCTTTGCTTCTACACAGGCACCTCCAAGTAGGTAGTCGCCTACCACTAATGCTTGGCGAGCCACCGTCAGCCCCGCCTTCGCCGCCTTGCGTTCTACTGATTCGCACAGCGTACCTCTTTCATTACTATCAATTATCAACTGCGGTTTCATCTTCTATCACCTGTTTTTTATGTGTCGAACAAGTCTTACAACCTATTCTAGTAATCCAATTCCTACATCTTTCACCTTCAATGCGTTCTATTCTCCTTCTTGAACGAGGGCCATTCGCCCCTCGCTTCACCTTTCCTTGACATCTATATTCGTCGGGAGGTAGTGCTGTTCTGCATTTATGACATCTAGGGAAGTGAGTTTTGTCTGCATGATATTGGGGCGAAATAACAACTCTTGTATCACAAAATGTACACTTTACTCTTGGCATCATATCACTCCCGTATTATCGAAATATTTGCACTTTCCAACGCAGAATCCTTCGCTTATTAAGGTTGCACAAGTTGCATGTGAATAGCCTGTCATTACTATACTCCTAACCTGTTCTTCTGTCCTGTCGTAACTGTAATCAACCCACTCTTGACTCTTGCAAATGTTCACTATACTATTGATGTGTAACTCCTTCTCTTCATCAGATACACGCCATGCAGGAAAGAAGAAGCGTAGCCTATCAGCGAGATAGGAAGCGAAGTGATACCTCGCCCTGTGTGGTGGGTTACCCCCACCCATTGCTGCTTGAGACAAGCAGGGTAGAATGTGAATGTCATCGAATGCTACTGTTGGTAACTCAACAGGCTTCAAATCAAAATTTTGAGAAAACTTATTCTCAATTACTTTCATCTTTGTTTTATTTTCTCCGAGGGCGATGTAACCGGAATGAGGATTCATGCCCTTCTCCATCAAATCATCGAATGATAGATTCAGAATGTCATCGCTTGTCAGTGGTATGCACCAAGTACCACGCTTTGCATTGTACGAATTTGGTATGCGTATCATACCGGATGTATCGAATGCTACTGTAGGGTCATTACAATTGAGTTGACCTATCTCTTTCTCCCAACTACCGATTAGTACCCTACCGGAGTGCTTTATGCGTGACAGTTCACTACCGTTCTTTGGCTCTAGTGTTTCATCTAGTGGAATCCATACATGGAAACCACCGCCACTAAACCAAATAAAATGAAGAGTATTTTTCTTCATCAGAAAGCGGTGCAATCTGCGTACCTCTTCTTGTGGAACTTCAAAGGCTACCTCTGCACCCTTATTCTTGAAGTCCTTACAATCAAAGTCCATCACGAAGTGATGTATCTTTGGGGTATTGTAATCCACTCTGTGATGTTTAGGTGCTTGAGTTTCATTGTAACCGTATGCTGTGAAATAAACATTACCCGACCCGTTCTTACCACGCCAATATCTCTCTAAGTCAGCAGCATCTTTTACCATGCGCCTCCAACCACGCTCACCATTGGAGGCTATCTCTAACACTTCACGAGGGAAGTCTATCGGCACAAATGACATTCAATCACCTGTGCTTTCTAATGTACTCATCTAAGTCTTGTAGTATCATGTTGTATATTTTCAATACCTTTTCATCCTTTAACTCACGAGGATGGATAGTGTATATCACATCCTTGTTGTGAGTGACCTCCGGTACAGGTATTATGTCACCTATCGCTGTTGGCATGAACTCATACAGTGACGTTTGTCGCATCACCTGTCTGATGAACGGTGCCCTTTTTGGTAGGTTACCACCCGTAGATTTTCTCAGCCTAACATTGTAGTTAGTGCCTCTTGTCTTCTCATTTATCACATACTCCATTAACAGTATTACTTCTTTCATTTTTCTTCCTCCATTATATCATCTAAAAATTCATCCGTCACTGCCCATTGAGAACAGTGGTCTTTGTAATCACACCATGAGCATTTCAATCCATTACGGTCTAGTGCCTCTTCCATTGTCTCCCCCTCTCGTAACCTTCCAAGAAAAGGTTCAGGCGGGAACTCCATGTTGATGTGTGCCCTAACTAATTTCTCTAAAGCATTCTCAACACTCTTCGATACTCTGTTTGCCTTACTTACATGCTCGTAGTAAATGGTGGCACCTTCGCCCCCATTGATACCACCGCCGGGAAACTCCCATCCCCAATGAGTGATAGGTAGAAACTCTTGGTGCTTACTATGCTCAAGCATCATACGATAGAATCCCATCTCCTTACGCATGGCACCGACCTTGCTACGCTTCTTGTATTTGCCCGTCTTTAATTCCATAAGAGCAAAACCATCATCGTCAGCAAATAGTGTATCAATGAATCCATTCATGTGAATAGGTATAGGTTCACCATCTATTACAACGGTACGAGTAGCATGTATGTTAGCCTCCACCCCTACGGGTTCCCAATCTTTTCCTTTGGTAATCTTCAATCTGTGAAACTGCCATTCAACCCATTGAGCAATCTGCTCATCCTCACCATACGCATACGGTTCGGGTGGCTGAGGAATATGGTCATACAATATCTGTTTAGCATCATCTTCCCTGCCCTGCTCGATGAGAGCCAATGCCTCATCCTTTCTATCGAATGTAGCCCAAAAGTATTCCATCATGTCGTGGACATTCAGTCCTCTTACATGGTGTGGTTGTTGCTCGCCACGCAAGCCCTTGAACTTCTCAAGGTAATACTGTTCGGGACACCAACTGAATGTGCCTTGACTTGATTTAGTAACTCTCAACTTTTTTGTTTCATCCTTATTTGGATTCCAAGCGTAGGTGCTGATTTTGTACGAGTCGTACTCTTCTTGGTTACCTGTTTCCTCAAGGTAATCTTCTATAGTCGGGCGACTATCATCAGCGTTAGGATTGAATCTCATTCTACCATCCCTAATAATTTCTCGACATATACAGCCGCATCCATCAACTCTTCCTGTAAGTGTACAAGCCATTCACGAATAGATAGAATCTCTTCCTCCATAGTCACCCCGTACTTCTCTTTACCTACATCAGACCTAGCCTTAATCTTCTTACACACTGAATCTTCTATTGCGCTCATATCATTCCTCTCCTTTTGCGAGTCTTACCACCCAATCCAATTGTCTCTACCACTTCAGCATTTTCCAATTCGATAGGTAATCTCTTTTGCTCTTTAGATAAAATATCCATAAACTCGTCAAGAGTTGTCTGTCGCATCATCTTACCACCGCACTCGCAACAATATTGTACAGGTGCGACTTCTTCTTTCTTTTTCTTAAACCATTTCCATCCCATAGTATCACCAAAACCTCTTGGGCACTCTTCGTGCCGTTAGTCCATCAAGATTCCAATTGAGAGTTTGATACACAGATTTGAGTTTAGCGTGAATCCACTTGTTCACTACTGTACCCCAATCAATACTGTACCCTTCTAACTCCTTTTCATTCTCATATGCAATCACGTTACAGTACGGTTGGCCTTCGGGCACGTCGTCAATGAATACCCACTTTACGCTATCACGTTTACCAAAGTCTGTACCATTGTATTGATTAGAATATCTTGCCGCCTTAGCAGCGTTAGGAACTACCTTGTCATACTCATCTAAGTCCTTAGATAAAGAGCCATAAGATGATACATCTGAAATCGGTATGCCACCCTTGTAAGCATGCTTGATGTCCGGCCTAATCTCTTCGTAAACCTCATCTTCATTCTTACCACTAGAAATCAAAGTGAATACTTTACCGAGTATTTCTTTTGTTAGCGGTGGCGCACTTGATGCTTTGATTGAGAAACCTGTAACCTTCATGTCACCCGCATCTTCGGGAGGATATGACTTGATACCGAAGTTACGATTCTTTACATCAGCAGTAAACCAATACGGGAAGAATGCTTCCAACTCAACATCAAGATACTTTAGATTCATTTCATTCTGAGCAATGTCTGTAAGTTTACCAGCCACTTCTTCTGCTTCTTCAAACGGAACCTGTATGTAACACGAATCAGTGTGACCTGCAAGGCCACGATAACCCATCTCTTCACTCTTGTCAACTAACATAGAGATAGACTTACGACCTAGATAGGTGATAGACTGAGCAATCTCATAACTACTCCATTGTCCTCTGACCTTCTTACTACCTACCATACCGTAAATCGCATTCACACTGACCTTGACAGCCATCTGTAGCATGTTGTAACCTAACTTCTCATCAGCATCCGTAGCCTCTTTCATGAGTCCTTTGTAGTGCTTACGCAACTTCAACAACTCTTTAACTACAGATGGAAGAATACCTTCGATGTCTTGTCTCCAATGGAATGTACCACCGCTACCTTTGATGTAGTTACCATCTTCATCTATCTTAGGTGGTATCTTGAGTGTCAGTGTGTTAGGCCCCGGCTTGTCAGTCAGTGTAGTATGACATAGGTTAGCCGAGATAATGATGTTAGGATATAGAGAAGCGAAATCCACTAGCGCAACATTCTCATGTCTTCCTGCTACGGGAGGCATGACCCATGCTGCCTGTAGTTCGGGTCGCTCTTCTATCCATGAGGTAGGTGCTTTCAATTCTGTATGCCTACCAATCAATCCTCTGAAATATCGTGATACATTGTGGGTGCTACCAAACTGTACACCACACACTTGCTGCATTGCAAGGTGGTATGCTGTACAATTCAACTTGTCATCAATGTCACGCAAGAGAGTAGTATCAACTAAACAGTAATCTACAAAGTCATCATAGTATTCAGACCAACCGTTGAATACAGTCATGCCTTCTATTTCATCAGTGAGTTTGTGTCCTAAGTCTAGTGCTTCAGCAAACCACGCAAGTTTCCTTTGCTGTGCCTTTCCTTTACCGGACTTCTGCCACACACCCTCAAAACCACTACCCTCAGTCCACTGCGCCGCAGTGTCAAACACCAGCCTACCCTTGATTGGTTGGGCTGTAGACTTGTAGCCCTCACCATTCTTCTTAGGTGGAAGGAATGTATTGATAGGTGACATATCATCTCTAAGTGGGCCAAGCCTATCATACAGTTTGGGTAAGTCAGCCCATGCCCCTGCGTGAGCAATCAGCATGTCCGGGTCACGCTCTCTTAGATAGTCTAAGAATCCCTCAAGCATCATCAACTCATCGGGGAATGTGCGTAGTTCATACCCATCATAACGGTCTATCCATTCTGTCTTTGTAACATTGTCACGGATAGACTCTTGACTCCAAGCGAATACTACAGGACTGTCAGCATCAGAGTCAGCCACGGCTATCACAGTGATAAGACCCTCACCATCTGTTTGCCACTCCATATCATAGTACCACTTACGAGGCTTGAACTCCGGTAACTTATCGGGATAGTTTGTGAGTAGGATTTGGTCAAGGTAGTTTAGGTCAGCCTCGCATGTCCACTTACCAACCATGTCTTTGATTTCCCATAGTTGGTTTGGGTGATTGACTTCAGCCTTCCATACTAAACCACCATTCAGTGCGTAAGAAGTTTCATCTTTATTTATTCTGACATTCATTCTCTCAAGACGATTGAGAACATATGAAGGTGCATTCTGCTTTATCCAACAGAAAGGATATACGAAGTCGTCATCTTCATGCGTGATGTATCTTTCATGAAGTACACCATCATTCCCACGAGTACGCTCATAGATGATGGGTGGCTCATACGGGTCATTGGATATGAAATCAATAATCATCAAGCATCACTCTCATTTATTATTAAGAGTAAAGTATTATCCTGCTCAAAGATTACAGGTTCATTGTCGCCCATGTGAAGTCTAGCATTGCCCTCATCAAGATACTGTAGGCACTTAGGTAACCAATCACCAAAGTATGTCTCTACTGTAGCGTTAGGCCCATCAGCATCAGTGATGGGTAGTGTAGTGAATAGGCGACCTGTAGCAGCCTTACCAGCCACTATACCCAAGTCATCTTCCCCACAGTGTACCCTCAACTTGAACTGAGAATCAGCCGCTACTAATCCCTTCATACCGGCCAATGAAATCAAATCCTTAGTTTGAACATTAGCGTGTACATTGAGTATCGCACCGGAAAAATCAGACCAACCTACAGACGCACAATCAGAAAGTAACTTGCGAATAACCACGGTTTTACTTGCTGATAAAATATCATCAGTGCTAGGTATCTGCAACTTGTTTCCACCTGCTTCAATGTGAAGAGGCTTCACCGGTGTAGTCTGTCTAAGAGTTACGTTGTCTTGCTTGCTCGCTTTCAAGAAACCGATTGCCTTCTCAAGCATAGCGATGTGGATAAACCCTTCATCAACTATCGTAACACCTGTAATGTGTTTACGCAAGTAGTAGTTAGCAAACCCTACCTCGATGGTAATACGATTGCCAGCACAACTCATACGCACGTCTGTTACACCCTTTCCAAAAGAGGAAAGGAAGGCAAGCAACTCTTTTCTATCTACACTAATTTTACACATAACAACACCTCAAGCAAAGTAGGAAAACGGCGGGAGGGAAACAAAGGAAACACCCAAAGAAACAAACCCCCCGTCTGCGAAAGCGATAACTATACCGTTTATTACTGCTCAAAACCTACCTCGTAAGAGTATCACAAACTCCCATCGTGTAGTTCGGGTAATCCGAACCACTGATAATCTCCATCCGGCTTCGTTACAAAGACCGTCTTAGTTTGGTCTTGTAGAGAAGGGTTAGTCTTACACTTGTGGAAGCGAGCCTTGTACTCAGTCTTTACCAACTCACCTTCATCGTCGTACTCTTCTTCTGTCTCCATCCAAATAATAGTCGGAAGGTAGTTGTTAGTTTTCTTTTCCCATTCCGGTTGCCAAGATGTTTCAGCATCTTTGCTGAATGAGAAGTTAGTATTGCGAAGGTGAGTCTCCCAAAAGACTCTGACACCTGCTCTCACTAGATTGCGAGATAGTGCTGTTAGTTGGTGGAAGCGAGTGTTACGAATAGCCCAATCAGACTGTCGCTCAACACGCTTTGCATCACCTGCACCACGATTGTCAGCCGCTTCGATACCATCCTTAGCCAATCCTAAGTCAATGATTCTCATGTTGTTAGTACAAATCTCTAACCATGAATCAAGTCCACTCACAAGTACACCCCATACAGGCGCACCTTCGTTAGTGACTCTGTGTAATATGAACTTCATGATGTCCATGACACGCTGATGTGTACCGGGATAGTCATAGGCAGTACGGTCTTGAATACCCATTTGCCACGGATTCCAACACTTGATGTTGTCATTGTTACCCAATGCTGAGTTTAGCATTGTAACTCCCATGTCGAAGTCAATCGCATGTAACTCTGCTTCGGGGTGCTTTGCCTTATCATTCTCAAATGCATCCTTTACAATACCCGATTTACAAGTACCATCATGTCCTGCAATACCGATGAACTGATGAGTCAACTTCTTCTCTTCAGTCATGCGGTTCTCTTCAGCACGAAGATGAGCGTATAGGTCATTGCCAGCCTTTACCTGTTGAGGCTTAGGTGCTACCTTTACTTCCTTCTCTTCTGCTTGCGCTACCACTGTTTCTCCAAATCCTGCCATCTTAATCTCTCCTTATACAATCTGCCTTTAGATTAGGTTTTGACTCGACTAACTCACCAATCAATTCATTGACTACCTCATCTATTTCATGAGTTGCTGATACATTGTCTATGATACACTCAACAAGTTTATGCAAGTCTTTCACATCATAGAAGTCGAATAGTAAATCTAAGTCTCTTCTGTAACCTAACTGTTCTGCGTAATCATTCAAACTGACCAACTCCTGTGTTACCACCTGTCTCACGACGGCGGCATCTTCGTGGGTGACCATAGATACCGTAGACGGTCATCTTAGGTGTAGTGAGTCCATCTCTTGTAGCCATACCAATACGGCCAAAGACAAAGACTGTGGACTTCTCAGCGTATGGGAATGCTTCCTCACCCCAATGCGCTCTAAATGGGTTACAGGTCTTACCTACCGCACCCGGAATCCAACAAGTGATGTCACCTGCAATCGGACTGTTAAGTGTCATTAGGTAGTTCTCTCCCTCAGAATCGTACTCGCTTTCACGAGGCTCAGTGTTAAGTGAGTTGATGATACCTCTTGTGATAACAAGAGGCCCGAACTGTCTCTTCTCTCCACCGGATGTGTAGAATTGCTTGCGCTCTTCATACGCTTCTTCAAGCGAATCAATGTTCACATACAGGTCGTGGAACTCTCCGTTAGTCCAATACTTTGTAGGCTGAAGAAGAGGTCTTACATTCTCACTAACGAAGTCGTCAGTGTATGTAATCTCAAAGTTAGAATAGATACCTAGTACATCTTTGAATGCTTCACTTGCATTCTCTCTAGGTGGTACAACCTGTATCTTACATGGTCTTCCAATGTCCAAGTTGTGATAGATGAAATCTTGAGTCATGTCAACACGCCACAGAGAGATAGAACCATTCTTTACGAAGTCTTCTTCCTCTCCACCCAAGAAGTATGCGTAGCGACCCATCCTTGTTGCAGGTGCAGGTTGGTTGTCATAGGTAGTCAAACATACCCAATCATTGTCAGCCTTGATACCGAATGGTGGTTTGTTTTCTGTAGACACATCAAGAACAGTCATGCCCTCTTTGTGATGTAGTGCCCACTTGTCATCCTTCTTCTCAAAGACTCCAAGCCTACCACTTGATACAGCCTCATTGGGGTCTTCCTTGTACAACTTGAGGTTTGCACGAACAATGTTAGCAAGCCTATCGCTCTTCTTGTCATGCATACCCAAGAAGCATCCAACCCATGTCTGTAGTTTACTGTTAGAGCCACTGCTCTGTCTTCTTGTCTCTAATACGAACTGCTCAGACCAATCAACTAGCAAGTCTTCATCTTCTTGTGTTGGGTCATCACACGCATAATTGGTTTTGATGTCTTCAAGGAACTCGTTGATTGCATCAGCAAGTTTCTTTCCTGTCCTTTCAGCATATTTACTAAGGCGGTCAGTGACACCTTGTGGAAGATTGGCAGTGCTGCTGCTCTCTGCAACTGCACCAAAGCCGTTTCCTTCCGGTTCGTAGTTATCTTCGTATTCATCTTCTTTGTCCCATGCGGTACTCATTGTTTCATCTCCTTTTTTAGTTGGGCTACTAATACTTCTACGAAGGATTCTGAACTCCCTGCCCATTCGTAGACGTATTTCATCATGTCACCCCATACTGCCATAATAGCAAATGTGGTATCGGGGTCATCGTCAAAGTGCTTTCTAATTGCACGATGGAAGTTATTCATAAATGATAACTTGTCCCTCGATGAATCTAATAAATCCAACAAGTTTTCTCTTAGGTCATTCCACTCATTGGATATAGTCATGTCCCACCAATCATCATCACTTTGTTTCATGGTGAATTGTTTAATTGAATCTGCTGTCTTCGGAATACGCTCTAGTGAATTTACTGCTGCTCGCAAATCTCCACCGTGGAAATCAACTACATCACCGTAGTATGGTTCCCATTCGATAGGTACTCCACAAGATTCTGTAAGTCTAGTAAGGTGAGAAGCACCCTGCTTGGCATCAACACGTTTGAACGTGTATGCTGTACATCTGCTCTTGATAGCAGGGCGTATCTTGTCACCGTAGTTAGCGGTTAGAATGAAGAGTACCTTGTTAGCGTACTTCTCCATGATACCACGCATTGCATCTTGTGCTTGTGGAGTAAGACCATCGGCCTCATCAAACACAATCACTTTGCGCTTTGTACCTATACCACTCAACCTAGAGAAGTTTTTGACTTCCTCTCTAATGTGTCCGATACCCCTGTCATCACTAGCATTAGTCCACATTACATTCATGTCATTGTAGGCATTGCCAAGCAGGGTACGGGCAACAGCATTGGCAGCACTTGTTTTACCTGTGCCGGGTTCCCCTATGAATAGAAGGGCTGCGGGGTATTCGCCTGTCCTCTCCCATTCAAGAGCGTCATTCACAAAACTATCATTGCCTACCACTTGGGTAACACTAACAGGTCTTAGAACCTCATTCCAATTAGTTGCCATTTTCCTCAATCCCTATCTCAATTCTAGTTTATATACTCTGACTTCAAGTCCTCATATTTTTCATCATGTTGATTGACCCAAGCCATGAACTTCTTCCAATTGCGATGCTTGTTTCTAGGAATCTTGGGTATAGGATTATCAAGCACCCACTTCAACATGTTGTACTTGACCCTATCAGTAGGACACAATAAGAACTCAAATGCGTCTAACACCTTTACCCACTTCTCCAACTTCTCCACTCGCTGTATTCTCCGGGTTTCCATGACACTTAAACCGTGTGAGTTAGCCCATACCTCGATACACTTCTTCTGTTCTTCAGTAGTGTTAGGCTTGAGACTAACGTACTTTCTTACACTTAAGCCGTAACCGTATGGTGACTTGTCAACTGCTACCCTAAATGTAAGGCGAGTAACCGCCAGCCCCAACCCAATGAACTCAGTCGGATTCA
>Ga0209645_1000047_pt1 | contig 53008 bp, 44 predicted proteins | sample ETNvirenome_6_30_FD_184070 | JGI IMG/M metagenome (GOLD analysis project Ga0209645, IMG submission 184070) | Marine viral communities from the Pacific Ocean - ETNP_6_30 (SPAdes) (version 2) | ecosystem: Environmental > Aquatic > Marine > Oceanic | place: Pacific Ocean | collected 2013-06-19
TCATAGGATGGAAACATCATGTCCTCCATGACTTGTCCTCTGTATTCAATCTTTACGTGGACTCTTCCGTATGCGCACATGGCTTCTCCTTCAAATAGTTTTCAAGATTAACTGCCAGCTCTTTGATTTTACTGACATCCCTTAAAATATTGTCAGTGATATCAGGCAATGTATCAGCTTCGTAAGAATAATATTGAAGAGTGATAAACGCCTTGTCTGATATCTGATTCAGTGCATCAGAAATTCTCGTATCCATTAAAATCTATCTCCAAAAAGCTTGCCCAAGTTAGGTGACCACGGCTTAGTTACGTGCTTGCCGTCTTCAGCCTCAAGGTGTGCCATGTATCGTTCGGCATCCTCTCGGTTATTGAAACCATCTTCAACCTTATTGGTCTTGATGACAACCACATTATACCATTCATTGTCCTGTTCAATCTTGTAAATCATTGAGTTTCTACCTTTCTTCTTTAGAAAACTCATAACAATACTTAGCAATAATAGTATCGAACTTAGGGGAATCGACATTATCAAGGGGATACGTATGAGGCTTAACGTACTTTTTATTCATGAAGTTCTTCCACTGCTGTGCAATACTAGGGAAGACCTTAAGTACACCTCTCTTGTTTTCCTTTCCTCTAGGGAAATGATACCATACAGGATCATGTACACTGATTTCTTTATTCTTGTGCATCATCTGGGTATCATTTAGTTTCTTCTGATTTTCAGTTCTGTCCACCATCAGGTACAACTTGTCGTTCACAACTAGTGTTGTAGCTTTTTCCCAACAGCCGCAAACAACAAACCCATCTTTATCAACCAACTTTTGCATTGGTACTCCTTACGTGTGATATGTTATAACGTGGGTTTTTAGGACGCATGGGAATATACGGACAACTATTCGTCGCTCTTTAGTAATCTAAAGCAAAGATAAAGAACCGATGCTAAAAGAAGAAAAGATACGATCAAGTCAAAGGATTCCGTAGGAGGGCCGGAGATCCCCTCTGAGCCATTTGACCCAGAGGGGACTCCAGACACCTTGATTGAAGAGCAGCCGCTCACGAAGCAACCTCTTGCTTCTTAGCCCACTCACGCTGCTGACGCTTGCGTTGGTTCATAAGACGCATGAAACCATCGGGGCCAGAGAACTTCCACGCCTTACACGTAGCCTTGCCGTGCTTTGATTCATAATTCTTCTTGACTCGAAGCATCTCATCGACAAGACCACCTTGAGTAGAGGAAAAGACCTTAACATTCCAAGTCTTGTTGCCCTTTCCAAGGGGAAGGTAGAAGGTCACGTTAGCAAAGTACTTCTTGTTGTCGTTACGCATAGTATATAAACTTTCTCGGTTGTCATAACCGCATGGAAATAAACAGAGGCCCGCCACCTTGGCAGACCTCTTTAAGAAATTTTCTGAGAGATATCAATTAACTCTAAATCATACATAGTCAAAGGACCAATACCAATACGCTTGAAGTATTCTCCGTATTGATAGAACATATCAATCCACTTCTTTACGACTTCATTCTGATTACCGTAAGGGGAGACATCTACAGTCCTTTCTTCCCCATCAGGACAGGTCACGAAGTACCAGATCTTTTGGTTGTCTTCCATTTCTTCTATCTCGACCACCACATGGTGATCACGGTAGTCGTACTCTTCTTCGATCATTATTCACTTCCTTTGTAATCAGGACCGTATTCCATTCTCTTGCGGATGGCCTCCAGCTCTTCAGAGATTTCCTTTACGTCAGCCATGAGACCCTCCACTACAGGTACAATAATACTGAGCCTGACACTCAGTTGCATCATCTTGGAACTGTCTGGGGTGATCTGAGGACGGGTGTAAGAGGTTTGTGCCCTCTTGTACGCATCAATTGCTTTCTGATTCATTTGTATTCCTTCATTGAATCAAACAGTGGTTGGCCTGACCTGTACTGTAGGCCGGGACCGTGAAATCGATGGACTCTTACAGAGTACCGAGAGAGATTCTTCATGTAATCTTTCTCGCCATTCAACCTTTCGCATAGATCCTTGGCTATCTTGAGGGCATTCTTCTCGCTCTCAAATTTCCATACTCGAATAGCCAAAAAACTTTTGGCGTTCTTACAGAAATCATCGTAGACAAAGACACGAAACTCTTCATTCATTCTTCTTCCTCGGGTTCATGGTTTGATACGAATGTTTCAACAGTTTCCCTAGTCAAGCCGGGGATGCTGTTCCTGAAATAATTCTGAGCAATAGGAATAATATCCGTGTGGATATGATCGTAAAGCTCTTCCAACAAGTCATCGATGTCCCCGATACCCTCAAGCTCATCCCCATAGTCTTCACGAAGAAGTTCTGTAAGGGTATCTTCAAGTTCATGTTCAAGACAAATATTCATTGGTTCAGTTTCCTTACCATTAAAGAAAGGCAGCAACTCGTTCAAAAGACTCTAGATCACGTACACCGTGTTCTCTCCACAAGTCATCCAGATTCAAGGTGATCATACTACAGGAGATCTTGGCCTCATATCTACGGTGCTTCTGTTCAGCCAACCACTTACGCCTCCCGTCGTTTATCTCATTGATCCTCGCCTTGATCGCCTCGGCATCCCTAATCTCGATGTTGCTCCGAGGGTTGGGGTTGATTAGCATTCTTCGGTCTTGCATTGGTTAGTTTCCTAAAGAAAGAGTAGAAAGAAATAAGCAGGGGCCACCTTACGCAAGGCAGTCCCAAGAATCCCTACAGAGGACCGGAGAGGCCGTCTGAGGGCTTTGAATATAAAAAGGGTATCGAGACCCGTCCTGTAGAGGATCTCTTAGGGAGGATCTCAGGGCTTCTCAGAGGAAATCCCTCCTGAGGGGGTATCCGAGACCGTGGTCCTCTAGGGGATGATAGTGGAATGGTGGCATCGGTAGGCTTTCTTGAGGGGGTCTTTGGTCTGGGAGGGGCACTCTTGGGATGACCTCTTAGATTACGGGCTTCATCAAGGGCATTGAGACAGACGCATCGGATCCCATGGGTGTAAACACCACCTTGGAGCTGCGCTCGAAGTCACGGAAGGCGTGATAGCGCATGACCGCTCCATTCTGTGCGGTAACCTCTGCGACAACACTGCGTGTGTGCTTGGACAGACGGTGGAGCACCTTACGAGCGTAGAACAGGGCAGGATCTTCAGTGATCCGTGTACCCATGTTTGTGACAACGCCATCGGTACGCACCCGCTTGAGCGTCAGAGGTCGAGCTTCAGACTTGACAGTCCACATTCTACTCTTCTCCATGCGCTTGATGTTGGCGGCCATTTTGGTCAGACAATCCCAATACACCACCGCACCGTGAGGAACCCACGATCCTGAGTCCTTCTCAAACACCATCGAGTAGGCATCGAGGTCGCCAACAGAAATCCTCAAGACGCGATGATCAGAAATTTTGGTCTGGTAATACATAGTTGCTCCTTTCAGAGCTTTCCTCTAAAGAATAAAAAGACATGGTACGCAGCCACGCAGCTGCCAGCCTGATCCCAATGAACCAGTTCCATGTGCCTATCAAACCAACAGAAAGTGCCATCCTTAGCTGAGATCATCCTTGATCTCCTTTCACGATTGAAAGTAACCCCGTCCCCGTTAAGGGAGCAGAGTTACGCCTGTACCTCCGTTAGAGTAACATTACAAAACACAAGACAGACAGCAAAAACTCGAACTTAGTCATTGAACACCACATCCCACTCAGCCGGAGTCCATCCGGTCTGAATAATTTCCCGGTGGTCCGCAGGCATGTCAGGCCACACCTGCTGGATCAGGGCACCTCCCCTCCACCGCTTCCATTCCTCAATGGATACATCGAAGCTGAACTCCTCACCCGTGACGCGGCAGGTTCGCTCGATCACGATGACGTTCTCACCAAGACGGGCATGGATCCTAGCTTTCTGTGGAGGAAGAGGGTCTGCATTCTTAAGGTCTTCCTGAAGCTGACCCTTGTTGATGATGGCCTGAAGGATGTCTTCGAGGTTGTCGTTGTAGAACTCTTCGTTCTGAATCATGGTTGCTCCTTTCAAGAGCGGGTGATAGAAAAGACAAAACAAGCCGACATCCCCGGTAGGGGATGGGCTTGTGAGTGTAACTTAGCCATTCAACTTAGTGACGGGATAAGTCTTGCCTCCGGCCCACTGTGTCCGAAGATTGGAGTCATCCCAGAACCGACCGAAGTAGACACGGTGAGCATTACAAAGATCATACACAGCTTCAGTGATAGCCTCACAGGAAGCGGAAACATCATCATAACTGTCGCTATCTTCAGTAAACTTGTCAATCAGATCAGGACTACTCCAAATAGCCAGCACACACTGCCACAGGTCATCACTCTTAGAACACCAGTAGCTATCAAGGCTACTAGGCTCAAGCATCATATCGTCCCACTTTACAGCGAGGTCAGGATTCTTCCACAGCAGAACAGAACGACAAATGTCCAGCCAATCACCAAAGGTGATCTTCTTAAAGTCATACCGAAACCAATGCTTACCAGCAATCTCGTCTCCTCGTCGAGTACTTTCGGACACCATCATACCCAGCGTCTTCTGCTTCAGGTAATGAGCAACACGGCTTTCCTCTGCTTGACGTGCAACCACGTCGTACACGTTCTCGGTCTCCACGACTGACTGAACGTTCTGAGACGCAGCCTTGCAGAGTGCACAAGCGAAGAAGGCGACAACAGCGAAAACGACGATGAGGGTAAGAATAAACATGGGTGGCTCCTTTCTAGAGCAAGGGGGGTAAGGGGGGAGCGAAACTCCGCTCCGCATTATCTCCCCCTCTGTAAATTCCTGACCCCCTAATCGATTTTCCACCCTGCCAAAAGAATCGTTAAGTCCTTACCGTCTACAACCGTGTCATCGTTAAGATCCCAAGGAGAGACTAACATGTAGTCCTGCTGGGGCCACGGAGCGTCAATTAACTTAGGTGGTCCCCAGTCACTTAAGAGTTCACTGAGGTCATCAGCGTTGAACTCTGTTTTAATAATATAAAATTTAAAGTGCCGTGGAATCTCTATCGGATAGCTCTGCAAGTCCTCCCCCGTGAAAGGGTGGAGAGGCAACTGAGTGCGGCACCAGACGATCTCCATAGTGTCCTCTTTGGTCTGCCACCAGTCGAAGGGCAATAAGCCACTGAGGCGGCCCTCAGGCAGCGTAAAGCAATACTGGAGGCAAGGGAACTTGGAATCTTCGGTAGCGTATAACCGAGCCGTACCTTCGTATACAGTACGTGGCCCCTGAATGTAGGTGTTATATTCAATAGACCATTCGTCAGTAGCGTCCCCCAAAGGGGCGGCCACAAGAGCGGCAGCGGTGAGGTAGATTAACATGTTGGACTCCCGAGAGCGGCATAGCCGCAGTTAAATTATTTAATATTTTTCACAATAGAGTACTGCTTATCGTCAAGTTTCTGAAGCCGCGCTGAGATCTCACGGATGCGTCTATCGTGGGCTTCAATCTGTTTTTCGTGTAGGGATACTTTGCTAGTGAGCCGCCAGACGAGTCCAAAGACACCTAGTAGAGCGGGTCCAGCAATGCTAATAATAATAGTAATTAAGTGTTCTTCCATAGGTTTTCCCCCCAGAAATCTATAGGTGTACTTAAATGTTAATAATAAAATCAGATAATATAATGTAAGGGGTCTATAGAAAGAAATCTATAGACCCCCTACACCGTCATCTCTTCTCTTGTTATAAGATGGGTTTTTTCATACCCCCTATTAGAGAGTCTCTTAGAAGGGATCCTAAGTTTTCGTATTCAGACATGTCTGGTCTATTTAATTCTTCTTTTAATGCTGGGATTAAATCAGGATCTCTCATAGAGTCTCTAGGTTGTGACTGTCTTGGTTCGACTGTCCCTTGTCTTGGTCCGGGTGCCTCCCTAACAGGTTTACTAACTTTAATGTTTTCCATAGGTTTGTATCCAGTCTTAAAGGGATCAAATAAAGGCATTCCAGAGTTTTTCAACATATCGTTTGATACTCTTAATCCAATAGGAACAATAGCAAAGAACGGAAGGGGGACCATTGAAGCAACATTAGCTGCACCAGTTAAAGCTTCTCCTTGATTGATCTTAGCGAAAGCGTTAGTGACTCTAGTGGGTAACTGTAACATACGGTTAACCATAGCAATACCCGCCATGCTGTAGATCTGAGTGTTGGACGGACGCTGACCACGGAGAACCTGTAAGAGGGTGGCGATGACCATCTGGTTCATACCGAAGAACGGAACGGACATCATGGCATCCTGAATCTCAGACATAGGATCTCTCTTTGCTTTCTCTACCATATCCTCATAGGAAGTAGACATCTGAAGCTGGATGAGTTTATAATATAAATAACCGGAAAGTGCGTGACCCATAAAAGCTGCCGCAAATGCAGCCATACCGCCCAGACCAGCTCTATGCATACCGCTGTATACCGTAGAGGAGTAGGTATTAAGGGCCGTAGCTATGGGAGCCAGAGGACCAAGTGCTCTAGCTCCGACAGCAGGAGCTTCAGATACTGAGGGCTGTTTTGCGTATCTTGTTGCGCCTAACCATAAGATTTCTCTAAGGGCGTTGATTACTTGAATTCTTTGTGCTCTTTCTTTTGCGTTAGAATTATAATCAAAAGATGTTTCAGAAACCATTTTATCAAACGGCAATCCCTTTTGTTTAATATCATCACCGTAATCATAAAACAGCTTTTGAACCACGGGAGCAAGCTCTCTACTGAATAAACCATTCTTAAGCATATCAATAACAACAGTAATTAAATCACTATCCATGTTATAATTACTCTTGAGTTTTACTCTAAGTTCTTTCAGAGAAAGCTCATTTACATTCATATCTTGGAATGCTTCAGCCAATTCGTTAAACGTAGGTAAGATTGGTCCTCTAGGAGATCCCGGTATTAAATTACCTTCATCGTCAATTAAACTAACACCTTTGGACATTCTATAGAATAACCTATTAATATCCTGTGTGGTTTTTCTTGCGCCAATCTGACGGTTGAGGTTAACCTGAGAATTAAGACCCTTAGACGTAAAGGCGTAAATTCCTTTAGTTAGACCTTCAAATCCCTTATCAAACCTAGATTGATCTAATTTTCTACCGTCTTCCATACCAATTTTCTGAAGAACAACATTGACTTCTCTTGTCAAATCTTGGGTTATAAGCCCAAGACCTTCTAAGAATGCGTTTTTGTCTTGCTTACTTTTAAGTAAACCTACACCCTCTTGAATTCTATTATTAGCAGCTTGAAGGTTTGCTTTAAACGAACCAGCTAATGCCATAGGAGTTTCTTCCAAGAGAGAGGCAAAAGCAAGTCTTGGTCCAATAGCCAAAGCAGACCCTAACTGACCAATATGGTTAAGCATGTTAATGAACGGGATCGAACTAGCATCTTTATCGTCCCACTTTAACGTACCCGTACTGTACCTATAAGCACTTTTAATGGCGTTAAAGGCGTGGGTAAACTTGTTCTTCTCTTCGGGCTTAAGACCTCTTTTTTCACCCATCTGTTTCATAAGCGGATCAAGCATGATATCCTCAAATTGATTGTTTTCAACTAACTGATCAATAGTATCAATCAGATCTGAAATACCAACCCCACGAATACCAAAAGCGTTTCCGAAGACTTGCCTATCAAATGCTTGAGCTGCCTGCCCCCTCATAAGAGAACCAAATATTTCGGCGGGATCTAAATTAAGGTGCTTTTTAATAAGAGGGTTCTGAAGCATATCCATGGTATTAAAGAACTTCTCTCCTACAAAGGTATACGTAGAAGAACCGGCTCTCATCATGTAATCTTCAGCAACAAGATTAGCTAACTTCTCGTCCATTCCTTGCGTGTACGTTCTCTTTTGAGCTTCCTTTGTTTTCTTAAGTCTATCATTTCGTAATTCCATAATAGCTTCTTTTTGTTTTTCTGAGAGTGGTCTATCACCTCTAATATGATCGTTGTATACGTCACGTTCAGGTTCCGTAAGCAGATCATCTTTTTTAAGTTTACCTTTTTTAATATCTCTCATGAAAGAATTAAAGGCAGTGTTAGTATCACCTTTTTTCTGTAAGTACTCATTGTAGATACTAGACGCTGGTCCCATATCGATGCTAGACGGGGATTTAGTTGCATCGTCTCTCTCAAAGTAATCAGCAAAAATAACCTTAAATAAATCTGCATCAATGAATTCACTGTTAATTAATTCGTCAGTGATCTGATCACCGATAGCATTTCTCAACTCTTCTCTGGCTTGAATACCGTTTTTGCCATCGTTTCTAAAAACATCGTCTGAGAATTTTACAGGAATAACACCTTCAGTAATTAACCTATCTCCCAACGTGGCATCAAATACTCCGCTATCTACCTGAGCGGTAATAATTTGTTTCCAAATACCCCTTTCAGGATGCGCCCACATTTCAACTAAATCAACAACCTTTTCAATGTTGGTTTCCTGTTCAGCTAAAGTCTTTTCGTCAAGAGTTTGCCCTGCTTTTCTAAAAGCAAGTTTCATGATTTCTTGTGCTCTATTTTTAGCGGCTTCCCTTCCTTGCCATCCTTTGATTTCGTTAGAGTACTGAGTTTCAGAAACCTTTTCTCTCATAGCCGTTGAAGCCCAGAACATATCGATGAATAAATCATAGGGAGTATAATCCTCAGTTCCTGTTTTCATTCCCGGCGTAAAGTTACTAAGTTTAATCTCTAAAAGACCATTCATTAATGGTTCAAATATACCCTTTAACTGCAAGCCTAATCCCTGCATGGTAGGCAAGTTGGAACCAAATGCACTGGATGATACTAAGAGTTTAGTGTCAGTAGCTTGTAATAACATTAAGATTGTAGACGGAAGTCCGTTTTCTTTGTTTGCCATAAACGCGAACTTCTTAAGACCGAAGGGCTGTGCAAGGTTATGCATCAGTTTTTCTGTCTTTTCTCTACTAATTAAACCACCAGATAAATTACTCATAAGAGTAAAGACAGGGCTATCTACCAGAGTACCTGAAGATGTTTGCTCTCTCTTAGAGTCTAAGAATCTGTCAATAGCTTTTCGTCTCAAGTCATCGTTTTTAATTTCAAAGGCGTTAAACATACCTTCTTCGTCCGTATGCTCTCTAATAACATCGTCAAGCCTATGGATATCTGTTTTAAATGCTTCAGGAATATCAGGACGTTTTGGGCCTTCGTTGTTAAAGAATGAATCAGGGCCATCAAAGTTATCGAACATTCCACTAACTTCGTCTTGGTCCAACGCATTAACATGAGATTGTTTACGTAAACCCGTCTCAGCCATTAATCCCATACCCTCGGAACCAATGAATGTCTTGAAGTTTTTATCGACAAAACTCTTGTATCGGTTATATTTTTCAATATAATGAGAAGCGTTATCAATACCCTCAGCGATGGTTTTATTGTCTTTAATTTTCAGCACAAAAGAATTAACATCGTTTCCAAATAGAGCCGAAAGGGCAAACAAGACACCAAACAATTCGTTGTTTACTGAAGGATCATACTCAGGTGAATCAATCCCTAAGTTTTTCTTAAACTCAGATATTCTAGAATCATAAGAGTTTCTTTCATTAGGTTTACCAAAAATCTTTTGCTCTAATTCGACAAACTTATCGAAGCCCTCTTTATTCTTAAGGAGATCTCTGGCAACAGTCATGTAATCTCTCATGCTTTCTTTGTCGAGTTTGCTGCCAACAATGTGTCCAATCTCTTCTAAGATAATACCAACAGCACCGAACTCACTGATACCCTCAAAAGATTCTGCAAGATCTTTAGCCACTCTAATTCTTGCTGCAACAACCTCAGCTCTACCACCCGCTTTTACTTCAGGATCAACAACAACATCTAACGGTTTCGAGTCTCCGAATAGATCCTTTAAAAGAACGTGATTAGCTCTGTCGTTAAATACGGCCTTTAACAGTAAGTGATCGTTTTTGTTAATAGTTTCCGTAGCAAGAAGTTCGTTTATAACCGTTAAGAAGTTTTGGTGATAAAAACCATTTTGAGCAAACTTGTCGTTATTAAACACTTCGTCAATAGTATTCGATCCACTGAAGGGTTCATTGCTGTCGGTTCTAGGTTTAATAGAATTAATTTCTAACTCAGTTTGATTAGCTGCCATTGGAACAGTAGGGTTACTGGTATTTTCGTTCACATCTTTTATTGAGTCAGCAACAGCAAAATCAGCAGTAATCTGCAACGGATCTTCCATAATATCGTTTTGATGTCTAATGTTATCAGGGTTATATACAGCTTTATCGTTCTGTTGTTTTAATACGTTTTCTCTAAGCAAAGCAATAACGGGTAAAATATTATCCCTAAAGTCATCATACATTTCTCGGTAAGTAACGTTTTTCTGACCACGAAGGTTTTTTCTAAGCGTTTCCAGTCGTTTGAAAATATTGAATAACCCTTCTTCTTTACCGATAAACGGAACTAAAGACATAGCCCTACTGAATGCTTCCTTATCTACCGAACGAATAGTATCCAAGGCATTAGAGTCTTCAATACTAAGGTCGCTTAAGATTTCATTAGCATTGATTTCATTTGCAATTGAGTAAGCTTGGCGGATAGACGCATCGTCGTAAACCAAGAATTCAGCATCCATAGCTTTCGTACCAATAAACATTGTGTTTCTATTATCAACCTGAGTATTGGCTTTATTTTTAGTCAATCGTTTAATTGCTTGAGTTTGGATCATAGCATTCTGTCTAACTTCTTGGATAGAAGACCCCTTAGAGCTAAACGGATCGTAACCACCGATAGCATTAGGAAGAGATTTTTCGTAAGGAATATCAATTCCCATGCTATGAGCAAAAGTAATAGTATCCATTAATTTTTTGTTTACAATAGAGTTAATTGCCATAAGTTTTTCAACAGGTAATAACTTAACTCTAACTCTACCTAAGACATAATGAGGAGAGACTGGTTCACCAAACTGGTTAATAAATACATTATCTTTCTTGGAAATAATAGTCTTTTCAGATCTTGTCTTGAGGAGGCTTTCAATAGTCATTCCTTCCTCAACGCGACCTAACACTCTATCGATATTTGGGAACATCTTCTTCATATCCTGAGCAACAGCTTCTGTCACAGGAATATTTCTAAGAGATTCGTTCAAGATATGCCGGTTACTATAACCTCTTACAGCTTCATTAGTACCTCTATCAAGTAAGTTTTGGATTGTTTTAGTTTCAGTTTCATCTAAAGTTCTAACAAAGTCTTCCATTCCAAAAACATCGGAAGCATCTAACGATTCACCTTGAAGTTTCTTATCGTAGTATTTAGTAAACACCCCAATATGCTGACTCGTAATCTCATAGTCCTTACCCATAATTTTACTAATAGCATATCTCTTAGCTGAATTCATGGCGTATAAAGACAGGTAGAGTGCCGGAGAGTCACCACCAGAGAAGGCAACCAGAGCATTCATTGCTCTATTGGGATCCTGACCCCTTGCGCTAACAGCAGAGAATCGTCCTTCAGAAGTTAAGATTTCCCCTAAGAACTCCGCATCACCAGAAAGCCAAGCTAATAAGTTACCTGCTTCAACGTCGTTATTGATAATCATATTTTGAATGGCTTCCTCAATTGTACCAGTCCCAAACGATACAGGAATTGAAGAAATAGTATCAGCTTCAAGGCTGTACAAATCAGTTACTCTATTTTTAGCATCAAAGCCCCACTGGGTAAGTGCTCTGACAGTCATCTCCTGATCTAAGACAGAGTTATCAACCATGGCATCCAGAGAGTTCTGAGCTAAAATGTAGTTAGTGTTTTCTAATACTAATGTGTTAATCTGGCTATCAGATAACGATGGTTTTTCTTTCTTAATAGCTGAGAAAATACTATCGTACAAAGACTGGACCTTTTCGGCTTCTAATCGAATCTGTAACTGACTTCTTTCCGATTCTCGGAGTCCGTTTAAAGAGTAGTAAGCTAAGAGAATCTTATCGTAGTTACCCTTATCTCTGAATTCGTTCAGTTGCTTATTATTAACCGTTTGTACGAAGTTATCAAGTTCGCTTCGTAAAAGCTCAGATACTTTTTCAATAGTCGGTTGTTTATCTAAGTTAGCAGCAAAAGAATTAAAGATATTAAACGGCATTGTTTTCTGTAGTCTCAAGGGCTTAATATCATCTAAGGCTTCAGGAAGTGTATTAGGGTAAGCTAACTCTTCGTCACTAAATGGGCGTTCAGGATTTACTCCAGTTAAACCCTTTCTAGTTGTTTGAAGTCTTTCTAATCTAGCTGCTGACGGAGATCTCAATAACTGGGACATCCTAACAATACCCGAAGGGACACCTTCAAAGTTTTCTAAATAAGTTTTAGGCAAGAACCCTAAAGCACTAGGCAGAGAGGTAACTTGAGACGTAGTGTCGTTTCCAGTGATCTCTTCCATGATACCAGCTATCTCAGGAGATCTATTTTCTCCCGTAGAATCAATCATCTTAGAAATCATTTTAATTAAGACATCGTACTGTTCTTTATCACCTTCGTTAAGATTACCTCTATTCTTAGCTCTTTGTAATCTATCTAACTGGGTAATAGCCGCATCTCTAAGTTCAGCAGAATCTCTACTATCCGTTTCCCACTGCTTGAAGAAATCGTACATGGTAGAAGTCTCAAACTTGTTTCCGCCGATTTCAGGTAAGTCACTTCCGTCAGTAAACTCAGCTGCTTTTATAGCAAGTTCTAAGACCGTAAGTTTTTCAATTACTTCTCCAATATCTCCAACAATAGGATCATTTCTTTGTTCGACTACGCTATATACCTCACCGTCTCTAAATCTTTTTTCACTGGTGGGAGTGAAATTAGACGGACTGTACCTTCTACCGTGGTCAGATCCTGCGGCGTTGAAGAAGAAGTCGTTCTCAAATCCTCTTCTAGCGACTGGATTCAATCTGTTTAGGACTGTGCTAATAACTTCTTCTCCAACGTTACCGAACATACCTCTCATAGTATCTTCAAATGATGATTCTTTTAATCTGTAAGCTTGTCGCGCATAGCTGTTTAAGGCATCAACTTTAATATTACGTGCTTCCTCAAAGGTAACAAGAGTGGAATATCTTGAGTAAGCTTCAGTAAAGTCTCCAGTTTCCTTAGCCTTTTCTAAAAGCTCTTTTAACTGTTCATCTGATTCAATTCTTTCAAGCGTAGTTTCAATGACACCGGAAAGACCCTTAATAGCGTCTTTTTCGTTTTCGTAGAATTTGTTTTCAACTAAATGCCGTGAAACACCTAAAGTTTTTCTAATAAGCTCACTGAATGAAGAATTTTGTTCTCTGTTGGATGCAGTTGTTCTACCAATAATTGTATCAAAGTCATCGGTTTCATCAAAGGTACTTCTAACAGCGTTACCAATAGGAATATTACTTTCTTGAGTAAGTTTAAATCTATTGAATAAGTCCCTAAGTTTTTCATTGGTAATCTTATTTCCGCCTCTATTTGGGAAAAGAGTTTCTTTCACCCAGCCATTTTCAACGGTAACTCCATTCTCGTTAAACAGGTTGCCTAACAAATCGGAAGCTGCTATAGCAATTCTTGTATAAGAAGTATCATCAATAATCCCACTGTTAATGATCTTTTCTTTGTTTTCAGGGACATTAAAGAACTTATTGTAAATATTATTACCCATAGTTCCTGCACCTGCGTTATACAAGTCAGTCATAGTGGGAGACTTAAATATTTCTTTTAAGGCCATATCTAGATCGTCAGCTTGAGTAAAGATTTTTCTAATAGCCTCTAATGCCAAGACATAATCTTCACCCATAGCTTCAACTGCTTTGGTTAAAGTACCGCTAGGGGTTCTTTCTTCTGCTGTTCTCTTTACACGTTCGTAAATAGTTTCATAGTTTTCAGTAATGAATCTAGATAATCCCTCTTCTCCTTCAGCTTCTCGGACTAAATCTCTAAAGAATTGTCTGATTGCTCCGGCACCTTCGATACCTTGGACCATACCAATCATAACATTACCACCAGAAGCATCTGCATCAAGTTCCTCGACTTGTTTTTTAAAGAGTGTTTTCTGTATACGTTCTCTAACCTCAGGTTGTACTTCGTCAATTCCTCCTCCAAAGAAGAAGGTAACAAAATCATAACCTGTTTCTTTTTCAAATTTAGAATCGTATAATTTCCTAGCCGCGTCGAAGACACCTCTGTAGCCGTAGGTTATCTCTGCTGCTGCCAACATACCAGATTGAATTGTACCACCTCTAGCAAATCCAACAGGGAAACCAAACCCAAGACCATCAAGGGGTCTAATAGTACCACTTTCAGTAGTCACTTCGGGATTAAAGTGACCTGCGTCTCCGACTACTAAACTGGAATACATGGGGAACAACGCATCATGAACAGCCGTCATAAAAGCTGGATCAGTAGCAAGGAAATGCTGTTTGTTTAAGTCAATTGCTCGTTGAATACTGTTAGGCACTTCGCTGGTTAATGACTGGTAGGCTTGAGTGGGGAGAATCAGTAGGCCAGTATCCCTTGATTTATTGGGAATAGCATCCTCTTTGATTTTAAACTTAGTTAACCACTCCCTTAATGCTTTAATATCAACACCAGTATTATCTAATTCTGCCTTAAGAATAAAATCAATCTTACGGTTTAAGTCAAACTCATCGTACATAGAAGCGATAACGGAATCAGACCGCTGTTGGATCTTGCTTTCTCTGCGCTCACCAATATCTACTTTACGCTCTAACTTTCCGGTTTTACCCATAACAGCTGTTCTGTTGTTAACTCTGCTTGTGTTTTCTTTCTGGGTAGTTAAAGCGTCGATAACAGCACGGGCTGCTCTTACGGGATGTAATAAATCAATCACACCACCTAAGTCCGAAAACTCTTTAATCTTTTTACCAGAGGGTAAAACTGAGTTAAAGTCTTTCAAAAGATTAGTTACAATCAAACCGTCAGTAACATTATCGGTTTCAATATTGTTATTTGTTTTCGCTAATCTGGTGATCTTTGTATTGAAGTGGGATTCCCATTCTTCCTTGGTAATTGGGTTACCATCTTCATCGACATAAGAGTCTTCTCCGTTTGCTTTCCTCCACTCTTCCGCCCTTGTTCTATTAGCTTCGATAATATCTTCAACAAAGTCAATATTATTTCTAATGCTTCCTTCTCCTTCAAAGAGACCAGTACCATCAATCTTACGATCAAAGATTCTGTTGTAGGTAGCGTCGATACTCTTCATGAAAGCAGGAGCCTGACCCGGATCAGCCATAGCAAGTTTTTCTCTAATGGAATCTAATACAATATCTCCGTCGTATACTTTTTGTTCTCCTCCTGATTTTGTATCAATCAGTCTCATTATCTCAAAACCTGAGTTAGATCCAGCGATTAAACCAAGAAGATCTTCTCTAGAAATTTCATTTGTAAAGTTATAACCTTCTGAAATAGACCCAGCCACGTTCTTACCGTTTTGTCGATTAGCTGCAATGTAGTTAGATACATTCATCAGCAGACTCATGAGTGGTTTAACGTGACCAACGGGAGGTCTTATTTCTACAGAAATTCTTTCAGATTCTAATCTAATCTTGTTGTTTAGAATATCTTTGGTACGTCTTCTAACAGTTTGTTCGATACCATCTCCCATTTCCTTCAGGAGGTTAGCAATTTCTTCAAGTTCTTTATTAATCGTAGTCAGTTCTTCTGTTGCAGGTTGTGACTTCTTTCTCCTAGCGATCTCTGCTCGAAGATCATCGGCTTCTGCGAACAACCTAACGGGTTTAGCTTCTAGTTTTTTATTACCTCCTACCTCAACTTGTGTCACCAGAATTGCAGCACCTTCGTCATTGGCTCGACCAGTGCCGTTTTCAATTTCATTCAGCGCATTTTCTAATCGCTCAGTAGGTACGTCTTTCAGATTTGTTTCGGCATTGCCGCCCTTATAACTTTGTACAGATCCAACAGGCATTTCGTCCTTTGGAGTCATTTTCGCTTCTCTGGTTTCAACTTCACCAAGTTTGCCTGCCGCCTCGTTGAATTCAGCTTCTAGCTCATCAACATTTTGGCCTCTTTTTTCTGCTTGTTTTCTTGCCTTGTCAGACAATGTAGGTCTTCTCTGGTCTTGGGAACCTTTTCTAAGTGTTTCCCTCTTAGCTAAAAGCTCTTCTTGTTTAAGCTTAAACTCGTTATACTTATCGTCTTTATCTTTTGCAGTTTTAATTTGTCGTTTTATTAACGCTTCTTCTTGTGATTCCACTCCCTCTTTAATCAGTTTTTCAATAATCTGCATTTCTTCTGATTTAAAGTAAACACTAGAATCTAAAAGAGACACGGCTTTGTTGTAATTGTCTGTATCTTGCTGCGTAGGGTCTTTCATTCTTTCGGAAATAGCTGAAGCTAATTCACTCGCGCTCATCTTACTTCGTCCCTTAATTTCTAAGGATGCCGCAAGATTGTTCAGGACGTTTTTACCGAGTCCTAATTCCTGAACGTCTCCCTTTGCAATTTTATCTCTTACATCTTTGACCTTATGTAAAGCCTCTTCAAACTGCTTCTTTTTGTTTTGTCCGTCCTCAAGATTAGAAATAACATCTGCAATATTGAGCTTATCACCATCATCTTTAAGTGCAGTCTTAATATCACCAAGTTTCATAACTTCAGCGGAATCGAAGGCAGAAAGGAACGCTTCTTCGGGATCTAATCCTTTTTCGATAAGCTGATGGTACATAGTCTCATACAGTTCTGCGTCTTTAGCTTGGATAACGTTTAAAAAGTTATCATTGACAAAGTTTTTAATTTTTTCCATGTCCTCAAGACTGATACGATCTGTACTGTAATTCTTAATTTTACGAAGAAGAGTATCCATGTCTTCGCTGATGTTTGTCATACTGAGTAAACGATTAATGAGATCTTCATCCATACCAAGCACACCCATAATGCTTGCAAAACTGGGAGCATCCGCTTCTTTATCAAAGGTCAAATCTTCAACAATTTTATTTCTAAGTCTTTTACGGAAATCAGAAATATCTTCAATTAAAAAGTCATCTTCAGCCTTTATTCTTCTACCTACAAGAATCGCATGATTATAGACATTATCTTCGTGCGCGGATTTCTGTTCATTTTGGGTTTTAGTCAGCGATTCTAACTTACTTTTTTCTTTAGTAATTTGATCTCTTAATTCTTTTTTCTTGTTCTTATCAGTAGTGTTTTTTAATTGCTCTTCTAGATTCTTAACGGTAGATTTAACTTTACTGATTTGTTCAGTTGTTTTATCTAATGCGTCTTGACTTTCGTTACTTGCTTGGGATGCCTGCTCCTCTTGGGTTCTAAGATTGGTAAAATCTTCTCGACTACGAATAGTTTCAGAGCTAGAAGGCTCTACTCCGTTCACAGTTGCGTCAGCAATTTGTTGCCTTCTTTCGATGGGGTCTACCTTTTTTATAGCACTTTCCGCAAGTCTTACGTTTAATTCCTTAGCCTTAAATTCCTTATTTCTTGCAATCAAATCATCCTTAAGGCCATCTGTAAGTCGTTTAAGAAACTCATCTACCGAAATAGACTCATCATCTTTAATACTATTAGCAATTCTTTTTGCAGTTTTTCTAATAGTAAGACCTGATTGGTTAGCAGTAGAGGCTATTTCGTGGATTTCGGTTTCAAGCCTATCGAGGTTACCTTCAATCTTTGAATTATCGTCACCAACATCTAATTTAGTGAAAACATAGTTTACAGACATCCTAGCATCAGCTGTAATACTATTAGAGGTAGCTCTGTTAACGAAAGCTTTAACAGACCTTGTAAATCTAGATTCGTTTTTCCGAATTGAGTTAAGCCTATCTGAGACAACCTTGTTTAATTGAGTCATCCACCCTCGTTTTCTACCTTCTTCAGGAGAGTCTGGACTATCAGGATCAAGATCCCTCTTCCCTCTACTAGCTAAGTTAAACCGATCAGAAAGGTTACGTCCAATGTTAGCAGTAACATCAAACGCTCCACCAACTGCGGGAGACAGTAAACCACCGGCTACACCACTCATTGCCATACTAAGCCAGATAGCACCGCTCTGCTCTCTCTGGTAGGCCATAGCGTCTGCTGCTTCTTTTCCGTACATAGCTTCATTTAAAACATCCTCAACGGAACTAGCATACTTGTATTCTAATGCGCCCCAAATAACACCTTCACTTAACCCAGAAATAGATCGGTAAGCTATTTTACCTGTAACACTTTTAGGAAGATAATCGCCCGCTTCTAAGTATGTTACTAAGTTTTTAAAGTTCTTTCCTTTACCCGCCCTAAGCGTGTACATAGCAGAGGGGGCTAAAAGCTCAGAGACAATCTGCGTGGGCATGAATCTCTGGAAGTGAAGTGCTTTATCGGCTATTCCTCCAACGATCTTACCAGCTGATGATAGACCAACATCTGCTGCTTCTCCCATCCAGTGAATACCTTTTCTCGTTCTTGTCGCTTTATTGAAAACCGACATTGAGTTAGATACTTTAGTAATATTACTAATTGCAGCAGAACCCTTTAAAGTAAACGCTGCTCCCTTTAATACCGAATATCCACCTACGGTGGCAGCAGTAGCAAGAATATCTAAAGGTAAAGAAGGGTCAGCAGTAAACCCATAACCAAACATATTAGCGTAAGCTTTAAACGTAAACTCTCCGTTAGATCTTCCTAAATGTTCAGCGACAGAGTATTCGATTTGTTTTTTGTTAACGCCAGCAATAAACGCAACAGGGTTTTTAGACTCCACTAAATCCTTAATAAACTCAGGATTCTTTCTAAGATAATATAACATATCTTGGTTTTTAGTTGTAGTCAGAGCTTCAGCTAACATATTTCTTGTACCGGGAAGCTCATCAGTACCTACCCAAGTCTTATCATCGTACCGGTACAACTTATCGACAGCATCTTCCGTCCCAAACATGGATTCGTAAGTTGAGATTTTTTCTCCTGTCATGTAATCAGGAAGAAGTTTTGCAATATTATCAATAAACCATCCATTGCCTGTTCCGGCTGTAGCCATAGCAATTTGCTGTTCAATTTCTTTTTGTCTGAAAATATCATCAAACTCAGAATCACGTAAGGGGTGATCTTCAGGAAGAGAATCAAAAACCTGCCTTAAAGCAAACTCAGTTTCTTCTCTCATACGCATCTGTAAAGCTTGGTCAGACATAATACCCGCAGTTTTACCAAGTATAGACTGATTTTCAGCGTACTGAGTAGCATTTGTAAGTTTAGATGCTTGATACGACTCACGTAAATCGTAGAATCTCATGCCCGTTTCACCCGGCATAGTAGCAAAAAGTTGGCTATTAAGCAAGGTAGGAGCTAACGTAGGATCGTCAATAGAACGGTGGACACCTTCAATAAATTTAGGATCTGAAGATTCAATAACGATTTGTTTCTCACCGTTTTCGTCTACTACTTCTTTTGCGAGTGATGTAAATAGGTTAACAAAATAATTATTTTCCGCTTCAACTCTTTGAATAGTTTCCTCAGGAGAAAATCGTTCTGGCCTGAATAAATTATCAGCCGCTGCTCTAAAGTTATCTCTTAAGTTCATAACTTCAGTTTGATCTAACATATAGTCAGCCGAATAAACTGAGTCTGCTAAAAACCCGCTAAGGTTTTGTGAAAGCTCGTATTCAGCTAGATAATCATTAAGTTTTTTAGGACGAAGTGAGTCCTCAAACTCTTTTTTCTTTAAAGCATTAACGTAATTAGTAGCTTCTCTAGAATAGTTCTCACTATTGTATTGAATAGGCATGTAATTTTCTCCTGATTAATTAGGTGTCACTAATGAATTTACTCATAGTATAATATGGGTTAAGTTTCATATTGCGGTTCATTCGGTTGAGTACTTCTTTTATATTTTCTTTTTCTTGAGCACTATATAATAAAGGTATCATATCTAAGTTATACATCCAATTAGCTGGCTCAAAGACTTTATCGCTAAAGTTTCTATTAGAATTTCTTAAAATATTTTCTTTAATTTGTAAAAAATATTTCTCATCTAACATATACTCTTGTTCTTGACCAAACCCCAAACCTTCTCCGAAATTAGTTTCAATAGTTGTATCGAGACCTGTACCTAAGACAGCTGCGAATAACTTTGGAATTCCTTTGGTATCAGTGGCATCGGTATAATCCAACATGTTTTTAATGAATTTTGATGTTTTCACTTCTGGGTTAGGTAACTGAGACATTTGCTGTAATTGTATATAAAAAGCAATACCTTGGTTGAGACCTAATTCCGAAATACCGTATTCGTAACTGTCTTGGTCCCCTTTTTTAGCATGTGATAAGCCTCTCTTTAATCCATTATGGTTTACTAGTCTTCTTAAAACCTCCATCCAATCACCTGAAACTCCTTGAAGCTGTTTAAACTGACTATTTAAAAGTTTAAAAGTATCGTAAGGAACAATGGTTTCACTCTGAGAAACAATCTCAGCTTGGGCTAAAGGATCATTAATTTCTAATTCACTTTCAATACGAGATAAAAATTCACCTTGCTCAGTAAAAGGATTAAACTCAAAGGGGCTACTAAATCCGTCTGCTACGGGATCTTTAGAAGCAGGCATAACCTTAACGCTATATGTAAAGAATCTACCATCATATAACTCATCTTTTTCTTCCATATAAGCAGTAAGACCCGGTTTACTATCGTCTTCGTTATCGACTTCTACAATAGATACGACAACTCTTTTACCTGCGGTATTTAAACTCTGTGTTAAAAGAGCATCAGCTGAAAATTCTGATGTTCTTTTACCTTCTGCTTCAAGAGTAGCCAACATAGACCTATATAATTCTCCTGTTTCCATGGAAAAGTTGAAAACTTGAGGGTCATCTAAACCAACTCTAGTCATTTCAGCCATAAGCTCTTCAGTGGCTACCCTACCTTTTTCTCTATTTTTAATAATTTCTTCTTCGTTTGATCTAGGTAATCCAGTTACACGATCCATGTTTAATACATCGTTAACATCGTTTCCTATATTTGAATTTTCAAATACAATTCTTCTATCAAATATTGCTCTTGATGGTATTTGAGTATCTTCAAAAATTAAACCTTGGTAACCTTGAATTACTCTAGCATAGTTATTTATATCTTCTGGTCTATTTCCGAGTAAAGCTACGCTATTTGCTAATGCAAAATTCCTAATATCGATAACACGATCAGGGGTAGCTTCAAACGCCCCAGCGTTACGTGGCCTAGAAGATTTAAAATTACTAGCTGGTATACCTAAAATAGATGCCAGTAAATCACTAGATTTTTCAACAGTTTCTTCAGGTAAAAATGAGATACCATTTCCACTGACTAAACCAAAAATAGGAGCAACTTTCGTTAAGTTACTTTGCATCCAGTTATTAAGCTCCCCTTGTCCTTGTGTTTTAGCTTGTTCAATTTCCTCTATTAAACCGTTCATTCTTTTATTTAATTCTTGTTGAACTCCTTTAGGGAAATCTAAAGAGTACCCGTGAATTTGTCTTTTTTCTTTATAAGATTCCATAAAAGAAGAAAGGTAGGGGACAACCTTTTCGTTATCGTCGCTAAACTTAAATACGCCATCACTGTAGCTAAAAATACCACCACTTTCAAAAGCTACCTTATTACCTAATCTTTGCATAGAGTCTTCAAAAGAATTCACAAATCCGACGTACCTCTGGTCTCCTTCAAATATCTCGCTGTTACCTTTTCTTTCAAGTATTTCTGCAATGTTTTTAAATTTCATAAGAGCGTTCACATCTTCGTCTTCTATAATTGCTTCAATACCTTTAAAAGCCATATCATTTAAATACGGTAAATTAGCTCGTCTAAAATCTTCTAAAATAGTACTATTTACGGATCTTGAAATATTGTTAAAAGCTTCTTCACCTAATGACATGGCAGCATAAGATAAATGATCCATAGCCTCTGAAGAGGATTGATAATCGTTTACTGTAACTCCGTTACTTAAAGCAGAAACCGTAGAACTTGTAGCAGTTGCTTGTTCTGTAAATCTCTGAGGAGTAGGAATATCAATACCTTCATTAACCATTTTTCTAGCTATTTGAGTATAAGCTTCAAAATCGTCATCGAAGAGAGATTCATCAATACTATCTCTGAGAGACATATATTTCTCTGCGTCTGGGAACATAAGTTCCATAGGCATAGGAGACTGAGGATATTTCCCCATTCCTACACCAGATGTAGCTTCTTGATACTCGAAATCGTAAGCAGCAATGCGGAAATCCAGCATATTATCTATAATAGATTTTTGGTTATCTCCGTACTGGGAGCTGTAAAGATTATCTATAATTGTTCTAGTTGTATATATTCTTTCGTCTTCTCTATTAGCCTCAGGAGGAGGAGAACTCGGTACAGTCACAGGGTTTACTGGCCCAGTTGTCATTTCGGCTTGCCGTGCCGCTTGTAAAAGCTGTCCGGTTCTTTGGTTACTACCAAAGAACAACTCAAAGTCTTGTCTGTACAGACCGGAATAAGCCCTCATTGCCATAGCATAAGCAGCTCTATCTCCTTCCGATCCCTCACCCAGAATCGTTGAAAGATATTCAGGTTCTTCTTGGACTTTCTTAACAAACGGTTGCAGTTCTTCTGGGAATCTCAAAACATTGTATCTACTCAATAATCGAGTATTAGTAATAGCTGAGTCTCGATCGATAATTGAAGGAACCTGTTTAACGCCATTATAAAGGTAGGTAAACATGCCTGCTTGACCAGCGGGAGAAAGACTAAGAGCCTCACCCATAGCTTGTAAATCTTCATCTACTGATGAAGTATATTTAGACATTTTATGAATATTTGCTGTTCGATTCAGTTGCCCATTTACTAAAAGTGTAGAAGCGTTTCGACCTCTGGCTAAACGATTTTGAATTGTAGTCTGAGCAGCATAAAAAGAGCTAACCTTTTGATCGACTGCTTCCATAATACCGGGGTTATCTAATACGTTTCTAGGATCAATACCAGCTTCTGAAAGGCTAGTCTCTAAAAAGTTTCTAATAGTATTATTGAACGCTGTTGCACCCAGACCAACCCTACCAGCACCTTCGCTATTTAGAATAACATCTAATTGAGTATTAGTAATATCGTATAATCTGTTAAACTGTTCCTTAAGATCGTTTGAGATCTGACCCTGCAACCAACGATCACCCGAAGTTTTTAACTGTGGGTTAGCACTAGTAAAATCTTTAGTTGCCGCCTCAAGAAAATCTTGCCTACTGAGACCTTCTCCTTCTGAAACGATGGGATAGTTATTCGATTCTCTGAGAGTTTTAGAAGCCCAACTAGTAAACTTAAGATCGTCTGTAATTCCATTTAATTCTTGTAATGCCTGAGTTCGTTGATTATGAGCTGCAACCTGAGACGTTTTAGTCAGGGGTTTAAACTCAGCATATGCTTGATCAATCATACGAAGCTTAGACTGGTAATCGATATTGTCTTTCTGAAGAATATTACCAACTAATAGTTGGACATCTTGCATTCTTTCTCTATCTACTCTATCTCTGATTCTTCTTCCTTCTTCTACTAATCCAGTAATTGGACGTAAGGTAGCGAGAAGATCAGAAGCGATATTACTCTGTGGGGCAAAGGCAGTTCTTGCGTTCGCTCCGAATTGAATACCACCGAGCTGGGGCATAGAAAGCATTTCAGCTTCTTTGTAAACAGTAGGAGTACGCCTTTCTAATCTATCTAACTGACCGGGAATTCTTCCCGACATTTGAACCATATCGTTTTTAGTTACTTTAGGCATATGATCCTCCTACTGCAAGTGTATCGTCTTGTCCCCCACCCAAGAATGAAGTAGAGTATATAGTGCTTGATGTATTCTGAGACCCGACTACAGGTGGTGATGAAGGGTTTTGAGTAGGAGTTGAACCGACAAGTCCACCGATTGCTCCCCCAAGACCTACGCCAGACATAACACCGCTGAGTCCGCCCATGAGACCAGCCATAAGCATATTAGGTTGGGCAGGAGGCATTCCCGGAAGATAAGCATCCGCTTGTACCATAGTATCATCAATCTGATTCATATTATTTCTATACTGATTTTCCATAGATTTCTTTTCATCTAAGGTATTAAAGAATTCGTTTTCCCAATTCTTAGCACCTTTCATTTCCATTTGCTTTTGAATAGCTTCAGCAGTACCTGAGGATAACCCTATTTTGTTAGACAGCATAGCGTTAGTAGTAGCTTTCTGCAATCTATGGTTCTCTGCCATAGCTTCTCTTCTGCCTTCGACATTCTTTTGTAAAGCAATTTGCTGTTCTGCGTAGTTTCTAGACAGTTGTTCAGCAATAAGAGAATTTTGAATTCGTTTCATGGCGTTCGCGTTAACAACACCAAAAAGTTGTTTTCCAGCAGCCCACGATTCTTTGAGTGTTCTATCATTATAAGCGGCTACTTCGGCGTTATATTGAGACTCTGCTTCGCTCATGCCACCGAAAACACCAAGCGCACCGCCTATAACGGCACCGCCAACTGCAAAATAAGGCATATTATTTCTCCATAAAAGAAAGTATTTTATCTAAGTTATTATCTATATCCTCAGTATAAACGTGCAAGATAGGGTAATTAGCTTCTTGTAATGCTTTAGTAAGACACCACCTAGACCAATCTATGATATCTGTAGGTGGATTAAAAGGGGATTCAAATTTAACTAATTCCTGTTCTTTTTTAAAAATTCTGTTAACACTCTCTAATTGGCGATTTTTATCTTTTCTCTCCAAGATAACTAGTCTGTCAATGTTATAGACTGGGGTTTTTAACAACACGGCAGGCCACACCTTTACACACATACCTTTCCAGATATGATCAGCGCAGCCTTTTTCAACAACAAGAGGGTCAACTTCCCAAAAACCATCGGGGTTTTCTTCTTTGGGAGTAAAATATAAAAACTTTTTACCAGCAATAGGTAATCCGTTTTTACGTAAAAAATTCATAGTAAAGGATGAACCAACTCTGGGTCCAATTCCTGTTACAACTTTCATTGATTAAATTTCCTTAAAAGCCTGTTTTTAAAATAACTAGGTTTGTTCATTTTAAGGTGTTCTCCGTTAACCTGTACATTACCGATGCATCTATCAAATCCAATACTCTGTATTCTTCTAGCATCGTTTTCCCAGTTTTGAATAATGTTTTCATTTCTTAACTGCTCTGCTTCTGCTACCTTATCGTCTACGTTAACTCCCAAGGAATCTTCCCAATAAGCTACGCTAGAAGCAAGAACATCTATGCGGTCATCGTGTTTAAGAGATCCTTTAACTTCTGTAATTCTAGTAATTTGACGTTGTGTCTTTTCCTGTCTGATAACCTTGGGATCAACAACTAGTCTATGGGATGACATAGCTGGCTCCAGTGTACCGATAATTCTTTTACTCTTATTACCCGTAACTCTGAACTCCTCAATACCCGCTTCACATCCCATGCGTTTCATTACGGGAAGAAGAATTTGTCCAAACATAGCATCGCCAAAGTTAGACTCAAACCTAATTAAAGATACTTCTGTTTCCATAGCCATCGTAACGATCTTCTCAAGCGTCTGCTCAGAGTAGCCACCCTGTAGGCCATCCAACTCAAGAATAAAGACATAGCCATTAAGATACCCGGAGACACATATAGCAGTTTCATCTGCTCCGCGACCACTAGGGTCAATGTGCATAACTTTATGTACATAATCCTCATAATTTTGTGAAACCCACATAGGCTCATACAGGACATCTCCACTCAATCCAAAAGAAGGTAATTTTTTATTAACGTGTTTAGATGCCCAAACAATCTTTTCAGGGGCTACTGTATAATCACAATCAAGTACAATCAAATCAGCCAACCTAAGGGGATACCTGTCAGCGTCAGCCAGTGAGGTATCTAGGTGGTAATGCAACGAGAACAGTTTAGGACCAACTTTGGCCTTACGCTCCATGAGAAGATCCAGATCGAATCTCTCAGGCTGGGTAGACTCTCCGGGCTGGAGATCTAGTTCTAATATATAATCAGCACAGTCAGCAATCTGACCGGGGCTATCAGGATCCGGCATCAGAGCCGGGAACTTGTGGATCGGATACCCGTCAGCCATCTTACGGTAGATCGACTCAGAGGTCTGAGGCGTACCCAGAATGCGTACACCACCCTCTCCGGGGTTACGGATCTGCTCGATCTCCCAGACCTTCGTGAGAAGCCGCTCACGGCTCTCTGCGGTCTCCGAATTCTTTTCGATCTCAACATCGTCCAAGATCACCCAATCGGCGTGAGACCCCGTTATCTGCCCTGTAACGCCCCGTGCGAAGCAGCTTAAATCCTGCCCGTGAGCAGTCCTGTTTTCGACGTTAAATCCGAAGGCATTATCCTTGGTATTTGGGCCGGGTTCCATGTGCTGACAGTACGGCACAAGGGACAGAATACGGCGTGTCATGGAGATGAACTCTGTAGACTTATTGGCCGTAGCTGACATGACCATCACCGTAGTATTAGGATCCTTCAGGAGCAGCCACGATGCGAAGCAAGCCGTTAGGACAGACTTACCGGCACCTCGACCGGCCTGAAGCTGGAAGCCGTCAGGGCCGTTCTGGAGCTTCTCAGCCATAGCGTATTGTAGTGGAGTAGGCTCCCCCAAGCCTAGATACTTGAAACAGGCCCACAAATGATTCCTGAAGTCATCAAGCATTTCTTGGGGTATATTCATTTCTTCTTTTTACCTTTCTTCCATGAGATACGCGCTGGTCCCTTTTTAGTCTTGGCTTTAGAGTTACACTGAGCTTTGGTAGGACGGCAAGCTGGGTAGGGACGTTTAGACTTACCCTTAGCAGACTTACGCCCACAGGGTTTACCAGTCTTACAATCAATCCACCCTTTACCCTTGTTTCTACCGAACCATTTTCTAAGTCCTTCTTTTTTAGCCATTACTTCTTCTTCCCTTTTTTCTTGCCTCCTGTACCCCAGTTCTTAGCACCGACCTTTCGGCATTTAACCAGCGCACCAGACGCATAGGCAGAAGGCCACTTAGAGTAGCGGCTCTTCACTTTACTATAACACGCATCACGTTTAGCTTTCTTTTTCTTAGCCATTAGCACTTCCACCTTCGCCTTGCTTTTCGTAAACGGCTGTTAGGATCTTTAGCAGCCTTAGGAAACTTTTTCATCTGACCAGCAGATCGAGCACAGTAGCTCTTTTTACGAGAACCGCCGCCCGGCTGAGGAGCCTTAAGCTTAGAGCCAGTCTTACGGTTAATCATTCGACGGCCCTTTGCAGTAAGACCACCTTTTTTGCTTTTACACCCGTTGCTGATATTACAGCCGGACATAGCTCCCTTTTTACTTCGTTTTTTTGCCATAGGACTTCTCCTTACGTGGTGCTAATAGTTTCTTAACGTCTTTGCCGGTACTTCGAGTGGTAGTACCACATGCACATTTAAATTTACTTTTCATTTACGACCCCTGTTTCTGGCTCGATTGCGAGAAGCCTTTTCTTTAACCATCCGCCCCGACTTGGTGTGGGACATATCTTTACCGTCACCGTTGCCGTAAGTACCTGCCTTACGGTTAGCAGCGTTTAACTTTGATCGATACTTCTTGCGGGCAGGCGTACTATGATAAGCTGTATCGTACTTCTTTTTCTTAGCTTTAGACTGTGGATTTCTATCATAATAATATTTAGAATTCTTTTTACCTGCTGGCATAGTATCTCCTTAAATGCCCACCTTGGATTTTACCCCAAGGTGGGTCTGACTGGCCCTGAAGGTAAGTTCAACAGAACCAAGGTAGCGAACAATTAAGTTCCAAACTTAAACGGTGGGTCTAAGTTCATCTTATCAACAGTAGATTCGATACCTTCCATGTCAATTTCGTCTTTATGATCCACGATAACACGACACACGACCTGATACAGACCGGGGGTACATTTATTAGGATCATCTAAATCAGATAAAAGTTGATATACAAGTTTATCTTTTAATCGTGAAATATTACTCATTTTGCTCCTTAGACGGATGCGACAAACACTTCTAAGTCAACATCAGCAGTATCAGCCTGAGCGTTGAACGTATCAATCTCAGAGAATGCCGAGAAGGCTGCTCCGCTGGTGTTAGCCTCAAGATCGTCGTTATACATACAGAACGTCTGTCCTGCTTCTAACTTGACGTAGGCAGTATCACCACTAGTATCTAACATACCAAGGGTAACAAAGTTAGTGTTATCTTTATTTGTAATACGAATATATCGAATATTAGATTTAATAAAAGCTCCGGCTCCCGCAGTAGTACCCAGAGTTAAAAGGGTTCTAGCAGCGGCGGTATCGATAGTAACAATCCTATGACTAATTTCATTAATCGAAGCAATTGTTAACGTGTTAGTAACACCTCGGTCAACTCCATTAAGAGTGACAGCTTCGGTGTGAGTCACAGTAAGTGTGGCTGGTGTAATTGTAGATGACATTATCGACCACCTCCGCGACCGCCGCCGACACCCTTAGCCACTCTAGTGCGACTAACAGCGTTTCTTCTAGTTTTACCTTTAGTCTTACGACCACCGGGTCCAGCTTTTACATCACTAGAGGGCATACCCCTTCGTCCACCCCTTTTAGCAGCGCGTTTAACGCCGCCCTTAACTGCTGCCTTAGCAGCTTTCTTTTTCTTTTCATCTTTAGTAGCCATTATCTACCTCCACCAATGGATTTTGTAACTCTAGTGCGAGTAACGCCTGTCTTGCGCTTTTTCTTTTTATGTTTCTTTCCTCCGGGTCCGGGTTTCTTTTCACTCGGAGGTGTAACAGATTTCTTTTTCCGTTTGTCATCGTATCTTTTAGCCATATCTATTTGGTCCTTGTTTAATAGGTGATCCATGAGGTTTATCGGATTTATATTCATGATCAGCAGGAAGATCATCTAAAGTGTCGTACTTCCAAGCAATTCCGCCCTCAATTTTTTCAATTTCAGATAAAAACGAGTTGTCATTTGTAGATGATTTTAACCAATAAAACTCATACATAGCTCCAGTCCAAGGATTAACATAATTTGAACCAGTTTCTCTACACATTAAACTAACTTGAGTTTTATCTGTCGTACCATCAATTTCAATATCTTCTAATGTACCAGTAGAACCGTCGTTTTCTCCGTTTATGCGAACAAAAACATTACCTGAACTATCTTCGGTGCCTATAATAATAGTATAATAACTATCGTTAGCTAATGTAGTACTAGTAGCGATATTGTTATTAGTACCTCCTGATCTTGTTCTAATTCTTAAACTTCCTGCACTAGTAACCCAAACCTCAAACTCACCATTTTGACCGGATTCACTAAAACACATTAAATGGTTAGTACTGGAAAAAGATGCCGGGGTTTTAACAAAAAATACAACCGCAAAATTTTTTTCAGAAACATCTACATTTAGATTAGTACCGACTGCTGCGTAGTTTGTAATAAGGGAATTACTACCGCTATTTACAGCACTACTAAAATACTTTTTTGTACTATCAATAGTTAATGTAGGCTCAGTACCAGACTCAGCCGTAAACTCATAGTTGTTATCAGTCCAGTCTCCCCAGCTTGCTACTTTATCAGAACCGTCAGAAGGACGCTGCATAGACTCGGCAATCAAAGCTACCTTACAATCAGCAATCTTACATTGAGTAGGAGAGAAAACACCACCCCTATTAAAAAACCATTCTCTATCCCACGGCTGGGGAATAATCCAGTTAACTGTAGAAGCTTCAAGGGTTCCTTCTCTTAAAGAAAGCACGTACTCCTCAGTCCCCCTACCGAGAATGGTATCTCTGTTCTGACGAATAGAACATTTCTTCTCGTTTTCGTTTTCAATACCTCTGTTCTCAGCGTTTATAGGGCCGTCGATAGTAAGTGTTTTAATACCGTCTGTTCCATAACTACCGGGAGTATGAGGCTTTCTTCCAGAAGTCGCCATTTAACACCTCACTTTTTCTTTTTAGTCTTTTTCTTTTTCTTCTTACTGTCTTTTTTCATACCAGCAGGCATTGCTTGTTTTGCAACCTTGTATTTTTTACCGTACATTCCGGGCATAATTAACCTCCAATAGTTCCATCAGCATTAGTGTTAAGTGCTTCAGTCATTTCCTCGAATTTAGCGGTCTGTCCATCACGGACAGCCTTAACTGCTCCAATTGAGCCAGCACCCATAATGGTGCCTAAAATCATATACTCAGCGGTTTGCATACCGCGTTCATCTTTTAAAAAATTCTTAATTTTATTAAGCATCTTTTCCTCTTTCGATTTCTCTAATTCTAGCTTCGTGATCTTCCGTTCGACGAAATATAGTCTTTAACTGTTCCGTCAAACTAGCAAGTTGAACATTCATTTTCCATAACATTCCTATAATACCAGAACCAATTAACAGTTCTACAATAGGAATAACATCCATGACAGGCATAATTATCTCCTTGAACTGACAGCGGACTGCCCAAAATAAAAACCAATAATAGCAATCAGGGCTGTACGCAACTCAGTAACAAGAAGGAATCCTTTTACTTCATGAAACTGTTCCGTAAATAATCCAAAGATACCACCAAACTCGCCTTCGACCCACGTAGGGATACCAAAGAAGGAGAGAATAAAGGGCGCACCAACCATTGCGAATAAAACAGTAATAACAATGAATCGCCGTACCCACGTACCGCCTGCACCGCCCCGTGCCTCCGCACGGTCAGCAGAGTCATCAGCAGCAGCTTGGGTCTTAATAGCCAACTCAGCGAGAGCCGACTGTCGTTCTACCATAGAACCGATTAATTTAAAGATAAAACCGGAGAGACCTCCGCCGATAAGGGACAGCAATTCAATGGGCATGGCTTAACCCTCCCAAACGGTCTTAGCAAAGACTTTCAGTGCTTCCCAAAACCCTTTAAAGAAATTGATAAAGGTTCTGTAAATAGCTTTCATGATAGCCTCATTTCTTTTTCTTTAAGTACGCAAAATAAATCGTTGCGTCTTTTCTAGCCAAAGCCTCAGTAGTTACAGTAGTCGCAAAACTTGCGGGTGAAGCAATGTTATTAAATGACGCAAGAGTCGTAGCGTCTTGACTAATGTTTAAAGCTTTCGATAACAAGCTAGGTCCAGATACTGCCGCAGCGAAATTAGCAGCAGTATACGTTTGATAAATCATTCCAAGGGGGTTACCCGTAACATTTAATGCCATGACAGCACCTCATTTCTTTTTCTTTTTGTATGCGTAAGAAGCAATTGCCATAACTCTGGCTTTTGTTTGTTGAGTGGGGCTTGCGGGTGGAACTGAAGCATCAGGAGTATCCAACTCAGTATCGTTATTAATATTAGTAAGGGCAGATTTAGTCAAACCGGCTGCATTAACTATTCGTCCCAGTTTAATTAACTTATCTTCATAAGTATCAAGGGGTCCGTTTAAAGTTCCTGCGGTAAAACCAATTGATCCAAAACCCGATTCGGGACCGCTCAGACCGACAAACGGAAACATGGATGCTGTAGAAGACGAGGCAGGCCCTAATGCGTTCCAATTATAGTAAAAGATAATAGTATTATCTTCTTGTCTATCTCCTGTTTCAACACTAAATATTGTTGACGCAGGTGAAGTAACTCCTTCCCAAGAAATACGACCATTAAAACTAGAAAAAGCTGTATTTAAATTAGTAGTTAAATTTTCCATAGTTTCTGAAGCACCACTAAAGGTTACAGCAATGCCTTTAACAATGGAATTTCTACTGTCCCCTACAGTTTCTCCAACTTCGACAACATCTCCTGAACTTCCTGTATACGGGTTACTTCCGCCCGTCATACAAAAAATATAATTCTCAGTATCGTAAGATTTAGTTTCAAAATTGTATTTTGTTAAACTAAGATAATCACCTCTATCGTCAGCAGCAATTGTTCCTGTGTTTAAAACAAAAGCATAACTATTCTCTTGATTGTAACCATAACGAAAGGTACGAGAACTCAACAAACCGGGTCCAATATTAGTATTTAAAGCCATGTTATTCCTCTTTCTTTTTATAGCCCATCATTTTGTTGAGAGCTTCTCTTCGTTTTTGGCAGGCACCGCATGGTTTTACCTTACCGCCAGTTGCTTTACTAATAACATTTTTAACCGTATCTCCAAGACCCCTAGAAGGACCACTATAGTCCTTACACTCCATGCAGTTTTCTTCGGTGGGCTTACCATCAAACTTATTGATCGTACAGATACGCTGGCCTGATAAAATACCTAAATGAACACAAGACATAATATTCTCCTTAAGATGATGACGAAGTACATGTTGAATCTAAGTCACAACAAGTACATTCATCTTTAACAGGAATCCACGTCAGGTCAACAGGATAGTTATCAGAGTCCACAAAGTAGTGGTCCCTAATCCTAAGACACTCATTGGTACATTCCACGTTAGTGTTAGTAACCCATGAGTATGTCCCAGACCCAGAATCATATGAGATAACAGTTAATGATTCTTCTTGGTTATTTCTAGAGTCCAAGGGTCCGGACCTATTACACGTAATTCCTGAGTAATCACAAATATCGTGATAATAATTTTTATTGTTTGCAAAACTAAGTTTCATTCCACCCACATTAGGAATACCGTGATCTAAGAGATTGCCGCTAGACAATGCTTCGATCTCCGTAATAAAGTTACTATGGGCCTCAGAGGGGAATTGGAACGGATCCGTTTCACCTAAGCAAGTACCATTAGTGGTATCATAACAAGCATCTAAATCATCAGCGGTTTTAAACACGCTTCCTTGAATGTGAGTTTTACAGATAGTGGGAAGGTCAGATGTAATCCTACTTGTGGTAGAAGAAACGCCAAATGACAGCTTCTGCTTATCGCTAGGATTATCGACCAGCCACTGGTTATAAGGACCGTAGGGGTTAATTCTCACAGCGTTAGCACTTGAGGTTCTACCCACAACCGGAGAGGACCGTTTGTGGACCACAGGACCAAAGCTGCTGCCCCCACCGTAATTATTGGGAACAAGGGAGGTATTAGAATAATCGTTCTTAACCTGCCTAAGGTTCTCAATCTTAACACCTTGGCTACCTACCCAGAAGTACCTGTATCCATCGACAGCAAAGTTACTTCCGGTGAACCCTGTCTTACCGCCACCATAGTCAAGACTGGAGGGGTACTGAGTTTCCAGTAACAGATCAGAAGTACCAAGATTGTGGAATACACTATCTTTGATAAACAAGTTCTGGATCTGCTTACGACCGTAGTGTAAGTACTTAGTGTCCAACGACGAGACAGCACCCTCAGTCAAGGGGAACATGGGTCCAGACGGGACGTTCTTACAGCTAGTGTCGCTACTGTCGGTAGACAAGCAGTATTTAGAGACATTGGACGATACGACAAAGTTCTCAAAGTAAAGGTGGTTAATCGGGACGTGCCCGAAGATCTGATGAGAATCAGCCTTTTCGTCTAAGTGGAAATTCTTGAATAAGAAGTTTCTATAATTAAAGCATCCAAAGTTCTTAGGGTTACCCGCAAAACCATTGACATGTCCACTGTAAGAACTCACAAGATCTCTCACAGTTAAAGAAGGACCGGGCATATTAATAATTCTAGAATGACAGTTATCAACTTTAATGTTAATCATCATTCTATTTTCAATAAAGGTATTAAAATTATATATACCCCGAGGGTTAGGACTACCAATAGATGTATCATAGTCATCGACAGTTTTGATTCCGTACTTGGTCTCAAAGTCATCTAAAGACCACTTAACGATATCTGTATCCTGCTTATTGGGATCACTGTAGTTATCGATGTTCTTAACCCAGAGGTCCATAATGAGACTATGCCCTTCGTCGCAGATAAGAGTATCGGTCATGTTATCCACGGTAAAGTGTTTAACCATAACGGGATTCTTTACGACAGGACCGGGGACACCAGTAGACTTAATAGATTTAGCGTAGATACCCATAGTCCATGAATCATTATCAGCTAATTCCATTAAATCGTGGTTATAGAGACCGAGGATAACACACTCGCCTTTCTCAGTACCAAGACAATAGGAGTCACTGGTGTGGACCAGATCGCTGTCAAAGATGCCCTTACAGGCACTCAAGGCACTGTTCGTACACGGATAATTAACACCGCAATCAATTTCAGCAGTCAGGTTACTACCCGTAGCAGAAAGATCCACAGTGTCAGACGAGAAGAAGGGCCACCATTGGACCTCACTCATACGACACTTACAGTTAGCTCTACAGTACTGACAAGAAGCTCCAGTACAGTCAGCGCATCCAGATCCATTAGCTAAGACACCACAGCAGTTGACACCACAGATAGTGGTATCAGAAGAACACTGATAGTTGTCTTCTCCATCTCTGATCTTTCTACATTTATTATACTGAATCTGACCACTGACAGTACCTCCATTGTCTCTGGTGAGGGTATCACCGCAGATAATGTCTCCAGAGCCATCCACTAAGGTAGATGCCTTAACGGCGGTCACACAGACCGACTCGAAGTCTACGTTCTCCACCAGAAGCCTACAGTTAGATCCGGTAGACTTCAGGCACTGGGTCACAGAGGAGCCAGTCAGAGACGTATAGACGGTAAGATCCTTAACGTGTAAGGCGAAGTTATCCCATGCCATTTCGACTCTATCAGGGCCGGGCGGGAACCACAGAATAGTCTTACTCTTACTATCTGGGTTTTTTGATTTAATAACAATACTCTTTTTCTCCAAGGCATTTTGACACCAAGTTGCTCCAGCAGTGAAGGTCAGAGACTCGCTGTCAATAGAGTTGGGCCAGTGATACTTTCGGGGTGTACCCGTGGTGCCGGGAAGAAGAATAATCTCTGCATCAAGTCGTTGAGAACCAGTTGCAACTGTATCGAGAAGACCAAAAGCAGCCGCAATAGTTGTGACATCGGCATCTCCTGAGCTAACCTCAGCAGAGCTTCCGACCCTCACCTGATAGGCAGAGGGGTTATAATTAAACCAGAATGACTCGTAACCATTGAACAAGATATTCTGTTGGCTGGTAGCACCAAAGACGTAACGGTTACTGGATGAGGTAAGTTTATTCAATCCGTTGTCGTAATACGTAAAGCCGTCGTTGGCTAAGTTCCACTTGTGGGTGGAACCAATCGCCGCAAACTTGTTTCTGTACTTTTTACCGTCAAGGGATTTAATAATCTTAGGACCGTCAGGAACATCTTCAGGCCATTTGGCTCTACTCAAAGGCCAGTCTTGACCATCAATCGGTCCCCAGTTCTTGTACTCACCCTCAGTTCTACCTCCTAAGGTTTCTCCTTTAAGGAGAACCTCAGCATTACCCGTAGGAGGCTCACCGTAAAGCAAGCGACCAATACCAGACTTAGGTACAATCTTAGCTCTCACTTCGTGGACACCTGAGGTAAGAGCGTCCGTCTCAATCCTTACAGTATACTCTTCTAATCCGTCAATGAGATTACCATTTTCGTCTCGTTCGACCTTAGCCACGCACTCTTCTTTTGGGTGTTTATATTCTGATCCTAAAGAAACGTAACCGTCACCAGAGGTAGCACCGTCTAAATACATGTGTACTCGATCAATACCAGACATATGTGCCGCTGATAAAGTAAGGTAGAAACCTAACTGAGTCTCGTTTAAATCTAAGTATTCGTTAGCGTAGTTCTTAAACGGAAGCTCAGTCCATCGGCCCATAGCTTGAGGGAATCCTCTAGCAACATGATCAAAATTATGTTTAGGATCAGCGTGATACCAAACGTCTTCATTCCAGTTTTGTGCTGTAACAGCTTTAATAGTTGGAATATCGTTTGCTTCGGCATTAGTGTCAACATAAGAACTAAACGCTCCGCCTGCTAACGGATATAAGACAAGCATTGTTGTAAAATTATCGTTAAATTCTACATTAGGAATTTGTGAGGGAGTTGTTTCAGGTTGGCCTGTTCCGACCCAACTGGAAGGAGAATTAGTAACAATATAAGGTTTTAATACTGTTTCTCTTTGAGCGTATTGCCAAAAGAAAGAACCACAAGTATCGAAATAAGGATTAAATACTCCTTGATTTAAAATATCATTTGGGTTATTTTTTAGTACTTGGACAGAATCTTTGATACTCTTATTGTAAAGATCTTCACAATCAGGACAGCTCTGAACAATACCGGCTAAATGGAATTGAGTAGGATAATCTGCTTCACCACCACACGGAGTTCCTGATAAACCAACATACCAAAATTCAATTTGATATGTATGGGGTCTCATGGGAATAAGCATTGCTCCTTCGGTTTCTGCTACAAAACTACCAGTCTCATCAATATAACTGTAACAACCTTGTGACTCTACGTTAAATTTACTAATCCACGGATTACAGAAAATACACGTACCGTCATCTTCGCAGCTAGTTTCTGTTCTTTTGTAGGCTACACTTGTATTTAAATAATCAGGAAATTCAGATGTATCAAAATTAGACTTTGTGATACCTCGCTCAGTTTGAGAATCTTTAGAATAGACATGATCTAATCTAAAAGTACAACCAGCAGTGACATCATCGTAATCTTGTGTACAACCCACTCCGCCTGCTTGAGGAACTTCTGTAAAATCAAAACAGTTTTTATAAACCGATCTAACTTGCGTTGACCAAATTCTAAGATAGCTCGTTCTTTCAAGAGGAATTTGTGTATGCCACCATCCTCCTTCTTCAGCAAATGAAAGGAAACGATAAGCATCAGGGTTATCTCTAAAAACAGAGTTGCTACGGACATCTTGTTTGCAATACGTAGCTATATGCCATGCGGAATCTAACTTAGTGAAGTCTTCTTTGATTTTATCTTTTTCAGTTTCATTAGCCATTGACTGGTAAATTTCTGTTTGAATAAATCCTTCATCTAAACTAGTAGTAACATCCGTAATTTTTTCAGTAACACCCTCTTCGATATCGTAAATACTATAATCTTCGTTTGTAGTTAAGATAGAAGAACTACTTGAAAGGGTTCCGTTTTCTTTATAAAAAGCGATAAATCTATTAAAATCATTTCCTCGTTTTAAAGTAAATTTATCGTTAGATAAAGTAAGCTCAACTTGTAAACCTTGCATTAAAACGGGAGGAGCATATTCAAAATCTGCATTATCGCAAGTTGCACATCTTCCAAAAACACTTTCGTTACGATTATAGTTACAGAACTGTAACATCTTATTTGAAATAACATTACTGATATTTGAGTTTCTGATAAGCTCTAAATTTTCATTAAAGTTGTTTTTAGGTAAACATCTTCGACCCGCCGGTTCAAGTGCATCTTGTGCGGTTTGATCAAAAATTAATCTCATGTTACCTAGTTCATTTAAACCGTCAATATAATACTGAGGAAGAACAAAACGAGCAAGAGTGTTTTCAATAGCGAGGTTGTTTACTTCATACGAACCACAGTAATCGTAAACATTTTGGTCTTTATAAGCAGCGGACATATTTAACGTAATATTATCTTGCCCTTCACCGTTTTTATTTAAAGGAGCGATACCAAAATCTTTTTGAGTACCTCTAGTACATAATGCATCAGGAATTACCGAAAGACAACCACCGTTGTCACATTTTTCCACGTATTCACTACAACTATCATATACAAAACAACCGCAAGTGTCAACTACTCCAGCAGCAGTACATTCTGGACATGGTGAAAATGGATCAACGTCCCAACAAATAGAATTATATCCTTCTGCTTTTTTAGCCATACAATCTTTGTAAGTAGTAAGAATAGGGGGTTCATAAAGTGTAGTACAACTACAATCATTAGGACACTGAGTACCCGAAGGGCCTTCAGGACAACTTCCGCAGTCCCACCAGACACCGCAAGTACTACAATCTCCACATATATAAGGTTCCTCTCCACCTCCTACTCCATTACAGCAAGCACAAAAAAGTCTAATATTTGTATTCCAGATATCTTCTCCTAAACACCCCTCAAATAAATCTATACATTCACATAGATCACACATACATAAACTAAGTGAGCCGCTACCAATAAACGATCCGTTACATAAACCCGCACAACTAGCACCAGAGTTAAGCGAATCTATTGCGTCATCTGTAAGAAAATCACTTAAACTTAATCCAGTAAGGTCGCACCCGATGCCTTCTCCACCAAATACAACTGAACTAGCTAAAGATCCTGAATTTTCGCAACTATCTCCTGAAGAATAAGTACTAGCGTCGATAAGTCCTTCAAATCCCCACCAATATTCAAACCTAACTCCCCAGTAATTTGTTTCTTCGTTTAATCCAGTATAATTAATAGTACGTGTAGATGTGTTATAACTAAACTTAAAGTCAGGTAAAGGAGAAGAGCAAGCAGTATCAAGATAGTCTTCTACGCTAAATACAATACCTTGTGAATTAGGGATAGGATAAAAGTCATCTAATAAACCTAAAAGACTTCCAGTTTCCGCTCCTTGTTCTTTCTTTCTAAAAGGAAAACGATATCGGTATGTTCTACCAACGTAATCTAAAGGATCGCTAGAAGTTCCGCCTAACGGGCTACCAATAGCAGGTACAGAAGTAGATCCGCCATCTCCTGAATACACTAAGGAATTACCGTTTTGATCTGTTAAATTAGTTTGATCAATAACCCTGATTCTTAAAGTTAATGCTTGCACTCCTCTGGATTCCATAATTAATAAAGTGTCTCTGTCTTTATCTTTAGAAGACTGGTCTGCGTATTCAATACCTAAGCCTGTTATCCCTTGAAAGTTATTCCAATATAATCCACTTTGTTGAAGACTTGGGAATTCTGATAATCGAAGTCCTACCATATAACCACCACCGTCATCAGAAGAACCACTAGTAGAATTGCAAAGTCCGTTTTCTACAGTAGCAAAAGTATTCCAATGATCTGAGTTACCACTTTCGTTATAAAAATGTTCACTTTCAGAACAATCTAACTTTAAATGGAACGGAAAAACATACTGAATAAAACTAGATGCGAATCCCGAATCCGGTAAATGAGACGTAGGCCAGTTATAAAAATTCAAAAGTCCAGAACTTTCCGTGGGACAATTGTTCTGTCCGTTATCAGAGTCTGGGTTATAATTACCAAAACAGCATTTACCTACAGGATTACAGCTTTGATCAAAAAGGCCGGACGTACATCCGCAATCGCCTGAATTAAAGGTGGGTGGTATACTCATTTGTTCTCCTTAAGTAGCACACTCGACAAGTTTAATAACATTCTGAAGACAGAAGGAATTTGTATCTGTTTTTACTAATACTCTTGTATCGACGGGAATAGGCATTAATTTAATTAAATCGTTATTAACCTGATTGACACCGTATACTCTCTGGTCTTCAAGAACAGGGAGGCTAAATGCCGATGGATCGTTATATTCAATACCTTGAAATGTACGGGGGCTAGTTGACAAAGCACCACTATTAGGCGTTTCAGCGGTATTAATCGCTCCAGAGATAGATGTACCTCCCCCTCCTAGTTGTGTATCTAAGTCGTAGCTATATTCTCCATACCCGTTTACATTATGTCCAGTAACATAGTACCACGCTGTATCGACAAAACTAGCCCAACCCTCAAGAATGGCTTCAATATCACTTAAACCAGACTCGGTAGGATATTCAAACGTAAATGTTATATCTTCATTACTATTACTAAGTTCTACAGAAACTTCATTAATAGAATACCCCGGTGGGCCTTGTGCTCCTTCTGCACCTTGTCCACCGGCTTGACCATCATCCCCGTCTAATCCCTTAAGACCTGAAGGAATATGAGACAAGTAAATAGAATCAGCGTCAGTAAAGGTTCCACTAGAAGTAAGGACGCTTACAGTTAAGGTAATAAACGATCCGTTATCTCCAATATTAGTAACCTCACATAACACAAAAATTTCTGGGTTACCGTTTTTAAAAATCTTTAATAAATCGTTAGTTGCAACGCCATCTGCGTTTGTTGCATTAAAGGATTCAAACCACGGAGACATATCTATAGCATCTGAGTTTTCATCGTCAACGTAGATCTCAGTAATACTCGCACCCGTGCTGTTAAACCTCACTTCGGCAGTTCCAATACCACTACTAGTCGTAGTAGAATCGTACTCAAACCTAAACGTATCTCCACCAGCAGAGCCAGCAACAGCTAACGTACTTGGATCAACATTTTTATATTCTCCGTCACCGGCGTGCCACTGTAAGATATCATTGTTACTTGCTGCGGCATCTTCAACATCCGATAAAGTATTTAAAGGAACTTTAGTTAATCCACTTTCAGTCATTACAAGAGTACTTCTAAGGGGATTAAAAGCAGTAGTACTAGACGTAAAGATATCCGTTAAATTAGTATCGGTATTATCACCCTCACAGAAGTTAAGAGTAGCTGCTAAGACAGCACTGCAAGAGGCTGCTGCTTCGCTAACCGCTTTAGGAACCCAGTTAGATCCATCCCAAGTTAAAACATGGTTCGTGGTAGGAGCCGAGCTATAGTCTACGTCTTTAACATCCTTTAAGTTTAATAAATCGCTAACGGACTGCGCTACGTAATTATCACTGGAGGTATTCTTATAGATAACAGTTCTAGACCCACTAGGAGGATCAACATCGTTAAGCTCAAAGATACTTAAGTTAATTAATTCTACCGGAATCTTACCGTCAGACCCAGTAGTTACAATACTACCTAAACCAGAGAGGTCAGAGAAGGTAACCATATCCATTTCAATGGTCCACAGAAGCTCTTGGATTAAAAACATTTCCTGACCTTTTTGGAAGTTAAGGAGATTAGAAGTTAACTGGGCACCGGGCTGGTACACAACAAAGTCAGAAAAGGAATGAGTTAATCTTTTAATAGTGTATTCTGAGGTCTCTTCAGGAGTAGGGAAGATAATACTAGCGGCATTCCCATCGTAATCTAAAAGAGGGCTACCGTCTGGTTTAGTAGTTTTGGTAAGACCGTTGATCTTGGTTTTAGATAAATAAGCATACTGCGTTGAGTTATTATCAGATCTTTCGGCAATGTAAACTTTAGATCCATCAGAAAGCTCTTGAGGGAGTCTGAACAATCCCTGCCGTTCTCTTACGGGGAATGTACCTAAAATATCATTACCGTTTGCATCTTGTTCGGCCTGAAAGAACACTTCAATTTGTTGAGTAATACTCACATCTTCATTAAATTGAGTTTGAAGTTTAGTTAAATCAATCTTGATGCAGTCCTCTGCTCCTCCGGTATTTCCGATGTCCTTACTTTCTGTAGTAATAAAAGATGAATCACCTGTATTATTAGGATTGTTATAGTTATAAGAACATTGCCTAAATCTTGTATTCTCAAATGCCATGTTAATCTCCTTTAAAAAAGACCGATGCAGCCCCGAGGCCACACCGGCCCGGAGAACAGTTAACGTACCCAAGAGCTATAGGTAGCGTTAAACCGTCCTTTTAATTCAATATTTGTAATATTCATCGGAGAAATATAATCCGATAGAATACTAATTTTAACTTCATCACCAAAACCAAAAACTTTCGATACCGTCTCCCCATCTACTGCAAAGTTTTCTAAAGGAGTTAAATCATTTCTAGTAGAAATTTCTTTAGACGAAAACTTAATAGGAGTAGTAATTCTATTTCTATTGTTAATTTCAATATCATAATTACCAGTATTGTGATGTCTGATATGCATAGTTCGTAAAGAAAGAACTCCGTCTACTACGTTTTGGTTGTCATCCCTATAATAAATAGGTGATAACTGAATTACAGTAGAGTACGAAGTGCCTACATACACTTGTGCTGGGTTGCTGTATTTACCCTGTACAGAAACAGTAGTATTTTTTGATCCTGCTTTAAACGACAGGATATTTAAGGACTCTCCGTCTACAACGATATCAGTAATATTATCATTAAAATAACCAGCAAAAACAAAAACAGTTTCATCGCTTTGCTCGTCATAAGTAGCGGAAGTAAACTCATCAAACCGATTATCTAACAAAGGAATTGAGTAGTTTCTTTCTTGGAATTTTTGTTTCTGTATATGATGTACAACTCTAGATCCGTTAAATGTTTCAGTAAGATAATAAATATCAGAATCGTATACATTAACGCTAAGGATGTCTCTGTCGAAAGAGTATTTAAAGAAAGCGTTTTGAATAACTCTTTCTCCTGAGTATCTATTTGTATAACAGAACATATCTTTTTTATCGTTTTTATCAACGAATAAAAGTGTATCATAAGGAGGTACAACAGTAGTTGCCCCGTATTCTACAGGCAAGTAATTAGGTACGTGGTAACTTACCTCAACAGCGTTATTAATAGAAACTGTCTTATCGTTAAAGTAGATATATAATCTTTCTTTATCGAAGAAATATACTTGCGATCCTAATAGAATGGGTTTAATCAAAGGTGCCGTAGAGTAAAAAGAAGTAGGCGATACTTCAGCTGTAAACGGTGAGATAAGATTATCTGACCCAGAAACAGTAAATTGAACATCTGATCCAGTATTAACAAATAAATTATTTTCAAAAGGAGTCAGATTTACCACTTCAGTATACTTGTTATAAGAACAAGTTATATCAATAGGATCTTCATCTGTAATTGATGCGGGATCTTCTAAGAAAAAGTTAGTAATGTTATTTAAAGAAGAACTAAATACTTTATCTTCTCCTGCCAACCACATTCTATTTCTAAAGTAACCCATTGCTTTAATTTCTACCTGTTTCCCGTTTTCAAACAACTTAGGACCGGGATTAGTTTCATCAGTACCCGATGTTCTCATGTTCCAATCTACAGTAGAAAATTCCCATCCGCCGGTTGGGTTATCATCATCAGGAGCACTGAAGTTTAGAACATGGGGCATACGCTCTTCGTCAAACCTACTAAACGCATAAGGTGTTCTAACCTTTTCTAAAAACGGTTTATCTTCAGTAGACTGCATTCTGTAAAAACCGGGTAAACTATCTGCATATGCGTTTTCTACGAAAATAATCTTACCTAAACCATCTTCGTGGGTTCTAAGATTAGGGTCGCTGTTATCAATAACCTCCTCATAATCGCTAATATTTTTATTTTCATAAAGAAGTCCCATAGCAATAGCCGCTTCGCCTACAAGGTTACCATCACCGTCTTGATAGTTAGGAATACCATCGGGAATGGCAGCTTCAGTAGCAAGGTCAATAATATCTGTTGGGTCAGAAGGATGAGGAGGCAACTTAACGTTAGAGAAATCACTATAAGCTTGACCTAAGTATTGTTTAGTTCTATCAACGTAACGGTTATCTTCAGCAGGAATCTGTGCAACTGGTCTTACATATTGCCAAAGAGAAATATAGTAATCTTCACCGTCAGAATAACAATCACTGTCATTTACACTTGAATCACAAGTTCGTCTAGAATGAGCAATATTGTATACAATATCTCCTTCTTCTTCAATAATTCCATTAGAAGAATTAACTGTTTCTTTCCAGTAGTATTTACCATCTTCTAAAACCGAAGGCGTAGGAAGATATTCACCATCTACTACTCCTTCAGGATCACTAACTTCCCATTGCTTTCTAAAAGGCCCATCAGGATCAGCGACGGTATCATCAGGGGTGCTTCCTCCGTTTTTACCATAAGGATACCATCTCTCAGTATTTTCGCTTACGAATAAATAATTCGGCGGGCCGGGGTCTGCTGCATTACTGACTTCATTTTCATTAGAAGCATATTGAGCGGTAGTTTCAGATCGAATATCAGTAAGAGCCTTCCAAACACCGTAAGCGTTGTAGACCTCAGTACCTGAAACATATGCCTTATTAGGTACATACAACAATGCTTTACCTTCAGGATCAACTACTGATGATGTATAATAAGTTAACTCTTTTCCTTTGTAGTCAATTTCTTGAGTTGCAATACCACTTAAATCAAATTTATACCCTTCTTTATTAGAGCTAAATCCAGCTTTAACAAATTTGTTTACAAAGAAAATGTTAGTACCAATTGTAATTGCATCTAATGCTTCTTCTGCGTCATAGATGTTATTGCCATATGTAATATAGTCGTAAATTTTTTGATCAGTGTTTTGGTTTTCAGGAGTCTGATCTTCTACTACACCAGTGTCTGTATTTACTCTATAAATATAAAAGAGATTTTCAGCAGGACCAGAAGCACTGTAGTCAATAACTACTAAGTACCTGAGGTCATCGCTGATAGAGAACCAATAAAAGAAATACTTTCTACCTAAAAGGCCTGACCTGAACTGAGTAGCACTAAATAAAGTAGTATCGTTTGTTTTAATCAGCTTACCATTACCACCAGCATCAGTCATAGTCAGCCGTAACTCGCTAGTAGTAGAATCATAGGTTGCTTTAATACCGACAATACTATTCGTAATGACCGAAGCTAATTCAGTAATAATATCATCTTTAGAGCTTAAATCTTTTGTACCTACAACAGTATTTTTACTTTGAGATTTTTCGATATTACTAAAGAATTCAAAAATCTGAGTAGAACCATTAGCGTCTTCTAACGTAAGCGACTTGTCATTAAATACCGCGTTAATATCCGCCCCTCCAGAAAAACTGGGGACAGAGTTTTTGGTAATAGAATTATTAAAATTGGTATTAGTTACAACTGAAGTATTTCCTTCCGTTCCGGTTGTAACCTGAGTAATAGTAAGCTCACCTGAGGCGTTTGCAACAGTAAGTTTAGAGGACGTATGGCCGTTTACACCGTCGATAGCAAGTAATAATGCATTTGCATTTTCAGTGGCCGTACCTTCTGGTTTGAAAAACACTACATCGGATGACCTACTAAAATCGCTAGGGGCATTTAAAAGGTATCGATTAAATCCTTTACCCGTAGCTACAGCAGTATCTCCAGTAGCTCCTCCGGTACACTGCTCGAAGGTAATTAAACCTCCAGTACCCACAGTAACATGAAGCTTACCAAAACGGTTTTTGGGATAAATTTCTAAAGACGAAATAAAATCATTAGAAAGAATTAATCTTGAAGTAGACCCCACACCATCTTCGTCTTGAACCATATTAATATTACCACCACCTGCGTCAGAGGCGGTTATTTTACCTGAGTGACCGTTAGCTGAGTTAATAGCTGCTGCTAGATTTTGAGCCTGAGTTCTTGAATTTGTGTTAGTCAAGAAAACTACGTCAGTACCGCTAAGATCTCCGTTTGCTCCTGTATTTTTACAAATATAAGTACGTTCAGTACCGTCCGTAGAAGTGAGAATAATAGTCTCATCCAGTCCGACACCGCCAGAAAATTTCATAGTATTACTAGCACTAGCGTTATGGCCGTTAGAACTATAGATAGCTTCTTGCAAGTTTAAGGCACTATCGTTAATAAAAGTACCATAGTTAAACCCGACAGAAGAACCTACTAAATCTCCGGTTGTACCTGACGTAGAAATATAAGTTTTAGAAGTACTATCTGCTGATACTAAAGTAATAAAACTAGGTAAAACAGGCACACTAGTAAATGTAATAGATGTACTAGCTTCAGATAAAGACCCTGTATTTTTGTAGTTATCGGCAATATATGTTATTTCCGTTTCATCGGTACTAGTTAAAGAAATAGTACTAGCAGAAATAACTTTATCATTAAAAGTAAAGTTGGTTGTTCCGGCAGTAAGTGGTGCGCTACCAATCGTAATAGTAGCACTTGCTCCCAAAGGGCCGGGTAACCCCAGTCCTCCCTCACTCTTAAGAATACCGTTTTTCTTACAAACAAGTTGTTTAGACCCTGCTCGTTTTTCAATTGACTTTTCTAAAGTAGGCAAAGCGTTGGTAATTTCCTGTGCCTCAGAAAGCAAACGTTTGGATGGAGCTTGTCTGCCTACTCCACCGCTTAAAGTGGGGATAGCAATTCGGGTATTAAAACCACGTTGCCTAGCTCTTCGATCATATGGTGGCATAGTCTATCTCCTTAAGTACGAGGAAATCGAATACTTCGAGTATTGATTTGTCGGTTAACAGCATTGGAAATAGAATTTTCTGGCCCGTTAAAAATATTATATCGTTTTTGTGAGTTATCAGACCCCTTAGCTTGAGACTCATAGTACAGAGACAGCTGGGCTAAGTAAGAATCTACATCTCCATCTCCCTGAGACATCATCTGATATTCTCTTGCTGCCTGCATAACAATAGCTTTTTGTACCGAAGTATCCATGTCTTCCCACTCTAATTTTAAAACGAGATAAACATTATACTCTGTATCAGCATCCCACAATGTAGTATCATCAGTAAAGTTATAAAGGTAAGGAGGATTACCCTTAATAACTCCTCTAATTTGTTTATTATCTTTATTTTTATGGGTAGAAGTTAACCAACCAGAAAGAGTGTTTTGTGGTAATTCAATTTCACCTTTAGATTCAATAGAATAAGTTCTATTAATCTGGTTATTAGCTAAACCACGCATCTGATAATCAATAATCTTTTGATCTAACATAAATTCAGCAATGCTTGTATCTACACCGCTTTGATTTTCTAAATCACTTACAATATTTTCTCCTGATGCAATTAACATTTGGTTAACAGCATCTAATCTAGTCATATAACCCATAGTTTTTCCTCCTTAGAAAAAAACACCGCAGCCCCCTTCCGGGGGCCACGGCGATAATTTGCAGGTAACGGCAACTTCCTGCTGCCGAGATAGGATCACCTCTTTCAAAAGAGTTTGTAAGACATAAAAATATCCTCCAAAAGATCCTACCAATTTTAGGCACTGTAGTAGCCAGAGCCACTCGCAGTGTTAGCGTACTCACTAGTCATACCAAAGGCAATAAGAGTCTTAGCGCGAGTAATCTCATCATCTGCCGAACCGCTACCGTCGTTATCAAAACCACCAAGAACAACAGCAGCACACTCCGGACGCAGAACGCCCGTACCGGCCATCATCGAGGCAACGGTAAAGTTGGTGTTACGTCGGATATCTTCAACGGTATCAACCTTCATACCCTGAAGCGACAGCGAAGCCACGGACTTGGACTGCCACATAACAGCCTTAACGCCAGTAGTTCCGTTGGTTGCATCATCAAGTTTCATAACCTGATTTACAGTACCCTGCTGACCAGTAAAGTCAAGGTTGTACCGAGATTCACCAATAACGTTAGCGTTATAAGCGTCAGGATCACCAGTGTTAGTAGCGTCGAAGTTAGGAAGATGGTTAGTCTTAAGAATACGGCAACTCATGTATTCAAGACTATCCTGAATACCAAACATACCGTCACGAAGACCAGTACCAAGACCACCAGCGTCAGCAACACCACCGAAGAACGGACGGCCAGCACCGCCACCAAGGTCACTAGTATCCCGAGCAACACCAAGCGCACGAATATCGTGGAAGGTCTGCGGGGTCACAGCGCAGTACACTCCGTCAGTCGGAGCGTTGATTTCCTGCAAGTGAACCATAAAGTCTTCGATAGCAGCAAGCAGCGCAAGAGCACCATCAGCGCGTTCCGAGTCAGAAGCGGCAGCTGAATCAAGGTATTCCAGATTAACGCTAAACGGCGAACCGTAAAGCGTTGAATCTTTAAGACTCTTGTTCCAACCAGTTCCCGAACGAGGATCATCAGTAAGAACTGACTCAAGACCAGCGCGAACAAGGTAAGCACCAATCTGAAGGTCACGGGCGTTAGCAAGCGTCTGACCAGCCTGACGGGCCAGTTCCTGACGATACTGCCACTGAGTGATCATGAGGTCAACGTTGTCAAGCTCGAAGTAAGAAGCAATCGGACGGTTATCAAGAGTAACCGAGAAAGTCTTACTAACGTGATCACCAGTGTTACCGAGAAGTTCTTCACCAGCAAACCACGCGGGCTTCATGTTCACAGTACCCATGATCGGGAACTCCATAGCGCGACCCGAAGCAATAGTTCGAGACTCGACGAGGGGTTCAAAAACACGGTACTGATCGTAAGCGTACATCACTTCGCCCGACCAAATAGGAAGCCAAAGTTTATTAGTACCATTGGCACCACCAGAGGTAGCAGCTTCCATAGTTGAACGATAAGGTGCTCCTTCAAAAAGGGGCGGTCCAGTGTTATCACCGGAAGTACCGAGACTACCGATACCACCGTAAGCATTAGTTCCAGCAATATAAGTCATAATAATTCTCCTTGAGAATTGTGTAATTGTTTAATAATAATAAAGTAAATAAATTACAGCAATAGTCACGGTTGAATTATCCTTTCGGGTTCAACGTTAGCTTGTCAATCCCACAAATATCATAAACATCTCTGTTTAATCTATTTGTTTTCTTAACGTGGAAGACTCTGCCAATTAGTCTTCACCATTCGTTCCTCTACAGCACTCCGATACTTTGCATCCTGCATGTATCGAGGGTCTGATCGTGCTTGGGTAAACTCACCGTAGGAAGCAAAGCCTTCTACGATAGGTCTACCCGCTGGATTTGGAACTTGATTTGGCTGAGGAACCGGCTCCTGAGCGCGAGGCGCATTAGCCATAGCCTTATCATACATCGCGGCAATGCCTTGTAGGGTAATATCATAATCAGGTCCAGCAAGCCTTTCATTGAGAACCATCTGCTTCTCTTTGGGAAGGTTATTTGCTGCCCACTCCAGCATTCCTGATAATCGTTCCGGACCACCAACCGACTGAGCCGCCACGCCGAAAGCTTCTTTCTGTTTAGCTTTCTGAGCAAAGACGAAATCATTGATCATCTGGTCATTGAATCCAGTTTTCTGTTTAATAGTTTCTCTAGTTTCTGGGGTAAGATCACCTGCGCGAACAAGCTCCTTACTCCATGAACTATAATCTTCTTCCGTAACCCCAGTAGGTTCAGCTTGTTTCTGAATTGTTTCTTCTGGAGTTGGGATTCTAAATTCCTGCTGTTCGTTAGGTGTAACAGGAGGAGGGGTTTCTGGCTGTGCTTCCTTATTGTGAAACTGTTTTTCAAGTTCAACATAAGATTTAGCCATAGCAGCAATATCAACCGATCCATCTTCTTGACGAAACTTCTCAGGAACGTTATTGTTTAGGACATCTTGATTTGCTTGTCCAAGAGCAGCCATCTCTTGGTTATACTCCGGTGACCCCTGTGCAGGAGGTGCTGGAGTTTCTGCGGGAGTACCCTCAACAGGGGTAGCTTCAACATTATTCGTAATTTCTTCAGACATGTGTTCTCCTTAAGCTTGGCCCGGAGCTAACCTTTGACCAATTGCTTGTTGTGCAATACCCGATGCAGCAGCCATTGCCTGTTGCGCCCCTTGCGCTTCAGTTTGCATAGCCATCTGTTCTTGCATTGCAGCTCTTTGTTCAAGTTGTACTTCTTCTTCAGATTTAACCCAACTAGCGGGATCAAAACCAAGAGAAGATATTAATGCCGTAGTATAGGCATCCCATTTAAACGTAGCCAGAGACTGAGGCGGAAGATTTCTTACCATCTCACCTAACTGGATAAGTTTTGTTAAATCAGTATCCCTAGAAAGAGCTTGAAGTCCAGTAATAATTTCAACTGATAATTTACCGTCTTCGGCAAACTCTTCAGCTAATCTAGGATCAATAAGTTGTTCGTCAATCATAACAAATACAGCACGTTTAACAACAGGAACCATCATCTCTCTAGCAATAGAGGAGAAAGCTCCGCCGAGAATAGTTTCTAATTCAGAACCAATCATACGGACTGCCGTAGCGGTAACCCGATCACCCGAAGGGATAGCACCTGCTGACATTAAGAAAGCCACAGAGACTTCTCGTCTCATGGAATCAACGGCAGCCGAAATTGATTGAATTTGTGGGGTCAAGGTATCTGACGGCGACAAGGTAAACACATCTTCTCGACGCGCTGAGATGTACGATCCGTTATCTCTACCGGCTACATCTTCAATGTTAGTTACACCGGCTGGGTTAATACCGATCCAGAATGCACTAGCTGCCGCCATACCCTCAAGCATAGCCTGAGTATACGCTTCTAATGTCTGGATATCGCCAAACATTTCTTCACAGTGAGATCGACCATAATTCTCACCGGGAATTCCTACCCATCTAAGGCAGGCGTAAGGAAGCACTTTATATTTACCCGACGAAATAAAGTTTCCTTCCTCGTCTTCTCTAAGCACATCCCACTCTTTAGTCTCTTCATTAAGAGTTAATCTTACATACACAGTAGTATAACCACGGCGGTTTGTGGAATCCGACATACCGTAATTTTCTAAAGCGGGTTCGTCAGAATCATTAGCAATAAATTCTAAATGAATAATTTCAACAGGATTTCCAACAATATCTCTTCGTAAAACATAGTGGTCTTGTCGAATGAGACGGTAATTAAAATCATCTTCCATGACAATAATACAATCACCCGTAATAATTAAATGCTGAAGAGCAGCAAAAATTGTTTCTCTAAAATTTTTAGAAAGGATTTTTGTATATACCTGCATGGATAAAGTCTGGAGATAGGCTTTAAGTTTAGGCTCTAGCTCAATACCTGACTCGGCTTCAAACTGAAAGAAAGGTAAATCATTAAGAGGAATTAACGCACTTAACATTCTACTTGCAAGGTTAGTCACTCCTCGACTAGGCATCGAAGAGGACGGCTGGATAAGCTCGTCTTTTTCAGTCCACGTTTCAGGAGGCAAAATGGACGGGATAGTTAAAGCAGAACAAGCTCTCGCTCTATCTAACTTGCTTGTTCTTTCCGTATCTAAAGTCCTAAACCGTTCATAAATACTACCTTCTGGTGGAATTGGTGACATCAGACTGGCCTCCCCATAGGTGCTCCTCCTCCGCCCATCGTGGGACTAGGAGTAGTGGGTGTACCGGGAGCTAAACCACCGCCTGTACCGGGCATAGGAACTCCTGCTCCAGCGTAATTCTGCATAGCGTCTAAAAGAGATGCGGTAAAATCAAGATTTAATTTTCCGCCTTCTGCTTCTTCTTCTTGTGCTTCAATCTCTCCGGATAAAATTCCCTCCATTGCTTCTTGGATACTTTCTTCCATCATCGCAATTTGAGTCTGACTTTCTCGTTGAGATAAGGAAAAAGCTTCTCTTTCTCTTTGCATTTCACGTTGAAATTCATTTTGTTCTCTCATCATAGAAGCCTGCATCTCAGCAGCATAACGAGTCTGTTCATTTATTTCTTCAGTACTCATTGGAGTATAACTTGGACCCCCTCCATAATAGGGACCGTATAGAGACCCGTTTAACTTACCGGGTGGAATAAAATTAATCATTGTGGTCTACCTCCTTGAAATCCTGTAAACCTTGCAAGCGGTTCTTTTTCTTTAGGTAAAAGACGTTGTTTTCCTCTACTAAAAGATTCTCCTAATTTTCTGATAGATTGTCTTAATGCTTTTTGCTGTTCTTGTGCTACAAATTTTTGTTCTTCTGTTGCTACTTGTGCATCTAAAGCAGACCCAAAACCGATATTAACAGTAGAAAGAACATTTCCCATAGCTTCGTAGGCACTTCTGTAAAGATTGCCATATGTAGTAGAAGCCATAGAAGCAAGTTCTGAATATAAAAGATCTTCTTCTGCTGTTCCTACCAAAGATACGTCAGACCCTATAAATTGTCTTAAAGCTTGATTTTTTCCAAACGCTGCATAACTAAAATCGCCCTCCCGCAATCTTTCGTATTGATCTAACAAATTCCTATAAGTTCTTGGACCGAGAGTGGATAGACCTTCATATCCATAGTCTTCAAGGCTAATAGTTTCATAAGGATTATAACCTTCTAGTCCTATAGTATCCAATACGTTTTCCATAGCTGATGTAAACTGCTCTGTTTCAAAATTTGTAATCCAATCAGCATCTTGCTGAACTCTTCTTTTAAAAAAATCCCTCATAGCATTAAAAGAATCTGTGTTCATCGTATCCATATAATCATCAGGGCTTTCAGAACGGTATTGATTTCTAGTAACCATTTCACCTGTTAAAGGATCTTTGTAGCTGACGGTTGCCCCTTGACCTATTGAAGCTACTTCTAAGTCTGAGGCAGCGCGTTGCCTTGCTCTTTTAATTTTTTGAAATTTATTAGTTAAATCCGCCATTGTACGGATTTTACCTTTGTAGGGAGACTCTAGTAATTTAGCGGCACCTTCTACAGATTTTGTAATTGCATCTAACTCTTTGTGAGAAGCTTGAAGATAATCGTCTTTTACTTCTATTTTTCCTATTGCCCCGACAAAATCTTCGTTAATTCCTCGTATTGCGCCAGCAAAACCAGAACCAAATTGACTGATGGCATCGTACCTATTTTGTGTATACTCATCGTCTCGTCTCATATCATACTCTCTGAACTTATGAAAGTTCTCTGCGCCGATATGCCCCCTATGCAAGGCTTGATACAATCTTTCACCCACATCTTCTAGACGGTAAGCAATTCTTCCTTCTTCTGTTTGGCTAGGCGTATCGAAATAATCAAGCTCTTCATATGTTCCTAATGCTCCCATGGTGAATCCTTATCGTTTATTTTGTTCAACAGAAATAGATTTAAGTTTAATTATCAATTCCCTCTGACCCGCTCTGTGAGCTAGGTTCAGACTCAGGTGTGGATTTTTTACGTCCTCTAAGCTTGGGTTTAAGGGAGGATACATCATCTCCAGAGCATCCACAATCTTTGGATCTACATAAGGAAACTTCTTCATTTAAATCCTCCACCTTTTTAATTAAATAAATAAACAACATTCTAATTTCGCCGGAAGATAAGGACATCCCACTTCCGCTTAACCTAAGTCTTCTAATAATTTGCTCGATATTATGCATAATGTTCTCCTAATCCTCTACAGTATCCACGATTTCACATTGACCGCCGACACAAGCAAAGGTTTGACTAGATTTTGTATTGTCTTCTTTTTCGTATTCGGAAAGCTTATCCCATTTAATAATAGGCATTTGATCGCAAGCGACCTTGTAGGTCACCTCATCTACAGGCTCGAATGGAGCTTGCTTGTAGACATGCTCGGATCGAGGCAGGAACGAGATTCCCTGAATATCATTGAAGTTCTTGTATACCCAATCACCGATCTCCATGAACTCGTCATCAGAATACTCGATGGTGACAGAGGGATTGTGATCCGTCCAGTGTTTCTTGTATACCATCCAGAGTTCCAAGTGACGCATTGCCGAGACATCCTCTCGGGTTGTGGCCTTTTCAGGTGCGCCGATAGGGAACTCGAAGATGAT
>Ga0209645_1000048_pt1 | contig 52814 bp, 53 predicted proteins | sample ETNvirenome_6_30_FD_184070 | JGI IMG/M metagenome (GOLD analysis project Ga0209645, IMG submission 184070) | Marine viral communities from the Pacific Ocean - ETNP_6_30 (SPAdes) (version 2) | ecosystem: Environmental > Aquatic > Marine > Oceanic | place: Pacific Ocean | collected 2013-06-19
ATACAATCCTCCATCTTCGCCAGGTCTTACAAAATAATCTGGTGGATTTTCTTTTGGATTTTGCATATCACCCGCTACATAAATAGTACCATATTTAAATAGTTCATCGTAAATAGATTTAAAAAATCTACCTTTTTCTTTTTCTTGCCCACTTATATTAAATGTAATAAGTAAACAAAGTGTAAGTAAAATTTGTTTCATTTTTGTTTTTGTTGTTAATCGAATAAAAATGCAGTGGCAATACTGTCTTTTATTCTTTGGTTTTCTTCCCTTGTTGCTTTTGCTTTTCGGGCTTTTTCTTTATTTTTTCTATCTTGCTCAGCGTCATATTCAAGCCTTTCTTCAAAGGTCATATTTGCTATTCTTTGTTCTTCTTTTCTTTTGTTTTCTTTTCTAGTCTTTTTAGCTTTTTCAATACCTTCTTTTTTTCTTCTTTCCTTTGCTTCAACTTTTATTAAATCGTGTTCTTCGTTTTTAGCTCCAACTCCCCATGTTCTCCAGCCTAATGCTAAAGCTATTCTTTGCCAAGCAGTATTTCTTTGGTCAAGCGCCTCTGCCACCCCATTAACTTCTATTAAGGCCCTATCTAATGGTAAATTAAACAATGCCGATGCTAATTGTCCTACAACATTGTAGCTAGGGCTTATATTTAATCTACCATCCATTGTAACTTCCCACCCTCTTTTTGCTATAATATCTGCATCAATTCTTGATGTTTGAATAGCGCCATATATTTTTCTAGCCTTACTGCCAATTGGAGGAGATATATTTATTGCTTCAATTATAGTATAAGCATGATCAGCTAAAAATCCTTTTTGCTCTTGCTCATAGTATTCTCTAATTGTATTTTTAACAGTAGATAAAACAGCACCTTTTAATCCAGATCCTCTTAATAAAGTATCTATCATGCTATTAATTATGGTTTCCTGCTTTTTAGCTTGTCTAGCTAATTCTTTTTCTTCAGTTTCTTCTTCATCACCAAATCCTGGTACTAATGCAAATAATGCATTTTGTAATGAAGCAAATATAAAGTTTTGTATCATACCATAATAAACTATCTTAGATATATTGGTTTTTGCATCCCCGCGTCCATTTATAAGGTCCTGACCAGCTTTTTTAATTAATCTTGAATATTGCATTGGAGTATTCTGGAAAGCCAATATAAGACGCCCTAATACGCTCGCTTGTTCTTGAGAAATTAACGATGGATCTGCAGATTGCTGATTCATATCAGATATTTTGCTAAAATCTGCCCAGGCTTGTGCTTCTGCTTCAGCTTGAGACATTCCTTGCTTTAAATAAGTATTAATTCTATTTCTATAAAAAGTTGCACCACCACTAGAAATTGCAAAGTTATCTGCAAGTTGTGTTGGTGTAAAACCAATTTTTAATAAATAAGATATAACACCTCTAACACCACCCCTTTTAGCAGCCTCTGCTAATTCAGCTTCCTGCACATCTCCTTTTAATCCACCTCTTCTTTGTTTTAATTTAGCTGAATTCCATATAAATGCAAAGTCTGTCCAATATTGTTTTTGATTTGCAAATGCAATAGCAGATTTTAATGGATTATTATCTGACCAATTTATAAAGTTAAATGATGATATAGTTTGTAATAACGCGGATCTTCTATTAAAGAACATTATAGTACCAATGGCATCATTAACCCAATTCATCCAACCATTAACTATTCTGTTTTGTCCAAATGTTCTATTTCTACCCGTTTTCATTCTATAAATAGAATCTTCTAAAGCCTCTCTATGTTTAGTACCATATAAAGCTTCAATCTTATTAAGGGTTTTTTCATCAAATATTAAATCAACATTTTCATTAAATTCAGATAAATACTCTTTTCTTAATACTTTATCAGCAAAGTCTCTATAATCTTGCATTATATTGCCAGAATCCCAAAATTCAGTAGGTTCAATATATTTGGTTCTTTTTGTAATAGATTGTACACCATCTGCAAAACCAGATAATTCAGAATCATTTTCTACAGTTTTATTTAATAAAGCAACATCTCTTTTTGATAATCCATATTTTGTCATATCATAACCAGACCTAGTAAATAATGTTACTCTAACTGCATTTTCATATGTAAAGTTTGTCCCTGGTATTTTTTTACCAAGCTTTCTTCTAAAAGGCTTACCCATTAAATTAGTTAATCTACTATAATCTTCTTTCATGGTTTGCCTAGCAGTTTCTAAAGCCGCTACACCTCTAGCATAAGGTGTCATAATATTATCTTCAATAAATTTTTGGTCTTTTTCACCTTGCTTGCCTTTACCAGCAAATGCATATGCCGTTAGCCCTCTAAAATCTTCAGCAGAAGGCGGTATGTACCAATTTAAAAATGACCATTTATCTTTTTGCCTACCTTTAATTCTTGCTTGAATTTTTGAATACTGAGCTTCAGCTTTAATGCCTTTTTGCCTTTCAATCATTTGATTCATTTCTGCATTCAGCCCTTTGCTCCACGCAATCCTTGCTTGCTGTACTTTACTTTTTACGTCAAAATTATCTAATACATCTTTAACTGCTTTAACATTAGCAATAGCATCGTCAGCAAAATAAAAGTCATTATAACCTTCCGCAACTTTCCCAACTATCCAATCTGCTTTAGCTTGAGGGTCCCCATTTGCAAGCCCTGTAATATTTTCTAATTTTAAATCAATACCCATTCCTTTTAAAAATGCGTGTATAGCAACCGCCGCCTCAGGATCCCTGGCTGTAAGTATAAACACATTTTCATTGCCAAACTTATCAACCGCTTTTTTAAGTTTATTAAACAATGGTCCAGGCTTGCCATCTACAACTTTATTAAATTCTGTATAATCAAACTCAGCCCCTTTGCTCATTAATTCATTATGTTTTTTAGCAAATTCAGTAGCATTAATTTTAAACTTAGTGCCATCAGGCATTGTAACACCAACTTTACTTTTACTAATAGCAACGGTGTCATCAAAATCTAAAACACTAATTCCTTTACGTTTTTTAGAAAAATCCCAAGTTCTACCTTTACTAAAAGCTATATCTGTACTTTCAAGATATTTAATTGTTTCACTAAGCTTTCTTTTATTAATTACTTTACCTGCTTCTTCATATGTCTTACCAATTTCTATTTTTTCCCCTTTAGGGTTAAGACTTACAATAGCTTTAATTCTTGGATCACCAAAAGTTAAAAAATTATAATATCTTTTCCACACTGGTTGTTCTAATGTGTAGTCTGCGGGCATAAATTGTGTTAGTCTTACTTCGTCTAAAACTTTATCCATTGTTTTAGGAATTAAAGACGTTTGATATTTACTAAATAATTTATCAGCCAATGCATCTGCATCAGCATTTTTATTATTTACATAATAATCTATTAAGTTAACTATTACATAATTTGTAGGCATTATATGCTCCCATCTATAATCAGAAGCTTTTAACCCTTTTTGTATCGAAGCATATTCTAAATTAGCGGCTCTTTTAATAGGTGATTGCATAGTTTGTTGCATAGACATAATAGTCATACCCATGTCCATATTATCAAAAGATCTATCATTTTTAATAATCTTCATCATGTTTTTAACAAAGCCCTGCACTCTTTTTGCTTGCGCTTTTCTTTCATCAAAATCAAAATCATCCGAAAGTTCACCATTTTTATCAATTACAGAATTAGTTGCTTCTGGTAATAATGTATATTCACTAGGATCAATTACTTTGCCATCAATTTTTAATTCAATTAATTGGCCTTTGCCGTCTAGCTTATATTCTATTTCACCCTCATATTCATTTACTATTGTATCAAAGAAATCCTTATTATTTTCAAATACTTGATAACCTTGTTTAGGTAATTTACCTTTAGGGGCATCAGGATATAATTTTTTCATTTCGGCATCAGTTCTTCTAACTATTTGCCCTTTTTCTATTTTAAAAGTTCTATTACCTATTCTACCTGATGTAGAAAACATTCCTTTACCTATAGAAAATAAATCTATAATAGCTTGTTTTTTGCCTTTCTCTGTTCTAAACCTTCTAACAAATCTACCAACTAATCCTCTTTGTTTTTTTATTCTATCAATATCGTCAAACCCTTCAGTTATAGGCTTATCTAAGTCTAATAGTCTTCTTACAGTCTCAGAGGTTTCAGCATTAACAAATTGGTCTTTAAGGAACTTTCCAAGTACTTTTTTATTAATAATAGGTAGTTTTTTAACTACGGGTTTAGCTAAATTAAATAGTTTTGCATAATTATATAAATCGTTTGCAATAGCATTTATTTCTTTTTTCGTTAGAGCATCCCCATATACTTTTGTTAATTTACTTTTAAAGTATTCTTTCATTTCATTTCTAACCTCTTTCTCGCCTTCTTTATCTAACCCCTTAGGTATATCAACTTTCCCAACATCTAAAACAGTTGTAAATTGAGTTAGCCTATCATAAAATATTTCTTTTTTAGCATCTGTTAAATTATTGACACCTTTACTCCAAGCTATATTTCTTGTGCCAAATTGCATATCTAAATCATTAACAAATGCTTCGCCCTCATATCCCTCTTTTCTTAATACATCTGTTTGTAATTCAAAAGAAGCAGTTGAAGCCAGCCAATCAGCATAAGATAGCACCCTAGCTCCATATACATTGGACGCTTCTCCTTCCGCCTTCATGTATTCTTTAAATTTTTTCCTAGCGTCTTCTTTGTCAATCTTTTTCCATTTTCTATTTCTGGAATATATATTTTTAATTTTTTTACCTTGGCTTAACCCTTTATCTATAGCGTCATTATGTGCTCTAGCTTCAGCTACACTCATAAACGCAGGTGAACCATCTGTATTTGTTGCTCTTTCTGTTAAAAATGGATATTTAGCATTTGCAGTTCCAATATCCATTCTATCCCACATTGCATCAAAAGTTGAATCTACAAAATTTTCAACATTGATTCTTTTTTGCTTATTTGATATTTTATCTTTCTTAGGATCTGTATTAAATTTATCACCTCTTTGCATTACATTTCTAAATAATAAAGAAACTTTTTGTTGATACTCTTTCGATAATTCTGTTCTAAACTCTGGAGTACCTATAGGATTTTTAAATTTACCAAGTTTTGTTTTAAATGTTTTTAATATATTATTTTCAATTTCAGTTGTAATTTCAGTGGGAAGTGGGACTAACTTACCATCTGAATCTTTAAATTTTAAAGTATTAAGTAAATCTTTTTTCTTTTTTCTTTTCTTATTATCTTCCCCTCTTTTTTTATCATCATCAGTTGGGTCTGTATCAGTTATATTTTTTACTTGCGGAGCATTAGGATCTAACCTTGCTGGTAATTGATTAAATGTTTGTTTAGCTAAAGTAAACACTCTAAAATATCCTCTATTTCTTACAAATTTATCTAAATCCTGTGTTTTTACAATACCATCTTTACCAGGTTTTAAGTATTCTTGCTGAATCATAGTATATAATTCTGTAGCAACATCTCTTTCCCATTCGTCTTTAGTAACATTATTTCTATTCATAGGATCAACACCGCTCCAAATATAATTAGCTTGTGATTTAATATAAGGCATCATTTCTTGCATCAATTCCGATTCCATCATATCCTCTACAAGATTCCCATCAGAGTCTCTACTTAATTTTTCATTTAAAAAACTATTTAGTTTGTCTCTTTTTTCCTCTTCACTAATTCTACTATATCTTGAGCCGCTAGACCTATTTTCTTTTATAAATTTATTAAGCAAGCCTTCTAAATTAGTACCTTTTGACGCAGCTAAATCATATACACCCGCAGGGGCATCGGTGTCAATGTCTGAAATAAGAGTAGTAACCGCTGCACTTTGCTTAGCTTCTTTAATATCTTTCAATGTTAAATCACCTGCTTTAATTTTTTTACCAAGACCAACAACAAAATTATACATGTCATTTTCACCTCTAAAATCAAAATTGTAATCAGCATCAAAATGCTTCTGTACCATTGTACCAAATAATAGGGATAATCCTTTATTTTTTTTCTCAGTTACAAAATCAACATCTGAACGCCCAACATATTCTAAAAATACAGATATAACTTCTTTGGAGTCAAGTGATCCATCGCTATTATATATACGCCCATCTTTTAAAAATTCTTTATATAATTTTTTATCAACAGACTTTAAAGTAGTTAAAATTTGCTTTGATATATCTGCGAAAGCAACGTCATGGTCAGTACCAGAAAATATATCCCAAAATGCTTGATGACCAATTTCATGAGTTTTAATTTCAGACCTTTCATTAATAACTTGATTTTCAACTACAGCTATAGTAACTACATTTTTTATAGCGACTCCATCATTTTTACCAACTTTTAACCCCTTGATTAAATTATCTTTTAAATTTTTAACCGCATCTTCAATAGTCATAGTTTTACCATCCGGCATTTTATATTTACCATCTTCCATTAAAGTACCTTGCTCTTCTAATGTAGCTTTAGCAACTGCTGTTAAATCTAATTCATCATTAATATAATTTTCTGCATCTGCCACAGTATCAAATGATTGGAAATTATATCTATTTTTTACTCCTTTTTTAAGCTTAGCGTTATTTTCTTTAATTTTATCTGTCCAATATAAATCTGATGCTTCTCTTTCTAGTGCCGAACCTTTTGGGTCTTTACCATCAGCTATTAATTTTTGCTTAGCTTTGTCAATATATTGATTATAAAGCTTAGGATCTTTACCTGCTAATGCAATAAACTCAGTTCTAAATTGTTGCTTTGCTTTATCGCTTAATGCATTTGTTTTTATTGCATCAAGCTGGTTAAATTGATCTCTTAATAAATTAATTGCTCTGGCTTTATCTTCTTTAGACATTTCAGAATCAGGAATATTAAGAATTTCATTTGCAGTATTTTGCAATTCCATTTGTGCTTCAGTTATAGAAACTATATTAGACGCAGCGCCAGCACCCATATGATTATTAATTAAATCAGTTTGCCTTTCCATTTCAGCATTATACTCTTGGTTTACTTGCTCTAATTCTTTTATATAAATAGCCCTTGTTCTATCTGAAGATCTACCGTCATTAATTTTTCTACTTAATTCTAATTTTTTATTAAATAATTCCCTTGTTTTCTTTAAAGAATTTCTATCAGACATTCTAGACTGATACATTCCTTTTAAAAATGGAACTCCTGCAAATAATAATGTCATAGATGCACCAGAGAACCCTGCATGACCTATATTATCTAAGAGGCCTATATTTTTACCCGACATTATTTCAACACCGTTTTGTAAACCCATAGTGGTTGTTTCACCTAATGTTTCTAAAAGTATTTCACTTCTTAGTGAGGGTAATTGAGAATTAATAAATGCGTTTTGGCCGCCTTCTAATAATTTATCTTGCCCATTGGCAACCCATCTTTGCTGAGCTCTTTTTAATATAGGAACTGTTGTATAATGAGAAATTACACCTTCAATTCCACCATATCCAAGCGAGGTTAATAACATGTTAAGTTCAGAATAATCTGCCGTACCCTGCACCATTTCTGATTGCATATCTGAATATTTACCACCCGCTGAAGAAGCCCCTATTGTGAGAGCCCCATATCCACCACTCATCATAATAGCAGCAAATATTGGTAATTGTGTAGATGTTTCTTGAAGCATAAATCTACCAAATCTACTAGGGCTAGTAAAAGCACCATAATCTCCTGTAAATTCTACGTCTCTAGTATACTGTGCTCTTTCTCTTTGTGATAATTCATTATACCCTGTAAAAAAGCTTTGTACTCCTTCGCCTAATTTACCCTCAAAAGCTAAATGATCAACAGCCATTCCAGCCCAACCAAAAGGCGTTAAGTATTCTGTAATTTTATATCCAGTTTGCGCAATACCAAATGCAATATCACCAAACCCAAGCCCAATGTTACCCATATATTTTTCTCCTAATTGGTAATTCAAAGCAAAAGCTTGTCCTGCAATTTCATCATCAATAATTTCAGCGGCGGCATTATTTGCTTTTTCAGAGTATTCTTCTTGTAATTTAAAGCGTGTTAACATATCTTGATATGCTAATGCATATATACCCGCAACATTAGAATTAATAATTTTACCATTTTCCAATACAACATCTTGACCTTCGCCAAAATCAGGTAAAAATAAACCTTTTTCAGTTGCAAATTGTGTAAACTTTTCTATTTGTTCTTCTGTAAATCTAATATTTTCTGCACCAAGAGGGTTTTGTATTTGTTCTTCAATTATACGTAAAATTTCTTTGTCTTGTTCAATATAACCAATATTAACATCTTGTTTAGTCATATTTTTATCATACTCTTTAAATTCACGTAATTGAGAACTTACCTGACCAAGATAAAAGCGCCCTAATTCTTTGCCCCTATCACCCATTTCTGCAATATGTGTATCAACCCATTTAGCCTGATGTTCATTTATATGGTCAGTATATAAACGTTGTCTTACAATTTGTTGTGCAACTTTTTCAATAGTAATTTCTTCTTCTTCATCTAGTTTACCGCCATAATTAACAAAAACACTTCTTAATTGATTTTCATCTAAATTTTCATTTTTAAGTTTTTCCGAAGTGCTATTTATTAAATCTGAATGAGGATATGTAGTAGTAGTCGTTCCTTCGTGTATAGTTGCTGTAGGTGAATGTTTTGAAGCAAATGTAACTGTTCGTGGGGATGTTGTGGTAACGGGTTTAAATAAATCTTCATTATTTAAATATAATTTTTTGCCTTCCTCTCTAACAGGAGCCATTTCGCTTTCTTGTAAAGATTCATAATATGCGCTTGCTTCCAACCCTAAATGTTCCACTTGCCTCCATACATCCCAAGAATCTATATTACCAGCTTCAATTTCTTTCTTTAAAAAATTATGTAATTTTTTATTATTTTCTTCTGCAAGTTTATTAGCCCCCTCTTCATCTCTATAATCTAGCCAGTATTTACTTTCGCCATGTAACCCATCTAAATCAAATTCTAATACTATTTCTTCGCCAGATTTTTTACTTTTTATTTTAATTCTATCCCAGCCGACATCAGTTGCTTCTATTTTTAATCCTGGAATTTCACCTAAAATAGATTTAACCTTTGATAACCCATCATCTTCTTCACTGGTATATAACTCGAATCCTTTGCCTTTAACTAGTTTAGTCTTACCCTCTTTATCCTGTTTTGTTGTAACACCTCTTGCTTGGTCAGTAAGAATTTCAGCAAGTTCATCAGCTGATTTATCAGTAAAGCCTTTAACTTCTTCATCTAGTTTAATTAATTGTCTAGATTTTATATCATAACCGTACTTACCAGTTTTAATTTTTTCAATAATAAAAGCGTTATCCTTATCATCATGACTAAAACGTAATACCCCACCAGCTTTTTTAGCTAGTTCTATAAACAGTCCGCCTTCCCCAGTATAATTTTCCCAATCTGTTTTAGCAATATCACTAGGTAATTCTTCAAGTGTAATAACTCCGTCTCCATTATCTCTTTTTTTAACTATTTTATTAAAATATAGCTCATCTACATTTTGCCTACCATCTTGGTCTAACCCAATTGCTTCGGGAGCTTTTATAGTTAATCTTCTATCTAATATATTTGGTTCAGCAACCTCTGGAATATCTTCTATTTCAGTATTTGCTACCTCCTCATTAAGGGGAATATTATCAAGCCACGAAAAATCTTGAACTTCTTCCGTAGTTTGCTTTAATAATGATCCTTTCATATTTTTTTTATTCTGGGCAAGCGCCTTGAGCGTATGTTATTGTTCCATCAGAGTGCGTATATTTACATACCATAACACCACCGCCTCTATCTACGGTCTCTTTTTTTGGAGGTTTTGTATACCCTTTATATTTATCTTCATATTTACCTTTATAATAATCATCATATTCATCACCTAAATCATTTCTGTACATTTCTTCAGATTCTTTAGCAACAGTTTTAATACTGCCTAATAAATGATTACTTAGCCATTTTCTTAGAAGTGGTTCATTTTCTAAAACATCAACAAATTCATCAGGTAATTCAGGATTATTTATAATAGCCGACCCAGCACCCATTCCATTATCCATTACAATAGACATTAAATCCTCTCTAGACATGCCGTCTAATATATTATCTATTTTATATCTATAATTTCTTTCTAAATAGCTACCATCTTTAATAACCGACTTTAAGTTATGAGCTGTTTCTGTTAATGTTCTAAGTTCATTAAAACCTTCTGCGTTTATTAAATTATAATCATATCTAGGGTCACCAGACATTTTATTCATGTCTATTAACTCTTCACCATGTAATAAACTAACACCACCATTTTCATCAATTTCAATATCATATTCGTTATGTGGACTATATAAATTATTTAAATTTATTCTAGACTCATCTGAATATGCACTAATTAAATTATTGCCAAAGTCTTCGTAATATTTACCTCTTCTTTCTTTAAAACCATCTAAAGTAGTACTTAAATTTTTAATAGCGCTATTTATGCCATTCATTTTTTGTACAGCTCTTATATATTCTTCGCTCATAGGGTCTGCTTTTGCAGCTATTCTAGACGCTTCAAAATAATCATTTTTTTGAGTAATTAAAAATTCATTAACCTCAGGCCTCATTGATTCTTCAACTTTAGAAAGATCAAATGAACCATAATTATTAACATATTTTTGCATTTCTAATTCATCTGCTCTTTGACGCGCTAATTTATCTCTATATTTTAGCAAAGCCATACGACTATCTCCACCCATTAATCCCTTATACATAGGTGTCATAATATCTACATATGGTTTAGAGGCTGCCCCTGCCCCTCTAATTAATGCCGCTTGTTGTTTTATTGGTGAATTTTCCATGTTATTTATATTATACTGCCTGATTTTGTTCTATATGATCAGCACCAGCTCCTAATAAGCTACCAACCCCTCCCATTATACTTTGAGTTGCTGCTTGTCTTGCTTGATTTGCAGCTGCTACTCTTTGTTGGGACATTCCTAATAATGTACTTACTTTTTGTCTTTCTAGCCCTCTTGCTGTTTCTGCACCAGCTAGCTCTGCTTGATCTACTGCTGCCGCTCCTTGTGCCGCTTTTACTTGGTTTGCAGATTCTTGCGCGCCTAAGCCCGCTGCAGTTTGTTGTGCTGCTACATTACCTTGCCCTGCTAATGCTTGAGCCATTGCGGCAATACCAGAACCTCCTGCAGCACCACCCATATTAGACATAATATTAGACATATTTTGCTGTTGCTGCTCTCTTTCAAAATTAGCTGCTTGTTGATTTACAGTTAAATCTTCAAATTGATTTTCCATATTAGCCGCAAGGTTAGATGTATCTAAATTTTCAAATCTAGCTTTATTTCTATTCATTTCAGCCATAGCCGCTCTTTGCTCTTGCCTTCTTCCCTTGCCACCAATAATGCCACCCGCAATACCGGTTAACCCAGTTATTGCGCCTTTCATTACGCCGGCGGTAAGACCTGCTTGTTTTATTGCTGATGAGTTATATAATCCTTGTGCCATTTTTTATTAATTAATTGTTATTATTATTATTACATTTTTAATCAGTAAACTAACTTTATTTACTGCTTTGGAACACTTCTGAACCAACAGAAAATAATTCAACTTCTGTAGTAGAATCATTTCTAAATTGAACTTCTGCATAATATCCTTTTAAATTTGATGTATTTGCTCTAGATTCTTTTGCAAAGAATATATAGCTACTATTAGTAGGCGGGTCTACATTAACAGGTATTTGTGCTGTAACTGTTGTGTTGCCATTGGCGGCTACAGTTATACTTGCAATAGCGCCTATTTCGATAATAGTATCACCACCATCATTAGTATAATATAATACATCTCCAATTTGCGCTGATACATTCAACGCAAACGGGAATAGTAAAGTTATTAATTGTGTATCCATTTTATATTTTTATTATGTACAACCTGTACCTCCTCTTGTTATAGTTGTATTTGCTGAATCTGCCGCTTCTGGATCCCATCTTTGACCACAGAAAGTATTACCACTTGTTTCATTTCCAACCGATATATTTTGTAAATTACCGGTACAATCTATATATGTTATAGTTGTTGTTTTGGATGTTTTACCAGTATACACATATGTATATGTATAACAATTTGCAGAACAAGCACCAGCGTTTGTAATTGCAACTGTACCATCTCCACTTGTTGTATATGTTGCAGCTGGAGTAGTTAAACCACAGAATGTAAATGAATCACCATTAGGTACTTTTATAGTATAAGTTTTACCACTACAAGCTGTGAAATCTAAAGATCCACCTCTAGGTGCACTACCCGCATTATCATTAAGTGTCCAAGTACAACATGTATTTGTGCTGCCAACTGTTATTAATGATGTTAAATCTAATGTAAATGTTTGTGAAGTATCCCCATACTTTTCAATAATTCCATTAACTTTTATAGTAACAGTGGTTTGGTCCGCGGATAAAGTTGCTGTTACTGGTAATTCTAATACACTCCCTTTTCTATTGCTAAATTTTAACTCAGAGCCTCCTTCAGCAACAGTATATGGTAAATGTAACTGTTGAGGTGTTACAGTTAAATTATTACTAGCTATACTAGAAACTGTACATACAGGTGGTGTGCCAGCAGTAGTAACACTATAAGCGGCATTAGGGTCAGCCGCTTCCATCCTCATACCTGTGGCAATACCAGTTACCACCGCTACAGGCACCGTAGTGCTTAACTGTACTTCCTCTGTATTTTCTGTTGTATATTCAGTTAGGTTTGTCCAAGAGACTGTAGGGTTAGAAACTAAAGATATAGCTTGTCCAGCTGCCGCTGTAACTGTCCACTTTATTGTATTATAATAATTACTACTACCAACTGAAGGAGAAGAATTTGAAGGATATGTTCTTGTTATTGTAGTGCTTGCTTGTTCAGCATCATTTAATGCCGCAGATGTAACAGTTAAATTAGCGCCAGTAGTATTAAATGTTAATATTACTTTGCCATATTGATTTATACAAACAGGATTAATTTGCGGGAATGGTTCTATTAAATCCCCATCTAAAGTAAAACAATATTGGTCGGCTGTTGCAGATGCTGGTATTTCTATATTAACATCTACATACCCAGAAGCTGGTATAGTTTGTATAGGCGTTATTGAATAAGAATAAACAATTCCGCTATCTTCTGGTAATGTAAGTATTTCCCCATTGCTAGATTCTAAAGTAAATGTTGCGCCAACATTACCATATACACGCATTGTTTTTTGGCATCCATCAGGCCCTACGTCAGAGGTATCTAATGTGTAATTTGTTATTTTAATTTCAGGTACTTGTATTTGAGTAGGTTGAAATAATTTAATCCTTACTTTATCATTTATTAAATAAGCATCACTACCTTCGCCACATTTATCAGTAAAGGTATAGTTTACACTTATTGTAGTTGATGTTACCTGCCCGTCTGAATTAGTAGTATTGGTTTCTGTAACGCTATATTGATTAGAGTCTGATACAAATAATTCTGCAGACGGAATAGTTTGATTTGCAAAAAAGTATCCACTTTGACACGTATATGTTCTTGAAAATAATGTAACTGTTTGCCCTTCTACGCCACAGACATTAAATATTGTGTTTTCTGGTATAGGACTACCAGTTTGAATATTATAATATGTGCTTCCTCCAGAAACTTCTAAATCTATATCGCAGCAAAGCTCACTTATAACTGCCTCGCCAGAAATACAAAGAGCTAAATCAACATTAGCCGCGGGCATTGTAAATGGATTATCAAAAGTAACTGTGCATAATACATTATTGCCATCTTGAGTAAATATAACAGTATTTATATAATTTAAATCTGTATTTGTCCAAGAAAAATCATTGGCATTAATTGAATAACCTTCATCTGGTGTTATTGTTAATACAGCAGTAGGATGAGTATTATATACATTTGTACCAGAAACTGCAGTATAAACTACGGATGTTATTGTATAATTATTTAAAGATGTAGGCATATTAACAGTTATTTAATTGATTCATAGTCTTTATTTGAGTTATAATTCCATTTTCATAAACGACAAATTTAAATACACCGTTCATATTAGGCCAATTAGCATTAGTATTCCAATTTTGTATATTAAAAGTCCAACTACAAGTATTATATGTAGTGGTACTAGGGTTTTGGCCACTTGATTGTATACAATCATTAGAATCAATATGATTAGAATTCCATGCAAATATACCATCATCGCTGTTGCCCATTGGAGTATCATCCATGTTATAAAGCTGTGTCCCAACTTGTATTCCATCCCCTGGCGCATATTTAAAACTAGTACCTATTCTATCGGTATTTGTATATCCGCCAATTGATGCTAAAAATTCAAGAATTCCACATTTAGCTGTTTGCGCTCTATCTGCTGGGGCAGTTGATGAGTAAGCTGTTAGCAGGTTTAATACTGGTCCATTATTTTTACAAGCTATGCCGGTTGTTGCTGTAAATGTTATATAAGACGCAGGTTGAGTACATGCCGCCAATGTATTATATTGTGTTTTTGCAGTTATTTTACTATTTTCAACAGTTATAATATAATATGTATCAGGCACTGTAGCGGAGTTGTCATTTGCATTTAATGCACTATCACTTGGATCGCCTTGTCCTATATATAAATATTTACCATCCCATGCAGAACCAATTAAATTAAAGGGAGCAAATTCTTCATGCAGATAAGTACCTACTTCAATTCCCGCGCTAGCTAAGTGGTTGAATTTTTTAGACTCCTTAGTAATATTAGTAGCACCTACGGGATATTCATTATAAAATGTTTCAATAGCACATTTTACATTTTGATCACTAGTTTCGGGTCTAATATCTGTAGTTCCGTTAGAGCCTCCCCATAAATACCAAAAATAACTTTTATAATTAGGTGTTTCAGTTGATTCTGTAGAACAAGAAGTATCTACACTTACTGTAATATTATATGTAGTAGGATTACTAGATGTTACAGTTGCATTACCTATACCCTGAACTGGGAATGCACTACTATCTATATTATTGTCACAATTATCTACATACCTATTTGTTAATCCTTTTATTTTTTGGAACCATTTATTTTCTTTCTTTTTAAATTCTTTTATAGAACCTTCTTCAATATCTGTATTTATATAATTAGTATACCAACCAGTTTTTGATAAAGTTTCACTATTAATTAGTGATGGCGTTATTTGCTGGTGGATTACTTGGTCCATAGTTAATCCGCTTAATCCAGAAGACGTTCCGTATGTATATCTTCTAGAACTTGAGCCACTAAAGTTTAATGTTTTAAATCCTTTTACAGTTTCTGTGGCATCATTTAATACAACATTTACAGAACTATCATATTGTGTATCATATATATTATTATATGTATCATTAGAATATTCTTCCCAAATTAACCCTTTGTTAAAAGTATAATACCTATCATTTATAGATACACCACTTTCCAAAGGATATACAGAACTACCTGATTTTGAATAATAAGATTTTCTACTAGTCCATCCACCGACAGTTTCTTTAAATGATAATGTTGTAGTATATATATTATCTGTAGTATCATCGGCCACCTCACAATGCGTTCTATCTTTAGGTGTTGAAGATAATTTATCTTGCCACTCCGCAGTTAAAGAATCTAATGTTAAATTATAATTTTCTTTATCATCATCATAACTACCTATAATTTTAGTACATACAGGCAAATTATCAGAAAAGAAATCAGCCATTCCTTTTAATGCAATATTAGTAATACCGTCTTGTGATAATCTAATTATTGCACCTCTATTTTTATCTGCAAAATAGCTTCTAAATCCATAAGCAGAAAATGACTCTGGATTTTTACTAATACCAAATTCACCAGCATAAGGCATTGCTTGCCCCAATACTTTGTTGTTAGATATAAGCTGTGGGTTCCCGCTGGCTTCAAATAAAGCATCTTTATTGGCTAATATTTGCAAACACTTATCTTCGCATAAGGTAATTAAATTGGTGTTCCTAGAATGCAGTTTTTGAATACTGCCATATTCTGGGTTTAAGTCTTTTGTAATAGGTTCCCCTTGTATAAATTGATTAGTTCTATTTATACCAGACATAGAATTATATATACCAGAAAATATTAATCCACTGCCTCTTCTTTCTTCAGCATAAGGCCCTTCAAATATACTAGATACTTTTACACCTTTACCAACAATAGGGGCATTAAAATCATCTCTAATTCTATCAGATTCTACAGCATTACCGAATGAATAAACATTAGAATAATCTAATACTTTAGGTGAAGCGCCGTTAATTTCGGATATAGGAAATGCTTTACTTGCTTCATAATATATATCAATATCAACAGCTTCTTTTGGCTCTGTTTCAAATATAGCTGGGTTTGTAGATGATAAAATAGAATTATTATCTGAAGATGAAGAATCTTCTGTTCGCACTTCAATACCCGCAAGCTTTCCTAAAGCAGTAGCAGATCCATCTCCAATCCATTCATCTCCAAAGCTACCCAGCGGCTCTTCTAATTCTAAGGCTATAGCTATATGCTTATTTTTTGAAGAATCTACCATGCAATTACTATCACAATCACTACATACAAATTTTTTTCTTCCTCTCCATTGTCCACATCTGTAATGGCGTTTAACCGTATATTCCCCTGAAACAAAATCAGCATTATCTGTACCAGCCTTACCAACTAATCTTATTTTAGCACCCTCAGCTAAATCAGTCATAGGTTTACCAGTATATTGTAAACCATGAGTACTAAATTCTTCTTCATCAACAGTCCTACGCCCAACATAAACCATTGAAATATATTTCCCACCTACATAAGGGCGATTATAAACCTCATGCATTTTTGTCTCGGGGTCGCTATTAGGTGGGCCACCATGATTGCTGGTTGTATTTTTAGATCCATTTCCACCGCCTACAAGATCACCCATTAATTTATATTTACCATTACAAGGGCTCCATCCGCAGGCATCACCAGGATATACAGCAACTCTAGTGTCTGAACCTCTATCCCCCCAATAAAAACCAAAACCATCAGATTCCTCATCACAATATAAATCCTCGTTTACAAATGTTCTGGTTCCTCCGTCTCTTTGACTTACATATATAGAAGCTGAAGTGCTATAATTTTTATTTAAAGTTGTAAAAGGTTTAACTATATTAGTTTCAAAATCAGTATCTTTATTTATTTTAACAAAAAACCTGCCTTCAAATTCTGGTAAATTATTAGGCATCCTTTTAAATAGCCTCATTGTAACTAATGTCCCATTGGGCAATCCATTAAGGCCCATAAATGCAGCAGAGCTTCCCATTTTTTTATCTAATGTAACTTTATAATCTCTACTATCAGCATCACCCGTAACCGGGCCTCCGCTTAATACACCTAATAAATCGGTCTTATTAGAAGTATATAATATTTGTATCTCTACATCCCCATTAAAACCTTGTCTAAATTGTGGGTTTTCATCAACTTTTGGACCTTTAAAATTTAATTCTGAAAAGTCAGAATCAAATCCAGAGACAACTTCAATTTCGTAATCAACAGCAATACATTTTTTAGTATTAGCTATAAAATCAGGGGCTGAGTTTTCAATATCTAATATTTTGTATCTACAAGGGCCAATAGAAGGATTATTATTATCATGCTGTTTTTTTAGTATAAGATACGTTTCCATATCAACTTTATTTCTTTCTGATGAAGGAAAGCTAAGCCATACATTCCCATCTTCTGCTGGATAATATCTATCTAATGCTAAATTATAATATTCATTAGATGTATCTTTAATAAAGTATTTAGCATGAGTAATCCAACTTGGCATATTAGGTATCGTTTCTAATTTAGCCGTTAATTTATTTACTTTATCAGCATTCTGTTTATCAATTTGGATAGTTGCATCAGAATTTGTAAATACAGGTGTTTGTCTACCATAGGTATCTTGAAATACAATTCCTAATTGATATTTTCTTATTGTTTTAATTGAGCTAAAAGGCCTAAGAGAATTATTGTTTTCAGCAGCATCAATTTCAGGGTCATTACCTGGGTGGGTATTATTAGATGTATTTAATATTAATTTAGATTTTGGTACATCAAAATTTTGTGTATAATTAGCATATATTAATCTATTTGCAGATATTTCTTGCGCTAAAGCTTTTCTTGGAACATTATCCCATGGTCTAAGCAATTGGTTTGCCTCTACAGTTTTGCCAATTAATTCTGTCTTTAATTGAAAAGATGTTATTGATTTGTCTTTTATAGTATCAACTACATATATATTATTTGATCTAGATTTTTTAAATAAAATATCTACTTCAACAACCTCTGCACTTCCCCATTCCCAATCTTTTATTATTAATGACCTTATATGGTTTTGCATACCTAAATTATATCCGTCTGAAGATAAATATTCAAAATCATCGCCTTCAAAAACAACTTGTGTAAATGGTGAAAAACAAGAGTACTCCCCGTTTTCATATTTCCATCTATATGCAAACCTAGGAAATTCAAATTCAAACATTGGATCTTTTTCTTCCAATAACGCTTCCCATGTTATTAAAATAGATTCATTATTAATATCAACTTGCCTTAATATATTTGAAGGTATAGATAATATTCTTCCCGTAATATATTGTCCATTTGGATTTTGGGTAAGTACTATTCTTATTTGATATTCATCTTCATTATTATTATCACCTACAATACTACCTGATAAAACTATTATATCTCCTTCTAACCAACCAGTAGGGGCTTGATTAAAAGGACCTATAGTTACAGTTTCCATATTGTCTTGGTATTTTCTATTTTCTTCATCTAATAAAGAATCTTCATACCATTCGCCATATGTAGGCAAAGGCCTATATCTTACTGCTAAATATTCAGTAGCTGGATATGTTATATATGTAAAATTTTCATATGTATCTCCAGTTTCTGGGTAATTACTTGTGAAATTATATATAGTGGATATTGGCGTAACCCCAGTTCCTGGTACTTCTACGCCCTCTGAAGACCTAGTGGATGTTGCAACGTCAATTGCCGGTGCGGTTAAAGGAGATTTTTTAATTACTGTTATGTCAGCTTCAACAAAATCTGCGCCCAAAGGAGTTTCATATTCTCCATTAGAAGTATTATATGTGGGTATTTTAGAATGTATATGAAAAGTACTAGAACCTTTTTTAAATTTTTTTATATTTATTTTTTTTGGCTCTGTTTGATTATCAGTCCAAAATAATAAATCATCTACTATATTTATACCAGTTATATGATTTTTACTTTTAAAACTAAGTATACCTTTAGTGTCAACTAAAATAGGTACAACTACTTTTGTTTTGGTATTATATTCTGCTATTGCGCTAACATTATCACTTGCAATAAACCAGTATATACACTCAGTAGGCTCATGCCTTATAGATCCAATACAAACAGGATTTGATAAACTACTTATATAATCACTATCAGCCCAATCAGATGTAGATACAATATTGCTTATGCCGCTACCTAATCCTTTTTTCTGAGTATTACCTTTGATGTTTTGCAATGCGCCAACATGACTATCTTCAGATGTAGCCACTGTAACATTTAATGCATCTCTATACTCGCCATTTGGTACCATTCTTTCGTCGATGTCTTTATTCATTCGACCCGACGTAAAGTTATGAATTAATTCCGGCATATTTTAGTGTTTTATAAATTTAGATTTACCTCTCATTACTTGAGCTAATTCTTCTGCTTTTAAATTACTTAGTCTTAATTTTGCTTTTCTAGTTTCAGCAAACCTTTCTTTTTTGAATCTAGCAACTAAATACTCAGGTGTATTTGCCCTTGTTGCTAAAATAGCATGTGCAATATACTTATACATTGCTTCTTCAGCAAATTTATGAACTAGCATTTCGTCATCTGTTCCTAAACTGTCGCTTATATATTTTAAAGTGATTATTTTGCCAGTCATACTTGAATCAAAATATATCATACCTTTTAAAGGATCAATAAAATATGAACCATTTGATTGCGCATTTTCAGGATTTAATCCATATCTTTTACCAGCTAATCCATTATTCCTAGGATAATGAGAATCAGTTCTTGTTTCACTAGTTGTAGCGTTTTCAAACTTTTTCCAGGTCTCTGAATTATATGCTGTTAATAAAGTGCCATCATTATCAAAAGAATAATTAAAATCTCCATCTTGTAATAAAGCTTGCGGGTTGCTAGTTTTTCTAGCAGGGTAAATAATTCTTTCAATACCATCTGCATCTACCCATGACAATTTAACATAGTTTACATAATCATGTGGCAACTTCATAGTAAGGGAAGGTGGTATTTCTATTTCTTGTGATTTCTCTGACCTTAAAGTATCATAACTAAATTCAGCTAAACCCCTTTGCGCGTGAAAAGCCACATCTACTCTTCTAGCTTTACTTATTATTTTTTCTTCACCAACATAAGATATAATAAAATTATTTATTATATTTTCTAAAGTAACATATTGATAATCGCCATATTCTTCAGCAATTAATGTTTCTCTAAATAATATAGTTAATCCTGTTAAAGGCGCGCCGCTGGCAGCCTGTACATCTGTATTTACATCTGTATTAGTAAAAACAATATTATAAGAATCATCTGCAGTTGTATCGCCTGGAGATGTTCCATTATAAGAATAATTACTTTTACTTATTTCAATATCATTTATAAATACTTGTATATCTGCTTGCTGCGTAGGTCTTGTTGTAAAGTATGCCGTTGTTACATTAAATGTAACTGTTGTTCCATCTCCTGTAAAACTTTGACTTTGGTCATAATACCCTTGTTGTGTTCCTTCAAATAGTGGCATATCTTATTGTTTTTCTTGTTGTATTGTTTGTATTTCTTCTTGATTTGCAATTTGATACATTTGAACTTCTTTAGTAGATAACCCAGCTAGTTCTAATATTTTTTCTACTAACGCAACCTCTTCAGATGCATGAACTTCAAAATTAGTACTTGTTCCTGCATTATATAAAGCTTCGCCATAAACCATATTATATCCCCAATTAGGAGCCGCTGGTCTTGCTATTAGGTTACAAGTAACACTAGCAGTAATAGTAATGGGATATACTTGAATTGTGAATTCACCTGTTTTTATATATGCAGGTCTAATTAAGTTTGGAGTTGTTAATGGAGAAGATTGGATTTTTCTTAAATCGCCTTTGTTTATATGCTCTATTGTAACATATGGTCTATCTGCGCTTTCTTTATACATTAAATCTCCCATTCTATAATGTGCAGGTAAAGTTCCAGCTCCACCAGCACCCATTGCTACATCTTGATTAAATTGCTCAAATATACTTATTTTTTCTTCAAGTATATTTAACATATCTGAATATTCAGTATTATTCCCAGACATTCTTCCAAATTGATTAATATCATAAAAATACTGCTCAAATATATCTAGTTGTGCTTGTTCAGCAAATAGATTAAATTCTTGAGGAGTGACATATCCACGTTGCTCTTTATTAAGAACACTCAAAACAGTTTGGTAAACAGCATCTATATTTACAGCCATAATTAATAAGGGAATTTTTTATTTAAATATTCTTTACGCTTACCACAGCCGCAATCTTGGCCTGTAGCTTCGCTAATTTTTTCTACAACTTTTTTTATTCCAGTTGCTTCTGTAATGGCCTCAACGGTATCGCCAAAACCACGATGTTTCATTTTAAAAGCCATATATAATATTTTTAGTAAATACAGCCGCCATTAAGACGGCTGCTTTACATTGTTTTTATTTAACTTTCTTTGCTAAAACCTTATAAACTTCCATTCCTTCATCTGTCTTAAACCATGCGGCTAAAGCGCTATAAGGATGTTCTTCATAAGGAACAACACATAATTTTTTACCATTTGGATAAGTAAATAATCTTTGATCCGCTGATAATTTTATATGATTTTGTTCCACAGCTTTTGCTCCAAAATTTCTAAGCTCAACATTTTCATCATTAGCTAATTGTAAAAATACACTTGGTCTTCTTCTAGCCATTAATAATATATCTCGCTTAATTTCTTTACTACTCATATCTAAGACTTCACTTCCAATTTCAGCTCTTAATATAGCTTCTGCATGTTCAATATCAATTGTTGTTGCCGCGTTCATAGCTGCTAATTGGTATTCTAAATCTCCTAATTCGTCAGTAGCAATTTTTACTTCATCATATTCCTTAAATACATCATTTGCCATAGGGTGATAAACAGACATTAATAATTGTAAACACTGATCTTCTTTCCCAACAAATAATTTACCATTTCTTAACACAATTCTACCTAAAGTAGATTCCCCCTTTTGTTCATCAACAAATGGAGTAGGTTGATTAGTGGCATATTTAAGTTCTCTATTGTAACCTTTTTCTGGGTCAAACCAGAGTAGAGGTCTTTTTGCAGTATGCATTGATGCAATACTAAATACTAAAGGTTTATTTCTACCAGTTAAGGTATATAACCTATCTTTAATTTCCCAGCCTTTTGGCTTGGTCAATTGTCTTTCTTTTTTTGTTTTTTCCATGATATAATATAATTAAATAATTTTAAAAATAAGGTTACTGGGCGCCCCTTGAGCAAAGCTTTTTGGCGCCCCTGTATCCTTAATAAAATGTATTATGAGTTCTTCAATAATACAAAGTTGTTAGCCGCTTGTACACATAAACATCTTTCTGATAAGAAATTTACTTGCATAACGTCTAAGTCAGAAGTATAAGCACCACCAACAGAACCAGTAATCCAAGACTTCAATCTTCTATCGTCAGCTTCAGAAGCTCTATAACGAATATGTAAGAATGGTCTTGAAATATTTCTACCCATATTTTGATCATATACAGTAGAAGTTCCAGCAGGTACCATTATACCTTCAACATCAGAAATTAATCCTCTTGTAGTTGAATCATTTAAGTATTTCCAATCAGACTTATAGAAATCATAAGAACCTCTTCTAAATCCAGAGAAACCTAAATTAAGAGCCATATCTGCAGAGTTATCAAATACTCCATAAGAAGTACCATCAGCTCCGTAAGAATTTTGATTAGCTAACATTTTGTCAATAGCAAGCGCAGTGCTTCTATTTAAGAACATCATGTTCTCTTCAATAGCACCTTGCTTATCAAGCTCTTGTAAAATATTATCAAACTCATCAATACCACCGCCTGGGTAAGAGTTACCAAAGCTTTGATCGTTATATACTAATCCTCTATTTTCAACTGCAGAGAATAAACCTTCAGAACCTGCAGGAGCAGCTCCTAAATCAGTAGTTCCTGCAACACCAGAAGCAGCAACAGCTTTTTCAGCCTCAATCATTGCCATTTCTAATTTGTCTTCAAATCTAATTCTTGTTTCAGACTCAGATTTTAAGTACCATAAGTAACCAGAAGCACCAGCCTCAGTAGCTACTTCAACCCAGCCAATTTGAGCAGTATCAGATCCAGCGATCTTATACTTAGCTTTCATAATGATTGGTTTGTTAGAAAACTTCATGAATGGAGCATCAACTGATTGTTGCTCTTCGTTGTCAGTTCCTTTTCCATACTCAGAACCATAAATAAATAGTTTTACTGCACCTGCAGAAAAACCAGCGTCGTTTCCACCTGCTAATACAATACCAGCATATGAATATGCAGATACGTCAAATGTTACACCACCACCAGCTTTACTTACTATTCTTGCTTTTACAGTTTTGTTTCCTTGAGCAATAACTACTGTATCACCAATAGAATATAAAACTATTTGTTGTGCAGCAGTTAACCCTTCACCATCAGTATCAGTTACTAAAGTAACTCTATCGCTAGTTGCGTTAACGTTTGCAATTGTAGCATTATTAGATGCTACGTGGATTCTTCCTTGCTCAGACCAAACAACTTCATCAGAAGCCATTGGCATTTCAGCTCCAACCATTCTTAAAAATCCAGAAATAGTACGGTTACCGTATCTTTCTACTTCTTTTTCATAAACTTCTGGTAGGAATTGTCTAGCAAAGTTAAAATCATTATCGGCGATGTTCAGATAATTATCATCAAACGCCAGTTTGTTGGGGCGCGGGGTTACGTGTAGTAACTCAGCACCAGTTCCAGCTAAAGCCATAATTTTAATTTTTAATTGTTAATTATTGTTTAATTTATCGTTTTTTAAATCCCCATTTAACTTCGTTTCCACTTGCATCAACAGATCTATAAACAGTTCCTTTGATTTCGGATTTTTGATGCCCTTGTCTAGGTGCCATGCTAACATTCTTTGCTTTTGCAATACTGTCTTTCATAGCGTCTGCTTTTCCCTGCTCATAAAAATGGTTCGCAATTGCATCGGGATTCATTGCTGTGAATAAAGATTTATGATACCCTGCTGCGTCTTGCATTTCATTGTTTTTGTTTAAGAACCTCTTAACAAAATTAGAAATATCGCTTTGTGTATCTTTTACTTCATTCGCGTTCTTAACATTATATCTATACCTTTTATCTCCTACCTTATATTCAAAACCTTTGAAGTCCTTGTTGAAAACTTGGTTAGTCCTGTTATCGAACGTTTCTTTTTGCTTTTCAGCAATTTTTTTATCCTCATTATATCTATTAAAGAAATTTATAGCTTTTTGTTGTTCTGGTAATAATTTAGAACCAGCTTTAATTTCTTCGTAATATTGAGCTTTCATGCTATTTAAGTGGTTTTTAGCATTTGCTAATTCCTCTTTCCTAGCTAACTTTTTTCTTTTAATTTCTCTTTCATCATCTTCATCTTCATTATATGCAAAATTATCTTCTATTAAGAAGTTAATTTCACCCTGATCAAGATGAGGTTTAGTTACACTATAATACTCACTTAATAATTGTGCCTCATTTAATTTATCAACATCTTGATTAAGTTTTACATAGTCTTCTAAACTACCTCCTGTTTCATCCATAAAGTTTATAACTTTTTGAATATCTTCAGGAATTTGAGCCCCAGTTTCTTTAGCGTCTTCAACTGCTTCAACAATTTCTTCTGCTAAATCCTCAGCCTCTTCTTTAATTTCTTCTTCACTAATTTCTTCTAATACAGGCAGCTCAGCGCTTTCTACCGTAGCTTCTTCAGTGGTTTCTTTTTCTTCAACTACTTCTTCAGCAGCATCTTCAACAACCTCTTCCTCTTTAGGTTCTTTAGTTTCTTCATCTTTAGGCACTAAATTAGTAAAATCAATTTTATGCACACCGTCTTCTTTTACGGTTACTTCAGGAACTAATTCCTTTTCAGCCGAAGGCGTTTTGGTTTCTTTAACCTCTTCTACTACCTCTTCGACTACTTTTTCATTTTTTTTAGCCATAATAAAATATTATAAAATTATACAATTAATATTACTGAGGTTCAAATGAACCCAAGTCAAATCCTCCACCCATTATATCATTACCAGATGACTCAAAATTTTTAGGCGGAGCGTCATTCTGTCTTTGAGCTATCAACTCACTTTGTTGAGTAGCTTGTATTTTTGTTCTATCGTCTTTACGATCTTCTTTATATTTTTCTTTTTGTTTTGCGCCTTCAGTTTCTTGGCCCTTTAGCTGCATATTAAAATCAAACTCTAAAGTCATAAGGTCTTTTTTAAGCAATGCCTCTTCTTTCATTTGCCTAGATTTTATTTCACCTTTTAATTTTTCTAATTCACTTTCTATTTGAATTAAAGCTTGTTTCTTTTCAACTTCAGCTTGTGCTGCAACTTGTTGAGCCTGCGCATTTGCTTGTGCTTGTGCTTGAATATTTCTTTCTTGCAGTTCTTGTTCTTTTTCTTGTTTTTTCTTACGTCTTACTTTTAAAAGTTGATTTGCAAGTTTTACATTTTTTATTTCTCTTAAATCAATAGCATCTTCTAAATCAATTAATCCACCAGCAACTGCTGCTTGTATATTATTTTCAAGCATTTGTTTTTGTTCTTCATCTGGAGCCATTTCAATAAATATACCAAAATCATATAAATGTAGTTCAGACATTTCTTTTAATGTACCAACATTATGATTACCTATTTTATGAATAAATGCTTCTGCCGTAGGTGAATATTCTAATATATCTGATATTCTAAGTGATAAACCTTCTGCTAATTCTTGTGTAATAAATACACCGGCATTTAATATATGCCTTGTAGCTGTATTAGAATTTGCTGCTGCTAATTTTTGTACACCTACCAATGCTCTTGAATCTGGTGTACTACCATCTCTAGCTTCATTTAATCCGGTCACATCTCTTATCATTTGAAGATAATAATTGTAATTAGCTATAAGACTTTGCATTTTAACACCACCCGCATTATTTTGTATTTCTTGTATAGGTATTTTACCAGGGTTCATATCCCCATCGCTTGTAAAAGATCTACCAATAATACTACCAGTTTGGAAGAACATGTTTAATGCTTCTTGTGGGTTATAGTTTGTTCCATTACCTAAATCAATTTCAGCTAACCCATCAGCGTCTAAATAAATACCATCTGGCACCATTCTTGATAATACTTGCTGTAATTTTAAATGAGTTAATTGAATCATATCAGCAAAACCAGTAATACGTTTAACTAAAGAATCAATTTTACCCTTATACATTCTAGGGGCACAAATAGCGTAATTCATTTTAACCTTAGTGTAATCACTCTTAGGTCTCATCATGTTTTTAGCTAGCTCCCATTTTAGTAAATGCTTTGTGCCTAAAATTAAAACTCCTTCATATAATACTTCTAATGATCTAGATATTTTACCAAATTCACCAGTCATTTCTTCAATTGGCGGGTCAAATGTATCATCTCTTAATATAATTTTTGAAGCACCAGTAGAAGTTTCTTTAACTTTATAAACCTCATTCATATAGGTTTTATAATTAAAATATAAAACTTGAATTTGATTTTTATCTTGATAATAAGCGGTATCATATCTATTATTTGAATAGCCGTTATTATGTAAGCTTTGACTTGAAATATCTTTTAAATCTTCTTCTGTTAAATGTGGAAATTCCTTTTTTAATTCGTTTATAGGTATCGTTTTTACTTCACCTACATAATAAACATCACTGAAATATGGGTCTTCTGTATAAGAATAAACCATATTAGCAGGGTCTACATAGTCTACTTTTACGCCCTCAGCTTCTGTAAAAGTATTTTTAACAGCGCCAATACCTAATGTAGTTATATCGTATGTAATTCTTCTTTTAGTTAAATCATATCTATTACCTTCTAGTAATACATTAATAGCTTGCTCTTCAGCTAATTCAACTTCTTGCTTATAACTAAGCTGCATATGAAGATCTAATTCTTCTTGACTATCAGGTAATTTTTCTGGTGGATTTTCAAATAAGTTTATACCAAAAGCCTCTTGCGCAAATTTATTAAGCTCCTGAGTTTCCATGTCTCTTAATATAGACTCCATATATTTAGTTCTTTTACTAACGCCATATGGGTCTTGGGAATATGCCTTTACATCAAAAGTTCTTTCTGATATACCATTAACTACTATATCAACGAATTTAGGTATAATAGGAACGGGATTCCAATCTAAATTAAGATAAGATAAATCACCATTAATAGATAATTCATCTTTATATTTTTGTATTGATTGTTCACCTCTTGCATATAGTCTTAATCTATTGAATTCTGCTTGGTTATTTCTATATCTTAAATTAGATCCATCTCTATCAAACCACTCATTCTCTATAGCTTTAGCAACCTTAAGCCCATACTCTGCGCTTTCTTTTTCTTGGTCACTTACTACTTGACTAGGGAAAAATCCTTTTACAACTGACTCAGCCATATTATTTTTCTATTAGTTTTGAGCGCATACCCTCCTGTTTATATTTAGCTATGCTTATATTTAGTTTTTCTTTTTTAATTGTAGGATTAGGTTTATATAAATGTCTATTACATGCCATAATAGCTAATCCTGAGCTTATTGCGGCATCAAATTTTGTTCTATTATTTATATCAAATCTAGCCCAATCCTGCAATGTTCTTTGGAAATATACATCTCCAAAAGAATTGTCTTCTTTTATACCAACATTATTTTGTATATACATTTCAATTGCAGCGGCATGAGCTTGTTTTACATCTTCACTTGAATTAGGTATTCCACCTACTTCTTTTTCTGCTGTAGATAATTTATTCCAAACTCTATCGGGTCTATTCATTGAATATCCTCTATAACCTCTTCTTCTTAAATAATATAATAATCTTGGTTTATTATTTTCACATAATATTGGCATTCCGTAAAATACTAATGCCATTAGTACATCTTCAAAAAATATTTCCGCTGTTTGAGGCCTAGCTACATATTCTAAAAAGAAATGATTGGGCGGATGATTTTCCATAGAAAATTTAGTTAATCCATGTAATGCGCCTTTAGACCCTTTGCCATCCGTTGTTCCTGATATATCATAACTATCACAACCAAACGCACCTATATGTTCATTGCCGGGATATTTCATACCATTTTTAGTAATATACTTATTTTGTATACTTATATCCGGAACCCAACTTATTTTAAATCTCCCTTTTGGATTTGGATAAAACATAACAGATGAATCTTTTATACCATTAACCCATTGAAAACTACCAGTGGTAATTTTAGAATCATTATTTAAATCCTCATTAAAATCAATTTGCTCGTATATTTTTGCTAAATTAAATATACTATTTTGGGTTTCATCTCTGAAAGCATGTTCTTCAGTGCGTGGGAATTGTCTATAAAACTCATTTAAAGCATCCCCATCGTGTTTTAATCCCTCAACCTCATTTGTCCAGTGTTCAAGAATTCCTATATCTATATAATCCCCATAGGGCCCCTTTGTCTCTGTTTCTGGTGTGTCGAATACAGGTAGGCCATAAGAATCAATGAATCCCTCGTAGTTCCATTCCATAGGAATGAACAAAGAATATAGTCCTGAGCTAGTCTGTCCATTGCGGTTTCTTTTTGTGACATCTGAATCTTTATATAATTTTTTGAAGTTATCACCACCTTTATCTAAAGCATTTGATGTACTCCCCATCATACACTTTCCAATAATTCTACTACCTAACCTTAAAGTAGTTTTAGTAACCCTCCAGTTATTTAAAATATTATTAGGTCTTTCCCATTTACCACTTTCATCATGTACTAATAGTTTTAGCTTTTCACCATCATAACTATTATCACCAGTATTTTTCCAATCAATTGTAGTATCTAAACCCTGTAAATCTTCTTGATGATCTGTAGACTGTATACTTCTTCTAGTTAATTTACTAGCTGGCACCCTATATGCTAATTCTGTTTTAGGTCTATCCATACCATCTTGGATAGGTTTAAAAAAGAATGGATAATTAACTGATATTGGCACAACCTTGTCAGTAAACATTTTTTTAGCATCTGGACCAGTTTTAGATAATATGCCGTATCTTGCGTCACTAGATATTGTTGCTAAATTTACTACTTCACCTGACGCCATAAAAGAAAACCCAGAACGCCTATTTTTTAAATAACACATTCCATAACATCTTTTATCAGCTTTACATGCTTCCCAAAATAAATAAAATAATCTATTTGCCTCTCTAAAATCAGGCTTACCTACATCTATTTTACTCCATTGTAAATACATATAATGAGTTCCAGTAATATATGTGGGTATCCCCCTATTATAAAACCAAAATCCATCTTCCCTTTTTTGAAATTCATTTTCAATATAATCTATATATTGTTTTTTAAAATCATCAGGGTATTGTTTCCAATCAAATATTGTTTTTATTCTTTGTAACTGTTTTGGATATTCAGTTACCTCCCAAGTGTCATTTTGAAATTTATGTACTTTTTTAGGGACCTTTGGCAAAGCTATTCTAAGATTTTGTATCTCATATATTTCGCCTATCATCCCTGACTTACTTATAACAACAACGTCATGCTCTTTGTTATAGCCGTATTCCCATTTTTTTGCTTTATTAAGCCTTTTAATAGTATTTATCCTAATAGGCTCTATAACCTTATATAAAGTTTGCTGATACATTACTTAGATCTTCTTTCTGCAAACCCACTAAAAGATTCAACTTTTTCTTCTTTTTTAGGTTTGTTATTAAGCATATCTTCTTCTTCTTGTATTCTATTTAATATTTCAAAAGCATCAAATATTGCTAACTTTTTTGTTGCTGCAGCATTTTTTAATCTATCAGCTGATATATCATCATCTGAATCAACAATAGGTTCTTTAGCAACTTTTATTAATTCATCTACTGCTTTATGCCCAGCTTGGATTATATTTTTTTTCGTCTCCTTGATATTCATATTTAATTGTAATAAAGTGTGTTGGTATTCTATATAGTCTTTTACCTTCTATTATAAATTCATATTCACAATTAGGTCTAAACCCAATTAAAGAATCTTTATATATACCTTTTTCATTTAAATCTGGGTCTACATATTTTATAATTCCTCTTAATGGTATTTCTTTTTCAGTAGAAAACATATCAGTATTTTCTAACGGATGTACAAAATTATATCCTTTAACCGGTTTCCATTCACCATCTCTTTTATATGCAAATATTTGGTCAGGCATAACAAAGTACATATCCTCTTTATAAAAAGATTTAGAATTTTTTTCTCTACCTTTTATATCATGCCATCTTCTAAATACATTATGGTGTACAATTACTTCATCACCTTGCCTTATCTCAGTACAGCCAACTGTTGGTGTTTCTAATACTATTGCATTTCTGCTAACATTTTGATGTGTATATATCTCTGTATTTAATATAAGAGTTGTGCCATCTATATCTTTAGTATTATTGTATCTGGTATTTTTAGGTTTAATTATAAAATTGGTTACGCTACGCATTAGTAATCTAAATTGTATTCTACTGAGATAGCCATGTTTTTATTAAAATCTTTCCAAGGAATAATATTGTCATTCTTTTTTATAAATACACAATACTTATCTTTTTCTTCTAATATACAATCTATAACATGCCCTCCATAAACTTCTTGCCCAACAGAATAGTGCATAGAGTCGTTTTTATAATCTTTCCCTATACTAATTTTCCTTACTAGACTCATCTTCTGCTTCTGTTATAACGCCATCGCTAATATTAATATTTACTTTACCGTATTTTTCTTCAAGTTCTTTATGAGCTTCACCAAATTCAGTTCTTTCAATTTCTACAATTTGATGCAGTACTTTATGCTTTGCATTTTCAATATTACCAAGCTCTAATTTTAAATTATTTAATTTACCAATAATACTTTGTAAATTTTCTAGTTCTTTTTTAGTTATTTTTTTTGCCATTTTATTTAATTTTAATTGATTAATTTCTATATATATTATTACTTATTTACTGTAATTTATAAATATTACCAAGGAACGCCTACCATTACTGTTGGCGGGTTCTGTGTTTTAACTATATCTGCATCTATTTTAGCTTTTAAATCACTTATTGGAAGATTAGCTTCTAACCAGCCTTCAACTTTAGATTTAGTTAAATTAGCATAAGCAGTCCAATCACTAAGATCACTTGTTTGTATTTCTACTATACCAGAAAGTGTACTTTTAGTGTTATCGGAATCATCAATTCCTATATAATTATAAGGTATCGCTGTTACTACATTTACTCTATTTCCTACTTTTGGGATACATTTTAATTGTCCAATTTCCCAAGTATATGTTATTGCCATAATTTATTTATTAATTTATATTTAACATTGTGTGCTAGAAGATACTTGCTCATCTTCAACTTCTATATGATAATAATAACCAAAGTGAGGCCCAATTTTATAATTACCATCACTTAATGGAGTAGTACCCGCTGAATCTGAATAAACACTATCATTAACCCCCGGTAGTGTACTACTGCCATCATGATAATAAGTTTGATTAACAAATGCGCTACCTAAACTACAAGGTGATTTTGATTGTACAGTAGAGCTAGTATAACTAGTTAAAGATGCTGTTGCGTCTTTATCGTAACTATAAAAACTTTGAAAAGTAACAGGTGTTGTGCTTGGTGGATAAGAAGCACTATTAGTATTTATTGATGGATAAGATTGCCCTGACCCATATGAATTTCCACCCGCAACTAAATCCCTAACAGATATAGGGTTTGTAATTGTTCCTGAGCCCCAAGTGCCATATGCGCATTCTTGAGCCATATTTTTCAAATTTAAAGCACCACTACCTGGAATTGCCATCTTTTACTTGTTTTTTAAGTTCTTCAACTTCAGCTTTTAAATCTTTAATAGCTTCAATTAAATACCCTGTTAAGTTACCATATGATACACCCAATGTATCATTTGTTTCAGTAACTAATTCTGGAGCTACTTCTTGCATTTCTTGCGCTATAACCCCAGCCCCTGGGTTGTTAGTATCTATTCTAGTAAAACTAACACCGCGCATGTCGTATACTTTAGAGCCATCTAAAGTTTTAATATCTTTCTTTAATTTTCTGTCAGAGAATGCTACAACGTCATTATTAAATGTTGCTTTACCAGCTTCCGACATATCTACTGTTAAGGCCGTAATAGCGGACATTCCATCTTCCCCTTTAAGAATAAAATCACAATCAGAATTTACAATGTCTATTGTAAAGTCCCCTCTGGAAACATCTAATTGAGGTGTTGAATCACAATTAAATGTAAATGCTGTAGTGCCAGAGTCCTGCATATATATTTGATCGCCTGCCGCATCCAATGTAATATCACCGCTACAATCTATTTTAAAGCTACCGGTAACATCCATTTCTGGAGTGGAATCTAAATTAAATACAATACGCTCTGAGCCGCCATCTTTAAATCTAATTTGATCACCCGCAGCATCAAATATAATATCCCCTACATTAGTATCAAAATACCAATTAGAGCCATCATGTAATATAGACGCGTCTCCATCAGAACTTGCTCCGGTACCAAAATGACACCCTACACTGTCAGGGAAGCCTGCTTTTATATTAAAATAAACAACATCACCACCGGTTACCGCATGCATTAACTCCATGTATTGAGTATCACCACCAGCTCCTAACATTAATTCATCATTCGCCATTACTGTAATATCACCAGAGCCGTCTATTGTAAAGTTACCAGTAACATCTAACTCAGGCGTTGAATCTACATTTAAAGTAACAATTGTTGAACCCGCATGCTTAAAGTTTATTTGTTCACCATCAGCATCTAAATTAATATCTCCCGGAGCATCAATAGTAAAGTTACCAGTACCGCTTTCTGAAAGAACAACGTCATTACTACCATCAGAGGTAATAGACATATCACCTACAATTTCTAATCTATCTGCACTTTCATCCCACAGCATATATTTACCAGCGGTAGCTCCATGAAATTTAACGTCATAACCAGTATCATCTACACCGACTGTTACATTGCCATTTATTTGGGTGGTAGCGTCTATTGTAGTGGTTCCATTTAGATAACTAGTTCCATTGTTATAAAAATCATAACTTGTATTTGTAGCACCAATATATAGTCCGTCTGCTTGTAAATCTCCAGTACAAGTTATATCTTGAGAGGAGTCTATTGAAAGAGCACTTGTACCAGCTGTTACTATTCTAAAAGTATCATCACCTCCTCCAAAACCAAAATATGTATTAGTAGGATCTTCACCTATATGATAAATATCACCAGCTATATTCATTGTTCCAGAAAAAGACGTATTTGTTGCTGTTATTCCAGAATTAAATGTTGCATATCCAGCATCTGACATATCTAACGTAAGGGCTGTAATATCTGCGCCACCATCTGTACCTTTAAATATAATATCAGCATCATCAGCGGATTGGTCTATGAATAAATCCCCTGTATTATTATAAATATAAGAATTACTTCCGTCATGGTATAAATCTAAATCTTTGCCTGCACCAAGTGTTATATGCGATTTATCTGCCCAGATAGTATATGTTGCGGTTGTTACACTGCCGTCATGTGTTGCTTCACCACCATCAAGCCAAAAATATGTTGTAAAACCACCATTCCCATCATCTGCCCTAAAAGCAATATCTTTATCAGTAGCTGTTGATTTTATTTCAAGATCACCAGTAACATTTAAAATACTACTCATATCACTACCTGTACTACTATGATAGATTCTTAAATCTCCACCACTGGCGTCACCAAGTTCTATTTGTTTTTCATCAGGTATAATTATGTCCCCTAAAAAAGTTGCATTACCAGTATCTAAAGCTATTGTTAAAGGTGTTATACTAGTTGTTGAAATAGTAAAATCAGTACCCGTTGCTGTTAATGATGGATCTAAGCCACCACCCGCTAAGTTGTTAAATGTTAATACTGGTGTTGATTTTGCTATGGTAACATTACCTGCAAAAGTTGCAGATGAATCATTATTTTCTAAATATAATATATCATCACCATCGCCATCTATAAATTTAAAACCACCTCTACCTGCTGTTCCACCTGTAGCTGCGTTTGTTTTAAAATCTAATCTACCATAACCAGCAGCAGCATCACCAGTATTTTCTACTCTTTCTAAAGTTGTTACAATGTCAGCTGTAGTTATTTTAAAATTATCATAAGGTGTACCACCAGCTAATCTATTTACATTTATAGTTCCGCTTATTGTAACATCACCTGCAAAAGTTGATGTTCCTGTTCCAGCAACTGTTATACCACTATTAAAATGTGCCCAACCAGCATCTGACATATCTAATCTAAAAGCTGTTATATTTGTTCCGCTAGTTCCATTCCCATCATTACCAAGAAATTTTATATCTTTATCTTCGGTAATATTTTTTATAACAAAATCTTGAGAACTATTTGATAATCTACCAAATTCAGCACTACTAGCTCCTCTTAATACTATGTCATTTCCACCTGAATCTAATCTTATATCATCTACAGCAGCAATAGTAAAATCACCACTACTACTTTCTGCAAGTGTAGCGGAATTACTACCATCTTCAGAAATATATAAAGTACCTTCTAAATAATTTTTTGATGCCCCAGTAGAGTATATTCCCCAGTGGTTTGTTACAGTTGCGCCTCCTGCAACTGCCGAACTGCCATAAAACTGATAACCACTAGTAACTGTGCCATCATTTATATCAAGAATACCATGAACAGCCCTTGCAGTATTCATTGTGGCACTATCTACTTCCATTTCTACTTCAAATCTCCCGCCATCTGCATAGGTAAACATACCTCCACCACCACCAGTTGTAGTATCTACTTTTCCAAATACTCCATATACATTACTAATTACTTTGTCACTATCAGCACTCTGAGTCGCCTCAAAATGTCCTCCATATAAATTACTTATAGTTCCACCCGCATTATCAGCTTGTGCGGAACCATGAACACCTTTAGCATTATTTACTGCTCCAGCTGTATGTCCGGCGATAGTTTGAAATCTACCTCCTGATACATTACTTACAGTATCATATGCAGTAGTTCTACCATTTTTAGCATAAGAATATACCCCATAAAGTAAATCAGCATCTCCAGTATCAACTACATTTGCTTCTAAACCATATAATCTAACTTCATCTGATGTATCTCCACTTGTAGATGAACTGTCTAAATCTGCATATATTGCTCTATATGTTCTATCAGCTGAAACCGCTGTTGAACCTGATACATTAAAATCTGATTTAAAATTAGTATAATTTACATCATCATCAGTAGATACATCGTGCTTTAGTTTAAACCTATCGGTAGTAGAAGGTGCCCCACCAAATCCTAGATACTGCTTAGAACCACTTAATAGTAGTTCCATATTTTCATTACTTGTAACGCTTGAGTTTAATCCAAAATTAAATATACTATCTTTTGCACCAAAATAAACAGTTGTGTCGTTATCTGCTAGGGTAAATTTAGCTGTATCATCTGTACTTGCCATTGAGAGTAACACGTTCCCAGTCCCAGAATCAATACTGATACCAGAAGATAAATTTTGAAAAAATGCTTGTGTTTCAGATATGTATAATTTTCTGCTACCATTTACAGCAAAACCAACTTGATGGTCACCAGGCCAGTACATACCAGTATTAGTGTCTCCAGTGTTACCTATTGCTGGGGCACTTACACTGCCATCAGGCAAAGATAATACTCCTGATACAGTTAATGTACCGGTAATAGATTGATTGCAAATTACATTTGACATTTATTTTATTTTATTTTGTTTACCCACACGGTCTCATGTTGACAGAATAAGTGTCATCAGTTATATTTCCGTTGAATAAAATTGTTAACGTAGTACCGTCAGTTGCCCTAGTTATACATGGATATACTGTTGAAAAGTCACTTTGAAGCATTACTTCTACCATTACTTTTCTTGAATCCATTGAACCAAAGTTTGACATTGTAATTACATATGTTGTTGTACCAGCACCACTATCATAAGTTCTGGCTATACCAGTTGTATCGTCATCTAAATGCTCATTACCATATCCTTTTGCAGCATTAGAAAGCATTGAAGGTTCAACTGCTCCAGCTTGAATAGTTGCAGCTGCCGTAACATTACCACTACCATCAAAACTTGGAGATGTCCAAACAACATCACCAGTCATACCTATTGTTCTACCTGTAGCTAAAGCTGTTGCTGTTGTAGCATTACCAGCAAAAGTTGTAGCGGTCATAGTACCAGTGCTAGGATTATATGTAAGACCAGTATCTGTTTCTATTCCTTGACTACCGGTTGCGCCATCAACAAAAGTTGGGTAAACTGTTTCATCTGAACTGTTATTCGCTGACGCTGTAACGTTGGTGGCTACTGTTGCAGTATCCGCTGTACCAGTTACATCACCAGTTATATTACCAGTAAATGTTGCTGTAACACCTGTTGTGGTTAGCATTCCAGTACTTGGATTATAAGTTAATCCTGTATCAGATTCCGCGCCTTGTGTACCAGTAGCTCCATCTACAAATATTGGGTATACAGTTTCATTTGTAGAGTTGTTAGCAGATACCGTAATATTTGTTGCAACAGTGGCTGTATCAGCAGTACCTGTCACATCACCTGTCACATCACCTGTCACATTACCTTCTAAGTTTGCAACTAATGTACCTTTTGTTTCTATGTCCGCAGTGTTCCCTGGTTCTGTCGTTGTAAGTCCAAGATACCATTTAGGCGTAGATATACCCGTGCTAGCATCATAATACATTACATTATATTTAGTACCAGAAGCAACTATTTTACCATACCATCCAATATCAACCGAGTTAGCTGAATTATCTTTAGCGTATTTAAACATGTTGTCACCGATAGCGACTGTTGTTGAATCAATAATTGTTGATGTACCATTTACTGTTAAATCACCAGCTACTGTTAAATTATCTGCTACAGTCGTTTCAGAAGTTGAATGACCTATTGTAATTGCAGTACCACTTATACCAGTACCAATAGAAACTGATTCGCTTGAATTCCCGGTATCTATTATTAAATAAGCATCACTACCTTGTTTTATTGTAAGAGCAGTAGCTGAATTATCACTTACTGCTATATTAATATCTGTACCATCTGCAGATATACTATCTAAAGCAATATCGCCAACATTTGTTATATTACCATCTGATACACTTAAGCTATCAACTGTTGCAGCGCCTGTATTAAATGTACTACTACCATTATCTATATTACCAAATCCTGAACTTATTGCCCCACCGCCTAAAGTACCAACACTTGTTATATTTGTTTGCGCCGCCGTTTGTAAAGTTCCTGCTAATTGAGTTGCAGTTAATCTTCCAGTGGATGGATTATAATAAAAATCACCATCCATTTCAAGACCTACATTACCAGTAGAGCTTGTTGCACCTTCAACAAATGTGATTAAATTATTTTCGTTTGTACTTTCATTATCTGTAACTAAAACATGCGCAGCATTCGTTGCATCTGTTACAGTTATACCCGCTATATATGTGCTTAATGCTGTTCCAGCAACCGTATAAGCATCAGCCTCCATAGTTCCATCAATATCAGCATTACCTGAAATATCTAAAGAAGCACCATCAATTTCTCCAGTTACTGTGATACTATCTACATAAGCATCTTTCCATCTTACTGAACTTGAACCTAAATCAACATCACTATCAGTTTCTGGTCCAAATATTCCATCCGCTACATATACTTGTTCTGCATTGTCAGCATAGAAATGAATTTGATTTGCTGTTTCAAAATCTATTTTAGTTTGGTCGTCTTCACCAAGTTTAAGATCTGTTGCAAGTATACTAGTTATAGTGGTTTGAGCTGCACTTACTTCAATATCATCTGCATTAGCAGTAATACCATTACCACCTATAACATTTAATGTTGGTATTGGTCCACTTAAATTTGTACCTGTCATACCAGTACCTGCTACAATTGCAGTTAAGTCACCAGTTGCTGACCCTAATGCAACCCAACTAGATCCATCATGATATTTTAATTTGTTACTATCGCCGGTATCAACATATAATGCCCCGATAGAAGCAGTTGGCGCCGACCCGCTTGCGAACACTCGCATATTTTGCAACACATTGTTGTTTATATCGAGATTACATAAATATTTTAAAGCCATAGTTTTTTTGTTTTATTTTAATTTGTTAGTTTAAATATGCTTTACCAGAGTTTGCACTTGATAAAGTCACTGTTACATTATTTGCGTCTATATATTCTACTTCTCCTTGAACTTGATCACCTGTAGGTAAAACTATTGTTACAGAAGGATTTTTATTTAAGTTATGGTTAATAGACCATGTAGTCGCTACGCTAGCTTGGTAATGTATATAATTTAAATCTTTCTTTTTACTTGTTATAGTATAATATTGATTATTAATTAAACTACCATTGCCGCTTTTATAAGTTATAGCCAGTGTGTAAAAATTACTATCACCAGCTAAATTTGTTAAAGTGTCTAAGCTATAAATACCAAAAACATTTGGATTATCTATAGATGTTATTGTTATTTCAGTAGAGATCCAAGTATCTATAAGATTTACTCTAGTATTTACAGTATCACCGTAATTATATTTACTAGCTATAATTGATGTTAATCCATTAAATGCAACTTCATCAGCAGATGCTGTTGCAAAAGATAGACTACCCTTCTTTCTTCCGCCAGTCATTTTAGAATCAAAGAAATAAGAAACCATCGGCGCACCTAGATTATTAAAGTAAGTTATAGACTTACCTAAAGCATCTAAAGAATATTGTTTTGTGGCCCCGCCCTGGTCAGAACCCAATAATAAATCTGATTTTGATGGATCGGAATCTATTGGATACTTATTAATTCTAGCCATTTATTTTTTGAATATACTTGTTACCTTTTCTCCACTACGTCCGCCGAAATACGCTAATACAACAGCCATCATTACTTTTTCAAAAGTATCATTCCATGTAACTCCTATATTAAAAGGTATTGACTCTACACTATCTAATATACCAGCTAAAGAAAATATTACAATACACCATACTAAAACTAGTGGGCGTACATTTTTTGAAAGCCAAGAATCAGATGCAGCGTCTGCTTGCCATCTCGAAGTTATAGCTTCTATTTCTTTATTTTGTTGTTCGTATATTAATTGTTGAAGTTTAATTTTATCGTCATTACTAGCGTCTGATTTGCCAATAGCAGATATAGCTTCCTCTGGGGAAGTAACCCCTTTTAGAACATTACCCAAAGTTGGGTTAATTACAGAGGCCGCGCCAAATAAAAGTTGCCCTACGGTTGTATCTTTAAATTTCTTTTTACTCATTTTTTAAGGGTTTTTCTATAACATATTTAGCTCCAGGAAATGTATAATCAAAACCAGGATACATAACTTTAGTATAGCCTCTATCATCTATACCTAAAACTTTATGTTCTACACCTTTCATTGTTATTTTATTTCCTTTAATTATATTATAAGGGTTATGTCTGTCTGGACTATCTTTTAAATATCCTTTTATTGAGAAGCTCATTACTTGCCTCTTTTAGCTCTATTCTTAATTCTTTTTTCAAGCCTCTTCTTTTTCTTTTCGCTTATACCTTTTCTGTTAAGCTTACCTTGAAGTCTTCTAGTTCTATTTGATGTAGTACTTCCGTCGCCAAAACCATGTTTTTCATACAATCTTCTAGTTCTATTATCCATATACTTACCAGCCTCAATATCAATATTTCTTGGCATTTGGCCTACATCAGCTGCGGCCATTGCGTCATATAACTCTGGAGAACCTGCAGTATAGCCACCTTCGTTAATTAATTTACTTTCAAGTGCTTTATATTCATCAGCATTAAGTGGTCTTCCTGAAGTACCTTGATTATGCTGACCTAAATTAACACCCATCATATTTCTTGTATGTGGGGAATCTTCAGCTAAATTAAATACTGAAAGATCTGAATCTGTAGCTCCTGATAAAATTGCTAAATCTTCAGCTCCAGGCTCCATACCTCTTCTTATAGCTCTTCTAACTCTTCTATTAGCTGCTGCTCTTTTTCTTTCTGATGATCTACCTATAACATTAATCATTCTTTGATTACGTCTTGCTTGGTGAGGAGTTAATATATTTGTATCTCTACCTTCATATGATCTTGAAAAGCTTTCTTGGTGCATTTGATCATCTCCACCACCCTCAGCACAATCACATGTTTGAGTTGCTTCATTCCATACAGGTGTTGAACCATCAGCACAAGCCTCATATTCAGAACAACGATCAAATTGGTCATCTGGCAACCTATCACAATTTACTTCTGGACAAGTTGGGCTAGTACCGCTTTCTACACCTTCACAACATTTTGCCCATTTATCTACGTCATCTCTTCTTGAAGCGTTAACTAAAACATCATCAGCCCCTTCTAGCTCTTGGTCTAGAGTTACTCCACCTGCACCTATATTTATATTTGATTCTACATTAGGATCATCAATACGTTGTAAAAATGGAGTTTCACCCCATAGGTCATTACCTTGCCCGTCTCCGGCGAATCTAGGATTGACCGGCATGATTTGTCTGTTGTGCCCTAATTTAAGAGAGCCTCTTTTCATTCTAAAAGCCATAATTTATTTATTCTGTTGTTTCTATTGGTTTACCACACCTACCTTTTTTCTCATCCCAGGCTCTACCTAGTTCTGAGCAAGCTGATTTTGCTTTTTCTAATTTAGCAGCTTCTTCCGCGTCTATTTTAGCATGTTCATTATCTCTACATTCTTGGTGCTTCATTCCTTCTAATCCTCCGCAAGGATCTATTGGTTCATTTTCGTTTTGACATTTTTTTAATGCAAGACCTTTAAGACCTTGCTCAATACAACTTTTTCCTTCGCTTGCTGCTTCAGCTGCTTCAGTAGTTGCACCTATACCCATTCCAGCTTCCATTGCGCCCATTATATTTGTAAAGCCTAAACCTGCAGCAGCGCCAGCGCCATGTACCAAATTTGCGTCAGCCTGTTTTATTGGCGAAACACTATCTACCATGCCTGGGCGAATTACATTGTTATATCTTAATTTAAATGCCATAATTTAGTTTGTTATGCGTTACCGTACGCGCGTTGTTTTGCTGATGCTTCCCAAGGAAATCTTCCATCGCCTTCTTTTAGCCATTTACCTTTCCAAAGAATTTTACCATTACCTCTAGGATAACTATTTCCATTCCAAATAACTTCATTGTCATTGTAACTTAGTTTACCTGTTTTCATGTCTTCTTGGTGTTTAAGCTCCTCCTTAACAGCATATGCCTGTCTAGCCGGCGAAGCGTCTTCACTTACAAATATAGTACCATCCATATTAGCTTCAGCTACAACACCTGGCTCTAATTTTTTTTCAATTACAGGATGACTGCTTCTTTGCTTAAATGGTGAATTAAGTTGTATATAAGTCATTTTATCCTTTAGCTACCTTTTTTGCAGCTTTTTTGCCAGCTCTAGCTATTTTACGCTTTGCTTTTCTTTCTGCTCTTCTTTTTAGTTTTTCAACTTTTGGATTTGGTGATGCACCAGTTTCTGGATCAGGCACACCATACCCACCAGCTTTTTCAATTTTATCTTCAAGCCACATTTCTACATCTTTACTTGCTTCAAACTCAGCTGTTTCTACAGGGTCTACACCTAGTTGTTTTACTGGGCTTCCTGTTGCATTTCCGCCACCCGATCCATCTAGTGGAGATTTTGGTGAATTATTAAATAAGTATGATTCAGGTTTAGTTGCTATAGGCATATTTCCAGCAGGAGTAGTTACAACACCACCTTCTGCTTTAATATTTTGCTCACCCTCACCTTGGCCAATACCAGACATAGCCGACCTTACTCTCATTGTTATCGGTATATTTGCTGTTCCTTTTGTTCCCATGTTATTTATTGTTAATTTTTAATTTATAGTATGCGGTGGGTTAACACCTTTTTTGTTAAAATAGTTTTCTCTTTCTTCTTTACTCATCGAAGCCCATTTTGCTAATCCTAGCCCACCAGCTGGGAAAAGATAATTGTGCTCTCTATGAGGGCCACTATAATATGCTTTCATTGCATCTTGATCTTTAATACTAGGAATATCCCCACTACCCTTTAAACTATCTGTAACTCTGCGCATTTCAGAAAGATAGTTTTGTGTAAGTTTATAATCATAAGGGCCAGTGTGAAAAAATTCTTCTTCTGACATTTCTTCACCCTCTATTTTTTTTTTAGTTTCACCGTCATCAGCTACTAAATACTCATCACCTCCTATAAACTTATTTTTTTTTTTAACTTGTTTAATAGGGGCAGTACCACCTGTTTGTAATTCTGGTTTTGGTTTTGTAATATTTTCAACAAAATTTTGCGCCGCATCACCAACTTTTGACATTACTGATTTAACTTTTGGATGCTTTGATACTGCAACTAAAGCGGGACCTGCTACACCGAATGCTGCTCCTTTTAGGAAAGTTGATGCTGCATTTTTCCAGCCATTAGCTTTTTCAGTAACTGGTTTAACAGTAGTAGTTTCATCTTGTTTCCAATTTCTCCTTGTATACTCATCTCTTCTTTCTTGAGTATTTAAAGGATAGTCCTTCATTTTTTTAGCCTTAACCTTAGGTTTAGACCTTATATCTTTAAATGTTTGTAGCAATGGAGACGGTACAGGAAGAGCCGTTGGGCTTTCGTCTAGTTGTTTAGTCGCAGCTACATTTTTATGTGGTTGTTGATAAGCCATGATTAATTAGTTTTATTTGTTATCCTTTAGTCCAGTAAGCATACTCAAGCACAGCTGTACCAGCAGCTGATTTAGCTCTAACCCCTTGAGCTGCTTTTATTGGGAAAAAGCATATTTCGGTAGGGCTTAAATCTGAAAACGCCTGCGTTCCATTTATTGTCTCTAAAACAACTGTCTGAGTTGAATCAGTGTTTTTAGCATAAAAATACACTATATCAGTTGATGACGTAGGAACTAAGTTTGTTGCAGCTGTTGTTAAAACAGCATTTGATATACCAACAGAAGGATTAGTAGTTGTCAAAGTATCAGTTACAGATAAACCTAAAGTTTCGTTTGCTGAAACAGTTGTACTATCTAATGTTAATTTTGCAGTTATTGTTGCCATTTGTTTGTTTGTTTATTATTTATCTATCTTTATCTTTAATCATATCATCTATAGCTTTATTATAAACTTTGTCTGTATATGATTTATTATTATAAAATGTGTTTCGCTCGCTAGTAGGCAAATCTTCCTCAGCAAGTAATATTTTGTATATCCTAGTGATTAATTGTTTACACCGGAAGGATGTTTTGTAAACAGTATATTTAATTGAAGTTCTATTGCGGTGGCGCCATACATCTATCCAACCTTCTCTACGAAGCCTTTCCCATCGGTTTTTATCCCATGAATATGTATATACGCCATCTATAAAATCATTACGCGTAAAATGGGTTTTACAATCTAAATAGATAAGTAATTCCAAATCCGCGTCTTTTAGGCCATAAGTTTTACAGGCCCATTTTCTAACGAGCCTATAATACTTAAGTAATTTTATATCTTTTATATCTTGTGCAGAGAGCTTCATTCTACCAATACTACATCTCCTAAATTTATAACTGTGTATAATTTATCTTTATAGGAAATACCATGACCAGCATGTTTGTCGTAAAAGATAATATCGTCTTTACTAACTCCCAGTACTTTGTCACCCACGCTAATAACTTTAGCTTTTTTGTACCTAACCTCAGTATCTTTAGCTTCTGCTATAACGAGGCCGCCAACTTCTCTTGGCTCCTCTTTTATCTTTTCTATTATTATATAGTAGTTTATTGCCTTCATTCTTCTCTTACATTTGAAATTACACAATCTGCAGAGATAATTGTTTTTGCAACAGATACCGCATTTTTCAATGCTGACTTGGTAACTAATAGCGGATCGATAATACCTGCTTTAATCATATTCTTAGTACAACCACAAGTTACATCAATTCCTGTTCCCTCTTCATAAGTATGTTTTGCTCTTTCAGCCATATTAGCATTTTCTAATACTTTTATAAATGGGGCTTGAATTGCATTTATTAATATAGTCTCTCCTCCTCCTTTATGGAATTCTATCCTTTCAGCAGCATTTAATAGTGCAACACCACCGCCTGGGACTATACCTTCTTCAATTGCAGCTTTTGTCGCATATAAAGCATCTTCTACTCTATCTTTTTTCTCTTTTAACTCAACTTTTGAGTATGCACCTACTTTTATAATACCAACTAAGCCAGAAAGCATAGCCAATCTTTTTTGATGTAGGCCTTTCCAAAATTTATCTTTGGTTTCCTTGATCTTTTTTTCTACTACTTTGATCCTTTCTTCAAAAAGCTTAGGATCTTTGTCTACAGTAAGCACAGTAGATTTTTTATCTGTTACAGATTTTTTAGCTCTACCTAAAACATCAGGGCTAATCATGTCCATATCGTCGCCAAGTTCCTCATCGATAATTTTTGCACCCGTTAATAGTGATAAATCTTCTAAAGTATCTCTTTTTGATGGGCCAAATCCTGGAACATCTATAACATTTACCTTAATATTGCCTTTTACCTTGTTCATTAGCAAAGTTGCAAAAGGTTGTTGCTCTAATTCTGCAATTATAAGCAGTGATTCTTTAGATTTTACTATAAATTCCAAAATACTTTGTATTTTACGTACATTTTGGATGGGAGAATTTACAATTAATATATATGGATTGTCTAAAATTGCTTTATGCTTGTCTTTATCAGTAATTAAATGGGGAGATTTTAATTTACAGTCAGAAAGCTCAACACCATCTACAATTTCGATGTGATCTTGCTCAGTTTCTGAGGTTTCCATTAAAACTACGCCATTTTTACCTACTTTTCCGTAAGCTTCTGCAATTAAATCGCCCAATTTTTCGTCATTATTACAAGAAATTCTTGCAACATGCTTAATCATCTTCTCATCTGCGGGTTTTTTAATTTTTTCTAGGTATTCTAGTACCTTTTCTAAAGAAAAATCTATGCCTTTTTTGATATGTCTAATATCTTCGAAGCCATCATACTCTTCATATTCTTTTAAAATGGAGTGAGCAAGGATAGTAGCCGTAGTGGTACCATCCCCTGCTTCTTCCACTGTATTACTAGCAGCTTCTTTTATTAAAGTAGCTCCTATATGTTCGACCGGGTCTCTTAAGACTACGCTTTCCGCAACGGTTACTCCGTCTTTTGTAATTACCGGCCGACCCATGGTGTCTTCATAAACAACACATCTTCCCGATGCTCCTAATGTTGAGCCAACTGCTTTGGCTAACTTAGTAACACCGTTCATGATTTTTTTCCTAGCCTTTTTATTAAAGCTAAGATCTTTAACTATATTGTTAGGGTTATTATAATTCATTATATTAAATTGTATTTATGTGGTTTATTAAAATGTTTTTACTACTGTAGGCCCTTTTAAATAATCTAATTTCCTTTTGTAGTGTTCTACTGATCCATCAATAGCGGCTTCTGCGCCTTCTACTGTTTCTCTACGTGTAACATCGTGCCATAAATCTTCTTTTTCTAGATCTTTGTACTCTGTTTGGTAAAATCCATTTGGTAATTGGGTTATTCTCCAGTTTTTCTTTTCTGAAATATGTTTCCAACCATTAATGGTTTCATCGGATACTTGTGGTTGACTAGTCCACGTTCTAGTCGAATAAAATAGTGTCATTGGTTTTGGTTTTAATGATTAATAAAAAATAGATATAAGGCGCCAATTAAGACGCCCTAATCTAAAAAGGTTTTGTAACTTACGATACAACTACTGCTGAAGGATCTATTGAGTCAGTATCAATATCTACTGCTACTAACTTTAGTTCTGAATCAGCCATTAGCGTATTATAAGCGGTTTGAAAAGCTTCGATAGCTTTCCAGTCTGCTACTCCAGCAACTGTAATACTTACTAGTCTACCACCACTGTTACTACATGTAACTGTAGTTGCATTATGCAAAGACTGCCCAAAATTAGTTGTACTATCTACTGATAAATAGTGCGTATAAGATTGACCACTTGCTAAAACTGTAAAGGATAATTGCTTTTTTCCGTAATTTGCCATGATTAATTGTTTTATGTATTATGTATTTGTTTTTGGGTATATCGAATAAGGTATTTGGTGTCAGTAACCATAAGAGCTACTAGTATTTTCGTTTTTGGTACCACCTTCGCCACCACCCCTATTTTTCGATGCTGGTATACACTTTCGTGTGCGATGGTCATAGTCATATCCTTTGCGGCAGTTTTGCTTCTGTGCATCTCTTTTCTTTCTCTTACCCCATTCGCTCATGGCATAGGCTTTGTCGCGTGCGTCCTTAGCTCTACGTGCTGCCGGAGATAATTTCTGTCCCATATCTATTAATATTACATAAGTTTGTAGAAAGTTAAGAAAGTGACGCTAGCCTTATATTATATATATACTTATCCTATATATTATACGAAGTATAATATTATAAGGGCGTAAGGTGACACTAGGGTATTACTTATATACATTATATACCTAACGTCACATATATTGGGAGTTTGGGTTACTCTTCTCTATATACCCTATCCCCTTCAACACAAAGTCATTTCTTTTAACCCACCCCCCTTATCTTTATTTCTTTCCGTCCTCAACCTCAGTCGTTTCCGTGTATAGCATTATTACCTTGTCAACCTAGTTGTCTCTGTCTTCATCCTCGTCTTACACGGTTTATCCAGACATTCGACACTTTGTCATGACACAACGTCACACGATGTATAGCATTTCTACATTCACTAACTACATTTCATTTGCGAATAGTAATTGATAATAATAATGTAACAAATAAATAATAAAGTATGATATTAGTAAATGTAAGTAAGAGAGGTACATTAAAATTCCAACTAAAAGATGGTAGACATGTATTGAGTTATAATTCTGGATATGTCAGAATGGATAGTGGTAGAAGTGATAGACTTTACCAACTAAATAAAGTAAGAAGAATTGAATTTCCAAATAGTACTTTTTATACATATGAAAGAGTTTTAATTCCTTGTCCTAAACAAAGATATAAATACCTATTAAACTTTGAAATGAGAAATTGTAAATAATTTACATTTGTAAACATTGAGAGTTAGAGGTATACATATGTAAACAAATTAGTAAGTAAACAAAATTACTACTTTTACAAACCAAATGCGAACTAAATAAGATAATAATAATAAATAAGTAAATTAAATCTAAAGTTATGAAAACTAAACAATTAAGTAAGACAATTGCTAAACTGTCTCAAAAAGAATTAGCAGAAATTTTCCCGCCAATTACAAGAAAAAACTTTGTTGTAAGAAAATCTTGGCTAGGTAGAAACCAGATTATAACATTTGTTAACAATAAAAACGTTAAAATCACTTATAATCATGATGAAGTTTTAAAGGTAATGTTGCCAAAACTAAACATAATGCCTTGCTGGATTAAGCGTGGTTATTGGAGTCAATCAACTGACATGCCAACTAATGTTAGAGATATTGTACTTGACAGAGTAGAATTATCTTAAAACAACTGATATGACGGTCTTTAGGTGAGTTCGATTCTCACCATATCAACTAACAATTAAAATTAAATAAAATGAAAAGAAAATTTCAACACTATGTGATTACTACATTTTTAGTGTCACTGGCAACACTGGCTTTATCAGGAATTATAATGATTTCTTATCACCTAATGTTTAACAACCCAACAATAACTTTTGGAGGATGGTAAGAAATGAATATAATGGGTGGACAAATTATGCCACGTGGAGAGTAAATTTAGAGATATTTGATAATTACCAATGGGACGATGAAGAAATTAAGAATCTAACGGTTGATTATCTTGAAGAAATGATAGAAAACTACGTATTTGACCATCATGGTGATATGGGATTAATGGAAAGTTATGCAAGAGCATTTTTAAGTGAAGTAAATTATTACGAAATAAAACAAGAAATATTAGAAGATTATGAAAATGAAAAAAAATATAATAGATGAAATGGTGTTTGACACCAAAAATGACAGATGGATATTCTTAAGTGACCTAGATTCTGGTGAATTTGAATATAATAATAAATTGGTGAAAGTATTTACTACTGATAGAGGATATAAATTTTTCCAAACTAATTGGGGAAATACTCAAATATCTTCAATATCTTGGCAAAATTGTAAAGATATTATTAAAGATAGAACAGAAAATGCAGAACATTATGCAAAATTAGAACAATTAAGTTCAGATACTCTTGCAGAAATGTATAAAAATAACCATAATAACTGGACAGGAGATTAAAATATGAAAAGAGATTTATATAGATTTGCAAAAGCAAGAAAATACGGTGAAAGAATTATATTGTGGGAAGACGAATGGTATAGAAAATACAATAAAAATTACAATGTAAGTGCGAAACTAAATGGATAATATAATTGTATGAGATGTAAATGTAAAAATATAATTCCACAAGGTAGATTGCGATTAGGTTATAAAACTTGTGTAAATTGTTCAACAGTAGAAATGCATAGTTATATACCTATAATAGCAAATAAACAAATACAAGAATTGCAAATAGTTTCGCCATCACTATCTGCGTTAGTACATAAATCATGGCGTAGAAAATAGAGAAATGATACAATTAATATTAAGTGACATTAGGTTTTTAATACTACAGTATAAAGACGGTAAAATAGAAATAAAAGAATTATTAAATAAATTAGAAGAATTAATAAATGAATACAATTAAATTTACAAGTAAAACAACATTAAAATTAAATGGTGTTGAGTATGGTGGATATGAATTAGGTGAAATACCACCAAGTTTTGGATACAAAGAAAAATTTGATGGCGTGAATGAACACGGTGAAGACAAATTTAAATATGGTATTAACCAATGGTTTAATTATAAAGGATTAACATGGGTAATAAAGTAATAAAAGTAATACAATATGTCTTAGTAGGTGGAATATGTTTTATATTAGGTATATTTTATACATTTTATAAAATTGACCAAAGAGTATGGGACGAAACCATTAATAAAGCATGGGACATAGAAAATAGAGCAATGAATTTTCCAGAGAAATCTTGTTATAATTGGCAAGATATTGAACTAATAATCTTTGGTGAAATACAAGAATAAGCTAGACGAGTAGGTTAATAGGTATGATTAAAGGCGTAATCCTGACGAAGGTGAGAAAAACGGCTCGATGATTACACATAACTGAATTGCTAGCACTTGACCGGAAGCGCAATAGCGACTCGAGGTTGGATAACTAGGTATGGCGTGGAGAAGGCATAAAGAGTATAAGTCTAGGTAGCGTGCACGCAAGTGCAAACGGGAGCATCTCAGCTGATTATCCCACTAACTACTGACGAGTAAAGAGGTTCGATTCCTCTTCTAGTTGCTAAAATTAATAAATTATGAGTGTGACAAAAGAAATAGATAGAATTGCAGGTGAAATAGCCAAAGATTTAGAACCAAAACTATTTGAAATGGTATCATGGGGAATAGATAATACTGATTTAGATGTAGTAGAAGGTGATGAGTTTATAGAGCTAGTGACACACATTAGCAATCAAGTATTAATTAAATTAAAAAATAATATAAATGAGTGATAGCGTAAAAAAGTATTATGAAATGAAGGAAGACGGTGAGTTTAACAACGTAGAATGGGCAAGATACATATGGGTATTAGATTTCGAACGAGGTAAAGTATACAGATATGATATAAGAAGCAGTTGGAACCATGGTGAATGGAATCCAGATTCTGAAAAATGTGAAGAATTTTTAATAAAAATGGGTCACTCAATAGGTAATATAGAATGGATGGTATGTGCTGAAAGCGAAGTATCATACTAATTACAAAGCAAATGCGAATAAAAAACGATAATAAAATAAAACAAATGCAAACATTATATCAAAGACTAAAACCAAATCTTAAAGTTAAACTTAAATACAATTCAATTAAGTACAAAGAAGGTCCAAGACAAGTAATTGCAGAGTTACATAGATTTCATAACTACTCTGAATTAACTGTTGGAACTGTTAAAGACTTGGTATTATATTCAGATATAGATGACAGAAGATGGGACTCTATTGACTGGAGATATGGTGATAAATTATTTAACAATTAAAATAAAGGATTATGAGTAAAAAATTATTAACAGAAGACCTTATTCTCAAAAAATTATTTGATAAAGGCATTAGAGAGCCGGGAACTTTCGAAATTGATGATGTATTAGATGACTTATTAAGTCATTATGGTGCAGAAATAAGAGATGACTGGGGCGGTTCATTTAATATATGGTTTTATACTGAATCAACTACTGATGGGTATGAAGTATATGTTGCAACAGAAAATGAAACTAGCCCATATATTGGCGAAGATGTATATTATTATGAAAATGATTGGCTTGAAAAATTACCTAATGCAATTATTGATGGTTTATCTATCCATTTAGATAATTATCATAGAGATGATTATGCATTTGAAGATGCAATAAATGAGGTATATGATATATATTGGAATGATATGAAAGAAGATGTTGAATCTGAGTTAATCGAAGAAGGTTATAGTTGGCCATCTAAAGATGAATAAACAAAGGGCGTGAAATGGTTAGACATTGGCAATTACTTTTAATCGAAGGAAAAGCAATGTAACGCAGGTTCGATTCCTGCCACGTCCACTAAATGGAGTGTAAGTCGTTCCCGAAAACCGGCCCACCGGAAATCGGGGCATCTCCAAAGAGTAGTAATCGATTTAAAACTAATGCGCTACTCAGGGTTGGTGACTCCCAAGACAAATCACATTAGGGACTAAGTGCCGATATGTGAATCACCTGTAATAAGAAGAGACTGCTGGGGTTTCTTCCCCCTAAAATATAATGGGTTAAAACACGAAGGACGGAATAATATAGTGGCTACTAAGCGGATACGCACAAAACCACAAATTTCTCAACTTGGTAAACGTGAGTCAGGTCAATGAGTTAGATATTAGACCTCAGAAAGCGTGGGTACGTGCACAGTGCCACCCAAAAATACTATAGGTGTGGGCACGCGTGCGGTGCTGTTACTTGACCTGAGAAAAGACGTACAAGCACACCTAAAATATGGCGGGATGGAGCAGATGGTCAGCTCGCGAGCCTCATAAGCTCGAGGTCGTAGGTTCGAATCCTACTCCCGCACCTAAATTAAAATTATGACAACAACTGAAGAAGCACTATTAGTATTAGGTATATTCTTAGCAATATGTTTATTACTAGTGTCTTTAATTAAAGATTAAATATGGGAACACCAACAAGAATGTTCTCTTTTTGGAGAGACACAAATGATTTACACAAACCTATTACTGAAGAATGTGAAATAGTATCAATACCGTTTAGAAGTAATTTAGGACCAGAGCTAATTACTAAAGTAATGAAATCTGGCGAATATGAAATAATTGGTATACAAGAAGATGGTACTTGGACTATAGAAATTATAGCAAGAAAAATAGATAAACCAATATACGAATTTAAAGAAGATTAATATGGGAACAAGAAGTTTAACTAGAGTAATACCTAGACAAGAAGGTCTTAGTTTTAATCAAGGCCATGAAAACGGGGAGTTAGCTTATGTAAATATGTATCGTCACTTTGATGGTTATCCAGAAGGTCACGGCTTAGACTTAGCTGAATTCTTAAAAGATATGAAAATAATAAATGGTATAACCGATGAAGCAGAATTAAATACTCATGCTAATGGAGCAGGGTGTCTTGCGGCACAAATGGTAAAATATTTTAAAGAAGGTCCGGGATATATTAATTTATATCCTACCGATAATGATTACGGGTGGATGGATTATGTTTATACCATTTTTCCTAAAGAAAATGAGCCTTGCTTTATATCTATTTATAGTACGGGTAAAAGAGAATGTATATTTGTGGGTACACCTGAACAATTATTAAAAAAATACAAACCAAATACGGATTAAATACGATAATATAAATGACTAAAAAAGAAATTGAAAAAATATCACAACGAGTAGCAGAACTTATACTTAATCAACTACATGAAGGATTATTGCTAGATATTCAGCCTGATGAAGAAGAAGAATTACTAGCTGAATTAGCAAAATGTATGACTTTAATGGATAAATATTTAAAAGCAGAAGATTACGAAAGATGTGATTTATTACAGAAAAAAATTAAAGCAATAGAATTAAAATTAAAAAACCTATGATGAAACCAATGTTAGCACACAAGTTTGATGATAGTCGAGTTGACTGGTCATTACCTGTGTATATACAACCAAAACTAGATGGCGTTCGCTGTCTATTTACTAAAGATGGTGCGTATTCTCGTACCGGTAAAGAATTTATGAATGTATCTCACTTGAGAACTACATTGCTGCCGTTTTTTAGGCAACACCCAGACGTTGTGCTTGACGGTGAATTATATAATCATGAACTTAAACATGATTTTGAAAAGATTATTTCATTAGTTCGTAAGCAAAAGCCTAC
>Ga0209645_1000049_pt1 | contig 52513 bp, 57 predicted proteins | sample ETNvirenome_6_30_FD_184070 | JGI IMG/M metagenome (GOLD analysis project Ga0209645, IMG submission 184070) | Marine viral communities from the Pacific Ocean - ETNP_6_30 (SPAdes) (version 2) | ecosystem: Environmental > Aquatic > Marine > Oceanic | place: Pacific Ocean | collected 2013-06-19
TTCTGCTTTTTTTAGTGGTATGTTGTCAGACTTTCAAATGTGGAACTCTACATGGACAGCAGAAGACGCAGAATATGATTACCTTAATCCAGAACAATTAGCATTAAATAGAGGTGGTACATCACTAACTAACTCTAATCTTAAACTATGGTACCCAATGAATGAAGGTCATAGAGGTGATCAGTCTTATGTACTTGATGCTTCTAATACAGGTATATGTGATAATATAGTTGATTCGGGAATAACAGGAGGAACAACTAAAGATGGTTGGGTAGATTTTGATACTGGAGATACTCAAGTGACTGTAGATTCAGATTTAAATGCTATTAAATATACTTATTTAGATTCTACAAGTGGAATGTATACTTATTTAAGAGATAGTTATATATTGACAAAAGATTTAACTGTAGGAAATGTATATAAGATTTCATATAAAGTTAAAGTATCTGATTCTTCTTTTAATGTAAACTTTAAAGTTCAAGGAGGAAGTGTAACAGGCGCACCTCAAGGTGGCGCAACTAACTCTACTGAATTTGTAGAGCAAAGCTTTAACATATTAGCAACTGATGCAACAGGTCACTATATATTTAGCGCATTAACGGGAACCTTGGTTTCTGGGCAATCTACTGTATGGTTAAAAGATTTTAAAGTAGAGCCAATAAACGATAAACACAACGCAACAACTGTATTTTATGGTGATGATTTATTTGATAGTGGTGTTGGAGATTATGGAGATAGCACAGGAGCGTGGGTTGCTGAAGGAAATAATACTATAGCTAACGATACTAGTGCTTTAAAAATTACTTATGTAGATGATGATGATGGTGCTAAATTGTTTTTAAAAGATTCTGCAGACTTAACGACAGATTTAACTGTAGGTAGAAGATATAGATTAACATTTACATATAAAGTAAATAAAAATGATGGTGGTGATTTAAGGGCGCAAATAAATCAAGGAGATGGTACTTTTCAAACTACAGGTATTCTTTCACAAACAAGTTTTACAACTATTACAAAAGATTTTACTGCTATGCATGCTACTAATGCTAATTTTAGATTTAATCAAATGGATTCAGGCGATATACTTCATATAAAAGATGTATCTTTAAAAGAAATAGGTATAGCATCAGGATGGACAGATGCAGACCAACAACTTGATATACCTCAAACAGCGTTGCAGTCTTATAATCAGTTGGCTTGGAATCATAACCCTGCTCCATCAAACCATCCAATAGGTACAGTAGCTTATTCTCCAAATTTTGGAACTGATAGTTTTGTTGTTAGTTTTAGTATGTTTCCTAATGTAGCTGAAGATGCTAGATTTATGTTTCAAAATGAAAGTGGAAGTGATGGTAGATTTGTGTTTTACTACGAAAATACTAAAGAATTAGAAATTTATGTAGACTCAGAATCTAGTACTAGTTATTTAGATATAACAGGTACAATCCTTGAGCCTGGACAATGGCATCATATTATAGCTGTATTTAATAGAACCGCTGGTACAGTAACAGCTTATGTAAACGGAGAAGCTCAATCTCAATCAGCAGATATATCAAGTGTAACTGGCACTATAAATGGAGGCGGTCAATTTCTTCCATATAGTTTTAGTAATACTGATGATTTTCAAGGATGTTTGACTGAAATAGCTTTTTGGAAAAATACTACATTTAGTGATTCAGATGCAAATGAACTATATAATGAAGGTTTAATTTTAGATGCAAGAGAGCATAGTAAATCTTCTACTTTAATAAACTATTGGAAAAATAATGGTTTAGCTGAATGGGAAGATTTAGTTGGAAGTAATAATTTAAAAAATAATAATATGACAGAAACAATGCTTATTACAGCAGGTGTAGACAGTTCAAGAGATTCACAAGGGTTTTTTATGAATAGACAAAGAACTGCTAATAGTTTGAATTTAAATAATTTGCATGGTTCATCTGTAGATTCTCCTACTTCTTATGTATTGGTAAAAGACTCTCCTTCTTTTGACCATGTAGATACTAGTAAAAGCTATTTTTCTATTTCGCTGTGGTACAAAAGGGCTAATTTAAGTGATGAAGGAGTTTTATTTGCTAAATATGATACAAATAGTAAAAGAGAATTTAATATTGAAATGAGAGGTGATGGTGCGTTTGAAATGCAATATGGAGCAAATAGTGGAGCAGGATATAATAGAATTAAAGCACGAACTGGAGCTCAAGATGATACTGATTGGCATCATATAGGATTTGTATATAATGGTAATTCAAGTGATCCAGAAACACCAGAAGCTTGGGCTTCTGATGCAACAGGTAGATTCCAAATGAATGGGAGAGTTAGAGTATGGATAGATGGAACTGAAATAGCAGACGGAGCAGATGAATGGCAATGGACTGCAGGAACAAGTGGTCATGAGGCAGTGCCTCCAGCACAAATTACTGAATTATCTTCAGATGTTTCAATTGGAAATATTTTAGCAACTGGAGCTCCCTATAATTCAGATGCTTATTGGTTTGATGGACAAATAGATGATGTATTATTTTATTCTAAATCATTGTCAGAAGATGAAATTAAAAGAAATTATAAAGCAGGTAAAAGGAGTCACAAATAATGGCACATTATGAAATGTATTTTTGTATACCTAGCAGTGCATTTAACAGTGCTGTTGGTGACAAGATAAAAGGGTTATACCCTATAGTAGAATCAGTTAATGAAGAAACTGATGAAATAACTTATATGTCAGCACCTACATGGTATGATATTATAATGAGCGGTCAAGTAGGTCCACCTAGGTATTCACACGATAAGTCTTATGTTATTATTAAAGGTGAATGGTCTATGAAAGATGGTGTATTATCAGAACTTATGTCACTAGGTGAAGGATTAAATTATCCTAACTTTACTGTATTAACACAACAAGAAGCAAGAGTGCTTGCTAGTAGCAGCACATTTACAGGAGAATAATGGATATAGATACACTAAAATCAGTAGCTGTAGGTAGTGGTGGTATAACAATACAATTTTTAGATATGTTACCAGATATGGTACGTGTAGGGGTTGGAATTATTACTATCGTATATTTTGGTTATAAAATAGCATTACTAAGAAAACAATTAAAAAACTAAACTAACAAAAGGGGGAGTTATGGATAAAGGAGTTGTAAAAAGAGTCGTAGTAACGCCAGATAAACATTTTCCGTTACATGATCAACCAGCCATAAATTGTCTAAAAAAGACAATAGAAGTAGTTAAACCAGACGCTTATGTAGATTTAGGCGATGTAGGGGAATGGGAAGCATTTAGTGCATGGAAGTTTAAAAGAAAAAAAGCTCCACCACTAGAATATTTAATAAAAGATTTTGATAAGGATGTAAAAGATGTTAACAAAGGAATGGATCAGATTGATGAGTCTTTGGACAAAGCAAACTGTAAAGAAAAGTATATTACTGAGGGTAATCATGACAATTGGCTTAATTTGGCAGTTGAGAAATATCCCTATATTCCTCAGTATAGATTTGCTTCTGCTGTTAAGCTTTCTGACCGTGGGTACAAATATATACCCTTCGGGAAACACCTTAAATTGGGAAAACTATACTTTTATCATGGCCATCAATATGGTGGTCAATATCATGCTGCTAACCATATTCGGAAACTTGGATGCAATATAATGTACGGGCATTGGCACGATTTACAACAGATGTCAATGACTCACATGGATGGACCGAAAAGTGCTTGGAGTATTGGATGTTTAAAAGATATGGGACCAAAGTCAAATGAGTGGTTGGATAATAGAAGAATTAATTGGGCTCATGCTTTTGCCATCGTTGATTTTTACGCTAGAGGGCTGTTTACAGTTCATATTATCCAAATTATTAACGGAAGAACATCATTATGGGGAGAGCTAATAGATGGGAATAAATAATGGATATGATTACAATATTGGAAGAATTTGGCTTACCCGTGGCAGTAGCCATGGCGTTCGGGTTCTTCATTTGGAAACAAAACAGGTTCATCCAACATACTCTTATGCAAGAACTAGACCAAGACTTCAAGAGGTTGGAAGGTATTATTATTAAGCTGATAGATCAGCAAAAGATAATACAAATCGAACAGAAGGGGTTAAATAGGCAATATAAAGCCTTAGTGGAGATAATAGCCACTTTATCAGGAAATGGCCTAAAACATAAGTTTCTGCGCAAAACAGAAGAAGATTAAGTAAAAGGAGATAGTTATGCCATACGGTAAAGGTACATATGGGTCTAAAGTAGGAAGACCTCCAAAAAAAAGAAAACCTGCTAAACCTAAACCTAAAATGAAAAGGAGAAAATAATGGTAGACATGATTATAGCTTACCTAAAAAGTAATAGAGAAGAAATAATTGATGGTATTAACAAAAAAGTTAATTTACCTTTAATTTCTGAAGCTAAAGAAGAAAAAATCTTTGGTTCTTTATTTGATGCTTTCATGGAAGTACTTGAAGGCGTATTGAATAAAAAAGGTAAGTAAATGCCAAAAGAAATCTTAAAAGTTGATTCTTTTGAGGGGGGTATTAATTCTAAGCGTCAAGCAAGAGACGTTGAGGATAATGAGTCTCCAGTCATTGTAGATACCAATGTAGATACTATTGGTAAAATATCTTTGTCTGGAGGCAGTGTCCCTTATATTTCAGAAGCATCTCCTATTAATATAAAAGAGCCTGGTTATGGTTTAATGATCACTAATACGGATTATGATATTGTATCTAATCCAAATAGTGATGATTCAGAAACTACTACAGGATTAATGGGAGGATCATATTTTCATCCAGAAGGATTAGGTATTGGTGGTAAATTTAGTTTAAATAATCTGAGATTATATGAGTTTAGTGAAAATCCAGGTATAGAAGCAATATTTAAATTATATGATCCACCAGAATTAGAAACTGATTTAGGTAATACTCCTAAATTACTTATAAGAGAGAATGAAAACGAAACTTGGACAGAGCTAACAGATGGGCTTGATTTATATGTAAATCCAGATAATGTAACTGGTCCAATAAGGCCTTTATTTGAAAAGATAAATGGTGCTTTTAGGATTCAAGATACAAATTTTCAAAATAACAATAACTTTACTAAATGGTTTGGAGTAATTGATGACACTAAATTTATGGGTCCTAAAAATATAAATTTTGATGATAGATATGCTCCATCTTGGTCTTCTGTTAGAGCATGGTTATACACACATGCGTATCCTTCTTCTCCTTACATTGTAGATCGTGGTATATCTCAAGAATTAAATGGAGAACACTTTTCTATAATTCAGAGCTGGGAAGATATACTTAGTGGAGATATTAGTGATTATGCAAGCACAATAGATGAAGCTGTCGATCTTGCAGAAACTGATATAAATGTTACAACTGGCACAGGGTCAACATTTTCTGCAGGGGACTTATTAATATTTGCTCACGTAGATGGTCTAGAGTATGATTTTGAAAATGATGAATTTATAGATCCATATTTTGTAGGGACACATGAATTAGTTATAGTTGATAGTGTTTCTAGTGATGTTTTAACAGTAACAAGAGCATTTTCAGGAGGTCAGCAATATAAATTTGCACAGGGTGATTTAGTTTTTAAAATTGGTTCTTTTAATGGACAATGGGATGGAGGTGTTCATGATGATATATTTGGACCTAAAAATTGGGGTTATATGCAAACAAGCTCAAACTCTGTTTCTTCTACTATGATACCATTTTCAGCAATTGCTAATGATTTTAGCATTTCTACAACTTACGATGATACAAATCCTAGTTTAGTTGCTGATAATGCTACTGTTTCAAATGCAACCCAATATGATGCAGATGCAGATACAGGATGGGGTAGAGCAACAGATGGTGTGACAGGATGGTGGAATGAATTTGATGGGGTTCAATTTATGTATGAGTTTGTTGATGAAGCAGCTACTGGTACTACATTTTTATTAGGCCATAGATATGATTTTTATATTTCAGCAATTTATGATCAAGCTCCTGGTTCAGCACTTTCTCAAGAATCTGCTTTAAAAAAGATTACTCCTGGTAATAGTGGTCCATTAAGAAGAAATTCTAATTTATATGCTACTCTTACAGTAAAATGGACAGGAACAAATGAAGATGGAACTTATAATGCAAATAAGCCTTGTAATAGTACTTCTGATAATACTGCTAACTCTGAAGCTACAGATACATCAAATCCATTATATAATAAATCATTACATATAAACCCTAGAGTTACAGGAGTTAGAATTTATTGTAAAGATTCTACAGAAAATACAGATCCTAAACTTTTATTAGAAGCTTGGTTTGATCAAGAGGGTGGCGTAAGAAGACAAGATGCATCTAAATGGCAACCTTGGTGTCCTATTAACTATGGAGACTCATCAAATGTAAAACTATCTTATTATAGACTTGGTGCAAAAAGTGACTACTTTACAGCAGTTGATTCTCCTCATTATTTAAATTTATACAAAATAACTGGAGCTCATGTTTCAGATACTTCTAGTGACACATCTCAAGAAGAAGCTTTCTTTTTTGAAGGTCCACCAGTAGGGGTAGGTTATAGAGATGAAAATAATCATGATGGAACTAGATTAGAAAATATAAAATATAAAACTTCTGCTACAGTAGGAGGTGTTAGATTTGTAGGAAATGTTATGATGCCTGGAAATTCTTTTGGTCAAGGAGCTCAAAATAGAGTGTATGGAGATAGGATGTTACAATGCTCAGTATCAGGCGCTGTAGATAGTTTTCCTGCAAATAATTGGATAGATGTAGCTTCTGATGATGGTGATGAAATTACTCACTTGCATGCTTATAATGATAATTTATTACAATTTAAACATAATGTATTGTATGTAATATCTGTTTTTAATGAAAAGAATATAAGTCCTACTGTTATAGGAACGTATAAACATAAAGGTGTATCTAAAAATTATCACGTAACAGATATAGAAGGTGGTGTAGCTTGGATTAATAAGTTTGGAGCTTTTATTTATGATGGTTCAGCAGTTACAAATATATTATATGAAAAAATTTCAAAAAATGAATGGAATTGGAGTGAATACAAATCTATAGGTTATGACGCTATTTCAAGAAAACTTATTATTTTAAATGATATAAATAGTGGATCTACTGTAGATGGGTGGAGTTATTTTATAGATACTGGAGCATGGACTAAATTATCAGACAAATTTTCTGTAGCAGGATTAAAATCTAACTTTCAAACTAACAATGAAGGTAATTTAATATTTACAACTTACAATTCTGCTTCTGCTTTTGACAATAGAGTTAATGGATTAGTTTTCCAAAAAACAGGGGACATTACTACTGGGGAACATATGATTTCTTGTGCATCTGATACTCCATTAGATCAAAATGGTAATAATTTTTCTTTTAATGACTATGTTTCAGAAAATGGTAAAGTTTTAAATATAACAAATACAGGAATAAGTCAATCTGATGCAATTACTTTAAATGCTAAATTTACACATGTTTATGTAAGAAGTGATTGGAATTTTGTTGGAGATAATTTAAATAAACTTATTGTAAGGTTAAATATTGAAGAATCACATCTTAGTAGAGGAGACTATTTATATATTAATCCTTCTAGCTCAATATATGTTACAGATTCTTTAAATACAAAACGTGAAGTTGAAAATATGGAAGGTGTTTGGGAAATAGAAGAGGTTAGCTTTGCAGCAGATGGTAACATTACTGATGGAGAAGGTTTAACAGATTTTCCTAATTGGTTTTTAATTAAAAAACATACAAATCTAATTTCTTCTGGACCAGGACATTCTTTAGTAAAATTAGGTGGTAATGAAAGTAATTTAATGCTACTTGAAGATACATTGTTAGAATTGACTGATTTGTCAGGAAATGCAAACCCTATAACAGTTTGGGAAACTTTAAGACAAAATAGATACAATTCTTTAAATCTTGTAAATACTCATTTAATTCCTAAACATAATTATTTTGATGGAAATTACTATATTAAACAAGTTATAGATGATGGGAAGGGTGTTATTGTTTCAAAAGATTATGGTGAAGCTAGGTATGGATATAATGATGAAACTGGGTATCAATTTAAATATACAAGATTATATCAAAACTTTTTAAACCAATTATTACCTGAATCAACTCCTACTATTGTTCAAACAAATGCAGATTATTATCCTGGATTTATATTTAGTAATTTTCAAGTTTTTGATAGAAATTCAGTAGGTAGTAAGTTTTTTGAAATTAGAACAAAAGAATTAGATTTTGAGAAACCAGGAAGTAATAAACATATACATAAAGTATATATTACATATGAATGCAATCAATCTCTTCCAGTTGTAAAAGTAGTAGGTATAGTTAAAACAGAAGATGGTACCTTTGCAATATATCCAAATATAGATAAATCAAAATATTATGGAGTTAATTATATAGATTTATTATCAGATATTCAAATAAATTCTAACTTGCAAGATGGAGATATATATTCTTTAAGCTCTACAGAAAGTGGAGAACATGTAGCTTCTATAGTTTTTAATGATCCAGACAAGTTGTTAAAAAAGGCTAAATCATTTCAAGTTATATTAATTAATTCAACAAAATCAATTATAGATGAAAATATGCAATATGTATCTAATTCTTCTCAAGACGTTTTAGAATCTGCAATTCCTGCAGGTGGTGGAGGATTAATAGAAACTAGTCCTAATTTTGTTTTAAATGATATTAATATAGTTTATAAGGAAAAACGTGTTAAATAAAATGAAAAATAATACAAGTATGATTACTTCTGGTCCTAATCCACCTAGGAAAACTGATGGCGTTTCAGGATCTATACATGTTTGTTTTAATAGTAATGTTCCTACTTTGTATGCTAAATATAAAGGATCTTGGTATAAAACAACATTAGAAGCTATGAATGCTGTAGATAGAAAAGAATTATTAAGAGTTGTAAAAATACATCAATGGTATGCAACAGATGGAAATGCAGACTATATTCCATTTGGAGCATCACAAGTAGAAAGTGACTCAACAACAGATTCTTTAAATGATGATACATTATTTATACCTCCATATGATGGAGAATTAGAATCTATAGTTATTGTATCAGCTACAGGTATGGGAGCAGCAGCAGGTAATACTAGAATACAATTAAGAGTTAATGGTACAAATGGAGCCTTTATTCAAGAAACAATTGCTAATGAGCTTCCTAAAAAATATACATTTAAAAAAGATAATACATTTAGAGCTCATGATAGAGTAAGGATTAAAATTACACCAGGTGCAAATCCTAAAAATGTTACTGCTACAAGTATCTGGAAATATAAGGTTGCATAATTACTATGAGAGTTGCTATATTAAATTGGTATAAAGGAGACAAAAATGGCTAGTTTAGGTCGTCAAATAAACAGAGCAAAGCGTAAAGCCGCTATTAAAAACTTAGAAGCTTTAAGAGCCTTACAAGCAAGTCAAGCTGAATCTCGTATAGGAGGTTCAATGGGAAGCCTTTTAGGAAGAGTTGGAGGCACGCTTTTAGGTGCATTTACAGCAATGAACCCTATTATGTTAGCATTAGCTGCAGGAGCATTAGCTGGTGGAGGTCAGTACTTAGGAGGCCTTAAAGGAGCCAAGAAGACGGATAAAAAGAGAAGAAAATTAATGGAAAATATGAATTATGGATATGGCACTGCAGAACTTGGAAGAGCTGCTGAAGATATGGGAGATCAAGTTACTAATTTAAGAGATTCTTCAATTCAAACAGGAGTAACAGATGCTGCTAGCACATTTGCTTTAGCTAAAGGTAGTCAATATTTAAAAAGCCTTGGACAAAAATCAAGAATAAGTAAGGATGTGGGGAAAATTATGGAAGGTGCAGATGATATGGATATAACTAATATTGTAAAAAGTACTGAAAAGTTAAATAAAACTTATAAGCCAATGAGTGGCGCAGAGTACTTAGGTAAAGTTATAGGAATGAAATCTGATAATGATCTCATGAAAAAATATAAAGCAGATTTAGCAAAATTAAAAGGATAAATTATGTCAGATTATAGTAAATATTTTACAGGGGACAGATACGAAGGTGGATTAGGTATTAATGCAACCGAAGAAAATTTAATGAGTTTTCTTGGTACACAAATGCTAGAAGGTCGATATGCAGATTATTATGATTCTTACAATCCTACTATGTTTGGAGAATCTTTAACTGGAGACATGTTAGTATCAGGAGGGCAAACAAGAGATGAAATAGCAGCAATATTTAACGATTATGGATATGCGGGTGGTGAAGGTCGACTTGGTTCTGTAATAGGAGCTTCAATGAATGCTTTTGAAAGAGAAACAGGTATAAAAATAAGTAAAAATGAATCATCAAATTTTTCAGATTCTGCTTCACAACAATATTTAGAATGGCTAAAAGGATGGATGGAAGAAAGTGGTCTAGATTATAATTATAATATTGTTAAAAATTTTTTTACTACTTACGGTGGAAGTCCTAAACAGTTTTATGAAGATAGAACTAAAGATACCATAACTGCGGGGTCTGCCTTTATAAGTACTGAAAATATGGGGGAAGGAATTAATCCAGGATATGGTTTATATGCAGCAAGTGAGTATAGTGGTATAGATTTCGATAAAGGACCAGATTATGATCCTAAATTATTTACTACTTTTGCAGATTATAAAAGAGATGTTTTTAACAGAGGTACTACTATAGATACTTTAGGCTCTAAATATGAATCAAGCTTACAAGACTTATCTGATCTTGGAACAGAATATGGCAAAACTATGGGTCAGCAAAATATACAATTTGGAAGAACAGGATTTTCAGGGTCTGGTATAGATACTAGATCTAGAGCAGAAATGCGAGATTTTTATTCAACTGGATATAAAAAAGGTGAAAGTATAGCAGGTGAAGATTTTAGAGCAATAGGTAGAGAATTAGAAGGATATGCAACTACAGACCAAACATTTACTGATTCTTATTTAGAAAGTATTTTTGGAGCAGGATCTGCATATGATACTTATATAACAAGTTTAGATGAATATGCTTCAGGAGAATAATAATGGCTGAACAAATAGAAGGAAATATATGGGTTGAATTAGATAGATTGTCTAGAGAACATTTATCTAAATCAGCTTTATTAGCTCAATCGGCACAAATACAAGACGAACAGTTTGTTTTACAATCAGAAATAGCTGCTGCAGAAAAAGAATTAGATAGACAACATGAAAAGAATGTTCAGGCTCTTGAAGTTAGTAGAGTTCTTTATGATCAAAAGTATACTACATTGCAAACTAAAAAAAGTGAGCTAAATAAAAAAGTAAATGAAAGTGAAGTGAATAAACTTGCTTTTAGTATGCTAAAAGGTAAAGATAGTTCTGATACAGATGCTACTGCATTTAGTATTGTAGATGCTTACAAATCAAATTCTATAGATGCTATTGATACTGAAATTAAAAATTTAAATAATGAAATTATAACTATACAAACTCAAATGGATAGCTTAAATGACGAAATCACAAAAGTTAACTTAGGTTCTGAGCAATTAAAAAGTTTAGCTTTAATGGTAGAACCATCAGAAGGTTACTATACTCCAGATGATATAAGTTCATTAATTACTGAAATACCTAATATAGATGGAAAGCAGATTACTTCTACAGATTTAAGTAACGCAATATCAGAATACGGTAATAAAACATTATCTCCAGATAATATAGGATTATATGATTTCACAAAAGATGGTGTATTAGATAAAAATGATGCACTTTATTTTAATGCTTTAACAGATTTAACTGAGCAATTTCCAGATGATAGCACTAAAGTAGGTAATGATGCTTTAGATGTTTTAAGTGATTTAACATTTACAACGAGTGGATTAGAAACTTTAAATAAAAGTTTAAGAACAGAACAATTGTTATCTGGTAGTTCTAAAATGCTTACTTATAATTTAACAAAAACAACAGAAGCTAGAGATAAAGCTTATGGCGGTATTATGAATGTTTTAATTGATGTTGATGAAGATGGTGCAACAAGTATTAATTCTAATTTAAGAATAATGTATAATCAACATTTAGGAGAACAAGGCTTAAATACTACTAGCTTAAGAGAGAAACCTCTTGCAGATTTTGAGAATGTAATTAATTATTTAAGTTCAGCAAGAGATGGTCAAGATATGTTAGAAAGATTAGAAGAGATGAGCATGAGTCAGCCTAGTATAATAGAGTTTTTAAAATCTAAAATTCCTAGTCTAGGAAAAAGTGTTTATGACTTATCAAGATTTACTGATGAGTTAAACGCTTTAGAAGGCAATACACAAGAAGTGAGATATGAGCAAAATGAATCTGATGGTTTAAGTGAAATAGATAGAATATTAGGATTGTAATGGAAGAGTATGATTTTAATTTAGATGTAGCATCAATGTATATGATGTATGATGATCCAGAAACTTCTGATCAGGCAAAAATTATATATGAAAAATTGAACAAGTTATTGCCTATAGTTCAAAAATTAAGTGGCTTGGGTAAAATGGCTAATGAAGAAAGTTATAATGCTGCTATCGATAAAATAGAAAATAACTTAATACCAGGTCAAAAAGTAGACATATCTGGTATTCAAGAATACTATAATCATGAAGGAATGCCTTTTCTATATGATGACCAACTAACTAACAGTGAAGAAAAAGAACAAAGATTAGAATCTTTAAGAAATTACTCTATGTGGGAAGCTGGCAGTATAGAGCTTGGCATAAAAGCTTTAAATGAAAATCTTGACAATATTAGTTCTGTTATGGCAAAAGATAAAAATAAAGAACACTATTTTGGTCAACCATATGCTCATTTCTTCTTACCAGGACTTGAAAATCCTGAAATAGCTGATGAATTAGAAGAAACTGAAGAAGGTAAAGGAGTTTATAGTATTGTAACTAAATCATTGATAAGTGGTGATAGAACTGAAATGCAAGAGAATAGAATAAAATCTAATAAAAGCTTTGGTGATAAATATGGATTATCTAATCAAGATTGGGAAGATTATTATAAAGGGTCAAGAGATTATGCTTCTGATGAAATAGTAGCATCTTTTGGAACTGATATAGATATAGATAGAGTAATACCTAATAATGATGATTTATTAAAATTAAATAATGAATTAGATATATACATGACTCAATCTGCTCATGGTAAGAATTACGATAATTTAAAAATTATTGATAAAAATTTAGAAAATTATAATACTGAACATTCAGAAATAACTGAAAGATTAAATAATTTAAACAATCTAAATACATATATAAGAAAACAACTAGAATTTATAGGGGACTAAATGGGTTTAAGTTTTGAACAAACTACTAGAAATAATTTATTTGATAGTGGTATTGGCAACTCAGACGGGAAAACACCAGATTATTTATCTACTTTCGCAAAAGAAGATTTTTCTAATAAAATACATGCTAATAGAAGTAAAAGAGAAGACACAGGTTCTTTAACTGATGCCTTTATTGGATTTACAGCTGGTGGAATAGAAAGTTTTAGTTTTGGCGCAATAAGGCCTGATGATTATTTTGGTTATTCTGAAGATGAGCAAACATTAGCTTATAGATTAGGTAAAGGAGCTGGTACTGCAGCATCTATGGTTGCTCCTATAGGTCCATTTGGATTAATAGCAAGAGGTGGTAATGCTGCAATTAGAGCAACTAAAGGTAGTACTGCAATTGCTAAAGAAGCTATTAAACAAACATCTAAAAAATTTGCAACAGGTTCTTTAACTACTAATGTTATAAACAAAGAGCTTAAAAAACAACTTCTAAAAAATGACGCATCTAAAAGATATTTAACACAACATGGTATAAATGCTGAAGAATTAGCAAAAAATAATAAGTTATTACAAGATAATCTAGCTGCAAGTTTAAAAGCTGGTTTTGAAAAAAGTGGTCAACAAGTTAGTGATAGAGTAGTAACTAGAATTACTAGAGATATTGCTGATCAATTGCGTAAACCAGGAGTTCATTTAAATACTATAGAAGATTATGTTCAAAGCCTAACAGGTAGTTCAGGATTTGCTGGTAAGTTTGCAGGTATGGCAGCACAAGATTTTTATGTATTTATGATGCATAATACAATAACAAGTGGTATAGGATCTTTTATCCATGGAGATGAAATAGGGACTATGTCAGATATTGGAAAAAGAATTGCTGGTAATTTAGCATTATCTGGAGCCTTTCCTTTAATAAGAGCGATTCCTGGAGGAGGGAAATATACTCTTAGACAAGGAGCTGATTTATTTAAAACAAAAACTGGTCTTAATACATTTAGAAATAACTTTATGAGACAAGATTATAAAAAGCTAGTATCCACAAAACAGGGTGAGGAAGATGCTAGAGGATTAATTGCTATGATGTTAAAAGGATCAGATTTAAATGCTAGAAATTATAGTTTATTAGGAGGCTATAAGTATAAGGTTACTAATGCTGATAAAACAACTAAAGAAATTGGTATAAATACTATATTAAATAACTTAGCTGATCCTAAAAGAATGCCTAAAGAGCAAGTTGTTCAGATTTTAAATCAAATGAGAAAACATTCTGATAAAGCATTTAATAAATGGGGGGCAGGTTATTTAGCAGAAATGGCTAATGTAGGTCAATTAAGTAGAATGGTATTAGGTATGTTTGCTATGAATGCTGAAACATGGGCTTATGGAGGCTTTGAAGGGTTAACTATACCTGAAACATTCCAACATCTTGCTATTGGTGCAATGATGGCTAAAAGTAGAGGATTATGGGATAAAGATAATGTAAGTAATTGGGCTAGAGATTTATCTAACTATAAAGAACTTTCTTATAGATTAAATATGGATACTTCAAACTTACATCAATTAGTAAAAGCTTATAATAAAAATACAAAAATTGGGGAAACATTTGGTATCTCAATGAAAAATACTGCTGTAGGTAGTGGTATATATGATATAGTATATGCAGATAATGCAAAAAATGATCAAACATATACAGATGTAGCTGATGGGTTAGTACCTCCAGAAAAGGTAGAGTATGTAAATCAAATGATACAGGTTGCACAAACTATGAAGTCAGGAGTAGTAAGAGATCCTTCTTTAATTGACAATATAGATGTTAGAAGATTATCTAAAGCACGTATAGAAGAACTTTATGATAACTTTAGAGAATTAGAATTTAAAGATGGCTCTTCATTAAAAGACTTTAGTGCTCCTGATGTATTTTCTCATTTACAAATAGAAGCTTCTGAAGGTATTGGAAATAAATTTAAAGCTTATTTATTAGATGTTGCAGAAGCAACAGGTTATCCTTTAGTTTATAATGAAACATCTGATAAGTTAGAAGTGTTTCCAGTAGAGTTTTCTGCAGATGATTTTAGTGTAAATGGACAATATCAACACAATTTATTAAAGTTTAATGATTTTATACTTAATCTAGAAAGTCATGGGTTAATTACTAGAAAAAGTAACACAGAATTTAAACAATCTTATTTTGTTAAAGATAATAAAGTTGTAAGAGAATCTGTAGATAATGTAGATGTAGCTTCTAAATTAGAAGATATTACAGAAGGTTATATTAATAATATAGTAAAAGGTGCATTAGGTCAAAATAATGCTTATTTTGATATATTATCGCATGATAATCCTATGTTAAAACAATGGTTATCTGGTAATGCTGCTAAAAATAGAGATAGAATATATAAAATTTCACAAGGTAGAACTACAGGTGATGATAGATTTGCTACTCCAGAACAACAGTTTATAGATGTTGTTGGTAATGTTTTTAGATTAAATAATCAAAGAGCAACTGGTCCTATAGATGATATTGATAAAGGAGCTTTTATTGCAAGGCCTCCTAAAATTATAGCAGATGAAACTACTAGTGACAAGGAAAGTAAATCTCCAGCTTATATTGATAAAGTTGATAATACTCAATTAAAATTAAATAATATTTATGAAGTTATGAGAGCTGGTCATACTGGAAGAATAGAACAAAGTGGACAACAGCATAAAATACCATTAAAAGATGCAGAAGCATTTGTAGAAATGTATGAAAATTTGGGATTACACCAACCTTCTGATCCTTTGTATGACTTTGGTTATTATAATGATTTGCAAAATTATGTTGCTAGAAGAGCTTTGGCTGCTCAAAACTTTAATAGTGAATCTTTAGCTATTGTAGTTGCTGCAAGAGATAATGGTTTATTTGATTTAGAAAACCAAACTATAATGTCTCCTAAAGCTGTTGCAGATGCGCTTATAGCAAATAATGAATTTTCTGCAAACGATCCTGAATATAGAGCATTAGTAGAAAAATATGAATATATATTTAATAAGATTTCAAATCATCCTTCTATAAAAATTAGTGATGATTTAATGATTGGAATGAATAATGAATTAATATCTGCTAAATCTATTGAAAGTATATTTAATGTTACTCAAAAAGGGTTATCTGGAAAGATATTTAAAGACGTAAATGATGCTATAAATAATATAAAATCTTCTTTAAAAACAGAAGAATTGGCTGAAATAGGTGCAGAAATTATAAGGTTAACTGAAGATGTTACCACTTATATAGATCAATTAGCTATGACAGGTGCACAAGCTGGTGATCCTACTATACAGAAAGCATTAGTTGATTTTCAAGATGGGTATACAATATTATTAGAAAATATTAATAATAAGGTTGCTGGATCTCAAGTTGTAAAAGCTGAAATTAGTAAGATGGTTAATGAGCTTACTCTAATTCAAAAAGTGTATAATGAAAATCCTGCTATTGCTGGTCAAAATAAATATAACCCTGCAACGTTATTAACTATGGGTGAGTCTATTCAGCGTGTATTATTAAATGAAAAAGAAAATCAAATACAAGCTGTTGAAACATTAGAAAGAATTGCAAGTTTAAAGAATCATGCTTTAGGAGGAGGAGAGTTATTAAAATTACATTCTATGTTATTACGTAAATTATCTGTTGATTTAAATAGACCAGAAATGGTTACTACGATGAGTGTTAATGAAGCTATTGCAGAGTATACAAATAATAAAAGTTTTGAAAATTTAAACAACGTTGTAAAACTTGTTCAAAGTGTAGCTGCACAGAGACAAAGCATGAAACAGTTTGAAAGAGATATTACTGAGAATGCAAGTAAGTTAGAAGATATTGTAAAGGATAAAGCTCATAATAGAAATGATACTCCTATGCATATTATTAGAAAGTTTAATTTACATGATACTGAAAATCCAAATCAACTATCAATGCAATTTATTGAAATGTTAAATGATTATGTAAATGTTCCAAATCCAGAAAATGAAAATAAACTAAATCAATTTATTGTTGACAGAGTATCAGCTATTTATGGAGCTCCAGGAAGTAAAGACTTTAATTCAGCTTATTCTGAACTTATGGTACAATGGCCTGTATTATCTAAACAGTTTGCTAGTATGAATCATATAACTACAGAGTATACTATAAATGGAAATAAAATAGACTATGACAATTCAATGCCTGTTAGAAAAACTTTATTAGGTGTAGCGTCTGATTTTATACAATCTTTTAACTTTGAAGGATTAGGTTACATAAATAACAATATTACTAGAGACGGTAGAAAAGGTCTTTTAAAAGATTATAGTAAAGAAGATTTAGAAAATATTGTCAATAATACACCTGTTATAGATAAAATGCTTGCTGATAGACTTTTAAACAACCCTGAAGATGCTGAGTTTATAGTCTCTGAAAGTCAAGAAACTGGAAATAAAAGCAGAGAATCTAATTTTATATTTGATGGAATAAATAAAATGGTATTAGATGTTCATGCAGGTAACCCACTTTTAATACCTATAAGTGATAATAATATAAAATCTATAAATGATAAATTTGAAGTTTGGTATGATAATAAATTAGAAAGATTAGATGTATTATCTGATACAGCTACTAAGAGAAACTTTGTAAAAAGTGTAGAATCATTAGTTTCTAAATTAGGAAGTGAAAATGCACAAGCTAAAATGATTTTAATGTCTTTAGATGTTGTTAATTCTGCTGGTTTTGATAAAATATTTAGTCCAGAAATGTTTCCAACAAATGATATTACTAATCAAAGATACATGGCTCATGCAGATAAATTATTAAAAATAAGTAAACAATCTGATAATACTAATTATGTAAAATTTGCAAATAAAGACTTAGATGGTTTGACAAATTTAAGAGGCATTGATCCAGAGCTTTCTAGAATATCTTCTAAGTTTAAATCAAATGGTATAAAAATACAATTGATTACTGATGAAGATATGGGTAGGTTAAAAGAAAATCTTAATTATCCTACAAGTAATAGAAAACAAGTTTTTGACATGTATAATGAGATTGTTACAAATAAAGATAATAAATATTCTGAAGATCATGTAAATGCTGCAAAAGAAACTCTAGCAGAGCTTGAAGCTATGGGACCAGAATCAAGTCTAGCAAGTTCTATACTAGATGGTAGTGGAATTATTATAGACCCTGATTTTTCTTACTTTAATGGATCTATTCATGGTGATAAAAACTTAAAAGCTTTTAAAAATAACATATCATATAGTAGTGAATTTTTAGGTTCTGCAACAGGACATCAAGGTATTATAAGTAAATTCTTTTTACATGAAAATCCAATGATTTCTAATGATAAGTCTTTATATAAGCTAAGAAAAGCTGGTGTTACAATTGTAATGGGAGAAAGTAGTGCAAAAGCTTTTTATGGATTAGATAGAAATGGTGGTAAGATTATACCATATGAATTAGATCAAAATAAGAACTTTATAGAAAATTTAGCAAGTATTCCTGCTGACAATATGCGAGGTGTAATGGAAATTCCTTTTGAATCTATGGGATTTGGTTATGCTGCTAAACCAGGAGAACAAGTAATACTTCCTCATAGTGTTACTGATTTTATGAATGCAAATCAAATATATAAATATAGAACACAACAAGCTCTTCTTGAAAATATTAGAAAATTAAACTCTGCTAAAAGTAATTTAGAAAGATTTGAAGATGAGACTCAAGCTTTAGTTTTATTTGATAGAGCAGTAGAACAAACTGGATATGATTTTTCAGCAGGAGAATTAGGTCTTGCTCAAATGGCTTTAAAATCAGGTATCTTTAGTCATCATAACCCTATTATAAGAAAAGGAGTTATGAATTTATTTAATGGATTAGTGTTTGATAAAATAAGAAGACCTTTAACTAATAGAGGGCAAGATACATATATTATCCCAGATGCTTATTCAGAACATCCTTCTCCTACATTTAGAACAGTTTATGAAAATACTCCTATATCAAAAACTAGTGATGTTAAAAATAGAAAAGTATTTAGAGTTGTTAATAATTTTGGCTATACTTCTATAGCTGATAGAATGGGCAAAACTCCAATAAGAAGTATGAATGATTTAGATTTTGTAGCTAATATAAATGGTAGAGACATTATATTTAGATATGATGGTAAAAATTTACAAATTATAGATCATATTTCTGATATGGCTAAAGCTCATAAAGGTAAAGGGTATTATTTTGGTGGTGATATAACCCCTCAAAAACCATTAGATGATTATTCCTTATCTAAAAGTGAATTAGAATCTCTAGAATTATTTGTAAAATCATACGATTCAGCTATATTTAAGAGTGACAATATTGATTATAACACATTAACATTAAAAGGTATGGTAGATTTATTATCTAAAGGAACTTATGATATATCTGATGCAAACAACAAAATAAAAACTATTGATTTATCAAAAAATCCTTTAATGTATATAGCAAAAAAATATGATATTGGACTTGGTGTACAGTCTTTAGCTATTCCTAAGAAAAGTTTTGATTTAGGTTTTAACAGAATTAAATCAGTTTTATCAGAAGACTTTGGGAACTTATCTATAATAAATGCTCATGACTTAAGAATTATGCATCAAAGAGATTTTGATGGAGACCATTTATATCAGTATAGTGGTAATGAATTTGAAGTTTTAAGATATGCAGTTGCAAGAATGGGAGTTATTGAGGATTATGATATTCTTCCTAGAACACCTCAAAAATCGAATATTTTAGGATTTGATAAGAATGGTACAGTTGGAGCTGTTCCTTCTGAAATGGGCATGACAAACCTCAAAAAGGGTGTTTTTGCAAATCAATATGGCATTGGAGAGACTGTAACTCTTAAAAATCTAACTAATATGGCTAGAAATATTGGTATAGAATTTAACCATAAAGATGGTACAATAAGTGAATTTAGAGAAATAGGGGCAGTAGATGGTATAAATCGCTTATTTACTGATCCTGAATTTTTAGCAGCTAAAGCAATGGCTGTGCTAAATCAAAATGAAGTAGATTATTGGGGTGGAAAACACGCATTAGCAGAAATAGTAAAAGAAGCTATATTAACTGGAGATGTTCCTAAAAAGTTAAAAGACCAACTTCCATTTGAGATAAAAGGTGTAATTAGTAATGCTGAAAAATTTAGACAAAGAAGTAATCAAAATAATGTAAAATCAAATAGTATAAACGAGGCTAATTTATATAGAGATTCTAGAGATATTATATTAAATGCTTTAAAAAGAGCTTCAGCTATTATGAATAATCCATTTAATGAAGGTGGTCAATTTACACCAACAGATTGGTATTTAAAGAACTCATATAACGATTTAAGAGCATTCTTACAAAATCCTAATGAATACATTGTTAGAAGATTATTTTCTAAATATAGAGGTAATCGTTCTGTATTAAATGAAATAGTTAATATGTTCTATAATCCAAAAGCAAAGATTGGGTTAAATGAGCGTTCTTCTGCAGAATTTATTATTAACAATGCTAGAAAAGGTAATGTTCCATCTCCTGATAATAAATTAATAACATTTAAAAATGGTGTAAGAGGTAACAAGGGATATAAAAATGTTAAAGAATTAATGAGCATAGATAACTCAACATATTTATTAAATGAAGTTAATGATAAAGGATTAATAAGAGATAAAGATTACTATGGTGACATGTTAGAAACTAATGATTTAAGTTTATCTGATGTAGTTTCATTATCTGGGAATCTTTTAAATAGAGTTATGATGTATAAAGCTTATTTCCCTAACTTAGAACCTCATAAAGCAATGAATCAGGATATGGCTACAGATGATTATTTTGATATGCAAATGCCTTTAAAAGTATCTGGAACTAAAAAACAGATGTCTTGGAAAGATGTAGAAGTTAGATCTGTCACTAAACATATTTTAGAAAAAGATGCTTCTAGACTAAGGGTAGAGATTGCTAAAATGAAAGGGCTTCCTGGTCGTGTAAATGAGTATGAAAAAACTGTATTAGAAACTAAATTAGGTGATATAGAATCTACATTAAAGGTTCTTGATGATATATCTGTAAAAAGTATTTTTGATCAAAACAATATTACAGGCAAAAAACCAGAAGATAATATTTTTACTTCTTTTTATAAGAAAACAGGTAAACAAACTCACAGAGGTAAAGGAGTCTTTCATTTATATAGAGTAAAAGGATTATATTTAAATACTGATAGTGTTAAAAATCTAAACTTTAAACAACTAGAATATATAGATAAAATAAAGCCTGGAGATATGACAACTTATTATAAGGGGTATACTTATATTAGAGTTAATAATCCTCTTCAAAGAAGATATATAGGAGATAATGAATCATTACATGCATTAGGATTGTTTGATTATATTAATGCAACAACTCATGCAGAACAAGTTGTTAAGCGTCATGAAGTATCAGAGTTTTATGATAGTGTTTATGAAATGCATAAAATTATAAATGAAGATTACCATCTAACTAGAAGAGCATTAAAAGATGAGCCTGCATCTAAAGCGGAAGCATTTGAGTGGGCTTCTAGAAGAGATAAAATGGAACTTGAATCGTGGTTAAATAGATGGAATAAAAAACCTGATAATATGGAAAACTTATCTGATGATCAATACAACGCAATTGTAAATAAAGATATTAAATTATTAAAGTTATTAATTAAACCTTTACATGCATCTGGACAGTATGTTAGTGTAGATAATTTTGATTTACCATATTTATATATGAATAAACAAATACAAAAAGTAGCTTTAAATTATTTAGTAGATGCAGAATATGTTGAAATGAGTAATGGGAAACCTATATTACCTCCTGAATTTGAAAAAATGTATGATCATCAAAGAATATATGTTAAAACAAGTCAAAACATAAAAACTTCAGACCAAGATATGATTAGAATGGAAAAACATAGACAGTCAGCTATGCAAACTAAAGATACAGACTTTTTTAGATTAGGCGAAGTATCTTCATCTGCAGAGTATTTATTTATGGATTGGGGATATGTTGACTGGACATCACATATAAGATTACCTGAAATGCAATATCCTGGTAAAGTTTACAAAAGAAGTGCTACAAATAGCGTAAATAAAAAGACTAAACAAATATTTAAGAAGAAAAGAAAAAACAAACGTGATTATTGCGTTAATAAATAAAGGGGATAAATGTCGTTTACTTTAAGTATAAATGGTTGTGAATCTGTAATGTCTCCAGAGGTTCTTTCTAATAGGAAGAATCTTGAAAAGATAATTGATAAATTTAATAAGTTACCTAGGACAACTAAAATGTATGGTAAAATACAAACTTTAGAAGACCAAAGTCCTGCAACTAGAGCTTTAGATAGATTTGCTAAAGATATAGATCCAAATATTGCTTTTGATGAAACTTTTATTTTAGATAAAGGGCAACTTAGAAGACTAGAAATTAGACTTGATCAACATGAAAGACAAATGGGGAACAAGTTATATTATTTAGAATCTTTGTATAAGTTACCTCATGCAATAATGCGTAAAACTCCAGTAGGTTCTGACTTTATATATTCAATTGATCAAGCTAAAAACTACGAAAGAAATAATACTATTAACTTGAATAATAAAATGAAAGCAATTAGTAAATATTTTAGAAGAGCTAATTTAGACTATGGTATAGAGCAAGGGTTTTTTACTAAAACTCAATCAAAAAGATTAGTAGAGTTAGAAAATAAGTTAAGTAAAAATGCACAAGATATTGACGCTGTTCAAGAAATATCTAATGAAATAAATAAAGTTATAGAGGGTGGAGATGGTAGAGTATTTAGAGATTTTACATATTTAACAAAATTAAACAACACTGATTTTTCTAATGCAATTAAAGCTGGAGTTAGAGATGATGCAGATCCAGGAAGGTTTGGAGAAGCTTTTAGTCCTAATGTTATTAAAGCTGCAGAAACAGCAAGGCAATTATTAAAAGACTTAGGTTCTGTTAACTTTGCTGCGCTTGAACAATTAAGAGATGCTGTATGGGTAAAAACAACAGGCATGTCTTATTCTGATAATCGTAAAATGGCTAATTTTAGTCCGTATTTAAAATCATTTGATAAATCTATATCAGATGCTAAAAACAGATTAAAAATTGGTATGAAAGAAGGTGGTTATTTACCTGAAGTTTCAATTGAGAATATAATAGAATTGAAATCTAGAGCAGATAAAATATTAGCAGAAAATAACAATGTTATATTAGAAAAGTTAATAGATGATTTAGCTGTTGATATACAAAGCATGCTTAAAACAGACTTACCTGCAAATATAAAAGCTAGAAATGATTTAATAAATAAAAATTACTCTAAAAATCCATTATTCGTCTTAAACGAATATGGACAACAAGCAATACAGTTTAATAAATTAAGCACTATTACTAATTCTTATCAAAAAATACTACAAACTATTACTAAGCCAGATATTGGTGTAGAATACTTAGAAGGATTAAGTAACTTTGTTCATGATGAATATACAATAGCTACAAAAGGATTGGCTAATAGACCTGAAGTAGTAAATAGATTTATTAGAACAGTAAAAGTAGTTGAAACATTAAAAGCTATGTCATTAGGTGTTCCAGGAGCTTTAAGAAACGTTGCTGGTATGCAGTTCTTTTTAGTTAATATGGGTAGACAAAGAATAAAAGAAGCTAATCTTATGTACAATACAGGAGTATATGAAGGTGATAGCGTTCGAAGAATTGTTAACTCAATAGCTCAAAAACAAGGTTTTGATTTTGGTGACTTAGGTGCAGAACTTGTTACTGATGGACTTATTACTAAAGATCAGTCTCAAAAATTAGATTTTAAATTTAATATTGAAACTGGAAGAATTGAAGCTAAAGAAAAAGGCAATAAAACTTGGGAAAAAATTGAAAGCTTTATGGAAGGTGCTACTAAAAAGGGATTGGTTTTACACACTATAGGTGAAAACTTTATTCGTAAGCATATGTATAGACTTGCTTTAGTAGAATCTTTAGAAACTTATAGAAGTCAACCTGAATATTGGGCAAAGCACGGAGGTCATAAGCTTACAGCTGATAATTGGCAAGGAAATAAATTAGCTCAAACAGCATCTAAACAGGCATTATTTATAGTTAATCAAATGGCTGGTGAGTATGCTCTTCATGCTAAATCTAGACTTTTAACAGGAACTCCAGGAAAAATAAATAAAAATAGTAAAATATTAAATCCTGTAGAAACTGGATTAACAGCAGTAACTTCTTTAGCAACAGGACTTTTGCATTATCCAATGTTTATAACTGATATGCAATATAAAAAAGTTGAAGGTGCACTACATGGATTGGCTGGTGGAAAGATAGGTGCTAGACAAATATACTCTCCAGAAGCTCAATACTTAGCTAAATACGCAGCTTTTTATTCATTTATACAAATGCTATCAATAGGATTTAATGCAGATTTAAATAGATTATTTGAAAATGATACAATTGAACGTGTAAAAGACATGTACAGAGAAATTAGTGGACCGTCACCAGATGATTTAAATTCAGATGGAACATTAAAAGATTCTGCTGCAGGATATTATGGTGTATTAGGACAATTTACTGGTCCTTTAGTTGATGATTTAGCATTTGGTATGATGTCTGTAGGGCTTATGGGAATGCCAGACAGTTGGTTTTCAAGAACAATTTTAGGTTATGATAGATATTTAGAAGATAGTGGTGCAGATGCTAAAGAAAGAGCTTACTGGAATAGATTAGGTACAGCATTTGGATTTTTTGGAAATAAAGTTGTTCCAGCTATGAGAGATGGAAGAGGACTAGATGTTATTGCTCATTCTGTTGGGTTATGGCCTAGTGCTTATACAAGATCTGGTAGAGAGCTTGTTAATAAAGCTGTAGGTACAGTCACACCTTATAAACCTTTTAAATCTTCTAAGAAAAAGGCTAAAAAGAAATGGACTGATATACAGAATCAAAATAAATCTAAAAAAAATATGACACCTATAGAAGCTTTAGAACAACAATTAAGAGATATAAATACTAGGTATGATTTTTAGGAGAATAGGGTGCAACCGAAAGGGAGGTCACACCCTTTGTCATGGACGACAATTATAAATTTTCTTCTATTTTAATTGCAAATCTAAAAGTTAAATTAATTATACTAAAAGCAATTCCAATACCTAATATATCTGTACTATGCAAAACTAAGGTAAATGGAAAAAATCTTAACTCTATATAACCATCATGTATATATATATTAAATAATTCTTTATGATTCATTTGTCCCTCTCAATCAAATCTATAAAGTGATCAAATTCTATTGCTACATATATTTTAGATCTATTTCTTTTAAAAACTAAAACAGGTTGTCTATCATCACTATTTCCATCTGCCTGTTCTAAAGATTTCCAAAGATTCAATCTTTCTTGATTTTTACATTCAAAGCTATATCTTATAATCTTTTTAGCTGCTGGTGATAATACAATATCTTCACCACTCATACCCATAACTTGGGATTCAATATCATTCGTCTCAAGAATCTCCGTATACACAGAGCGAAGGCGGTCCCTCACTAAGTTCTGTAGTTTCCTGCCTTTGTTTTTTGCGGAACGCGCTTTCATATTCTCCCTCCCTTATTTTTTTTAAAGCATTATTCTTCTCTATATCTTCACCATCAAGATCTCTATATTGGCCATCACCAGTTATTTCATAACTATCTGGATGTAAGTCTTTGTATGTTTCTATCATACTATCAATATCTCTTTTTAGTTTTAATAAATCTTCTATCATATTGTCTCCTAGTGAAACCCCCTTTCGGGGGCACACATTATATTAGTTTCCATGTATGAGTCATCTTACCCCATACACCTTTTCTCATTATGTTTGTTTTCTTAAGTTTACCATCATTAGTTAAGTTAGTCATAGCTCTTCTAATGCTAGTAATAGGATATGTAGTTTCTGAATTGTCAACTAATATGCCCTGTATTTCATCAGGACTTAAGTTTCTTTTATAATGATTAAATATAGCCATTATAACTTCTTCTTGTTTATTAGATGATTCTATGCTGCTTTTAAGTACATTTCCTGTTTCGTTGTTAGTGTTGTAGTACATTATATAATCTCCAATCCTAATCTATGTAAAGCTGCATTAACTTTTTCTCTCATTTTAATTAGTTCTTTATACATGTCTTGTTGCTCATTTACTATACTATCAGCAAGTTTGTTTAACCTATCTAAAGTCTCATCTACATCAAGCCTTTTTTTCTTAGGTTTTATTTCTTTTTTTACTACTTTTCCTTCTGCTTTGTAGCTCATTTTTTACTCTCCTTTTGTTTTTCTCTTAGCATTTTTTGGTATTCATATCTACATCTTTTAGCATACATTCTAGGTGTATAGTGAGTGTAGTCACGTTCTTTGGGATTTTGACCTAAACCTATATCCGTTCTATTCATAAAATGTACAAATTCACTAGCCCTCATATGGAACCATTCGTAAGTTATCAAATCCTAGTTTAATATTCATTGACTCTTTTTCTCTGTTCTTATCACTTACAAGCTGCAACATTTGTATCTTACCTTCTTGATCCTTAAATGGTTTAAGAGATAATATTTTATTTGCATTGTAAGCAACTCTAAATGAGCCTCTAGATGAAGCTATATTCATACCTTCTACCATAGCTTGTTTACTAATCTCACTAACAGTAAATACAATTACATTATGTTTTACTGCAAGTTCCATTAATGCTTGACTAGCTTCCTCAACTTTCATGTTATGATCGTTCTTTTTGCTCCTAAATAGCCCCATATGGTCAACAACTACTATTTCTGGCTTAACAGGTAGGGTAGCAATTCTTTTCTCTAATTCATGTGTATATAGAGATCCAAAATCTACAGTTAGCCAATCAAACTTCTGACTAATACCATTGTTATACTTTCTATAATGTTCTGCTAATTCTTCTTCTGACATACCAGTTTCAATCATAGCAAATCTAGACCATATTTGTCTAGGTGACATCTCCATTTCTATAAAGTATGTTGGTCTTTTAAATGCAACCATCATATTTTGTAGAAACATTGTTTTCATAGAAGCAGGAGGAGCCTGTAAGATTACTACTTCGCCTGGATATATAGGAAAATCACATCCATAGGCTTCTTTAAAGTTTATAGGATTTAAATCTCTTTTATAGAACTCAATCATCTCTTTTTCCATAGATTCTGCATCCATAGTATTTTGAGACTTCTTAGATTTAAATAATCTACATGTATTTTGACAATGCTTATCCATAAGTACGTCATTACAACCATATCTATAGCCATTACCATCATGCCCTTCGTAACAATTATCAATAATTGCATCTAATTCTTTTTGAGTAAATGGTTTTTCTTTACTATCTACTCTTTCTCTCCAATCATTCATAATCAGTCTGACTGTTTCCTCTGGGTATAGCCATCTCATCCATGCTGATAGTCTAAGTGCTACCATATGTCTGCTACCAATAACACTACCGTATAACATTCTTTGTATACATGGATAATTCATTGGATCTGGTTGTCTACCTTTAGAGGAGACAGGCTCCTCAATCAGCTGTGTTTTGTGCGAAGATTGCTGATTTGCTCCTAATACATCAAATACAACATTACATTCAATGTCATCATTTAATACTTTTTGTGGTTGTTTAGCATAAGATTCTAATTCTTGTAAAAACTCATTATCATCTTTATCTAATACATTTATAATAGGATCAATCTGAACTTTATATAAATTAGATTTACTATTTTTAGTATTTAACAACCTTATAATTCTTGTTTTATCTGTAACTGATGGATCTGCATACTCAAATATACCTTTACTAGTCAACTCTTGTTTAACCTTCATATGTAAATCATCACATGGCTTCCATCTAAAAGCAGATGAGTGTATACCCACATGAAATCCTGTGCCACTAAAATACGTATTATAGGCAAGATTCATATCTTCTAGTATAACGTATAGCCCTAACAATTTATCTCTTGCATTTAAGCTGTTTGTCCCATCTACATCTAATATAAATTCATCAGGCATATATATTAATCCTGTATATCCTGCTAATTTACCCTTTTTTTGTACATAATCTTGTACTGATTCATCATAATCATACAAAGATACAAATGTATCTCTATCTAATCCCATCCACTCACTAGCTTTAGAAGCTTCTTGAAAATGGCATCTATTTGATAAACCAAATGCAAATTCTTTTATCATATTACTCCCCTTTTTTTGTAGTAGGTTTATGTAATTTACTTAAATCAATTAAAGTATTATAAGGCCAAGACATTTCATTCTTTAATCTCAATGCTCTATCATAAACATTTTCTCTACTTTTATTTTTTCTTTTAGTTTTATTAGCATTTTGAGCGCCTTTTTTTGATCTTGATTTATCTCCTAATTTTGCTAAACCTGCCATATTTTCTCCTTTCAAATTTTTGGTAACTCCTGCAACTTCCAGCCAGGCAATGTTCAACATATGATTTACTCATTCAAATATAGGAGTTCTAATGGAATAGAACTTTTGAAATGTCAAATAGCAAACTGAGTGCTATTTAGGGAGTTTTTATACTGTTACCAAAATCTTTTATATAGAGAGCCTCACATATTCCTTTGCCTTCGTTATCGCAGGAAACCCGCTAAGTGTCTTCTCGGGACTTACAGGACCAGTTGTTGGCTCTCTATATTAGTTAACAACAATCAACTAGAATGGGACTTCGTCATCATTACTAGTTGTACTCTCGGAGGTATCTTCATTTTGTAACTTATTTGCTACGAACTTATGAAAATAATTCTCTGCAGCGCCTTTCCAATAAGCAACATCATCATCAGAAAATGTTTCTAATTGATTCTCAAATGCTGTTGGAGCAACAGATGATAATACTCTACTGTATTTACCATCTTTATAAAAGTAAACATTTACTTTTTTACCAATCAAGCTTTGTGCGCTATCATCAATTTTTACTATACTATCACCATCAGGTCCATTTAATACCTCAGCTATACCAGCATTAGCAAATCTGAATAATCTACCTATAGCAAATTCTTCACCATCTTTACCTTTTTTCTCGTATATTCTTAGGTTAAGTGAATCTGGATATTCATTAAAGAAACAATCGATGTATTTAGTGCCATTAAAGTCACCATATGCAGCTTTTGTTATCTCTACTTCTTTCCATCCTGGAGTAAATTTACCACCAGTTTGTTTTTTAATTGTTATTGTTCGCATTTCTTCTCCTTATGATTTACGAATTGAGTTAGCATCATCATCAAATTGTGCAATACCTACCATAGATGATAGACCATATCTTCTACCATATGTAATCGCTGAACCGACACCTTGTGCGTCAACTTTTGCAAGTGGTAGTTTAACTTTTGATCTAATCCATTGACCTGATGAATGCATTAGTGTTGTTGTTACGCATACTGCACCTTTAATAGGCTCATTACCTTGAGTAACAGATAATCCATTTTTACTCAAATATGGGAACGAAGCCTTGATTACAGCGTGTAAATCTGCATAATTAGATTTAAAGAATGGATTTGTGCTCTCTTTTTTTGCACCTTCCATTTCAGTTTGAGCTTTTGCAAGTGCGCCAGCTAATTCACCAATTTCAGGTGATTTCCAAGCATCAGGTGTTTCGTCTACTAAAACTTCTAAGCCTGCATTTTCATGCTTTTCTTTACTTTCTAGTATGTCTTTTACAACACCTGTTTGTTTAGATATATCAATGTTTGACATCTTCTCTCCTTATGTTGTTGAACAGGGCAAACATTAGAGTATCTACCCTGTTCTATTTTATCGATTGAACCCTAAAGAAGGGTTTCTAATTTAAGAAACTAATTTCTTTTTATCAAGTATTAATGTTGAAAAATTGAATATAATTTCTTTGAAGTATGGTTGTTTCATAACTATGTTCTTAACAGTATTAGTTATAAAGCTGCCACTCATATTACTACAATAAGATGTAGCTTTACGAGTACATGGTTCTGGATCAGAGTCTTCATCAGAGTACCAATCTTTCTCATATTTTTTAACAGTAATATTATCATATATGTACTGTTGATACTGATCTGCACCCATCCTACCATCAATAACAAATGTTGGTTTATCAGGGCATTCTGCAAGTAATTTAACTATTTCCATACGAGCAGACATACTATCTAAACCAAGTATAAGTATATCTTCTTTACTGCCCATATAACGATTAAATTTACTATTTACAAGCTCAATTTCAATAGAGCATTCTATTTTTTTGATGTGTGTGTATAAAGCATCAACTTTAGATTTACCAATATCTTCATCTACATATTGACTAACACCTACATTTTCTATTCCTACTTTATCAAAATCATAAAGCGTAAATCTATCAGCACCAAGTCTTGCAAGCTGTGTGGCTACGGAGCTGCCAATAGCCCCGCAACCTACAACATGAAACATAATACCTGATATATCTGCTATGTCTTGACTTCTTAAGTTTCTCATATAGTATATCCTCCATAAGATCGGTTATAAGACATTGCATCAAGAACACTTTCAGCAATATCTAAGTATTTTGGATCAATACAATTTATTAGTTCCCATGGTTCTCTATCCATTTCTATAAACTCTTCAAGCTCTTTCTTGTTTAAAGTATCTATAGCAAGACCATAAGGTTCTATTAGTTTGTTTGTATGTGTTACTGCTGATTTATACTTATGCATATTCCAATCACCTAAATTGAATTGCCTGATAAATTCTGTTATTTTACCACAAGCATACTCATGTTTAGCTTCAAAGTTAATTATTTCTTGTTGTGTTGGTTTTAGCCCTACTTCTAAATCATCATCAAGCCAATTATATGTAGCCCAATTATAATTACCAATTGATAATTGTTTTTGATTTTTTGATTGTAACACAGATCCACCAGATTTGTAAGAACTTATATTTGTATAAGCACGCTTCCTACATTTAGCTTTAACTTCTGTAACTATCTCAAGTGGTATTTCTACTTCAGGTGTATCATCTAGTATTTTAATTTCAACATCTTGATGTACTTCTACTGGCTTCCATACAGATATTCTGCATTTATATTCCTCTTTTAGATTAACAACAAGTGCAAATGAAACATCTGATTCACCTTCACCATACTCATCAATACTAGATAAATCTGTACCACTCCAGAATGCATCCATTGTATGATGACTGTGCCACCAACAGAATCTAAACTTCTGTTCTTTGTATTTCATAGCCATTTGAGTATAATACGTAGCCAATTCTTCTTTATCTAGGTCACACGTAGTTCCTGCTATTTCTTGTGGTAATATTACTGGATTTTCAATAGTCCAATCACCATCTTCATCTTGTGTTACTACAGCCATACCACCTATCTCAGCTTTTTCTGTGACATAAGCAGCTTTAGCATAATTTATAATCTTATCCCAAGATTCTTTATGTATTAATATTTCCATTATTCCTCCTTAAAGTTAATTAAGTGTGCCCTGCTCGGTAGTTCTATTTCACACTGACGGGAGACTCACGGACACATCTTAAAATATGTATCTTATTTCTTGCCACGGTAATATTGCATTGTGGCTATGTTTCCAAGCATCAATCAATCTACGTTTTAACTCATACTGGTATCTTATATTAACATTACCATATTGAGATGTTTTTTGTTCTTGGATTTTAGGCTTCCAAAGCAAGTCTTCTGCTTGTTTTGTACTTTCTTTTTTCATATTGTGTTCGTGCATATCATGATTATGTGTAAGAAATATAGCCTCACACTTAACATGTTCTTTTATAGCATCATCTACATATTTATCTACTTGTTTAAATAGATTTTGATACAATATACCAGCATCTTCTTCTACAATTATAGGTGAATAGTTAATGTGAACATCATAACCTGCAATCCAAAACTTGTTAATAGCTTTTAGTCTATCAGCAATTGTTGATGTACCAGGCTCTAGTATATTAGCATACTTTTGTGGCATTACACTAAATCTAATACGTATCTTACGATTAGGATTGTAGTCTAATAAGTCCTCATTAACATATTTAGTAGCTGCCGTGCCCATAGCTCTATCATTGTTCTTAAAATAGTCAAACAACATCTTCCAATCATGATATTGTGCATGTTTTACATAGTCTTCATTACAACTGAAGTCATATGTGTAATATTTATCATGTGTCTGATCAGGTTCTTTAGGCCATTTTAAGTTACCATTGTGAGCATCTATAGTATCTATAATTTCTTGTGTATTTGTTGCTACTGATAGACCTGTTTTTAAATGTCTACGCATATAACAATAACTACATTTGTATTCACAACCAAAACCAAAGGAAGGCGTAATAAAATTACTACTACGCCCTGAATCTCTGATTGTCATTGCTTTACGTCTTACAAAGTTAGGCATATAACCTCCTTACATTTCGTCACCTTGTGGTGATTCATCAGGCCAATCTTGTTCACGATCACCTTGTATTGGCATTTCACCACCATGAATATTACCTGTTGATGTATTAATACCACCCATTCTAGTAGCCCATTGAAGTGTTAATTGTTCAGCCTGTTCTGGTGATACTGGTTGAGGATATGCATCTTTATACATACTACATCTAGATCTAAGTGCACATTCTGCTGTATCACAATAATCATCTTCACCTGATGGAGTATAAAAGCATTCATCTGGTGTACTAGTACCAAATATAGCTCTAAAATCATCATTTATTACCTTTGGCTCACCATGATATGAAGCTTTAATATTGTGATATGGATTAGTATTATTAGTATATCTAGTAGCCCAATTAGGTATTTGAATTAGCAAAGATGTTAAATCATATCTACCCATAGCATTACTTATATTTGTTGCATCATCACCCCAGCATACACTATTACCAAATATATTACCACTATCTCTGTAATGATTTCCAGATATATAAGGAAACTTTAATCTACCTCTATCATCAAAAGGATAAACAAGACCATAGTTATAAGTATTAAACCTTGGGTTATCATAACTAAGTTTATTTGTTATCATATCTTTAATTGGATAGCTTATTATATTTAATTCAATCTGCATATCACACGGTATATCAGCAATATGTGTAGCTTCTGTTTGTGCTCTTGTATTTGCACTACTATACACTTTAATAGCTGGGGGTGAAAATATAATTGATGTGTTTAATATATATCTTTGATTTGATCTACTACTAGGATGTGCATATAATCTATACCATATTGAATTATACATATCTATTCCATCTGCTACTGGCGCTACTTTTTCTCCTTGTTCTGATAAGTAATTTTTAAATGTATCTTTATACTCTACAAGAATACTAGGATCATCTAGCCATTCTTCGTTATAATAACGCAAATTAGTTATCATATTATCCATTTCTCTTAACTCAGTTTTTATCCAATCCCAACGGTTTAATCTAAAATAATCTTCACGTGATAGAAAATTATACATACCACTAGGTTTACGTTCAAATCCTAAGCCTCTCATCATTAAATTTGCTACTTTATCATATGTACCACGTTTCCATTTAAATGTTTTAGTAATCTCTAAATCTGCATGATACTGTGTGTTAAATCTGTTTAGTCTTTCCATAATATCTGCTTGGGGACCGAAATATATGTGATCACCAAGATCTTCTGTTTCTATAGAATCAATTACATCATTAATATCTGTTGATTCTACAATTAAATCGTAAGTATTATAATCTACCATTTCTCTCCTCCAAAAGTTATATAGGGCTGATTGACCCTCGTTAGTGTATACTCTCGCACCTAGGTCGGTATTTTTCTCGCCTGTCACTACAGCCCTATAAGTTATAAATTAATAATTACTGGTCACCGCCAGACTTATTATTATTAACAGCTGCAACAATATCACCTTCAGAAATAGCGTGAGTATTAGTTACAGATACACCGTTAACAGCAACAGATGCATTACTACTAATATCATCTGGAAACTCTGCTCTTAATTGTTCAACGGTTTCAGCGTTAGTTTGTCTCTCTACAAAGCCGCCACCTTGTAGGAATTTTATAGTTTTAGTTGCCATGTGGCCTCCTTTTAGTGTTCATACGATGAATATTGAGATTCTTCAGCCAATTGGTCAAAGAAATCATCAATAAGTTTATAGTTAGTTTTTATTTGTTTTTCTATTGTCTCTTTTACCTCACCATCTGGTAAATATTTGACAGTTTTCTTTAAAAGAATAGTATTTGCTTCTACATTGCCAATATCCATTATAATCCCATCCTTAATCTAATAGAGCCTATAATAGATTTTAGTTCTTCTATTTGATCACAAGCATAATTACAATTTTCGTTGATTCTGTTTATATCTTCTTTCATTGTGTCGATATGATTAAGAATATAGTCCATAGAATCATCTTTTTTAGTAGTTTTACTATTTTTTTTAGGTTCTTCTCTATCTATTGGCTTATCAGTCATTATTTTCTCCATTTGTTATCAGTACTAGCTCATCAATAAGCTTATTTAGCTCTATTTTTAGCTTAGATTGCTTATTTTTATTGATTATTATGTCTCTTAAGACATCTTCTTCTGTTCTTGCTGGTAAAAACGTTAACATATTATAAATCCTCCTGATTCTAGACAAAATTTAGCAAAATTCTCTACATTTTCTTTTGAAAACGGATAACTTGATAAGAATTTTAGATCATCATCTTCAGATTCTTGCAATTTTTTGTTTTTTTTCTTTACATGTTCTTCCCATTTATCAACAGTACCATCTGCAAGCAATATTTCTAGTTGTGTACCTATTTTAGCAGCGGTTTCTTGATCAATTTCTTTTCCATCATTGTAAGATCCAGCTTCAAACTGTTCTTCTGTCATAAAATCACAATTATTGCACACAAATGACCATAATGGCCTCCACCACCACACATTATTACGAAAATACACACCTGGATTGTCTTCATGGTATCTTTCCATGTCTTTAAAGTACTTTTTACGTCTTTCTATGTTCTCATCCTTCCATAAATCACTATCTTCTTTAAAATACTTGTATTCAGACTCATGTTTGTGTATTTTAGGGTTCATACCACTTAAATCAAATCCCATACTACTTCTCCTTATTTTTAAACACTTTAATTACCTCATCAAGCAATGGATGTGGTATATCAGCGTCTACTACGTTATCTCTATAAAACTTAGTTATTTTATAGTTATTATTTAATGCATCTTCAAATATGCCATTACATATAGGACAATATTGCCCTTCTTTTTGTGTTTTAGCACATTCTATAAGCCATTTAAATGATTTTTCATCTTGACTTACAAATTCATCATTGATATATATTCCTGTTAAGGCTCTGTTCCTAATCAGTGTATAGTTAGGATCAAGATCACCATCTGGTTCAATGTGGTTTGTTAGTTCAAGTTGTCTGTTATTTCTATGATATATAACATAATTAATCGTGGAGGTCATCTATACCTGCCCTTGTTAATAGTAACCATAGTATTCCTAAAGCTATTATTAACATTGATATTAATAAATACATATTATTCTCCTTTAAAAATTAACACCCACCAACAGGCCGAAGCCCTAAGTGCAGTACTATCGATGATGGGTGTTATGTTAACCTGTAGCTGTTTTGAGCCTTGTCTACTCCTACAGGTCTACTCTCCTACCAATTCCTTTAGACATTTTAAACTGAAACTTCTTAATATCCTTATCTAATGCTTCCAAGGCTTTAGTCTCAGTCTCAATCTTAGAAATTATTTTGGCTTTTGCCTCTTGTAGTCGCTTGACTATCTCTAACATTTCTGTATAATTACCTGCCATTACTTATCCTCCTCTACATAGAATGGATCATCATACTTCTCAGCGTACTGCCGCTGCATTTTTCTAATTTTCCAATCATCATTTAATTCTTTAAAGAACATAAGTAAGCCATGTATTGCCATAGTAAATGTTATAATACTTATAAGACCAAGTATTAACAGTACAAATGATTCTATATGCATTTTTCTACTACCTTACTACCTTTCCCAAGAATTATAACAGACTTAGCCTGCTTTCTTGATTTAGCTTTCATTATATCTTTTCTAGCAATAAGAAATGCCTTCAAGATATTATCTAAACTATCGTTCTCTATTATTGATTCTGGTAATACATTAAAAACTTCTTTCTTTCCCATGGTAGGATCTCCTTTTATTAACTGTTTTATATTAACTGTTTAACACACCAGCCCTGGTGATTGCTTTAGCTTAGTGACCATAAAGGTTCTATCGGTAGCATCCATCAACAGGGCCGAGATTGGTATCTAATAGTGTTCTAAATATACTCCCTAGGTAGTACATAACCTGTCAAGGTTCACTTTCGAATCGCTCCAGTGTGTCGGGTATTTATGATTCTTTTTCTAAACTTTTTTCATAATCATCATAATCATCTGCATCTACTAAATCTTCATATACATGAACTAATAAACTATATAAATGCTCTTTATCATTATCTTTATACCATTTTATGTAGTTTTTTAGAAAATGTTCAACATCACCTAAATCTACATCTTCAACTTTAAAATTTGGCTCATAATAGCTATAATTACCTCCTGCAAGATGAGGTTGTTCACTAACATTATGCATGAATCCACCTAAAGAATAAACAATATCAGCAAAACATCTAGCAAAGTCTATTGGTTTAAGTTTCCCACTAAAAGCAGGATAATTACCCCAATAATCTTCATAACATCTTGAAGCCATATATATTTTATTAGGCCAATCATAATTTGTACGAACTCTATCATAAACAAATTGTCTAATACATTTAATAATGACCTTTTTATTGTCAAAAGGCTGCCAAGAATTATCTTTATGAGTATAAACTACTTTCCATTGATTTTCTATAAAATATCTTCTAAATAACTGGCACATTTTATCAATACCAGAAAACATACTTGTTCTAGGTGTCATTCCAGTACTGTTATTGTTGTGAAATATATTTATTTGTTCATAGTCTAATACCATTTCATTTCTTACTCTGTCAACTATTTCTTTAAATATTACATATTCTTCACCAGATATATCACTAGCAAGGTTCATCACCTCTATAGCTTTATCTAAAACTTCTTCATCATCTTCATTTCTTATAATTGTGTCAAGTAATTGATTACCTTCTTCATCTACACAACTATGATCTGCATATCTATCATATTCTTTACTCATTTGTTCTCCTTATTGGTTTGAGAGTTATTAAATTATTAGAGACGTTTATATTTATTGTGGTAACGTCTCCAAAACCACTCAAGAGTCATCCGAATACCCCAGGTTTAGGAGCATGCTTTTAGACCTCCCGCTACAGGTAAGCTTGTTGTTTTCTAGGCCCAGAAATTTCTCTCTACCTATAGTCTACCTCACGTGTGATAACATCTCAGCCGACATCAGTATCGACCTCCGTTACCAGATAAATTTAATACTTGTAGTTAATCCGTCTAGGCGCTATGTAACACTAGCTATATTATATTATGCTTTTTACTAATATTGTATACCACAGTCCTGCATAACGCCTATTATTAATTATTTGTGCATTTTTAAGGAGAACGCACAAACTCACAACGTAATAAGATTACATTTTCTAAGGCTAATCTCATGCCTGGATCATTCTATTTCAGATGAATGATAGAACTGAGGACTTTTCTTCTTAGATAAGAGCTTAGTGTGCCTATCTCACTAAACAATACTACATATATGACCTTATTTACCCATGCCTCATATTTATTATAGTTACGACATGCATGTTTTGGTAGAGCCAGGTATTATAACCCAGCTCTTTTAATAACATTATAACACTTATCACTAAACTCTTCGAGATTAGCAGTATAAGCCTCATAACGTTCGATTAACTCTTTATATCGAGCAATCTCAGCACATTTAGTGCATTTGGTATCCATAGACACCTCCTCTCTAACTCTTAACGAGTTCCCACAGAGAGAATACTTGTTTGGTATAAGTTTATATATATACTTACACACACATGCACACGTATAGAATGCGTCTTATACTGTTTTATGTATTTATTGTAACACACACACCACAATACGTCTCAACTTGTGCTAAATGATAATAATTAAATATATAAGGGGAAACTAAATTAGAATCCCCCTATATATAATCCAAAAAACAGATTAATTATTACCAATGTACATCAATCTAAGTTCTGCTTTCCATTCTTGTTTAGAGATTTCTCTACCAAACTCTCTGTAAGCAGACCAACCTAGATCTTGTAAGTCTTTAAGCTCTCTACGTTTAGCAGCTTTAGACTTAGTAGGATGCATTACAATAGCTGTCCTTTGTGACTTAAGTATCTCTAGGACATTATCAGTCTCACCCTTTGATACTAACTCAGGAAGGTCATTGATGCTATACACCCTTTCATCTCTTGTTGTACCCATATCCACTGGTTGTACAATAATGGACTTACGTATAACTTGTGAAGCACCATTATCAATTGTTTTATTATCATCTGACATTTTATTCTCCTTATATTAAATAATAAACACAAATATAATACAACTAAAATGAAAAATAACGTAATCACGATAGTGAAAAACCCTTCATAAGGGGTGGGTGTATATTAGAACACCACACACTAAAATTGCACAATTTTTAAAAGTTGCTTTTCAAACTTAACTTTTTGTAAATTATATTGTAAAATAAAAGGGGGGGCTTAAATGGCTAAAGGTAAAAATAAACCTAAACTAACAAACAAACAAATAGAATACCACTTAAATAATCTGTATAAGGCTATTACTCAAGAAAGTAATACTCTTAGTACCACGATGCAAGTATTAACAGACTTCATAGAATTTTCTAAAAAAACTGATGATTTTCAAGAATTTATACAAAAAAAGTATAAAGATTTAGAAGATAAGAAAGAAAAGCCTAAAATAATTACAAAGTAAGTATTGCTTTTAATATAATATATTCACTAAACTATAGAATATTATATGAAAGGGCTTAAATGAAAGATGGTAATACTAAATATATATTAACTATAGAATTTAATCCCGATACAGAAGAAATAGAAATAGTAGAAGAAACTATTATAGAACCTTCTCCATGTCCTATTATATTTAAAGGTAATTTGGAAGTGTTAGATTATATAGATGATGAGCATATCTCTAAAATAACTGTGTATGAGATAGCAGAATCATAATTTAATTTGACCTTCGGTCAAGTTACCAGCATAACAAAGGAAAGTATGTCTAAAAATAAAAAGACACAGATTAGAAAGACTGTTGACACTAGTTCTTCAAAGGTATATTTAAAACAACAAATATCCGATAACATACAAAGAAGTAGGTTAAGGAGAAAAAATGCTAACAGTAAAGCTATTACTGATTATATTAGGAAGTATTTTAAATAGTATGACAGATTTTAATGAACAACAGCTAATATCTAGAGAGTTAGACTCTATGGGTAATTATGAAAATAGAACCCAGTCTATATATGACTCTATGTTAGTAGAAGCTTCTAATCATTGGGGTATACCTGCTACTAGAATTGATAATATTATTACTAAAATAGGTTATCATGAAAGTCATCACACTATGGATCCTATGATAAAACAAAGATTAAGTGATGGTACTGTTGGTCGTGGAAGAGGTATATTTCAATTTGAAGTAAGCTCAGATGATAAGCAAGGTGGTGGAGCAACAGCATTTAACAGAAGTGTAAATTATTTTAATAATAATGAAATACCTAAACCTGATTGGGTTTTAAATGCTAACTATGTTGATGATTTTGATGCAACTACATTAGATAGTTTAAACCAACGTATACTAATGTTGGCTAACATGAGACAAGAGCCTGTAGTAACTGCTGAATCTATAAGTGATGTATTTACTAATGAAGATATTGCAGAATTTTGGCTAAATAGTCATTGGAAGGGTGATGTATCAGACAGACTTGCTAGGAAAAATAGTTTTCTTGGGTCTGTTAAAAAGTATGATAGTGAAAACCCTACAGAAAATATGCTTTTTGAATGAGATTTTATAAGGTTAACAAAATACAGCATGTCGTTTATGACGAAAGAAGCGAGTTACCTAATGATATAAAAATAAAACAATGGAGAAATGCTGAAGTTGGTGATTGGGTTGAAGCTGATGATGGATGTTTTATACAAATATTGCGCAAAGGAAAGATGGTCGTGCCGAAAGGGCGGAACAAGGTTAGGGAATATGTTGGCACGTGCACTGGTACTTTTCCAGTAACCTCCAAAGCGAAGATGGACACTTCGCGCAGACTCAATATTTACTCCTTTGGAGGGAGTAAGAGTTCTGCAGACGTTCTGCTAGATCGGACCGTACTGAGTAAGCATGAGCATCTATTTGTAACTTATATAGTATCTGGGCTTAGTCCTCAGGAAGCTTATATAAAAGCTTTCCCTACAACTAATCCTGGATATGCTAAACAAAAGTCAGCGCAATTAGTAAAAACTAAAAGGATTACTACAGCTATGAAAGAAGAATTAAAACCTATATTAGAAGATATAGGAATAGATGAAAAAACTATATTAGAAAACATAAATAATATAGCATTATCATCAGAAAAAGATGAAACAAGATTAAAAGCGTTATTTAAATTATCTGACATCATGGACTTAGAAGATAAAAATAAAACTACAGTAACGCAAGTAACTGGTGCTCTATTTCAAGGATTCCAAGATAAGGACTTGGTAAAAGTAGAGAGACCAAAAGATGCTTTAGAAGCAAAGGAGAAATAAAATGGCGATATATCCAGAAGGGGCAGATTTGATTAGACCATCAGAGTATACTATGTCTGATCAAGAGATAGAGGATATGATAATGAATCAATTCTTAGAAGAAGAAGAAGACCTTATTGCACCAACTCCTAGAGACCCTAATATAGATTATGGTAAAGGAGAAAGTGGTATTGTTGAAATGGAGGGCAGTACAATTAATTATACATTAGATAATCCTGATGTATTGTTTCAAGAACCTCCTGCACCAGGTTACCATGAAATTGAAAGAGATGGAATTATGTATGGTGTAGAAATTATGGAAGATGGAAGTATAGGTTCTGTAGATACTTTGAGTGATTCTATTGTAGGTGGAGATTCGCCTATAGATGAGCAGTTTAGTCCTTCTGAAGGATTAAGTATAGATAATTATTCTGCTTATTCTGAAAAATTTGATGAATATTATAATCCTGAAACAGGAATGACTTGGGATGGTGCTAAAATAGATGTTGAAATTAGTCCAGGAGGACAAGATTTAAGTAGAATGTTTTCTGCACAGGATTTACAAACAGGTGAACTTGTAGGAGACTTATTATTAGGAACATTAGCAACACCTTTTGTAGGACCTTTTCCACGTATGAAGAAAAGAACTGATTTTTTGACTACTAAACCTAGTTGGGGTACTTACAATAGAATGAAAGGTACTCCTAGAACAGATTTAAATATTAGACCTTACATTAATCAATCTAAAGGGCCAGTGATGGATCAGGTTTTTAAAGGGCGTTTTTCAAAATACGATCCTAAATTGGGACCTTGGAGCAAAGCTGTTAATGCTCCTGTTAATCAGGGTGGCACAAGAATCCCAGGACCATTTAAAAGTAAGGATTTAATGGTACGTCCAACAATAAATGCTAAAAGAAATGATCCAATGACATCTTTTGATAAGGCGGTAGACAAAAAGACAATGCAACAAATACAAAAGATTCTTAAAAAAATATATGGAGAGTAAGTTTGAATAAGCCTAACCAGTTTAAAATAGAAACACCAGCACTTACTGTTGAATCAGATACTGATAGCCCTATATTTGACTTAGTAAGTGTTGTTCTTGTATTTGCTGTTTTCTTTGTAGGTATTAAAGTTTTAGGTATATGGATAAAAGGCATATTAAAACGTGGCAAATATTAATACACAAAATGTAAGTAAAGCAGAAGAAGCTTTAATGCTTGCTAAAAATGATATGATTGCATTTGGTAAATTATTTTTACCAGAAGATTTTATGAGGAGTGAAACTCCTTTTTTTCATTATGAGGTAGCTGACTGTATATCAGATAAAAGCATAAGACAAATGGCTGTAATATTACCTAGGGGTCATGGTAAAACTGTGCTTACTAAATGTAATATATTAAACGATTTCTTATTTGCTGAAGAGCCTTTATTTTATGGGTGGGTTGCTGCCTCGTCTAAGATTAGTGTACCAAATTTAGACTATATAAAATATCATTTGGAATATAATGACAAAGTTTCGTATTATTTTGGTAATTTAAAAGGTAAAAAGTGGACAGAAGATGACATCGAACTTAAAAACGGGTGTAAACTTATTAGTAAATCAAATCTTTCAGGTATTAGAGGAGGTGCTAAATTACACAAAAGGTATGATCTCATTGTGTTGGACGATTTCGAGGATGAAAATAATACCGTTACGCCTGAATCTAGAGCTAAAATCTCGAATCTGGTTACAGCTGTTGTTTTCCCTGCTCTTGAGCCTGGTAGTGGTAGGTTGCGTATTAATGGCACACCTGTTCATTACGATGCTTTCATTAATAATATACTTGTTGGATATGATAAGGCAAAAGGTGAAGGGAAAGAAAAAGAATTTAGTTGGAGAGTGGTAACATATAAGGCAATCCAACCTGATGGAACACCATTGTGGGATTCTTGGTTTGGTCAAAAAGAGATGGATAGAAAGAAAAAGTTCTATGCAGACTCAGGACAACCACAGAAGTTTTATCAAGAATACATGATGGAAGTTCAAAGTGAAGAAGACTCTATATTTACTAGAGATCATGTAAAGTTTTGGGAGGGAGATTATAAATATGATGAAGAAGGGCAAATCTCATATATCATCACAAGTGATGGAGACGTTAAGCCAGTCAACATTTTTGCTGGGGTTGACCCTGCTACTGACAGTACCCGTAGGGATAGTGATTTTAGTGTTATTATCATTTGTGCTGTGTGCCCTGATAATAATGTCTATGTTTTGGAGTATATTAGAATGCGTAGTTTACCAGTTCTTGGGATTCCTGGGGATAGCAAAAAAGGAATAGTTGATTATATTTTTGACATGAATAAAAGATATAAACCAAGTTTATTTACTGTAGAAGATACTACTATGAGTAAACCTGTATTTCAAGCATTAAATGCTGAGATGAGAAGAAGAAATGATTTTACTGTAAAATTTTGTGCAGAAAAACCTGGTAACAGAATGAGCAAAAGAGATAGAATACAAGAAATATTAGCACAAAGATTTTCAGTAGGGGGAGTATTTGTAAAGAAAAATATGTATGATTTACAAAGAGAGATTTATACATTTGGTCCTAGAATGGGACATGATGATACTATAGATGCTTTGGCTTATGCATGTAAATATGCTTATCCTTTACAGTCTGTTAAAACAGATCAAAAGGGTAAAATGTATAAACATAAACCAAAAGCAAGAAGCTGGGTAACAGCATGATAGATTTAATTAAACTAAAAGACTTGGGGAAACCTAGTCAAGAAAATAATAACGAAGAAACCGAAGAGAACAAAGGAGAATAAATGGCAACAAAAGTAACGCCAGCTACGCTCACAGTTAAGGTAAGTGAAACAGTCACACTAAATGGTGTAACATATGGTGGTTCTAATACTTTTAGAAAAACATCGTGTGGACAAGTAGATCAGAGAATAATGTCAGTAGCTCATGATAGTAATGTTGAAATAGCTTCATTTGCAGCAGCAGATGCAAAAGGTGTTGTAGTAGGAGCAAATTTAAAATATTTTAGAATTACTAACTTAGATGATACTAACTTTATTTCAGTAATAATATATGATTCTGGAGCAGGGCATGAATGTGCTATAAAAGTAGAGCCAGGATCTAGTTATTTCTTTACAACAGATGATTTTTATGCAAATGATGATTCTGATGTAGATTTTGCAGGAACATTAATTACTGCTGAAGCAATTTACTTAAGAGCTGACACAGCTGCATGTGATGTAGAGTATATCATAGTAACAACTTAATATAGGTTAATATGGCAAAACGACAAGATAAAACTGCTCAAAGAGTACAAAGAATATTTAATTCTATAAATACTCATACAAGAGCACAATGGGAATATATAAATCAAAAAGGGTTTGATTTTTCTAACGATAACCAACTTTCAGAAGAAGAAAGAATTGTTTTAGAAGAGCAAGGAATGCCTACATTTACTATTAATAGGATTACTCCTGTTGTAGAAATGTTAAATTTTTATGCTACAGCAAACAATCCAAGATGGCAAGCAGTTGCTTCAGAAGGCAGTGATACTGATGTTGCTGCTTTATTTGCTGATTTATCAGATTATATTTGGTATAATTCTGATGCAAGTACATTATATGCAAATGCAATAAATGATTCTATTACTAAATCAATAGGTTATTTAATGGTAGGCATTGACCATGACCAAGATCATGGAATGGGAGAAGTTGTTATAAAACAACCAGAACCATTTGATATATTTGTAGATCCAAAATCTAGAGATATGTTATTTCAAGATGCCTCTTATATAATGACTAGAAAAATATTACCTAGAAAGCATTTAATATCTTTATATCCTGAATATAAAAGACAAATTAATAATGCTAATACTGATAATAATAATATGTATGATATGTCTGAAAAATCATACGATTCCGCTGTAAAAGATTTTGCCTATAAAGATATAGATTCAACAGAATCTGTAGATCCTTCAACTGGAGAATATGATGATTTAATTGAATGTTATGAATTGTATGAAAAAGAAAAGCTTTTATATTATAACATATTTTTTAGAATACCTCCTGATGAAGAGCAAATTTCTAAAGCTAAAGAACAAGTTGCTTTTGAAATGCAAAAAATTCAACAAGAAATGCAAGTAGAGTTTTTAGAGCAACAACAACAAATGCAACAAGCTGTTCAAGAGGGTAAGATGTTACCTGAAAGATTTGAACTAGAAGTTAAGAAGCTTCAAGAAATGCAACAACAACAATTAGTAGCTGCTGAACAATCTATGATGAGTAGAATAGTAGAGCAAAGTTCTATTATTGACAATCAAATTGTTACAGAAAAAGAATATAAACTAATGATTAAAGATGAAGATTTTACTAAACATCTTGTTGAGGCTATATCTTTTTATCAACCTAGAATCAAATTTACAAAAGTAGTAGGAGATAAAACTTTATATGAAAAATATCTTCCTGCTAATATAACAGAGTATCCAATAGTTCCATTTCATTTTAAATGGACAGGAACTCCTTTTCCTATCTCTGCAGTTTCTCCACTTATTGGAAAGCAAAGAGAATTAAATAAAGCACACCAAATTATGGTACACAATGCATCTCTTGGAAGTAGCTTAAGATACTTATATGAAGAAGGTGGTATAGATACTGATTATTGGGAAAAATATTCTAGTAGTCCTGGAGCTTTACTTCCAATACGTCCAGGTGCAGCAACTCCAACACCAATACAACCAGCCCCATTGTCAAATGCATTTTTTAGTATAGTACAAGAAGGCAAAGGTGATATGGAGTATCTTGCAGGTATATACAGTTCTATGATGGGTGACACAAATAGACAAGCAGATACTTATAGAGGTATGCTTGCTATGGATGAGTATGGAACTAGAAGAGTAAAACAATGGCTAAATAATTGTATTGAACCAGGATTAAAACAACTTGGTACTGTAATAATGCAATACTCTCAATCTTTATATACTGCAGAAAAAGTATTTAGAGTTGTTCAGCCAAATAACATTAAAGAATCAAAAGAAGTTAGTATGAATGTACCTATTTATAATGATTATGGAGAGGTTATAGGTAAATTTAATGACTATGCTACTGCTAAATTTGATATTAGAATAGTTTCTGGATCAACCCTACCAGTTAATAGATGGGCATATCTAGAAGAATTAAAACAATTATTAAACTTAGGAGTTATTGATGATATAGCTGTTCTTGCAGAAACAGATATTAGAAATAAGGAAAATATTGTGAAAAGAAAATCTATGTATGCTCAAATGCAAAGTCAATTATCTTCTATGGAAGAAGCTCTTAAAGATAAAGAGGGTGCAATAGAAACTCTTGAAAGGCAACTTGTTCAAGCAGGTATTAAAGGTAAAGTAATGCAAGCTGAAATGGAAATAACTAAAAAGAAAGAACAAGAAAAAGCTAATGTTACTGTTGAAGCAAATAAAATGAAAAATAATGCTATGACTCAACAGCAGATGTTAAAAAATGCAGTTAATAATGAACAAGAGAAAGCAAAAATTAGAGCTCAAGAACTTATGGGTAGAATGCAATTGTCTGCTCAAAGTGTTCAAGATCAAGCAAATTTAGATGCACAAGCCACTAGGGCAAATGCAGCTTTAGAAAGTAAACAAAGAAAAAACGTTGGAAATGATCAATAACTTATTGTAAATTTTCAACAAAAAAAACTAGGAGAGTAAATGAATAACGAAGAAAGTAGCAACTCAACACACTATAGTGAAGACCCTACTACCGATTTTTTTGAAGCAATGGAGAAAGATGTAAACTCTATGGTTTCTGAAGAATCACAAACTAAACCAACTGAAGAGAAAACCCTCGGTACAGCTACTAACAAAGCAAGAGGCCCTCAAAGAACAGATTGGAAGAAGAGGTACCAAGATTCTAGCAGAGAAGCTAAACGTATGCATAGTGAAATGCAGGAATTGAAACCTTATGCAGCCATCATACAAGCTATGAAACAGGATGGCGGACTTGTGGAACATGTTAGAGGATATTTAACAAATGGAGGTGGGAGCGCTTCAATACAAGACCAATTAGGTCTACCAGAAGATTATGAATTTGATGCTAATGAACTTGGTGATCCAAATTCAGATTCATCTAAAGTATTGAATGCTCACGTAGACAGCTTAGTTCAAAGTAGATTACAACAACATAATCAAGCTCAAGCTCAAGAGATGAATAAGCAAAGAATTGCTCAAGCTAGAATGGCTGAAGAGAAAAAATTCAGAGCTAATCATCCAGACATGAGTGATGAAGAATATGAAGTTATGATACAACAAGCTAGTTCACATAGACTTTCATTAGAAGATATTCATTATATCTTAAACAGAGATTCGGCCAATAACAAGGTAGCGACTAATGTTAAGAAAGATATGGTAGAGCAAATGAAAAATGCTCGGAACATTCCAACAAGTACAAGCGGATTAAATTCTGCTCCTACTGACAGAAATCCTAATGATAGTATTTTTGACACGTTAAAAGGAGTAGATGAGGAACTTGATAACTTGTTTGGCGAATAACTAATTTAATAGCCAGACTTAAAAACATGAAAGGGAGTCTATTATGGCTTTAAACGATTATGTACAGTTATCGGAATTAGGACAAGCGGATGTGCTTTCGAATGGTCCTGGTACTTCAACAGCTAATGTTGATACTGGTGATCTTCGTAGAAAGTATAACTTTGGTGACAGAGTTTCTGAACTTTCGATTGCACAAGATCCTTTTTTCCGATTTGTATCAAAAGTAGGTAAAAAACCTACAGACGATCCTTCTTTCAAATTTACTGAAAAAAGAGGGTCATATCATAAAAGATATGCATATGTTGGTGCAGCAAAAAACAATTCTGGATCTTGGGTTACAACTTCTGACCTAGGTGCAGCTCCTGCTGTTTCGGACACATTGTATGTTCGTATGATAACAGACTATAAAAATTCTGGAAACCTTCAGAATGTTTATGGTAACACAGCAAACGATTTTGCAATTGGTGCTTCTGGCACTATGCCAAAATTCTTTTTAGCTGGTCAATTAGTAAAAATACCTATGGCAGCTTCTGCAGGTGGTGATGTTACAGATTATCTTATTGGTAAAGTTGCAGCAACTCCAGTTGAATATGCTTATGCAGGTTCAGGTGATGACGCAACTGGCACATCAGCAAATCCTGATATGGTAGAATTACAATTAACAGTTATAAAAGCAGGTACTCGATACTTATCTGTATCAGCAAATATAGATGATGGAAATTATGTTCAAGCTACTAAAGAAATAGCAGCTACATTAGAACCACAAAGAACTTATGTTGTTGGTACTGCTCACGCTGAAGGTTCTGGTTATCCTGAAACATGGATGGATCAACCATACTCTACTCAATATGGTGTTACTCAGATTTTTAAAACATCATGTGCTATGACTAATACTGCAAGAGCAACGTCTCTTAAATATGAGTCTAATGAGTGGGCTAGAATCTGGAAAGAAAAGCTAATTGAGCATAAGTTTGATATTGAAACTTCGTTGTTATTTGGTACTCAAAGTGAAACTTATAACACAACACAAGGTGCTGTAGATTATATTCTTAATTATGGTAATCAATTTAGTTTAGACACAGCAACTAAGACTTCTGATGATTTCTTAGATGATATGTCTAACTACATGGATCCAAGATATAACTCTCAAAGCGCTAATGTTTTCTTCTGTAATACAGCAGTATATAACTGGTTACATAAAATGGGTGGATACTTCAAGAATAATCTTGAAATTTCTTCTAATTTTAGATCAGACATTGCTATGACTGGTAAGAAAAAAGTGTTTGGTGTAGATATTACTACATTCTCAACACCTTATGGTGACATGAATGTTGCAAGAAATATCCACTTAGATGGAACTAACATTAAAATGCTTGGTATTGATATGAAGCATTGCGCGTATCGTCCACTTGTGGGCAACGGTGTTAACAGAGATACTTCAGTTTATGTAGGTGTGCAAACACTTGAAAACTCAGGTATTGACCGTAGAGTTGACTTAATCTTAACTGAAGCTGGGATGGAATGGGCTATGCCTGAATCTCACGCTATTTGGTTATAAGGAGGTTAATTATGGCAATTCCAATGTATGGACAAAACAAACAAGGTGATAATTTAAACTTATTTGCCAATGCTTTGTTAGCGTCTAAAACACATGATTATGGAAGTTTAGGTGACGAAGCTGACGAAGCTACAACAGTAGATTGTCCTGGCGCTGCTTTAGGTGATTTTGCATTAGCTTCTTTAAGCATAGATAATGAAGACATTATTATGTCTGCATCTGTCTCTGCTGCTGATGTAGTTACTGTAAATGCTAAAAACATTGGTGGCACCACTAAGGATTTAGGGTCTGCTACTATTCGTGTTTTAGTTATTAAAAAAGCATAGGAGGTAGATAATGGCTGACGGAAGTGGAACTAAGATAGCTGGCAGAGCAAATTATCAAACTGGAGAATATATCTTCAAAATGAATGATTCTGCAGCTTCTACACATAACCTAGAACCTGGAGATAGTGGAAAAACTTATTTAGTTCATTGCACTGTTGCCAGAACAATTAATTTACCAGCACCAACAGCTGGAGTTAGTTACAAATTTGTTGTAACTGATTCTACTGCTGAAAGTACTATTAATGCTGAAAGTACTCAGTTATATGGAGTATTTACAGATGATAACGATTCAACTAATATGGCTGGAAGCACTACTATTACTATTGGTACTAGTGCTGCTTTAGGTGATTGGTTAGAGTTAGTTAGTGATGGTACTAACTGGTATGTTAAAGGTCAGTGTCAGCATGCAAGTGCAGGATTTACTGTAAGTTAGTATCTTAGTAATCATAAATTGTTCTGCCCCCCGCTGGGATTCTTCTCTCCCCCTGGGGGGTGGGGCAAATAAAGGATAAAATGACAATATTAGAAAAAACAAAACAATTAGTTCCAGAAGGTGTAGACGAAGTATCTGATGACTTTATTTTATCTTCATTAGAGGCAGGAGCTATAGAAATAAGTAATAGAGTTTTAGCTTTAAAACCAGCTGAATTGCCATTATTTTCAGAAACTAAAACAGTTGAAGATGAAAATGGTGTGTTAGTATCTGGTGAAATTGTATCTGTTGTTAGGGAAAATGGTACAAAAGGGAATTATGAGCCTTGTAGTATTGTTGAGCCAACATTTAGATTTAAAGTAACAGATACAGAGAGTTTGTTTTATAAGTCAAAATTTAATCCAGGATTTTATATTATACAAAAAGATAAAGAATTAGACCATACAGATACTTCAGGAACATCGGATGATGGATCGTTTGAAGAGGGAGTAAGATTATATATTGTACCGTCACCTTCTTATGAAGAATCAACAACATATGAAAGAGGTTATGTTACAATAAGAAAAACAGATTATGTTATTGACAGTGATTCAGAAAATTTACTATATTTTCCTAGTAAATATGAATACTTATTGCCTTTATATGCAGCAATAAAGATTATTGAACATAAATTAAATCAATTAACATTTGAAGATGAAGATCAAGAATTGACAGAAACAATAGAAAAAGCAATGGAAAGTTACCTAACTCAATATACTAATGCATTTGCATATATGGGTTCTACAACATCAGCTAAAAAAGGAGATGATGATGAAAGTTAAAGAATTAATGGAAAGAGTAGGTAGCAATCAAACTGGTAGAATAATTGCTTATATAAAAGATGGATTAAAAGAAATAAATGTATTATCAGAAACACATATTAGAAATGCTAAAATAGATATAACAGCAGATAAAAGGTTTTATGAGTTTCCTAATGAAATGTTAAAAATATTAGAAATTAGATGTAAAAATCATTTAAACAGTAAAGATGAGTATAGACAAGTCCCAAGACTTATATATGAACCTACTGTTAAAGATGCAGATGGAGTATAAATGGCTGTAAAACAATACGCATATTATATAAAAGGCAATAAATTTGCTATAGTAGAAAAAGATACAGAATTTGATAATGATGTAAATAGTAAAGATTATGGTCCTGGTTCTGCTAGATCTCAATGGAAATCACCTAAAACAAGTGTGACAGATGGTATAGAATTGCAATATGTATATAGTCCTGAATATAGAATAAATGATATTGATCATACTAATAATATTACTACTATAACGGAAGATGGTTATGGTAAAATTAGATTAACATTAGAAAGTTCTGTATCTCCTGCTCTTAGTAAAGGAGATTACATAGTTATAGATGGTCATAAAAATTTAAATGGACCTCATAAAGTTGCTCAAGATGCTTCTAGTACTAGCGTATTTTTAACTACAAAATATAATGGAGGTGTTCAAAACTTTACTGGTACTTTACCATTTATTTATGAAGATGTAAGTTATTTGTCTGATGAAGATTCTCAAATTGATCTTCCAGAATACCTTACAAATGCTTTAGTTTACTATGTAAAAGCTAAATTAGCAGAAGATATGAGAGATATGGATGGGAGAGAGTATTTTTTAAGAGAATTTAAAAGAATTTTAGAAAAACATAACAATACTCGTGTTGCAGGTGTTAGAAGAATGGCAACAGGAGTTCATTCAATAAGATAAACGAGCCTATTCACGCACAGCCAGTGCTTAGGGCAGGAGGTAAATATGGCAGGTATAAGACCAGGTGGAGCACAACATTTCACCGTACAAGAAGCACAAAATACAACTTTAGGACAAGTTGGATCAATGTTCAATGATGGAACGTCAGCAATGGTGGCTCCAACAGGACATGTATTTGTAGCAATCACATTTATAACAGATACTACTTTTGATTCATCTGGTGGTTTAATATCAGTAGATTCAGATAGATTTGTAAATACTGAAGCTGCAGCTAATCCGCTTGATGGAAGTTCTGGTGGTTTAGCATTAGATAATAGTAATACTTTTCCAGCAGGAATGACTATTTATGGTAGATGGACCGAAATAGATCCCGCAACTGGTTCTGGATTAATTGCTTATATAGGTAAATAGTATGCCAAAATTAGGAATAGGCGCATCTATGACTTCATCAGGTCTAATAACACCTGGTATAGTAACAGATGACCTCGTACTAAAGCATAAATATGATGCAGGCAGTGTAATACCTGTAAGTGACGGTGCTGCATTTTTTGATGGTTCTAATGATTATATTGTAGCTGATGGAACTTCTATAGACTTTGGAACTAATGATTTTACTTTAAGTTTATGGTTTCATCCTGTAGGAGATAATACTGAAACTTATTTTATGTCTCAACATGCAAGTAATGACGATAGGTGGTATTTTAGATTAAACAGTGATGGTAAAGTTCATTTTTATAGTAAAATTGATGGAACTGGCGCAATAGCATTAACTGGAACTAATGTTGTAGATGCTAATTCTTGGAATCATATTGTTTTTTCTGTTG
>Ga0209645_1000050_pt1 | contig 52037 bp, 61 predicted proteins | sample ETNvirenome_6_30_FD_184070 | JGI IMG/M metagenome (GOLD analysis project Ga0209645, IMG submission 184070) | Marine viral communities from the Pacific Ocean - ETNP_6_30 (SPAdes) (version 2) | ecosystem: Environmental > Aquatic > Marine > Oceanic | place: Pacific Ocean | collected 2013-06-19
ATGGTGTATTATCAGAATTAGTAGCACTAGGTTCAGGCGTTGCATATCCAAACTTTAGTGTATTAACCAAGTCTGAAGCTCAGACATTAGCAAATAGTTCAACATTTACAGGAGAATAAGATGGTAAATAAGTTATCTGATGAATTAAGAGAAGCAGTAAAGTTATCTGAAGGATATAGAACTAGAGTCTACAAAGATACTTTAGGTATAGATACTATTGGCTATGGCTTTGCAATTAAAGATTTAGAACTAGATAAAGATATATGTGATATGATATTAGATAAAAAATTAAACAAGTTGATTAAAGATGTAGATAATAAGTTTTCATTTATGGATGACATTGCTGTAGAAGCACAAGATGTAGTTTATGAAATGTGTTATCAGCTTGGCATAAATGGATTTTCAAAATTTAAAAAGACTATTGCTTATTTAAGAGATGAGAATTATAAAATGGCAGCAATAGAAATGCTTGATTCTAGGTGGGCAAAACAAACACCTAATAGAGCAAAGCGTTTAAGTAATATTATTAAGGATTTAGCATGATTGACAGCCTTAAAACACTATCTGTAAGCACAAGTGGCATGGTAGTTACATGGATGGAATGGTTACCTGTGTTAGTTAGGATAGGAGTTGGAATAGCAACTATAATATACATAGGAGTTAAGACCTATAAAGAATACAAAAAATAAAAACGTAGAAGTGCTTAAACGGGCAATAGTAACTCCCGATAAGCATTTTCCTTTACATGACCCTGAAGCAATTAGTTGTGTAAATCAAGCGATAGAAATAGTTAAACCTGATATCTATATAGATTTAGGTGATACAGGAGAATGGTCTTACTTTAGCACACATTACTGGAAAGGTAAGTTTGCGAAACCAATGGAAGATTTAATTCCACTATTGGACCAAGATGTAGCTGAAGTCAATGCTGGTATGGATTGGATTGATGCCTCTTTGGACAAAATAGGCTGTAAAGAGCGACATTTTATTCAAGGTAACCATGAGGTATGGTTAGACAAATTCGTTACTAGATACCCGTATTTAGGCCATTATGAGACATCAAAGGCATTAAAGCTAAAAGAAAGAGGATATAAATATCATCCTTATAATAAGAAAAAGAATTTAAAGATAGGTAAAATAAACTTTACACATGGAAAATATGTACCCAAATATCATGCTTATAAACATCTTGACCATTATGGTGAGAATATTATGTATGGACACACGCATGACCTGCAAAGGTTTACAAAAACTTTTAATGGAGGTACTATAAGCTCGTGGAGTTTAGGTTGCTTAAAAGATATAGAAGCTGATGAAGATTGGTTGGGTGGTAAGTTGACAAATTGGAATCATGCATTTGCAATAATAGATTTCTTTAAAGGTGGTAATTTTAAAGTAGAAGTAGTAGAAATTATAAAAGGAGTTACTACAGTATGGGGAAATTTAATTAAAGGATGATACAAGTAGTATTAGGTAATTTATTAGGCAAGTTTATTGCAAAGAAAGGTGGAATACATGTTCTGCTTTTTGTTGGAGATTTGATAGTAAAGACAACAAAGTCAAAAAAAGATGATGAGCTTTGGAAAAAAATAAAGCCTATTATCAAGAAATATAAATAAGGAGGTATGCTATGCCATACGGTAAAGGAACATACGGAAGTAAAAAGGGTAGGCCATCAAAAAAAGCTAAGGCAGCTGCTAGAAAAAAAATGTCTCCAGCTAAAAGAAAAGTGATGAAGTCTAAATCTAAAAGAAAGAAGAAGTAATGTCTTTATATAAAAATATTAACAAACGTAAAAAAGCAGGAACAAGTCGTTCTAAAAAGAAGTCTACAATTTCTGCTAAAAACTATAGGGAGATGAAAAAAGGATTTCCTAATAGTAAAAAGAATAAAGCTAAACGTAAGCGTAAAGCAACCAAAAAACGGAGGTAGTATGTTAGATTTTTTAGTAAGTAATTCAACGTTAATAGGTGGTGTTGGAGGAGGTGGTGTAGTATTATACATCCTTAAAAAGATACCTAATGAAAGTATATGTAGCGTAATAGAAACAACATTTAAAAGCTTAGGTAGATGCATGACACTAGGACTTGGTAAATGGAAGTTTTCTAAAGGTGTTTGGAATAGTCAAATAGAGCCATGGTTTATTGACTTAATTGACAATATTTTTGGTAGTATTGTTAGAGGTTTTATTAAAGGATTACGAAGCGACTGAGCTTAAATTAAGTTTGCTTTTAGTTAAAAGTTGAAATAGTGCCAAGAGAAATTAAAAATATCAATAAATTTAATGGGGGTCTGAATAATGCTTCGGACCCCAGTGACATTGAAGACAATCAAGTTGCTAATGTTAAAGGATTTGATTTTAGCAAGAATGGAAAAATTAGACCTATGGGCAGGTGTGAAGTTGATGAATCTTTACATAGCGTATATGGTAGCATTAGTCCAGGCTATGGATTAAATATATTTCGTTCATCTTATGGATTTCAACCATCTGAAGCTGGAGGTTTAAATTTAAGTCAACAAATAACTGCTCAAGGTACAACAGGTTCAAAAGCATCTTTTTATATAATGTTTGGAGATTACAATCATAATTTAGCTGATATTGCTGATGGCTCTGGTGATAATAGTGGAAATTATGATAGTGATATATATTTTACATTAACTGTAGATGGCAGCACTATTATTGCTGAAGATAATCCTGTAGATGGCGGGTTATCTGCAGGTCAGTTTCCAGTTTATGATAGAAGTGACCAAAATCCAGATTATTATGATTTGCATAATACAGGATTTAATCAATCAACTGTAGATGCAGGTGTAGCAACATTATGTGATAATCTTATTACATCTATAAATGCAGGTACTGGTAGCCATGGATGGGTAGCTAGTGAATATGCTAGTAATCCTAGAGGAGTATTTATTGAAAAAAATGTTACAGGTGCAGCATATAATGACCAAGTAATATTTACATGGTATGGGTGGCCTACATTAGTAAACAGTATTAGTATATTTCCTGGACCTGGCAATGTTGTAGAAACAGGGACTACTCCTAATTCTACAAAAACCTTTTCAGCAGCAGGTGGTACTGACGATGTAGCTGAGGTGCATAAAATTAAGTTTTCAGGTACTCCAGTTGCAGGTGAAAAAGTCTATGTAAAAATAGAAGGTCAAGGTGGCGGGGCATTTTCTCATACTGTATCTCATACTGTTACTGGCGGACAAACTGCTGAAAATGTAAGAGATTCAATTGATTCTTTATTAGATACTGCAGTTTCTGGAGGTAATCCTTTAAATGGAAAAGTAACTATTTCTGAAAGTGATACAGGTGGATATTTTTCAATAATAACATCTGCTACTACAGGGGCTGGTGGAGCTTTGCAAATATCATCTTGGACATCTGATGGCATAATGTCTAATGAAGATGTAGAAATATTATCTTTAGTAGATAAATATGGCACTTTAAAAGTACATGATAAAACAAATTCAACTCCATGGTCAAGTTCATTTAGTGATATAGGATGGGGAAGTGATTTTTGCAAACCTATTATGTTTACTGAAAATAGCTTATTAAGAATAGTTGATTCTAATTATTCTGGAATATTTACAGATGATACTGTAGATACTGACCATAGTGCAGGTAGTGGTGACAATTTTGGAGGTAACCCTAAAATATTAAGAATGGACAGTACAAGAAATTTAGCTGTAGGTATGGGTGTTAGTGGTACAGGTGTTGCTGCTGGCTCAGTTATTACTCAAATTGATTCAAATACATTATTTAGAGTTGATTTAAATACTACAGCTACAAATAATAATCAATTAATGACATTTACATTTGATAATGCTAATAGAATAGTAGGTCCTATATATAAACCTTATTTATTTAATAGTCAAAAAACTATAAATGAATTTTGTAATGAAGAAAACAAAATAGCTTCTCCAAATGCATCTACTCTTGTACGAAGATGCGATAATTCTTTGGATGGAGTTATAAATGATGGCACTATGGAGCTTAAAATAGTTGCTAGTGGCGTTTCAGATAGTGGTAATTGGGATGGGACATATAAATTTTATGCTAGCTGTGTATATGATGACGGGCAAGAGTCATTGCCTGATTTTGTATTTCATCATGATGGCTCTTCTACTGAAACATTAACTATTTCTGAAAAATCATTATTAGTTACTATTCAATGTGACCATGGAGCTAATTACGCATTTCCTTTAAGACAAACAGGATTTAGAATTTACTGGAGTCAAGATTCAGATGGTTATGGAGAAAAGAATTTATTAGGTACTATAGATTTTAGAGAAGGATTTATACGTTCTGATGGCGGAGCTACTATAGGATGGAGAGATGAAACTAGTGGAAGTCCTGAAGTTGTAATAGCATCTACAGGTTCTAGTGGAGAGCAGATAGAAATAGAAACTCCTCCAGAAATAGAAACATTTGAATTAATAAATGGATATTCGCACAAAAATACTACTCTTACTGCAAGATATAAAACTATTGCATTTGGAGGAAGACGTGCATTTATAGGTAACGTTAGATATGGAACTAACAATAATGAAATAATTTATGCAGATAGAATTATAGTATCTCCTCCTAATCAAGTAGATGTATTTCCTGCTCCATATAATGTTATACAAACAAGTGTAACTGATGGAGATTCTATAGTTAAATTAGAAACATTTGAAGACCATTTATTAGAATATAAAAGAAACTCATTATATATACATAACATTGCATCAGGAGACCCTGGAACTTTCTTTTTAGCTAGAAATATAAAGTTTTTAGGGATATCAAGTCCTAATGCTGTAGTTAAAACACCACATGGATTGTTTTGGGTAAATTACTTAGGTGCATATTTGTTTGATGGTAATCCTGAAGATGTAAAATATTTAGCTTATTTTGGAGATTCAGATAATAGTTCAGAAAGAATATCACAAGACACATTTACTACTTATGGAGCAAATAGTACAGGCGTGATGTGTGGATACGACCCTTCTTCTGATACAGTTATTATTAAAAAAACATGTGAAGCTACAACTACTAGTGGCATTGTTATGACATATAGTTTTAAAAATGATACATTTTCTTTGTCAGATAGCTCTGCAGGTACAGGGTTATTTGTAGATAATAAAGCAACTACTAACTTTGCAAATACTACCGCTGGTGAATTAATTTTAGGCGTAGATACTCCTGGAGGTATTCCAGATGGTGATGATGGAGGCTCTCCAAAATAATGGCTGATGTAATATCATTTAAAAAATGGAACAATACTCCCTACTCTACAAATGGGGAAAAATCATTTGAAACTAAATATCATTCTTTAGACTCTTCTAGTAATAAAGCAGTAGTCATGAAATTTGTTGTGAATCTATTAGCCTCTGCTGCAAGCAATGGAACTGTATTAGTTTACTATAGAACAAATACAGAAGGCTCTTATATATTATATGGAATTGGAGAAATTGCATATAATGCTAGTGCATCTGGTACTGAAGTGGTTATAAGCAGTCATACTTCAGCTCCTATACAAAATGCTCCAGGTGTTCAATTTAAAATTACATTACAATCTACTAATGATGTGTCAATAAATAGTTATCATTTTATGTATAGAAATAAAAGAAATTATTCTACTACGGATGTTGAGTCTTGAAACTAGATAAAAGATTATTAATGAAGCAAGAAAAGATACCTCAGGTAAAAGTGGGGTATCCTTCTCCTAAGGAAGGCTCTGAGGGAGATATGCAAATAAGAGCAGTTCCTAATAAGGGACTTTTTTTATTTTATAAATATGGTAATAATTGGTATGGCTCTAGAATGGAGAAATCTTCTGATATAAAGAATCCTAGGGATGATAGAAGAGTAGTTGTACAATCAGGAGCTAGTAAGAAAACAGGAGAAATATCACGCTCTGGCAATACTTTTAAAGGTAGAATAGCAGATGGAACAGATAAAGAATTGTATAGAGCAGGCGGCACTGATATACCCGTAGCAGATGGTGGAACGGGAGCGTCTACAGAAGATGGAGCATTAGATAATTTAGGTGGTACGACTGTTGGTAAAAATGTATTTAAAGCTGCATCAAAATCAGCGGCACGTTCTGCTATTAGTGTGGATGAAGCAGGTACAGATAATTCCACTCCTGTAACTTTTGCAGCTGGGGCTAAAGATTATTTATCGCTATCTGGTCAAGAAATTACTGTAGGCTTAGTTGATTTATCTGATAATGTTACTGGTTTACTTGCTAAGTCTTCAGTAAATACAGCTTCAACATGGGCTGATTCAGACATTCCTAATTTAAGTGCAAATAAAATTAATGCAGATAGTTTTCATTTAGATAGAATACCTACTATACCTAATACTAAACTTCAGAATGATAGTATTAGTTTAGGTGGTGTAAGTGTAGATTTGGGAAGTAGTAATGCAACACCTGCATTTGATTTGCAAAACTCTACTAATACAAATTTAGATAGTATAAAATCAGGAAGTCAAATATCAGCAGCTAATATATCTGATGTTGAATCATTTAGCCAATCAGGAACATATTCTGGTTTAACAGCAGGAACTGTAACAACTAATGCTAATTTAACAGGAGATATAACTTCTAGTGGGAATGCTACAACTTACAATAATGCAGTTCCAGAAGCTAAGGGAGGAACAGGTGTAACATCTACAACTGCTGTAGGTAAAGCATTACTAGGAATAGCAGATGGTAGTGGAGAAAGATTTATTAAAATTAATGACGATGAAACTATTACTGTTAGAACAGATTCACAATTTAGGGGAGATATAGGAGCAGGTACAAGTAATTTTGACGGAGATTATGGTTCATTGTCAAACATCCCATCTACATTTGCACCTATTATTGGGGCTGCTTCTAATCAAGCTTTAGCAGGTAATACTACTGTCACTAATTGGGATGGAGGGTCTACTGGACTAACTGCAGGTACAGGTAGAACTTCTTTAGGTTTAGGTACTGCTGCTACAAAAGATACAGGAACAGCTGCAGGCAATGTTATACTTGGTAACGATTCAAGGTTATCTGATGCTAGACAATGTAACAATACTTTTGTTGATACTTCTACAGCAAGAAGTAATCTAGGTGTAGACCCTGCGGGTACAGATAATTCTACACCTGTCACAATAGCATCAGGAAAAGATTACATATCACTATCAGGACAAGAACTAACTCTTGGCAACATAGATTTAACAAGTGATGTTACAGGAACATTACCTATAGGCAATACAGAGGCTAAAGTTACAGAGGTTGATGGAAATACTGGAGCTGTTACTGCAGCTGAAATTAGAGCTACTGCTTTGACTGACGCTACTGCAGGTCAATTATCTGCATCTAAAGCTATTATTACAGATGCTAATAGTAGAATAGATGAAATAAAACCAGAACTTATTACCGTAGGAACTGGTAGTGGCCAAGGTGTAATTAAATCAAATGGAAACCATAACATTTCTATTTCAACTGGAAATACTACTACTGGTGCTATTAGTATTGTAAATGGAGCTAATGGTGCTATTAATCTTGCTACTAATGGAACTGGCGTAATAAGAGTTGGAAGTGGAACTAATCCAGGGCATATTACAACTAAAAGTGGACACGATTTAAAATTAAGTACTAATGACGATACTAATAGTGGCACAATTACAATTACAGATGGAACTGATGGAGATATTACAATTGCTCCTCAAAGAAATGTAGTTGCTAATAAGCCAATAGGTTTTACACATTATGCTCTTTCTGATATAAGTGGTGATGCAGCAACTCTTGATTTTGATTTTGGTACTAATGGAAATAAAATTAGGGTAGCATTTACAGCAGCTTCTGCGACAATTAGTGAAGCTCGATTAGTATTTCCTACTAATATTTCAGGAAATTATACTGTAATAGTAAAAAATCATACTAGTGCAATAACTAAAAATGAAATTACTTTATGGACTTCTAGTTTTGGAACTGCAGGTACAGATAAAGTAAATGTAAAATGGCCAAATAATACCATTCCTTCAGTTACTGAATCAGACCCTAGCAGAATAGATATATTTAGTTTTTATTGGGATTGTAATGATAAAATTGCATATGGCGTATCAACATTAAATTTCTATTCATCATAATGGCATTTAAAGATAACACATTAGAATTTAGTGACACTCAAATCTTTGATGTGCAATCAGGCATAGAAGTAATGATGTTTTGGGAAGTTCCTATAATGCAGAAAGCTGCAGAATACATATCACATAATAATGGAGATGTACTTGAAATAGGATTTGGCATGGGTATATGTGCTGATTATATACAAGAACAAGGTGTAAATAGCCATACAATAATTGAAATACATCCACAGATTTTAGAAAAGTTAAATGACTGGGCTAGTGGTAAGTCTAATGTAACAATAATTGAGGGAGATTGGGCTAATTTAAGCCTTACAGATACATATGATGGCATCTTTCTAGATACATTTGGAGATGATAATTTAGATAGCTTTAAAACATTTGCATTAGAACGTATTAAATCAGGTGGTAAAATAACATACTGGAATAACGAACCTTCTGAAAATAATAAGTATGCATTCGATTCTATATCATATGAGCAAATAAATGTAACTCCTGATGAAAATTTATACTTTGATGGTAATGTTTATTATATGCCAAAGGTAACAGTTTAATGCCTACTGAGTTAATATACTCTACTACAGGAGGAGATGGATATGTAGGTAAAGGCTCTAGTACATATGCAGGTGCAAGAGATGCAACTACAGGAAGTTTTGGAAGTAACACCTTGACTTCAAATGCATATGGAATTAGGTCTACAGTAACTACTGCAAGAGGAACTACGTCATATATAATATCAAGGTCGTTTTTTTATTTTAATACATCTAGCATTACAACAGCTCCTGACTCTGGAGTTTTAAAAGTACGTGGAAGAACATTTGGAAATTCTGATGTTGCATGTGTTAAAGCAAGTCATGGAATAAGTTTAACAACTGCTGATTTTGATGCAATACCAGGATGGCAAACAGGAGTAAATAATAATGGAAATGTAACTCATTATGCGAGTGTATTAACATCATGGAATACTAGTGGATTTAATTCATTTACTTTAAATAGCGATGCATTAGTAGATATTAGGTCAAACAATACATTGCAAGTTTGTTTATTAGATTTTCCAAATGATTTAAGAAATACTGCACCAACATCAGGTTCTAATATTAGTGGTGTATATTATGCAGATTATGGAGATACTGCTTACTGGCCACATTTAAACTTAACAATGCCAGATGATGTGTCGACAAATGCTATATTTTTTGGAGCAAATTTTTAGTATGAATATTTTAAGACTTTTATTACATTACATTGATAAAAAGGAGTTGATTTTATGGCTCAACGTCATTACATACCAGGTGTAAAAAAACCTCAAGATAATAGCAGTAGATTAGATTACCTCGACAATCTTGAAAAAGAAAGAAGAGAAAAAGCAGAATTTCCTAAACAAGTTGTAAGTTTAGCAGGAAAAACTATTCCTTCTGCAATGAACACCATGAAAGCTATCGAAAAAATAGAAACAGCTAAACTCCTTGATAGCGAAATATTAGAAATGACTGACCCTGCAACCAATAAACCTATCTTTGTAGATAATACATTTACAGATAATAATTATGTTACAAATGAAATAGCAAATGCTACATCTCCTTGGACTAGTAAAGTTAAAGTAAACCCTGCATTAGATTATAAAGAATATGAAATAGCTGAAATGTTATTCGATAAAGGTGTAGACCCAAGTACAACTAGTAAATTAGTTTCTACTGAAAAGCCAATGTCTACATATGCTCAAGTGTCTAAAGGAGTAAGCGAAGGCTCTAAATTTAGTAATATGCTTGAAAGCTCTGAAAGTATGGGGTTAACTACACAATCTGAAAAAATAGGTGCAACTTTAGGAAAGGCAGGGACCGCTTTATCAATTGGGTCAGGAGTATATAGAGTGTTTGCTGAAGATGAAATGCATGAAAAAATACATGGAGGGATTCAAGCTCTTTCTCCATATTTAATATCTACAGGGCCTTTAGGAGCAAGTATAGCTGCAATTAATTTTGTATGGGACTTTTTAGATTAATGCGTAGAGAATTAAATAAAATGCAAGTAGAAAATATAGAATCTTATTTAAATAAATCTGGTGATAATATGCATGAATTTATGAATAAAAATCCTAAATCTCATGTCTATGAAGTTCCAAATATGGGCTGGATTGAGTATTACGTATGGGATAAAATATTTTGGATACATACTGCATTTTCAAAATTATCCACTAAAGAAACAAAAGAAATATGGAAATCTATTATTAAAATGGCTAAATACGAAGGATGTGAAAAAATACAATTTACCACAAAAAGAAATCCAAAAGCTTTTGAAAGATTATATAACGTTAAGACTGTACAATATAAAATGGAGCTTGACTTAACCAAGGAGTAGTTATGAACAAATTATTAGAAAATATTAGCAATTGGATGCAAAATGGCTATAAAGGTAATCATTTACAAAGCAATGCTGCGTACGACCCTGATACAGGTGCGTATTCAGCAATAGGTACTGACCCTGGAAGTAAAATAGGTACTATAAGAAGAGTAGGAAAAGGAGATAGTTTTAAAGGGAAAAAATCTAAATGGAGAGGAGAGCAAACAGAAGCAGTTACTAAATCAGGAAAAGAATTTACATCTCTCGCTGAATGGGAAACAGAATGGAGAAATCCTTACATTGAAGGTAAAGAAGATGAAATTAAAACAATGGGTCAAAATATTTTAAGTACTGGAGAAGGAGAAGGAGTAGAAGGCACTGGATTTAAATATGCAGGAGACGAATATGCTTTTGAAGCTGCAGCCTCAGGATTTGAAGAAGCTGAAGGTGCTAGAGACCAAGCTATAAAAGATTTAGAAATAGCAGAAGAAGAATATATTGCAGGTAAAGAAAGAGCAGAAGAAGAATATCAAGCAGATATTAATAAAATGGCTCGAGATAAAGGAAGTATATCTAGTGAAGGGTATTCAGATTTATTAGCATCTGGAGCCGCTGAAAGTCAATCAGGATATGCTATGTCAGGACCTACAGAAGAAAGAGCTTTAATGTCTAGTGGGGAAACAAGAAACAGGATGACTGAATTATCTCAAAGTAAATTTGAAAGAAAAGTTCAAAGAGATGATGAGCTAGAAGCTATTGAAGCTGATTTTGATGCTGCAAAAGACGTAGAATCTGCTGCTCAAAAAAGATTTAAAACTGAAGAAGCAGGATATAAAAGCACTGTTGATAGTTTAATTGCTACAACTTTACAAACTTTAGATGATACTGAAGAAGCTATTTTTTTTAAAGGAGAAGAAGATACAGGCATTGAAGATTTATATATCTCATCATCTACAGGTAGAGCAAAAGATTTATGGCAAAACATTTCTCAGCGTAGTGCCTACAGAGATACTTTGCAAAAAGTTAGAGATTTAAGAACAGGATATGATACATTGAGAAGTAAAGTAGAAAGTGGCGAATACTTTGAATCTGGGTCAGGAGGTAATGAGTAATGGCAGATTTTATGGATGATTTAGTTAACATAATAAATGCTGGTGCAAATGCATATGATTCTTATGCAAGCTCTAAATTAGCAAGTGCGAATGCTAGAGCTGCTTCAAGAGAGCGTAGAGAAATGGCTGTTTTTCAAGATTCATTATTACGTGAACGACAAAATGATAAAATTGTTATTGATGCTTTAGAAGATAGATATAATGAATCAGTTAAAGAAATTAAAAGGTTAGATGCAGAAGCTACTAACCTTGGATTTGATTATGAGAGTTATTTAGGAACTATACCTGAAAACGAAAGAACTCAAGATATGCTTTCTGTTTTTGAAAATGAAACTGATTATCAAAATAAAACATTATTTGCAAGCGTAAAAGAAGCTAATGATATTGATACATTAAAGAAAAATCAAAAAGCTAGTACTGCTATGAATGAATGGAAAATTAGAGAAATAGGCAATCTTATTAACCAATATGAAGCTGGTGAAGCTGATGCTAAAATGATGGATACAGAAATGGGAATTAAAAGTATTCCTGATTATTATGATTATCAAAATAAAGTAAAAGAATTTAGTGATAAATATTTAATGTCTGAAGATGATGTCAGAAGATTTCAATCTGAATTTATGGGCATGAAAGAAGGCGATGAAGGTTATGGTATTTTTGGACCTAAGACAACTAAAGCTTATGATGAACTAAATCGTGGACCTATGATTTCTTTAGATGCAGGTCCTGATGAAATATTAGGTAGCCTTGACGATACTAGAAGAGGATTATCTGCTAGAGGTGCAGGATTAATGAGCGGTGCTCCTACTACTAAAGAGCAATTGCAATTAGAAACTGCATTAACTAATCTTAAAAATAAAAAATTAACTGATGATGCTAAATCTGGTTCAATTGATTTTACTCAAGCAAGAAGTGAAAATTGGTCTAGTGTAAATTCAGATATGAGAAGTTACGCTACTAATGTTGCACAACTTCAAGGCACTGGTAGTTTAAATGAAGACTATAGAGAAAAATTTGCATTTGATGCATCTATTAAATTTGACAAAGAAGGTGGATTTAATAGTAAAGAAGATTTAAAACAATTTAGAGATAGTTTAGGTCAAAAGCTTTTGCAAGTAGCTAAATGGGGAGATGACTCTAGCTTGTCTGATGATTTAAGAAAAGCAGTAATAGCTGGTGATTTGCTTGATTTATCTAATAAATTAATACCAGATAATCCAAATGACATTGACCCAATGACTGGAGTTAGTAAAAAATATTCTGGTAATTTATTTGACTTTGCAGGATTTAATGATATGGGTGTAAATGAAAATAGACATTTTGTAGAAAATTTAAAAATGTGGAAAAAAGCATACGACATAGAAGGTGATATTGATAAATTTGAATTAGGGTTATTAAAAACACAGGCAGAGCAAAACAAAAGATTATCTAATTTAATATTACCCTCTTATTCTCCTTCAGAATTTGGAAAAGATGATATTGCCCAATTAGATGCATTTTTACCAAAAGACCTTTCAGTCTATGACGATAAAGGCGGAATAGATTATGAGCAATTATCTAAAGTATTAGATATGATGAAACTTTTTAATTTTGGGAAATAATGGCAGAAGAAAAATATGGAATAGGCTTTAATCCTATTGAAGAAGAAGATGAAGCTGTAAGATTATTACGTAGCTTAGATTACATACAAAATCAAACAAAACCTTTAAATGACGATGAAAAGTTAATAAGTGGTGATAAAGAAAAGTATGTAAAGCTTCCAGAAGAAGAACCTGTTGTAGAGCAAATAGAACCTCAAGAAGAATCAGAAGAAAACCAACAATTATATAACTACGCAAATCAGTTCATAGAGGCACAAAATATTCCTATTGGTGATAGTGGCAAGCCTATAGTAAATCCTTCCGATATAGGGCTATTTTTAAAGCAAACAAACCCATATGATAGAGAAATACAAGACTATGATGCTGATTTATTGGGTGATAAATGGCTTAGAGAAAATCCAAACCAAAAACAATTTGAGATATATGAAACTAGTCTCTCAGATGAATTAGCTTATACATTTAGAGAATTTGCTGATAATATTAAATTATCTGTACCTGCTTTTTTACAAATGGCAGCACAGCAATCTAATGAATATAGTTATTTAAATACTGTAAAATCATTAGTAGGAGAAGAACCTCAAGATATATTTGACGATGAAACAAATATTAAACTCCCAAGAGATAAAAAAATAGATATAATAAACATGCTTCAAGATGCTAAAAAAGCTCAACTTGAAGAAAATAGAAAAGATGTTGAGTATATGGCATGGATGAGATATGCTGCTGACACACCTATGTCAGAATGGGGTGAAGGGGTATGGGCAAGAAGTGCTGGTCGTTCAGTTTCTAATTTATTACTTCAATATCTTATTCCAACTGGAGCTGCTATAATAACTAGAAATCCAAATGTAGGATTAGTTTCTAGCTTAGGATTAGGTTATTTATTAGAAGGCTCTAATCAAATGTCTAGTTCTATTGATTATTTAATGCAAGGTAAAGAAATATCTTTAGATGAATATAATAAAAAATTATCTTTATTTAGAAATACATGGTCCGAAGAATATAAAGAGCAGTTTGGGGAAGATATTAGTGAAAAGAAATTAAAATTAGATAGCGATACATGGACAAATAATAACTTTGATATGAGTCAATTAAGTAAAGGTATTATTAAAGAGTATGGCCATTCTAAAGAAGAAGCGTATGATATAGCATGGGTTGCTGCTAATACGTATGCAGTAGCTTCAACTAGTATTGAATTTTTCCCTGGAATGAGAATAATGAAAAGAGCTGCTGGTGTAGATAGAAAAATGATTGGACCTAAAACATATAGAGCTTCTTTATTTTCAACCATATTAAATAAAACATCTGATGCAACTAAGCGTATTGCTCAAAAAACTGGACTTGCTACACGATTATCTACTCCAGCAATAGCAGCAAATGTTGGAAAGACAAGTATTTTAGAAGGAGCAACAGAGTGGATGCAGTATAATGCTGAAGTAGCTATTGAAACTATAGGTCCAGCAGCGTATAAAAGCGAATCTTTTTCAGAAGTATATGATTACAATACTGCATTAGAATCATTTGTAGGTGGAATGATGGGTGGCGGTATAATGTCTTTGTCTACTGATATAGTAAATAAATCAGGAGCAATGCAAAGAGTAGCTAACTTTAGCAAGAAAATGTATCCAGGTCGTAATACTATTGTAGTTAAAAAAGACGATGATGGTAGATATAAACTTGTATTTAATGATAAGTTCCAAGGAGTTACAATTGGAGACCCTGAAGTTAGAAATCAATTACTACAAAGAAATTTCAAAAAAGAGTTATTAAGAGACGAACAAAATAATGAAATATCTTATTCTAACTTTAGAGAGGCATCAGAAGTTGCTAGTCAATTAACTGATGAAATGAATAAGTTTGACAATCAAATCTTCTTACATAAAATGCAGTCTTATATAGGAGGTGAAGTAAAGATAGAGCAAACCTCTGAAGGCAAGTTTCAAGTAAATGCTTATAATAAAGAAGGTAAATTTATAAACACTATTGAAACTGCTGATACTAAAGTTGCTGCTAAAAAGACATTAAAGATAGCGTCACAAAATATAGTATCTATAAATAAATTAAATGAGCAGATTAGTGAAAAAGAAATGTCTGAAAATAGATTCTTGCAACAACTTAAGCAAGAAGAAAGCACTACAGGCGTTAATGTAGATGTTAAAACATCTGAAGTTAAGAATAGAGGATTAATTAATAATAGAGATTTAAATACTGATATAAATATATTAAAAGCATTTAATCCTGATAGTGAAGTTAAAACAGAAGAAGAAAATGATGTTATCGATAAAGTTAACGATGATTATAACCTGCATGAAGATTCTAATATTATTAAAGAAATTATAGAAGAGCGTGGTGGTAATGTTATATTGCATAGTGGACAAACTCCTGTTGAGTTTTTAAAAGAATATGAAGATACTTTTGGAGAAGATAGCCCTGAAAATGTAGAAGCTATACGAAATATTTTAATAGAAGATGAGTTGTTACCTCCTAGTGAAATGCCACAAGACAATGAATCTACTCCTGCAGAAAAAGTAGAAAAAGAAATTGAATTAGGCCCAGAAGGTGATGCTGTTTTAGATAGAACAGATATACCTATAACAACAGTAGATAGAGATGATAATACTGGACGTAATATAAATATAGATAAAGGTGAAAAATTACCTATACAAAAAACTCCAAAGCCTAAGGCTAGTAAAAAACAAAAAGAATTATCTAGCTTAACAGATGAGCAATTAAAGTCTAGATTAGCTACATTAATATCAACTGAAAAAAAAGCTGGACTTCCATTAGCTAGTCAGAAAAAAGAATTATTAGACGAACTTAAAGCTAGAGGTATAGATGAAAAAGATTTAGATTTAAAACAAAAAATATCTCCACGTATTCTTGAAAAATTAGAAGCTAATAGGGAAAAATATATTGAAATTGTATTGCCAAAAGACATAGATGGAGATGTAGAAGAGCGAATAAATTACAAAGAATTTGCTAAAGAACTATCTAGACTTATTAAAATAGATACTCCATCTAGTGATTTGCTTACTAGAGACTTTATTGACAATTCTATAAAACCATTTTTTGATAAACGAATAGTTAATAGTAAAGGTGAAAAGTTATTTAACGTTAAAGAAGTAAACGACCCTCAAGTATTTAATAAGGGATGGTATGTACCTTCAGAAAAAACGCTATACATAAATACTGCCTATGCTACAAAAGATACTCCTTTTCATGAATTTGCACATCCTATATTAGAATACATGGATAAGCAAGACCCTAAAACTTTCGATAAATTATATGAAGAAATTTTAAATACTCCTGAAGGCAAAAAAGCACATAGCGTTGTAAAAGAACTATATCCTGTAGATTATCAAAATCAAACTGCTTTATTTAAACATGAAGTATTTGCTGAAGCTTTAGGTTATATGGGTAAAAAGAAGTACTTAAGTCCTGCTGATAAAACTTTATGGCAAAAAATAGTTGATTTTATTAAACAAGTATTTGGAATAAAGCCTGAGTCTTGGAGGTCTATGAAAGCTGATAAGGTTCTTACTGGCCCTAATGTTAGTATAGAAAAACTTGTAGAAGTTATATCTGACCCTACTAAAAAATATACATTAGAAGTTTTTACTGACGAAGAAAAATTAGCATCTATGCAAGATATACTGCTAACAATGCCAAATCCATCTCCTACAATGAATCCTACTATACCTCAAAGAATTTTAACTCCTGTATTTAGTGAGATAAAAGATGCTGAATCTAGTCAAAGAGAGTTTCTAGATGTTGTAGTGGGTGAAGCTTTAAATGAAGCATTAAGTAATTTACCTGATAATCTTACCGATAACGATATATTTAATCTTAATAAGTCTATTTCTTTAGCTTTAGGTAAAAAATTAAAAACTATGCTTAAAATACCAAAGCGTTTATATAAAGGTAAAAAGTATAAAGTAGGAGATATTGATTCTCAAGTTGTAGATATATTAGACAATTCATATAAAGAATTATTCAGTCAGACATTAGTTAAGTCTGGATTGCAAAGTAAACTTTCTGGAGATGACATTAGTCCAAAATGGACAAATCCTTTGTTTACATATTCAGACGATAGAAAAACAATAACTTTAACTGCCGAAGGGTCAGCATTGCATGATGTATTTAAAGCAGTGCAATTTAAGAATAGGGTATCAGAATTTTTAAGAAAGAAACAAATAAAGTTTTCTGTAAATGACATTAATGCAAAGTTTAGTAAACAATCTGAATTTGGCAAAGAGAGTAAAGAAATACAAGAATTTCAAAAGTATTTAGATAAAAAAGATATTTTAAATGTTGATGGCAAAAGAATAAAATCTATTGATTCATTTGAATTAGCAGAACATTTTGACACCTATATGGCAGAAAAGTATCCATTATTTTACGAATCGTTTCCCAAAAATTATGGAGTAGAAATACATAAAATATATAGAGATTATGAATTATCAGAGCAGATGAAAGAAAATAGTATAGCTAATAGAGTTGCATTTTTTGATAAAGCAACCACTCTACATAACTACTTTTCATATCATGGAATGGGTAAAGGATATAAAGAAGGTCCAGCCTCTATTGATAATACTGCTCCTTTATTTTGGTATAGTTATGAGAAAACTCATGATGGAGATATTGTATTATATGAATATCAAAGTGATATATTTGACAAAGATGTATCTACAGGATTAAGTTCAAATGATTTAATAAAAGATTTAAAAACCAAAGGAAGCGATTCTACAACTAGTGGATTTATATTAGAAAAAGCACTTGATGTATATTATGGAAAAAGCTCAGATGCTGTAGCTGATATGTTAAAATATGGATATAGAATACCTCCTGTAATAAAAAGGATGATTAATTTTGAGTTTAAATTTAAAGATTTAATTAAATATGTCGATGAAACTGATGAGAATAAATCATTACTTATAAAAAAGATAGTTGATAATAATTTAATGCCTATGTTTCATTTAGATGACTTAAGGAATAGTAATAAGAAAGAATTATTTAAACTATTAGGTAATCATGCATTTGATGTATTTAAAACTACTGGAGATTTTAATAAAGCTTTAAATAGCTATAAAGACATTTTATCATTCCAAGTTCCTGACGTTACTTCGTTTGATGAAAATAGGCAATTAAATAATTGGGAAAATATATTGCATGAGTTTAAAGTGTGGTCTTCATCTATGTCTGGATACAATGCTTATGGAGTTAATAAAATAGATAATGAAATGTCAGTAGCTTTAATGCAAGATATTATTAATAATAAAGCTAACAAGGAAAGATATTATGAAATTTTAACTGCTATAAATAATGGAGAGCAAGTTGAAGGTGGTAATGAAGCAGCATTAATTGCTTTAAACGAAAACAAATATAGAGAAATATCTTCTCGATATCAAAGAATAAAAACAGAAGGACTTAATAAAGAAAAATCATCTAATGCATTAACTGAATTTATAAAAAGTTCAATTATAAATAATCCTTCTTTTATGGAAGCAACATTAATTAGATACAAGCGTAGTTCTGAAATCCCTAATTTAATGTATAAAGCATTAGCCATGTCAAAAAGATTTACAAAACAAGCTGAAGCTGAGTTTCAAAAAGGTTTAAGATTTGCTAATAATGCTAAATTTTTAACAAATGAAGTATTTTCAAGCAAAGAAGCATTACGTGCTTTTGCAGAAGCTGAATTTCAAGAATCTATTGTTAAATTTTTAAACATATATATATCAAATAGAAGTTCTTCTGAAATAAAAAGCAAGGCTCTTGAATTAGCTAATGAAAAAAATCAAGTAAATGCAGAAAAAATAGCTAAAGAATTTAAGGTAATTAAAGATAGACACGATAAAATGATTAATCCTGTTGTGCAGTCAAGATATTTTGATTGGATTATTCGTCATTCAATTATAAATGCATCTCAATTAATAGAAGAAGGAAAATCTATTTATTTAAATACAGGTGCAAGTATTCACAAACAAGAGCATTGGGATGAGCAAAATGACCCATTTCATATCTATAAGTCTCCAAATGAAAATAAATGGCATATTACTAAACAAATTTTAATGGACGATAGAGATGCCCTATTAAGACAGAAATTGTCTAAAATGTTTGCTAAAGATGGTTTAGAAGATAAATATAAAATGAATTTAGGTATGTTTTTAGATACCTTTACTACTTCTGGTCCTGGTTTATTAGGATATAAATATGAATATGGTGAAATTAATCCTTACGATAATAAAGATTATAGAGAGGTTCAAGATTGGCTATCTAATAATATAAAAAATGCAGTTTCTGTATATAAGCCAACTGAAAAAACTACCGTTGCTGGTTTTGATTATAAATATGAAGCAACTAAAAAGAGATTAGAAAATTGGAATAAAGTAGGACCATGGTATACAGCATTAACAAAAATTAAAAATTTAGGACTTGAATATGTTACTCCAGAATGGTCATCAGTTCCTTTGCTTAAAGTAACTAAAATACCTTCTGACTTAACTCCTACATTTTATCAAAAAACTGTATTAGAGATAAGTGATGCAGAAGGAAATCCACAATCTTTATCAGATATTAAAGAACTAGCTAATCATTTATTGGAAAAAAGAAATCTTACAGCTAGAAAGAAAGACAGAATATTTAAGAATGCATGGAAACAATTAAATGAAATCAAAGAAGGAATTGTTGCAGACCCACAAGAATTTAGAGTCGCAATGATAGATGGACTGCCTATTGATATAAGAGATGATTTTGTTAAATGGTTTAAAGTTAATTTTAACAAAGATAAAATGCAGAAGATTAGAAGTAAAGAAGCGTTTGGGGAATCTCAAGAATATTTTCTAGATATAGAAGATGTTGCAAGTAATGTTATGACATATTTAAATGAAATGTCTGAAGGCTTAGATGACTTATCTAATAAAAAACAAACTAATGAAAAAGAAATAGGTATTAATGAACTTACCTATTTTAGAGAGTTAGGTATAAATATAAGTCAAAATGAATTAAAATCAGTTAGAAAAGAAGCACATAAAATAGATAGATTTGAAGACTGGTTAAAAGAAGTAGGTCCTAAATACTTTGCATTAGCTCCTTCTAAAATGGTTAATTGGAAGAAAAATGGATTGCAAAAATATTATTTAAGGATTAGAAGTAGTATTAGAGTAAATACATCTGAAGGTGTAAATAATGAACGAGACAATTTTAATGTAGAAATAGTTGATGAATGGATAGACGGACAGTGGGTAGTTAAAGATTTTAAGATAGGATTAAAAGGCCCTGAAGACAAAAGCTCAGGCAAAAAGAATGCTACTTTTGAAAAAATAATGCCATTTGAATTTGTAGAAAAAGGTTTGTTTGGTTTTATATCTCCTAAAGACATGAGAGTTTCTAGAGCAAAAAAAGATGAAGACGGAGAATATGTTTTAGACAATACAGGTAAAGCAGAAAGAGAACTTAAGGAAAGATATGGAAGTTTAACAGAACGTGAACTTTTACTGTTATCTAAAAGATTAGGAGAAAAAGACCTTGCCATAGCATTTATGAGAGGTGAAGCAGGAAAGCTCGGTATTGTAAGGATTACTTCTGACCATAAAAATAAAGCTAAAAATGCTGATGATTACTTTGATTTAAAAGGAGTAAGCCCTGAAATGAAAGAAGAGCTTATGGGCAAAGGCTTAAAGTTTAAAGATAATAACGCTAGAATGCAATACATAGCTGCAGAGATTGCTGTCGTTGAAGCTATGGAAAAAGTATTCCCTGATTATTTAAATAGAAGTATAGCTAATGTATACAAAAGAATAAAGCTACCTTTTACACCAGCTACATTTTCTCATGAAATGGAAGATATAAAATTAAGACGTATTAGTCCTGAAGAATTAAAAGATTTAAGATTTGTATATAACAATAAAACTAATACAGATGGTTTAAAGAATGTTAAAGGAGTTGGCGTTAAATATATAGCAGACGGTGGTACTATTAATGGTAGAAATATATTTGAAAAGTTTTATAAAGGGTTTGGTTTAAAGAGAGGTACAGCTAAAGGTAAGACTGTTATATATCATAATGATGGCTCAGGAAATGTTATTGCAGTAAAACATCAGCATTCTATGATGGAAAAACTTATGGATATCTATGTAGGTGATAAGAGAATTGCTTATACAGATAAAAATGGTAATTTATTTTTAGACAATGGAAGTCCTATAGATATGCTAGCTACTGAAGATGAAATTAAAATTTTAACGGGAGCTGGTAATTTATCTAATGAGATAATAGAAATACCAGGGAATGCAATAGGGTTTATAAAGTTTGATGAGCATACATCTACAAATGGTAAAACTGCTATTCAAGCATGGAATCATATTTATGATAGAAATTTAGTAAGTGCATTTAATCAGTTCATGGTGCCTCAAGCTGAAAAAGAAATTAGAAAAATGATTTTACTTGCTGTAGATACTGTTAATTCTAAGTCTATAGATAAACAATTAGAATTATTAAAGATATTAGAAAATCAAGATTCTGAAGGATATATGCCATCTGCATTAGAAATGGCTAAATTAGGAGCAGGTAATCATCCTTCTATGGCTCCTGTTTATAATAAACTTGTACAAAGACATATCATTGAACCTGGGGTGCAGTTATCTAAAGTTCCAGGCTCACGATTAGATTTTGCTCCTAACTTTAGAGGAGATTTAGATAGAGGTGAAGTAGCATTATCGATTCAGAATGCTAAAGCTATTAAAGAAAAATATGCTGAAATGAATGACATGAGTCTTTCTGATGTAGATAAATTATCAATGAAAGTTTTAAATGAATGGTTAGCAGATAATCCTATATATATATTTGCATCTAGAAGTCCTATACCACACGTTGGTGGTGCGATGATGGCTAGAGTTAAAAGACTGCATGGAAGAAAGGGTCTTATTGAAATTAATACCGATGATGTATTTGCTAGATTTGAAGGTGATTTTGATGGAGATGAGCTACACATAGAAGTTTTACCTCAAGGTATGGGACAGCCTATGTTAGAATTTTATGACAACATAGCTAAAAATTTAAAAGGTATTAGCTTAGATAAGTTTGTTAATCCTAATAATAATGCTAATTTTAGTATAGGCAATAGACGAGATAGATTTAAAATTATGGAAGCGTTAGGTCATGGAAATAATGCCATGGGAGAAATATCTAATGTTCAAGGCGTTTACGGTCAAATGGTTCAAATGATAGAGTCAATAGAGTTGCCATATTCAGGTAAAAAAATTATGCTAAAGCAGCCTACTGATATAATAAAATGGAAGCCTTCTTATTATAAAGATGGAAAATGGTCTGGGAATATTAGTGACTTTTTAAGAATAATGTTACAAGCAGCTTTTGATAATAATGAATTTATGCTACTAGGCGAATGGAATTATAATCAGGATGGTCTGTATAGATTTTTATTTAAAGATGAAAAAGGCAATCCAATTACTGAATTAGATTTTGATTTATTAAGACCATTATTAAAATTAATAAAATCTGCTCAAGACATAAGAAATGCTAAGACTTATGTTGATGGCCAATTTGATTTGCTTACTACTATGAGAAAAAGTTCAGAGCTAAATAATTTTATTGAACGACTTAATACTGGTATTGTAGGTGATTTAAAAATTAAAAAATATGATGATGCAGTTATGAGCCCTGTACAAAGCCTTGCAATACTGCCATATCGTTTATATCAGGAATATCTATCTAAATACGAAAGAATAGGTGAAAATGGTACTCCATTCCACTTAAACCCTTATCTTCATTATAACGCCCATTTAGACGCTATGGAGCGTATTGATAAAGAAGAGTATGATATGTTAGCACAGGCATTAACAGTAGATGGAGTAAATATAGAAGGAAGTGGTGCTTATATAAGACAGCAAGTATCTGAAGGCAATAAATACGCTATGAAAATGGGTAAGGAATTTTATCGCATATTAGGTGGAGTATCTAAAGCTGGTCCTCAAACTACAGATAGAAATGAAGATTTTATAGCATTTAAAGAACAATATAATAAAGAATTTAAAGAATTGTCTAATACAGCACAAGTAGCTGCTACTATTAAGTTCTTAAAAGGAGTAACTATATGGAGAGAAAACATTGCAAAGAAAAAAACAAAGGCTCCTCATTATTTACCATCTGCTAGTAGGTCTAAAGCAGAATTTCAATTGCTTGATGCAAACGTATTAAGTAGATTCTTTAGATATTATAATGAAATAACTAATGCTCCTGAGAATAGAGATTTAAGAGCATCTAAAAGAAAATTAAAATACACTCCTACAATGGATTTATTAAAAAGGTTTGGTTGTTAATGGCTAATAAATGCGATACAGGTAAAGCAGGATTTGATAATTTAAATAACGATAATGAAGCTCGGAACAAAATATCAGCTGCTGATGCTGATAAAAAAGTTAAAGCTACAGGGCGTTTATTAGAACGTGAAAATATTGTATCAGAATTAGAAAAAAACAACAAACCTAATTCTATTATTAAAGAGAAAGATTTAGACAACGCTATTAAAGCTGTATTTGGTAAAGATGAAAGAAAAGTTTTATTACACAAAATTGACTCTTTATTTCATACAAATGAAATGATGCGACCTGTACTTGAAGATATAATAAGAGAACATGTTGTTGTACATCAAAAAACAGGTGGTATAAAAGATTTTAATAAGTTAGGTCTTGAAGCATTAACGCCTAGTAGTTTAAAAGTTGTTTATAGAGAAATGAATAATTTTTTAGCTGCTACTAATGTAGGTGATAAAAAAGGAAATTATGCTGTAGGATTAATTAAGCATTTTAAAGTAAAACTATATACTCCAAAAACTTCAGGTAAGACTGTATATGCAGATAAAGATGGTTCATTTTTTAAATTTGCTGATGAAATAACAAGACTGCATGAGAGAATATCGTATCGTATTAATGAGTTTATGTTTAAACCAAAGACATGGAAATCTAAAAGACAATATGGTATGAATGACATATTAACTAGCTTAAGAAATTTAGCAGATGATATTCCTTTAAATCAGCGTAAAGAGATTGAAAGACCTGATGAAAAAATAGTTACTATATGGTCGTGGATGATGGGTGGTAGAGTTTTTATAGGACCTAAAACAATTAAAGTAGATGATAAAGATGTACCTAATCCTAATGTAGGTAAATTAATGATTTATCAAGAAAGAGCTTCTACTGGTAAGAAATATAAAGAGACTGATGACCTTATATTTGCATGGCAAGACCCTGTTCTTTTATCTGAATATAAAAACGGAGAGTTTGCAATACCTTTTAGCTCTACAATGTTTAATAATTTATTAAAATTAGTTGAAAAAGGTAGAGTTGTAGACAATGAAATGCTTGATTATATGAATGAAAGGCATCCTAAGTCTGTAAAAGCAATAGAAGTAGCAATGAAAAAACTATTTAAAGGATTAACTGGAGTTGAAATTACTAATATATTGTGGAAACCTGAAAGCAAGGAAGCTCTTGCTGCTTTAAATAAGCTTTCTGACAATCAAAAAGTTTTATATAAAAAACTATTAGATGCATTTCAAGGGTATGCTTTATTAGAACCTTCTATTTACAATGGTCAGGTAGCTCAAAAAAAAGAAAATCACTTTCCTGTGCAATATCAAAAAGAAATTATGCCTTATTTAATAGATAATTATATTTCTAGAAGAGAAAGTGAACTTTTTGACAAAAAAGGTGAGCTTGAAATATCTACAGGCAAGGAACGAAAAGTTATTAAAAAAGAAATATCTGATTTAAAATCTAATATATCTAGAGCTCAATTTATACGTGATAGAATAGATGGTTATCCGTTAGATACTAGCCAAAACATTATACTTCCTATAGCTAAGGATAATAAATTTGTTAAAAGAATTACAAATGCATTCCCTCATGAAGCTATGAGAACAGATGGTGGTGTTTATTATACATATTCAAAACATATTATGTCTGGTATACAACGTAACTTTTTAACAGCACAGCTTATAGAATCTCTAGCAACTGCAGGTAATGAAAAAATACAAGATGCATTAATTAATTACTACAAAGTTCCATTTAATAAGCCTGATGTTAAAACTAATATTTTAGGTACATATACTTCTGTAGAAAATATATCTAGACGATTAGGTAGTATTAACATAAATATTACTCCTGAAATGTTAAGCAGAAGAATAGGAACACTTAATTCGTGGGTTACAGCTAATTATTTATCAGGACTGGGAACAACTGTACAAAATTTTACAGCTATAAATCAAAACATTATTGACCATAGCTGGGGGTCATTAAGAGATGCACAAGACTCATGGTCTAAATACAAAAAAGAATGGACTGAACTTATAAATGAATCAGGTATAGTAGAGTTCCAAGACTTTTTTAGTAAATCGATGATTAATGACCTTGCTAATCAAGAGTTAGAGGATAAAACTTCTGAAACTTTATTGGCATCTATGTTACAATATCACGCTGAAAAGAAAAAAATAGGTGAACCTAAAGCTAGAGAAAACTTTGAAAGCAACATAGCTAGAGCTTTAAAAGAATCAGCTTTATTTGACCAAAATATTGTTATTCTAGATGAATCAGAAATTAAACAACGTTCTAAAGAAAGAAAGTCTGAACGTAATAGAAGAATAATAAACAAAATGGTTCAATTTGCTATTAATAAAGAATTTGAATTTAATAGGCATATAAAAGGATGGAAAGTAGTTCCTTATACTGCATTAGGAGCTTACCTTAAAACATGGACTGCAATTGCATCTAATATGGGTGTTTTAGGAAGCATGGGCTCTACTGAAGGTTATATAAGAAGTATGAGTTTTATTATAGGAGTGCAAACAGCACAAAAGAATGGATATATTAGAGATGATATTCAGCCATGGAAAAATAAGGATGAATTAGGAGCTATTATTGAAATAGGTAGAACATTTTCTAGGTTTACTAATTTTGGATTATCAACTACTGATGTAGGAGAAGGTTCTTATGGTAGAATAGGCAATTTAAATATGAAGTTTAAATACTGGTCTCAACAAAAGTTTGGTAGGGATGTGCGTATTATAAAAAACGCAATTACTTCAATGCAAGATATAGATAAGATAAGTAAAGGTAAAAGTGCTAATCCATTTTTTAATCCAAAAGAAGTTTTAAAGATATTGAAGCTTATGTTATCACCTAAATATATGGGGAAAGGTTCTGATGCATTAAGAAAAGTTAATCCTGAAGTTGCAGCATTAAGAAACTTTTTATTTATACAAGGTATTATGACAATATTATTTGATTTTTTTATATTTGGACCATTATTATTACCTGGATATCTAGGAAGACAATTAGCTATAGGTCCTACTAAATATTTAAGAGGAATGGGAAGTGATTTATTATCATTAAGTATGATAGTACCAATGCTTGCATTAATGGCGTATATGGGAGATGATGAGGAAGAAGATGTAGAAAGAACTCTTACTCAATATTTAAGAAGAACTTATATTGGATATTTGCCTATGATGGCTTGGGATTACATAGTATTTTTATTTTACTTACTAAATGATAATACCAGTGGAGTAGCTAAACAAGCTGGCAACATTACAAGAGCATTGCCAGGTGGTAAATATGCGGGGCCTGTAGTTAGAGAAGCAATAGAAGCAGCTGAATAGTTAAGCTTGAGCATAATTCAGTAATTTCTTTCTTTCTCTTAATGTAACATGAACTTTTATTTTATCTTTATTATCCAAAGAATCATAATCACAATTCACAAATAATTTTGAAAGCATAGTGTCTAAGATAACTACTTTAGCCATAACTTGCATTTGTTCTTGATATATTCGTTCCTTATAAGTCAATTTTATCTCCTTTTATTAAATTTAAAAAGCTATCTATTTCAATAGCAGCATATGTTTTACTTCTATTTCGTTTAAAAATAAGCACAGGTGTTCTATCATTACAATTTTCTTCTGCTTGTTCTAATGAAGACCATATATTTAGTCGTTCTTGATTTTTACATTCAAAACTATATGGTATAAGTTTTCTTGCAGCAGGAGAAAGTTTTATATCCTCACCTGACTCTCCCATAATAGCTGACTTTATATCATCTTCTTCTAAACTGCTAAATAAACTTCTTAATTTGTCTCTTACGAAATCTTGAAGTTTTCTACCTTTAGCTTTTTTTGATGCAGTCTTCATATAATAATACCCTATCAAGCCTTCTATTAGTTACTCTTTTAAATTCTCTTAACTTACATTCATTAACTATTTCATCAACTCCATCTTTCAGTAATTTCTCTATTGAAAGCAAAGCTTCTCTTGTAAGCTGAATTTCTGAGTCTCTAAAGGCTTCTCTTATATATTTTTTAGATATACCCATTACATTCCCATTCTATTTCTTATTCTATCAAAAATACTTTTTCTTTCTTCATGTTCTTTGCTAACTTTAATTAACTCTGCAGCCATTTGAGTAATATCAACTTCAATTCTCTCTAAATCTTGACCAAGCTTACTAACTTTATCAAATAATTTATCAATATCAATTGAAGGTGTTTTAGTTTCTTTTTTTGCTTTTGTCATTATAGCTCCTTTGATTCATTCGTTTAATAGCCTTTTCTCTATCAGCTAATATTTTGTCTATTTTTTCTAGATGAAGTATTTCACCACAGCGTTCACACACTATCATTTAATCTCTCCATATTTTTTAATAATATATTTTCTTAGTTTATTTAGAGTCTTTTGTATCTTCTTTTGGTCCAGATTCTTTAACTTTATATTTCTTCGAGAGGAACTCAATAAAATCTTCCTTTTTTCCTAAAAATTCAATTAGGTCTGTTAATGTTTTACCTACAACTTCTACTGCATGATTATATTTATTATCTACAGCTCCTATATAATTTTGTAATTGCTGATTAGTTAATTTCTTATTCTTCATTTAAAAAGCTTCTCCATAATTTGAAAGTATGACGTTGTTTTTTTCTCCAAGCTTCATGCTCTTTAGCTGTTCTAGGTTTGCGTCCTAATTTTTTGCGTTTAGCTTCTACAGCTTTCTTTAAATTATCAGGGTTAGAGTCAAATCCACCCTTCTTATGATACATTTTAGATTTCATTCATTTTCTCCCAATATTTATTACGAACTTTTCTTTTTAATTTGCTATCAGTCTTTCGATACTTTCTAAGTATCCATTCATTATTTATTTTAAATGTATAAAAGTCTTTTTCTTCCCATTGTAATCTATGATATTTAGCTTTAGGATGTGGTCTAGGATTATTAATATTCCATTGCTCATCTATCGCTGTTAAAAAAAATACTAATATATATCCTTTAATTACCATCTACCTAAATAATCTATTATTTTAACAAACAATAAAATGCTTAATATGATAAATACTGCATAGCATATTATAAATATAAATATATTCATTTAAATAACTTTATCGCTTGTAGAGTTAATGGATGGTCGCAAAACTGCCTACATCCTTTATTAATAATTTTTTTTGGTATATCTTTTGGTTCTTCGTCTTTAAAATACTTAAACCAAGTACATTTATTATTTTCAAAGAACTTACAATTAAAACAAGAAACCTGGGGGGCTTCGCCCCCCATTAGTTTCCTTTTCGACAAGACAACACCATCCCTGGCATTACCTAAATCTCTTCATATCTTATAAGATATCCACATATCATAGATAATAATGTAAGATATTATTAATAGCTACGCAACACATTTTAACAGATTGTCTGTAACATATGCATTATGACTAAACGATGCAACTGTAGGTTTCTTTTCATGCCATAGTATATCAGTACAAGCATTATATAAATCCCACATAGTATTCTTAGTTAATGCAGAATTATCATCGTCATTTACATAGTTATTAAGATATTGGTCTGTTATCTTACCCCATGTAGTTGTGGGTAGTGCAGGTATATTTTGCCTAGCAATCTTTAGAGTATCTAAATCCATTTCTAGATTTGTCATAGCTCTAAATTTTCTAGCAATACTCTCTACACTATTCCCACAACCATTTATGATATTGACGACTTTCATCATTTCTTCTTCATAACCTTGGCTTGATATATCGTGTTTGAATCGATAGGAGTTGAAATGGTCGTTAGTCATCATACCATTAGTACATACAAGTCTCATTAAGAATAACTTCATTTTTAATGCAGTGCTACCATCATAGCTATTCCAAAATCCTAAACCTAACGCTACATCATCATCTTTAGCTATTTGAACTCTATGAGTTTGAGATACTAGTCCATAAAAATATCTTCTACCATCAAAGAACTCTTTAGCTGGAGTAAATTCAGCATTACAAAGACTAGATATAGTATCAGCCATTTCTTTTACATCTTTGTTAGGTATTAATAAATATTTCTGTCCTACTACACCACATTCTACCCAGTCTTCTCTGCCTGTTCCATCTTTATTATTCTTTATTTCTTTTCGCTGCACAGCAAAAGCTGAGGATGTAATCCCCTGATAATCTAAGGGGACTTTTCTTATTTCGTTATATGGATACATTATAAATTCCTTTCCATTTTAAGTTTGTTAAGTTTTAATACTAAGTTAAGTTGTTCCTTTTCTCTATTAGCAGTTGTAGCTACATGAAGCAATTTAATATTACCATCTTGACCTTTACGAGGTGTGATAGATAATACTTTACTTGCATTATATGCTATACGAAATGAGCCACGTGATGAAGCAATATTCATACCTTCAGCCATAGCTGTTTTAGTAATTTCTGATACAGCAAATACAACTAGGTTATTTCTAATAGCTACTTCTGTTAACGCACCTGCTATTTCCTCCATCTTGAGATTTAAGTCCTTATGCTTTGATTGCATTAAACCTATGTGGTCTACAACTACAACCTCTGGTTTAACAGGAAGCATATTTATCTTTTTCTCAAGCTCAAGAGCTAAACAAGGAGCATAGTCTACATACAACCATTTGAAAGCATCACTTATACCGTTCATACTTTGTTGGTAATACTCTCGTATCTCTTCTTCTGACCAGCCTTTTTCTATTTGAATAAAACGTTGCCATATTTGCCTAGCAGACATTTCCATTTCTAAGAAATAAGTTGGTCGTTTAAGATGATTAACCCAATTCTGTAAGAGCATAGTCTTCATAGATTTAGGTGGAGCTTGTATAACAACTAACTCGCCAGGATATATAGGAAATTCTACGCCATATTGTTTACCTATATCTATTGGCTTTAAATCACTACGATAGAAATTAATTAAATTAGTTTCCATCTGTTCAGCTGTCATCAAACTAGTAGACTTCTTTGATTTATAGATTTTGCATGTAGATTTACAATAACTATCCATTACTGTATCCATACATCCGTATCTATAGCCATTACCTCCATGACCTTTATAGCAATCAGTAACAATTCTATCCATTTCTGACACTTTAAATGGATGTGAATCACTACTTACACGTTTACGCCAATCTTCCATAATAAGCCTAACTGTATGCTCAGGATAACGCCATCGCAGCCACGCAGCAATACGCAATGCTACTGCATGACGATTTCCAAATGATGTACCTTGCAACATACCTGATATACAAGGATGATTGACAGGGTCAGGATTCATACCTACTTCGGTTTTATACATAACTGTTTCTTTCTTAACATTACGAACAAGAACATCGAATACTGGATTAGCAGCAATCAATTCTTTCGGCAACTTATCTTGTCGAGATTTACTAGCTAAGGATTGTATCTCTATTCCAGATAGACTATTTAATTCTTTTTCATCCATATATATTTTCCATAATCTGGATTTAGTATTTAAAGTATTATTTAGTCTTATTATTCTTGTTTTATCAGTTACTGAAGCATCAGCATAATCGTATACACCTTTCTTGGTAAGTTCATCTTTAACTTTAAGATGTAGATTTTGACAAGGCTCCCATTTAAAAGCAGTGTCAGGTATACCTATATGAAAACCTCTGCCACTAAAATATATATTATATGGAACTTCTAGTTTCTTAAGTAGTTTAAGAAGCTCTATTGTTTTAGCTTTAGCAGTTTCTATAGTATTACCATCTACATCTAATAAAAACTCTTTAGGCATATATATCTTACCATCAAAACCTGATAATGATTTAGTGCCTTCAAAGAACTTTATTACATAGCTATCATAACCATACAAAGAAATAAATGTATCCTTAGCTGTATTCTCAAACGAAGATTTCTTAGACGAATCAAAGAAATGATGTCTATCAGAATAGCTAAACGCAAATTCTCTTATCATATTATTTCTCCTTGGGGTTAAAATGGGGACTCACGTATTCCTTCGCCTAACAGGGCACCTGAAAAGGTTATCGTAATTAGGACTTACAGGACGAGTTGATGTCCCCATTTATAGGGTTATTTAGAACGGGTCAGCAGTAGCTGTACTGTCAGCAGGCTTTTGTGTCCTACCAGCAATGTATTTCTCAGCTGCTTGCTTAATGTTTTCTATTCTATCTTCAGTATATTTATCTACTGCATTCTCAAATGGTGCGGCAGGAGCAACCTTCTGAGCTACTTCTGCATATCCATTAGCATTTTTATAGAATAAAACTTGTAATTTCTTACCTTTTAATGATGCAGGACTGTCATCTAACGATGCCATTTTAGTTCCATCATCACTTTCATGCTCTTCAAGAACATCAGGATTACAGCTACGAATCATATTAGATACGCTAAACTCTTCACCATCTTGTCCTCTTGCTTCCCAGATTCTACATTTAAGAGTTTCTGGATAGTCTTCAAACCATAAATCAACAAATCCAGAGCCATTATAGTCTCCTCTTTTAGCTTGACTTATCGTTACATTCTTCCATCCTTCACCGAAAGATGTTCCTGATTTTTCTTTTACAGTAATTGCCATTACTTATTCTCCTTGTGTTTTATTAATTAATGTTTTACAACTAAGCGTTTTACCACTACCAGGTTCTCCTATAATAAGAATCTTTGCTGAATCCCAGCCTTTCTTCTTTATTACATCAAGTATTACCTGATAATCTTGTGGCATTTCAGGTTCTAACATTTGACTTCTATCTTTTGCATGACAATAGTGTTCGTCTCTAGCTGTTACCCAAACATACTCTCTTTCACCTTTCTTATTTTTCTTAACTTTGGTATACAATACAAAGTCAAACCATTTACCAACATCTACTTTAGTAGAGCCTTCGATATATGGCATCATTCGCAATACACCATTTTCATTGTCTTGTTCTGCTTTAGAATGACAATTAACTATCAAACTACATGGAATAGAGTTAGTAAAAGCAAAGAAACTATCTAGTTTATCCTTCAATTTACCCCATTGCTGTAGTTTTAACGCATCTTGTGAGCCTTTTAGCTCTCTTGCGTACTTTTTAGCCATTTCACTAGCTGTGTCAATAACCATACATTCTACTTTATGGCCATCTTTAGGCACAACCTTTAGAGATGTCTGATTTACTTTAACACCATCTATATCAACAACTGATTCAACTCTTTCACGAGTCCATAGCTGTGCTATAAATGATGAGAAGTCTGAGAATGTATTAAATTCAAGTGGGCTATATCCAAACATTTGTTTAATACTATCTCTGCTTCCTAGTGATTTGTAACCGTTTTCTAGGTCAACATATAGTGTTTTCATACGTTATTATTTCCTTTTTTATTTGATTTTTAGTAAGTGTTAAATTTACAATAACTTATACAATAATAAAAGAAATATTACTTACTTACATTATATGTGTACTTAGCATAACCCTTTTTAGGTACAATATTAGTCTCAATATCATGACCTTCTTGCCTTAGATTAAATATTAAAGCACCTAACCTAAAGCTTCCATATTTTTCTAAAGCTTCAAGTGGTGTTATGCTGCCATATGTTTGTAAGTGAGTAAGTACTTTTTCTTGTTTACTTATTTTCTTGTCCATAATACTCCTTTGCTGTTATTTTGTTGTCTTTAATAGTATTCCAATTGACTGATTTGGGAAGATTATCCCAGTCATATCCTAAATCGTAACCGTAATCTGATAGCCAATCTTGTGCTACATCTTTTACTCTACCCATTTTTTATTCTCCTTATCAATATCCATTCTCCAGTATGAGTAACATGATGAATAATCTTTTCTTGCATTTGCCTATCATTTAACTCACCATCCTCCCATATTTCTTCTGCAGGTACTTCTTCCCAGTTATCTACATCTTCACCCATATCTTTATCTTTCCACCAATGATATCTTTTATCTTTGGGTTGTTCGTTTACAACTGGTTTACATACACATACTTTATAAATACATTTACATTCAATCATATTAATCTCCTTAGAATATATATCTTATTGTTTGCCATGGTATGTTGTGATAATGTAGATTCTCAAACTTTTTAATGTAATCTTTCTTAAATCTATAGTAATAACGTATATTATCACCTCCATATTCAGATGTTTTATCTTCCTGTAAGCTTGGATTCCACAAAAATTCTTCACCAGATACATCATTATCTACATTATATTGATGCATTTCTTTATTATGAGTTAAAAATATGCATTCTGCTTTGACTTTATCTTTAATACTATCATCTACAATAGCATTTACATGAGTAAATAACTCTTTATAATCTTCTACAAAGTCTTTATACATAATAATAGGTGAGTAATTTAGATGCACATCGTATCCAGCTTCATAAAAATCATTAACAGCTTTAATTCTGTCAAGTATTTTACTTGTACCAGGCTCTAATACATCAGACATCACTTGTGGCATTAAACTAAAGCGTATTCTAACCTTACGATTAGCGTTATATTTTAATAAATGTTTATTTACATACTTAGTAGCTGCTGTGCCCATAGCTTTTTCATTACTTTTAAAATAATCAAATAGCTTTTCCCATTCGTGGTACTTTGCATGAGCTACATAGTCCTCGTTACAGCTAAAGTCATAAGTATAATATGTTTCGTGTGTTTGATTAGGCTCTTTAGGCCAATCAAGTAGCCATAAATGTCTATCAATAGCATCTAATATAGCATTTGTATTCTTAGCAATTGTCAAACCATGTTTATTATGCCTACGCATATAACAATAACTACATTTATATATACAGCCATAACCAAAGCTGGGAGTTATATAGTCGCTACTACGACCTGAAGGTCGAATAATCATTGACTTTCTATCTATATATTTCATTCTTGCTCCTGTATAAGGGCCTGCAACCTTGGTTATCAACTATTCGTCACAGGATTTACTGCAGACCCTATTATATTATTTAATCTTTTAATCCTAATACTGGTAAAACATCTTGCTCTTTACCTGTTCCATACCATAATGCTCCACCATCATTACCTTCATCATCTGCTTGTAATATTAATCGTGTGCCATTATCAAGAACTATACATACAGGCCTAGAATGCCAGTCATAATCTCTAGCTTCTTCAACACCCATATATTTTACATCAACTATTTTACGTTTAAGTAATACATCACGTGCTTTTTCATTCCAATATTCTGGTAAATCCATTATTTAGTCTCCTTAATTTCTTTGTATTCATTTAGTTTTTCTCTTATTTCTCTTGCAGATTTACGTCCCATATTTTTATATTTTAAAAGTCTACTTTCAGGTATATACATAAGCTCTTCAAGATATTTAAATCCAGCATTTAAAAGACAATGATGTGTTCTAACACTAAATTCAGCATCTTGTATTGGAGTAATTAATTCTGCACCTTTATATTGAGAAGCAAACTTTTTATCAGTATATACATAATTAGATTTTACTTTTTCAATACATCTTAAAGCACCTTCTCTTTTTACTTTAAATACTACATGAAGTCTTCTTTTAACTTCATCAGGATTAACTTTAGGATAGTTTTCATTGTTTAAAATATAATTAGGTACATCACGATAATGATGCCATTGTTTACGTTGGTATATTTTACACCATTGTCTAGCTCTTTCTTCTGTTACATCAAAATAAAACTTTTCACCTACTTTCATCTCAGACATAATTTGCATTGCCAGACTTTTAGGATATACTAGTTTTAATTTATTATTTTTTGTATATACTTTATATAATTCCATTGTTTTCTCCTGTGAGTTGATATTTATTATTAGTGATATACTTATTGAAGCATTATTAAGCTTTTTTATCATTCTATGGTAGTGCCTTAAAGACTGTGCTTGTAGTCCATATATTTTGTTTCCATCTCCATCAACAGTTTGCATGGGAGAACTTTAAGGTTCCTGGAATAAACTTAGGCTAACTTCTCAGGACTGCCATAGCTATAGTTAGCTACTTATATATGCTTTAGAGCTGTACCACACAATAACGGGCCATTAAGGATATATTGTCCACCTTACTCTATAATTTAAAAGGGGGCTTGACCCTCGTTAGTGCCTAACAAACATTGTAAGTAAAATGTAAACACTCGCCTGTCAATATCCCCCTAAATGATTGGGTGCGACAGTATTTAAACTGCTAAAGATTTGCTGTCACACAACTCTTCGCACCCACAACATAGAATCTAGCCGATTTCAAATCCACCAGATTCAGAGCAGAACAAAATAAAGTCTTGCAGATGACCCACACTAAATGGATACATCATATTAAAATCTTTAGGGTTACCATATTCATCTTTCTCAGCTTGTTCTATAGATAACTTTATTTCATTTTCATAATGAGCAGCTCTACCGTCATCAATACTTGCTTGTAAATCTCTAGCCATACCACTAGCTTTTTCTTCAGAGATTTCATAGCAGTCATTATAACTACCACGTTCAAAATCTTCTTCAGTTAAATCAGAACATACTTCACAAGCATACGCCCATAATCTACGCCACCACCATACATTAGAACGAAAATATATGCCTGGATTTTCTTTCTCTCTTAACGTCATTTCACTATAATAAGCCTTCTCTAACTCATCTTTAGCTTCTTTAAAAATCGCTTGTCGCTCATCCCAATTCATACCTTCATATTTATTATATGTAGGATATTTATCTTCGTTTATTTCTCTCATTACTGGATTCATACCATATAAATCAAATCCCATTGTTCTTACTCCTTATGTTGTTGTTTATTATCAAAATCTAGACCCCAAGTAGTCTAGGAGGAGCAACTCGGGGCGGTGTGTATATCTACACTTAAAGACTGTTTACTAACCACTTTCGCTCGTAGTATTCAACTCCTGTTAATGGGTCTGTGGCAGTTTCGTGAGAGGTGTTCCGAGAGTCCTAGGACCTCTGTCGTTTCAACATCGTGTGGTACTTTCTTCGTGCCATTAACTATTACAACACACGCTAATGTGCTTTAATTTATTTCCATCTCTATATTAAATGGTTTAACATCTAAACCATCATCAAACTTATGGATAAAATCATTTATTACTTTCCATTTATCTTTATCTTTAGGTGATACACCAAACATAAATTCCATTTCTGCATTATTATTATGATGGTGTACATTTATATCGTTATCATAAACAGTAACTATTACATTCTTCGTGTTTACTTCATAACTATCACATATATCTTGTTCAACAGCATCTTGTATTGCTAACGCTATCGGACAATTACATTCATCTTCTTGAATACCATTTTTTATATGGTCTTTAGTAATCTCTATCAACATTATACTTAGCCTCCATTTCTTTTTGGTCTAGCCAATTATCATAAGCATCCATTTCTTGCTCATTTTCTTTTATCTGTTGTTTTAATTCTTTTTTAAATGTTTCTATATCATCATCAGCGTCTGTCTTTAATAAACGTAACGCTGTTTTTAGCATGGCTGTGCTATCAGCTAGTTCTGTGTAACTCATTTCTCTAGTCTCCTTAGATTTAATTGGTATTGATACCGTACTCGTTTAGTAGCCTGCTTGATAGAAATGTGGGTATACTCAGCAGCTGAGACATTCCTACCAAGGGCTACATCTTTACGGTTTATATAATGAATAAACTCGCTTGCTCTCATCCTCCAAAGTACTCCTGTAAATCACAATAAATAGCGTGCATAATTTCAGTATATCTTTCTTCATTAACACGTTCATTATTTATTTCTCTTAATTCTACAAATACTTTAGTGATAAGAGCTTGAAAGGGTTGTTCTAACCATGGCTTAGGAGGAGGTTCTTTTAACAACGCCTTATTTAGCTCGGATGGATGTTCATTTATCATATGTTCCATAAGATTATTATCAGGTTGATTGATAAATATATCATCAACATATCTATTGTCTTCTTGCACACAGAAAGGACATGGCTCACCATTACCAACAGCTAACATACCTTCAACATCTATTTGTTTAGCCATTTCTGTCCTCCTTATTTATTTTATTTACATCGATACCAAGTTTCTTTTCTATGTTCTCGATGCGATTTAATATAATTCTAGCTGTCTCTCTTAGTTCTCTAACTATATCATCATAGATACTCATTTGTTCGCTCCTTGTTTAAATTGTTGGGCTACTAGTCGCTCCTGACGTTCACCCACGCACCTTTAGTCTATCAGAATTATGTTGTGCTAGCAGAGTGGAGAAGGGTTAAATCACCATATTAACTTTCCTCAGCTTTGGCCGTCAAGCCGCTATTATATACTATTAAAGTATACTATACATTATGGCTCTAACCCCATAACAGCAGAATCCTACTCATTAATACTTTTAACTCTCATCAGGCTATTAACCTGAGCCGAACCCTCAAAGCGGGCTAACACAATTTAAATTTACTTATCATTACCATAAAATATATCTAGGATAGGACTGATAGATAATCCTAGAAAGATTAACCACGCTGTTAATATTGGCGTTAGTTCGATACCTTTATACCAGTGATGTAACACAAGTATAGACATTAATATTTGTGCTGCTATTGGGGCATATTTAGCCCATTTATCAAAGAAATCCATAATGTTGACACTCCATATTGTTTAGGACACGTTTATTTATATATACTTACGTTTTAGTGTGTGTGAGAAGTAGTAAGGAAGTGAGTAAGAACCCACTCCCCTGCTACGATAAGACTAATTGAAAGGCTGTTCAGATACAGAATCATCAGTATCTTGTTGCAATGATGCTTGATACTGTGCTTTGGTGTAAAGTTTGTCATCCTTGTCAATATAAATCTCTTCTCCATACTCAGCCTTGTAAAGCTCCACCTCTTCATCATTCACATCATTGAGCCAAATAGTAACTATATCACTAGTAGCCTCTTGTGACTGAGTAACACCTCTCTTGAGTCTAGATATTGAGAAGTTTGTAGATGTATCGCCAAAGAAATCAACTGTCTTTTTGGGTTGCCTATTTGAGTAAGCCCAAGTGTTGCCTGAGTTGCCTGTAGTTGCTGAAGACCAAGCTATCTTCTGTAGTGTAAGACGTTCCATATATTCTCCTTTGTAATTAATTCAATTCAAACTTAACCTTTTTCGATATGAAAAAAGCTATATCAAGGGGTATACCTTATGAATATGGTTGTATAACATTTTGTAATATTTTTCAAAACTTGCCCTTGTATTTATAATAGTAGGTTTAGTATATTATTTGGTTCATGAGGCAATATATAAATATTATCACCCTAGAAGTACCCCTGCAATGGTTCTGCTTAGAGGGTCAGACGTTGGTTTTACTCTCCATATAGGATAAAGAGTTTTTCACCGATAGCCTCACAAATTGTTTTAATATAAGCTTTAGTATGGGTCGATGTATAATTACTCGATGAAGGCAAGATGAGAATGAGAATGTCCGTAGGAGACTAAATAAGCTTGGTTTACTGAAAGTAGTTATCTAGTGTACTGGCTAAATGTGAAATTTAAAATTAAATATTTTTACCCTACAGGGATACTTACGTCCTTTTGCATGTCGCTCACACTATTTGGAAATAGTGTTCGCTTTTTGTATATTTAACCTATGAGTAAACCTAAAAAGAATATTGTTACTTATACATTAAATATTAAATACAATAAAGATACCGATGAAGTTGAATATATTGCAGAAGGTTATGATGATGATATGGCTGATTTTGTCCCTATAACTCCATTTAATATAGAAAAAGACTATACTGAGTTTATTACAAGTGAAGATATGGAAATGATACAAGAAATTTATGACATCGAAGATTGTTAATGAGACAATATACTGTAAATAAATTTAAACATAATGTATATGAAGATGATGGGGAAGTTCCGTCTAATATAATTGTTAAAGAAGATTGGCGTACAGCTAATATAGGAGACTGGGTAAGAGCAGATGATGACTGCATTATTCAGATTCTTCGTAAAGGTAAGATGCTTAGAAAAAAAGGTACTCGGTATTATGTAGGAACATGTACGGGTACTTTTTTAGTTTTACCTAAAACAAAAATGGATACAGACCGTAGGTCTAATATATACTCTTTTGGTGGGCATGAAACACCTGAGGAAGTAGTAAAGAATAGAAAAGAATTAACAGCCAATGAGGAACTTTTTGTTAAGTTTATGGCTATAGATAAAGATATGCCAGAAGAAGCGTACGTTAAAGCGTTTCCTACAAATAATAAAAGGTATGCTAGAGTTAAAGCTGCTAACCTTTTACAAACTGAGAGGATAAGAACTCGCATGAAAGAAGACTTAAAACCAACCTTAGATGAATTAGGTATAGACGATAGAATGGTTCTAAGTGGAATAAAGTCAGAAGCAGTAAATGCTGAAAAAGCAGATACAAGACTTAAAGCTTTATTTAAATTATCTGATATACTTGATTTAGAAGAAAAGACTACTACTAAAGTCCAGCAAGTTGCAGGAGCTGTATTTCAAGGATTTACCGATGATATGATAGAACCTGTAGAAAAATTAAAAGAAATATCTGATGGAAAATAGTAGGCCCAAGTTAGAGGCAGTTAGGCTTGAAACTCCATTTGGTGCTATAGAAAGTGATAGTGGTAATCATTCTGTAGATGTTATTACTATAGGTGCATTGATAATTATATTATATATATGCAAGAGGATATATTTTGGTAGATGATAGAAGAGGTAATTAGTTTATGGCTAATGTTAATTTTAATAATGTATCAAAAGCAGAAGAAGCATTAAAACTTGCTAGTAAAGATAATATTGCATTTGGTAAATTATTTTTACAAGATGACTTTCTTAGGAGTGAAACTCCACCTTTCCATTATGAAATAGCCGATGTAATTTCAAACGAAGAACATAAGCAAGTAGCTATAATACTTCCTAGGGGTCATGGTAAGACAGTAATGACTAAGTGTGATATACTTAAATCATTTTGCTTTACTAAAGACCCTTTGTTTTATGGATGGGTATCAGCTACTGCTAAATTAGCTACTGGTAATATGGATTATATTAAATACCATATTGAATTTAACGAACGGATTAATTATTACTTTGGTAACTTAAAGGGTAATAAATGGACTGAAACTGATGTGGAGCTTACAAATGGATGCAAACTTATTTCAAAATCAAATATCTCAGGGATTCGTGGAGGTGCTAAACTCCATAAAAGATACGACCTTATCATTCTGGACGACTTTGAAGACGAAAACAATACGATTACACCAGAAGCTAGAGCCAAAAACTCCAACCTTATCACTGCTGTGGTCTTTCCTGCACTTGAACCTCATACTGGTAGGTTACGTATTAATGGTACTCCTGTGCATTTTGATTCTTTTATTAACAATCTTATTGTTAATCACGAGCAGTCTAAGAAAGAAAACAAAGACTTTTCGTGGAAAGTAGTTCTTAAAAAAGCAATAGAAGATGATGGTACTATGCTATGGGATTCATGGTTTGGTGCTAAAGAAATGGAGCGTAAAAAGAAGTTTTACGCTGATAGTGGGCAACCCCAAAAGTTTTTCCAAGAATATATGATGGAAGTGCAGAGTGAAGATGATGCTATGTTTACTCGCGACCATATTAAATATTATAAAGGTAACTTTATGCATGATGCTGATTCAGGAATAGGATATCTTATACCTGATGATGGAGATGCACAGCCTGTAAATGTATATGTAGGAGTTGACCCAGCGACTGACAGTGCAAGAAGAGAAGCTGATTATAGCGTATTACTTGCAGTTGCAGTTGATTTAAACAACAATGTATATATATTAGAATATTTAAGAAAAAGAGGTATACCTGTACTTGGTATTCCAGGAGAGGATAAAAAAGGAATAGTAGATTATATTTTTGACTTTGCGTCTAAATATTCTCCACAGCTATTTACTATAGAAGATACTGCAATGAGTAAGCCAGTATTCCAAGCATTAAGAGCCGAGATGCGTAGACGCAATAATTTTGATGTACGTTTTAAGGAAGAATTACCAGGAACTAGATTATCTAAAAGAGATAGAATACAAGGTATTCTTGCACAACGATTTGCAATAGGTCAAATACATTTAAAGAAAGATATGTATGATTTACAAAGAGAGATAATAACATTTGGTCCACGTATGAGCCATGATGATACTATTGATGCACTTGCATATGCATGTAAGTATGCACAGCCACCTATTGGAATAAAAGAAAATAAAGATAGTTATTATAAACATAGACCAAAAGCTAAAAGCTGGGTAACTGCGTAATGGATATACTTGCATTAATAGAAACGTTTGGAGTTCCAGTTGCTATGAGTATTGCATTTGGTTTTTTTATTTGGAAACAAAACAACTGGATACAAAACGAACTACAAAAAGAACTACGAGAATCTTTCGAACGATTAGAAGATATGATAGATAAAGATTTTAGAAATATAGTTATTGGTCTTATTAATGCACAAAAAGAAACTCAAATTAAAATAAGTGAAATAAATAGAAGTTATAAAGCTATTGTCGAAATTATATGTATGTTAGAAGATAATGGTTTAAAAAAGAAATGGCTTCAGAAAAAAACAGTAGAAGAAGACTGGTAAACTTTATTATATTTAGATGCTAAATACCATAAGGACTATAAATGGCAAAAATAGATAAAAGAGTACAAAGAATTAATGACGTGTACAATGCCTCACGTACTGAAAAAAGAGTACAGTGGGAATATATTAATCAAAAAGGATTTGATTTTGCTAATGACAATCAATTAACTGAAGAAGAACGATTACAACTTGAAGAACAAGGTATGCCAACATTTACTATTAATAGGATTATTCCTGTTGTAGAAATGTTAAATTATTATGCTACTGCTAAAACGCCAAGATGGCAAGCAGTAGGAGTTGATGGTAGTGATAGTGATGTAGCTTCAGTATTTTCTGATGTAGCTGATTATATTTGGTATCATTCAAAAGGTGATACGCTGTTATCTAATGCTGTTAATGATAGTATAACTAAATCAATAGGTTATTTATTAGTAACTATAGACCCTAATGCTGATAGAGGAATGGGAGAAGTTGTTATAAAACAACCAGACCCATTTGATATATTTGTAGATAATAAATCAAGAGATATTTTATTCAGGGATGCAGCATATATTCTCATCCGCAAAATCCTACCAAAAGGTCATCTCGTTAAACTGTTTCCAGAAAGCAAAAGAAAAATAATGACTGCATCCTCGAATAATAATAGTTATGATAATTATTCTGAAAAAAGTATTGATAGAAGTCAGCATGATTTCCATTATAAAGAAATGGAAGACAATACATCTTTATATAATGACAAAGAAAGTCAACTATTAGAATTTCATGAATTATACGAAAAAGTTAAATTAGAATATGTTAATGTTTTTTATAGAGAGCTTCCTGATGAAGAGAAAATGAAAGATATTATAGCTGAAACAGAACAAATAATTAAAAGAATGTCTGTTGAACTTGAGGTTGCGTTTAAAGAAAAGAAATTAGAAATGGATATAATGCTTGAAAAAGGAGAATTGCTTCCAGAGCGTTATGAATTAGAACTTCAAAAAATTAAAGAATCTAATAAACAGCAATTAGAGCAAGTAGAAATAGAAACAATGCACAGACTTACAGAAGAAGATTCTAAAACTTCTAATAAAATAGTTACTGCAAAAGAATTTAAAGTATTACAAGAAACTAAAACATTTAAAGATAGAATATTAAATGCTGTTAATTTTTATGAAGATAAAGTAAAACTTACATGTATTGCTGGAGATAAGTTTTTATATGAAAAATTTTTACCAATAACTGAATATCCATTAATACCATTTCATTATAAATGGACAGGAACACCTTTCCCAATGTCAGCTGTTTCTCCATTAATAGGAAAACAAAGAGAATTAAATAAAGCTCATCAGTTAATGGTACATAACGCATCATTAGGTTCATCATTAAGATGGATGTACGAAGAAGGAAGTATTGATACAGACTATTGGGAAAAATATTCATCAGCTCCTGGTGCTTTGTTGCCAAAACGTAGTGGTTTTGAAGCTCCACAGCCAGTAATGCCTTTTCAATTAAACAATGCATTTTTTAGTTTAGTGCAAGCAGGTAAAGGAGATATGGAATATTTAGCTGGTATATATTCATCAATGCAAGGTGATATAGGAGCTTCAGGAGATATGCCTTATCGTGGTATGCTTGCTATGGATGAATACGGAACTAGAAGAATTAAATATTGGTTAAAAAATAGCATGGAACCTGCACTTCAACAAGTAGGTCAAGTTGTTAAAGAATATTCTCAAGCTGTTTATACAGCACACAAAGTATTTACAATTACTCAACCTGATGATAGTATAAAAACCGTTGAATTAAATGTTCCATTGTATAATGACTTTGGAAGAGTAATAGGCAAATGGAGAGATTACAATACATCTAGATTTGATGTAAGAATTTTATCAGGTTCTACATTGCCATTAAATAGATGGGCATATTTAGAAGAATTAAAACAATTAATGCAGCTTGGAGTTGTAGATGATATGGCTGTACTAGCTGAAACTGATATAAAGAATAAAGATAAAATAGCATCACGTAAATCTTTATATGCTCAATTACAAGGTCAGATTGAAGAAATGAAAAAATTAATGCAAGATAAAGAGGGAACTATTGAAACCCTTGAAAGACAACTTGTTCAAGCAGGTATTAAAAATAAAGTTATGCAAGGTCAAGTTGAAATTAGTAAACAAACACACGATTCAAGAAGTGCTATTAAAAAAGAAGAGATGGAAAGCAAAGCAATGCAAAAACTCTTAAGGCAAATGATGAAAAATGATGCTGACACTAAAAAAACAAAAGCACAAGATAAAATGAATAATTTGCAAAATAAAAATTAGTGTGTTAATTTATCTATTAGATTTTTCAATAAAAGGAGAAGTAAATGAGTGATAATACAAACGGTAACCCAAAAGCAGTAGATGATGCAGTTTTTGGCTCCGCAGATTCATTCTTTGACTCACTTGAAGATGATGTTAATGGCATCATTCATGATGATGTTGATGAAACAAAGGCAACTCCAGAAATGGACCCCAATGTAAATAATCAGCCTCAAGAAACACAGGTGTCAAATACCTCAACTGAAAATCAAGATATTGATTGGAAGAAAAGGTACAGCGATTCCAGTCGTGAAGCACAAAAAATGCAAGCCGAGCTTAATGAGCTCAAACCTTACGTTCCAGTGTTAGATGCGATGAAAAAAGATAGTAGACTAGTAGACCATGTTAGAGGATATTTCCAAGAAGGCAATGACGTTCCACAAAATATCAAAGAGCAATTAAAGCTTCAAGAAGATTTTGAGTTCGATACTGACGAAATGGTAAATAACCCTAATTCGGACTCTCGTAAGGTCTTTAATTCAATGGTAGACAATATTGTTCAAACACGAGCAAATCAAATACTGTCACAACAAGAACATCAATCTAGAGAAGCTAAAAATAAAGAAGCTATAAAAAATGAAGCTTTGGCTTTCAAAGAAAAGCATAATATGGATTCTGATGAATTTAAAGTTTTTTTAGATACTGCTAAGAGTAAATTCTCTAAGCAAGGTCGCTTGTCTTTTGATGATATGTATTTACTTGTTAATCGTGATTCAGTTAAACAAAATGTTGCCAATGCAGCCAAGGAAGATATGCTTACTCAAATGAAGAATGTTAGAAACATTCCAACTAGTCAAGGAGGCACTAATAACGCAGGAAATACTAAAGCTAGTCCAGATGATGGTGTATTTGATGTATTATTAGATGTCGATGGTAATCTCGATAACATGTTTGGCTAGATAAAACAACTAAAAAGACTATCTAGCTTAACTAACTTCACATAAATGTGGAAAGGATAGTCTCATGGCAGATTTATTCAATTTATCGAATTTGGATGTCTCTCCTGTTTCTGGTAACGGACCTGGTGCTGGTGCTAGTTTATCGACTGGAGATATGCGTAGACGGTTTAACTTTGGTGACAGAGTTTCTGAACTATCTATCGCTCAAGACCCATTTTTTCGATTCGTAAGTAAAGTGGCTAAAAAGCCAACAGATGACCCTCAATTCAAATTTACTGAAAAGAGGCACTCATATCATAAAAGGTATGCATACCTAAAAGCAATGGGAAGTAATTTTGCAACTGCTTTAACAGGAACTGTAGGTAGTGCTAATGGTTTTGCATCTGGTGAAACTTTTTATGGTAAATTTGGAGCTGATTACTCTAACCAAGGTAATTTAGTAAATAGGTTTGGTCAAACTCCTGAATATGAAGAAGGCGATACAAATACAAAGCCAGGATTCTTTATGGAAGGTCAATTAATTAAAGTTCCTGTAGCTTCTGCTGATAATACAGGTGGAGCTTCATCTGTAATTGACTACCAAATTGTTAAAGTTACTAGTGTTGTTGATAATGGTAATTATGTTAATATTACTGGTACAGTAATTAAAGGTGTTGCTACAGGTAGATACTATATGGGTGTGCCTGTATCAATAGTTAACAATGCTGGTACAACAACTCAAAGCGAAGAAGCTTTAGCTCCTTTCAAATGTTATGTTGTAGGTACTGCTCATGCTGAAGGCTCTGGTTATCCAGAAACTTGGCAAGACCAGCCTTACTCAACAAACTATGGAAGAACTCAAATATTTAAAACTTCTCTAGCTATGACTAACACAGCGATGGCTACTCAACTAAAGCATGAATCTAGTGAGTGGGCAAGAATGTGGAAAGAAAAGCTAATAGAGCATAAGTTTGATATTGAAACTTCTTTATTGTTTGGAACTCAAAGTGATACATATTACACAACTCAAGGTGCAGTTGACTATATTAATAGTTATGGTAATTCATTTACACTAGACACTAACACTAAGACTTCAGATGATTTCTTAGATGATATGTCAGCGTACATGGACCCAAGATACAACTCACAAAGTGCTAATGTGTATTTTGCTAGTACAGCTGTATATAACTGGCTACATAAAATGGGTGGATACTTCAAGAATAATCTTGAAATTTCATCTAACTTTAAGTCAGATATTGCTATGACTGGTAAAAAGAAAGTATTTGGTGTAGATATCACTTCTTTCTCAACTCCATATGGTGACCTTAATGTGGCTAGAAATATCCACCTTGATGGAACTAATGTAAAGATGCTTGGAATTGATATGAAGCACTGTGCGTATCGTCCACTAGTGGGCAACGGTATCAACAGAGACACTTCAGTTTACGTAGGTGTGCAAACACTCGAAAACTCTGGTGTTGACCGTAGAGTTGACTTAGTCTTAACAGAAGCGGGAATGGAATGGTCAATGCCTGAAGCTCACGCTATCTGGTTATAAGGAGGTTTAGATTATGGGTATACCATTATATGGACAAAATAAAGATGGCGATAAGTTAAACTTATTTGCTAATGCTTTAGTGGCATCTAAAACACATGACTATGCAAGTTTAGCTGATGAAGCTGATGAAGCTACAACTGTAGACTGTCCTGGTGCTGTTTTAGGTGATTTTGCACTAGCTTCCCTAAGCATAGACAATGAAGACATTATAATGTCTGCATCTGTTTCTGCCGCTGACACAGTGACTGTTAATGCAAAAAATATTGGTGGTGGCACTAAGGACTTAGGTTCTGCTACTATTAATGTTTTAGTTATTAAACAGTCGTAAGGAGGTAGATAATGGCTGACGGAAATGGAACTAAGTTAGCTGGAAGAGCTAATTATCAAGATGGCGAATATATATTTGCTATGAATGATGCTTCTGCTTCAACTCACAATCTTGAAATTGGAGATAGTGGAAAAGTATACTTTTTAAGTAATACTGTAGCAAGAACCATCAATTTACCTGCTCCTGCAGCTGGTGTCCGATTTAAATTTATAAATACGGATACTACTGCAGATAGTAGTATTGTTGCAACTGGAGCTATCCTTAAAGGTGGTGCAGAATGTGGTGATGCTTACTTAACTCTTGTTGGAACAACTATTGTTGTTGAAGCAGAGGGAGCTATAGGTGATTGGCTTGAGTTAATTAGTGATGGTACTTATTGGTATGTTAGTGGTCATGGTTCACATGATGCTAGCTTCTCAGTATCTTAGTAAATAATAAACTAATCGAGTTTGCCTGTTTCGGCAGGCAGACTCACTTAGTAAAGGAATAAATGCAAACATTTGAAGAAAGAATAGAAAGTTTAACTAAAATAGCAATAACGTCATCGTCTACTCCTAGTCAGGCTGATGTAAGTGAATACTTACAAGATGGAGTTAAAGATTATTTAAGAAAATTAATTACTTTAGGAAATGCTAAAGCTTTAGTTCCTTTTACACAAATTTCAAATGTATCAGATGGAAATGGACTGTCTGTAGAAACAACAGCAGTTTTAAATGTATTAAGAGGCGATGGTACGATAATGAATCCTGCTACTGAAATACCTGCAGCTTTAAAAGGTAGAGCAGCGGATACAGATAGTATATATTATCAAAGTAAATATAATCCTGTATTTTATCAAGAAGGTAAAAAAATATATGTGTTACCTACACCTACAAGTGGGAGTGTAGACAATGCAGAGATTCATCATGTTAAATTTGATGCAGATATAAATCATGCGTCAGTTAGCATTTCTAATTTTACAAAAGATAGTGAATATTTAATTGTATTATATGCAGCATCAATGTCTTGCTTATCTGCTGCAACTGATATACATAATAATCCACCTACTCCTCCTACATATGTTACTCCAAATACAACATTATCATTTACTGATGTCGATGCTGAGTTTACAGATGAAGACCCAGAAATGATTGATAAAAGATTAGCAAAGATGGATAAGCAGATTACAGAAATAGAAAATAACATCACAAATGCTAAAAATAAATATCAAGAAGAATTAGATGAGTACAATAAAACATTAGAATTAAATGTAAATAAATATAAATGGTGGATGGAACAATACGTTAGATTAATGTCTCAATACAATAGTGGTATTATGGGTATAGCTAACCCAACGAAATCTAGAAAATCTAAAGAAAGAAGGGAGCAAAAATAGATGGCTGATTCAGCTACAATTAAATATACTGGTTCAGTTAATATTACTGAAACTATAGAAGCATTAGATACTTCTCAAACTACAACTATTGTTCATAGTAAAGTAGATAAAGGATTTGGAGCAAATTTTTCTTTTAACCCAGCTTCCGTAAGTGAATTTTCATTAGTTACTGGATTAGAAACAACTACTTCATTAACAGATATAACTTTTTCAGATGCTTCAACTGGACATACTAAAGCTACATTTTATGATGGAATGACTGCTGCAAGTGAAGCTTCTGTTGATTTCTTTTTTGCTTATATTGAATCAGCTTTAAGCACAGGAACTCCTGATGCTACATTTAAATTTGGAAATCAAACTGCTTTTCAACCAATGCTAAAAGGTGTTGGAGATTTTTGTATTATACCCATGGTAAACTATAATCAAGGCACAGCTGATTTTGATGTTGAGATTCAATCTAGCGGAGCTACTACAACAGCTAAAGTAACAGTTTTAATAGCAAATAGGGATTAATATGACAGTTAAAGAATTGATGGAAAGATGTAATATGACTCAAACAGGTAAAGCTATTGCTTATATAAAAGATGGCTTAGAAGATTTAAATATAAAATTTAATACTCATACTGATACAGAAAGAATAGATATTGTTGAAGATAAAAGGTTTTATGAATTTCCTGATGATATGGTAAAGTTAATAGACATAAGAATGAAAAATTATTTAAATACTAAAGATGAATATAGAAGCATACCAAGAATGATACATCAACCAACTATAAAAGATGGAGATGATATTTAATGGCTAGTATAAAAGATTATGCTTATTACATAGAAGGAAATAAAATTGCAATAGTAGAAAAAGATACTGCATTTGATAATAATATTAATTCAAAAGAATATGGTCCAGGAGTATCAAGAGCTATGTGGAAATCTCCTAAAACATCTGTAACTGATGGACTTGAAATAAAGTATGCTTATAATCCTAAATATTTTATAGTTGACAAAGCTACAGCTGTTGATACTAATATAACTAAATACAAAGCAAGTAGTGATAATTTCTTAATGCTACAAGATGATACTTCAACTCATGAAAATTATAATACTGCTCCTCAATCATTATCTGTAGGTGATTATATAGTTTTAAAAGATGCTGATAGTTTTAATGGATTGCATAAAATATCAGCTATTACTTCAGATACAGGTACAAATAATGTTTTAACTTTAGAAACAAAATATACAGGCACTACTACTTGGACAGCTATAAGTCCTAAATTATATTATAATATTGATGTATTAGATGATGAGTCAGATACTATAGATATTCCTTCTTATTTAAGCAAGGCTTTGGTATATTACGTGAAGGGTAGACTGGCAGAAGATGCTGGTGAAATAGAATTAAAAGAATATATGATGAGAGAATATAAAAAACATATAGAAGTTTATGAATCTTCTCTTGTTAAAGGACTTAGAATGATGAGTCCAGGTATTCATGCAATAAGATAAAATAGTACATTCACGGTCAAGCTAAGACCTTAAAGTACAACTCGAAAGGAGAATAAAATGGCAAGTAAAGGATTACACAGTTATACTGTGCAAGAAGCCCAAAATGCTACAATGGGACAAGCAGGTAGTGTCTATTTAGATACTGATGGAACAACATTCACTCCAACCTCTGGAGTAGTAGTAGCAATTACAATGATATCAGATACAGATTTTGATACATTAACTGCTGAAACAGGAGCTAAATGTATTGAAGTAGGCGGTACAGGATATGAATCGGCTGGTGATACATTAGCTAATACTGATTTATTCCCAGCAGGTATGACAATTTATGGAAGATGGAGTAGCGTATCTGTAAATACTAACGGTGCATGTATATGCTATATAGGATAATATGCCTAAGTTAGGATTAGGAAACGCATCATCTTCAGGTTCTTCAATGATTACTCCAGGTGTCGTTACAGATGGTCTGGTTATGAAACATATGTATCCTGCAGGAGCAGTACAGCCATTAAGTGATGGTGCTGCATATTTTGATGGAGATGATACCTCTGGTTCTTATATAGATTGTGCTGCATCTAATAATTTTATAACAGGAACAAATGTTACATATTCTTGTTGGGTTAACGTATCTGATGCTGACCAAGCTCGTTTAATAACTGCTCAAAAAGGCCCAGGCTCAACAAACCTTTCTTTAGGCGTAAATAATAACAATGGTGCAGAAGTTAAAGGATATATTACTTTTATAGTTTGGAATGGTTCAAGTAGTCATAATTATGTTAACTACAGCGCTGGAATAAATGATAATAATTGGCATCATATAGCTGCCACAACTACATCTTCAGCACAAAATTTATACCTTGATGGAGCTTTAGTAGCATCAGGGTCAAATACGTTTGGAAATGCAGCAAGTTCAAATAGATTTACATTAGGCTCTTTTCATAATTCGGGTGAATTTTTAGGTGGCTATATGGCTAATGTAGGAGTATGGAATAGAGTATTAACTCAAGCTGAAATAAAATCAATTATGTGGAAACAGTATGCAGATTTATCAACTAGTGAAAAAACTAGTTTAGTATCATTTTGGAATTTAGATGCTTTAACTGAATTTGATTCTGTTGGAACTGACAATGGCCTTGTTCTTGATAATCATGATACTACAGTAGGTAGTGAACTGCTTACAGGATTTACTAATGGTTCTTCTTATCCCTTTAATATTTTTACTTCATCAGGAAGAGAGATATCAGCAGCAATAGAAACAAGTGGTAATTGGGGTGGATGTGCATCTAATGCAATTAGTGTAACTGCAGGAGAATGGTATAAATGCACTTTTGATTTAACATATATTTCTGGAACTGACAATCTCCAAGTAGTTATTGGAAATGGACCAAGTGGGGCTAGCTCAGAGCGAAGCAATGATACTTTTACAAGCACAAATGGGGCTAATACAGTTTATTTAAAAATTACTGATACAGACAACGCAGCTTATTTGCAAATTGGAACTGGTGCAGAAACTGATGTAATTAATTTTAGCATGTCAAATATATCTCTAAAGAAAATGAATGGCAACCATGGAGAGCTTAAATAATGCCAGCTACAATACAAAAAATATTAAAACCAACTAAATACAGAGCGGTAGATACAGCTCCTAATAATTTATATTCATCTAATTTAGCAAATGATTTTGAAAATGTTAGTTTTGATAATTTTTCGTTTGTTAATGGAGTGCTTACTTTAGAAGCTACAGGAAGCGATGTAGAAAATGTTGCCATTACTAATCCTGTTGATGTTGCTGTTGGAGATGAATTTTTAGTTTCTTTTACAATATCTTCAGGTGGAGGAAGTGGAGTATATTTTAAATTAGCTCCTGATTCAAATTTAAATTCTGCAGATTTTACAACTGATGCTTTAGCTAATGGGACTCATAGCTTCACTATGTCTTCTAGTAGTTTAACAGATTCTACATCATATTTTGGTTTCCGTTCTAATGATGCTCATAATGGA